>Ga0194059_1000304_pt1 | contig 23944 bp, 43 predicted proteins | sample SepL6211m_MetaG_FD_163426 | JGI IMG/M metagenome (GOLD analysis project Ga0194059, IMG submission 163426) | Anoxic zone freshwater microbial communities from boreal shield lake in IISD Experimental Lakes Area, Ontario, Canada - Sep2016-L626-11m | ecosystem: Environmental > Aquatic > Freshwater >... | reverse complement strand
TAGTCATTAATTTGCAACTGCGATTTATCCAGTAGCGTGGATACACTAAACTCTTCATTTGTAGCTACTATGGTTAATCCATTATTAGTTGCTGTTATTCCAAAGCAACTTAATACCGGGAGTATTCCATTTGGTGAAACGGCTGTGTAAAGCGGATTTACTGCTTTTAGTAGAGTTGTTGTGTCTATTATTATTTTCATTGATTATTTTTTAATTCTTGAGCATATAGAAAATATTGCCCATTCGATACAAAACAATTATCTGAATATGGATGCTTATCTATTTTATCCAAAACACCTTTCTTCCATTTGACTTTAAACTCCTTTTCTTCTTGCAAGACATCTGAAAATTTGTATTTTTTTCCAACAGTCAGTTTCAAATTTAAAACAGCGACCCCTTCTGTTGACTTGTAACAAACAGTTGTTTTTTTTGCTTTCATATTACTGATTTTGCTCTTGCTATTCTAGCATTTACTTCTGCATAGGATAATGTTGAAATGAACTTATCACCATTGGCGTGAATCAAAGCGTATTCTGACCCATTCTTACTCTGATAGACGCTAACTGCATTTATCTCATAAAATGTGACCATTCTTGTTTCGCAATCTTCCATAGAATAGGGCAGTTCTAAATCATGTGCTTGTTGCGTTTCATCTGTGTGGAAGTATATCGGTAGTTCTAGTGTCAATTTGTTGTTTTTAGTTATTAAGAGGATTTTCCAAGTATATCAACCTGTCCAATTCAGCAACAATTAATGCTCCGGCAATTATTAGGCGCTCTTTGTATGGTTTGTTGAACATTTTATGCCAAATATCAGCATCCCAACCATCTGGTAAAGAGTCTATTGAATCTACAATCTTAAACTCATTAAAAAATGGGTCTGAAAGCAAACTATCTGCTTTTGCTAATTGTTTTTGGTAGTTTTCAATAACATCTATTTTTATAAGCCTACCATGCTTTTTAATTTGCTCCTGTCGCTCGTTTGAGATTAATTCAATTCCTGTTGTATTTTTCATTTCGTAAACGTTTTTGTGTATTGATTGTATTTCTCAATCTCCTTCATCACTTCATACCTATAAGTCTGTTTCGCAGTATCATAGGCGTATGTTTTAGCTTCCGGGTAAATTACATCTTTGGTTTGATGCTCCATGTTCAGCAAATTATTTGCATGGTCTATTAACTCGATGGCTTTTAGTTGCGGTTTTGTTAATTCCATGTTACTTAGCTATTTTGTGTAACCCAATTTTAAAAAATTCTATATCGATACTAGTAACATATCCGGTTTTTATGTTTTTATATTTGACATAATCGTCTTTTACGTCTAGCACCAAAAAAGTATCGTTTTTATGTGGCTCAAATGGGTTGCTACCGCGTACCCAAATATCTCCATTATTAGGTGGGTTCCTGTAGTATGAACCAAAAACTATCATACTAATTGCTAAAATTAATAGCATAAATTTTACTATGTCGCTCATAATATATTCTTAAAGGAAGGGGCTATCTACTCATACTATCTACCATGAAAACACGAATAGCATCGCCCCTATATGTTTACCACTGTTTTACGATAACGTAATCAGATAGTTTAGTTAATTCCAAATCAAATATTCGGTCTGTTTCATCTTGCATTAAAGTATGCAATTCAACTGACTCCGAACCAGACGCTAGGCTTCATAGTTGTTTCCCATGAGTTTTGTTTTTTGTGTAAATTAATGCCACAAAGATAAACACTTAACTGTGAAAGTAAAACTATTTGCAGAAAATATCTTTCATAAATAATGCAGATACCTTACAAACTTCTTCATTATATAGCGAATCAAGTTGAACTTCCGGTTCGTCTTTAAATATGCCTACGTGTTTTTCATCAACATTGAAAACTTGACGCTCAATATCCTGTAGGTCTATTTTTGAAAGGTCTATTTGATGGTATAGTGATTCCATATCAGTTTGCGCAAACCTGAATTTCACATTCATAGTGTTCAGCAACCATGAACTTACCTGTCTTTGGATTTTCCACAACAGCAGGCTTATTGTGCATTACTGACATGTTCATCCAATCCCCAATAAAGCGCCCGGTATTTTTTAGAAACTTTTCCGGTGCTGCACGTCTTGTAACCAGCACATCTATTTTCACCTTTGGTATATCCAATGATACAGACGAAAGAGAAACTCCATAGATGCCTTTTTTGCTCATGTTTTTGATACTAAATTCGTTCCACTTCAAAACGATAACAAAGGCTAGTTCTGAAATTGAAACGTACTTGTTCTTTTTGACGTAGTGTACAATCATTTTAGGCTTTTTTTTGTTCGTAAGTAGAATATATACTTTTCTCCCGGTTAAACTGCTCAAAGCTAATCGGTTGCCACACGTTCAGTGATGTATCATGCTTTTCCGTAGCAGTGCATTTTCTACAGTACCGGACTTTGTGTTTGAAATTGTCTATGAACCAGTCATGTGGACATCCATCTGTTGCTTCTTTTTTAAGCCTCACTGACTTTACATAAAGCCATACAGCAAACAAAAACATTAACACCAAGCAACCCAAATAAGCCTTTTCATGCAGCGTCATTTTGAAAGTTTGAATTAAAGGTGCGGTTATTTTTTCACAAAATCAATATATGGTCTAAGTCCTTCCGAAACATACAGGTCGTTGACATCCTCTCCCGCCTAAAGACGGGAGATTCCTTTTACATTCTACGCACAGGCTAATGCCTCACGTTGACGAATGTTGGGTGGTGTCCTCAACCCAAATTTTTTAATATTGTTTGCGGCTAAAATATCCCGGTCATGTGTTGTTTTACAATGCCCACAAGTCCACTCTCTATCAGACAGTTTTAACTCATTGTTTATTATACCACAACTACACATTTTAGAACTCGGTTCAAACGTTCCTATTTGTAAAATGTTTTTACCATACCAATCCGCTTTATACTTTAGCATGGTTTCAAAAGAACTCCAACTTGCATCACTAATATGCTTTGCTAACTTGTGGTTCTTTATCATCCCTGCTACATTCAGATTTTCTATGCAAATAGTATCGTACTGATTGACTATCTCGGTACTTAATTTGTGCTGAAAATCATTGCGTTGATTAGCTACTTTTTCGTGAATTTTAGCTACTACTAATTTTTGTTTGTTGCATCTATTAGAGCCTTTCTTTTTTCTTGACAGGCTTCGTTGCGCTATTCTTAGTTTTCGTTGCGCATTAATAAGGTTTTTTGGATTCTCAATCTTTCTACCATCAGAAAGAATAGCAAAGTGCTTTATACCTAAATCTATCCCTACTGCTGTAATTTCATTTATTTGTTTTAGAGAAGCCTTTTTAATTCCAGTTTCAACAAGTATGGATATGAAATATCTGTTTGTGGGTGTTTTACTTACTGTTGCCTGCTTAACCGTACCATCAAATGTCCGGCTAATATTTAATGACACTTTACCATATTTAGGTAAGGTCACTTTCCAGTTTTCAAAATCTACCTTAACTGCTATGGGTATTCTAAATGAACCACGCCCTGTTTTCTTTTTGAACTTAGGGAAAGAGCCATTACCTTTAAAGAAGTTAGTAAACGCAGCGTCTAGGTTTGATATTGCTTGTTGAAGAGATTGTGCTGGTACATCTTTCAGCCAAGCATTAGCTTCTTTTAATTCCGGTAGTTGTTTATGTAAATCAAAACAAGTAAGATTTTTGCCTGACTGGTATGCTACATTCTTGGTTTCCAGTGCTAAATTATAAATAAACCTACACGAACCCATAGAACCGGATAATTGGTGTTTTTGTTCGTTTGTAGGCATTAATTCATATTTAAATGAACGTAGCATGATGCAAATATAGTTATTTTAAATAGAAAACAAATTTATTTAAGATTATTATTTGATTAATCATAGTCGCTTATATCCCCAACCTAAAGGAACGGGGCTTTACGCTCTTTTGTTGTAAGGTTGTCTAGGTCTTTGAGTAATTCGGTCATAGTTAGTCCCAATTTAAAGTGAAAATATCAATCATAGTACGTAGTTGCAAGGGGGTGATGTCAATTATAATTATTCCAGTATCATATACGGGTTCAGCACCGATTAAGTTACTCAATCTACCTATTAGCCTAAAACCACTTGAATACAGATATAGTTTATGCTCGTACTTATTCGTTTGCTTAGTATATCCTAGTGAATCACTTAGGGTATAACCCATTTCCATGCATACTTGGTGTAGTTCTGGTTTCATATTATTTGGTTTTTGGGTTAAATTTTCTCAATAGTTTTTGCAAATGTTGCCCACTTGTTTTACTTGATTTAGTTTCATCGAAATGCATAAATGGCAGATTTACAAAGTAGTTTGTTTTTACCTTTTGTATATGTTCCAAAGCGCATTCCCATGAGCATAAGTGGATGTCTTTTGAACCACCTATATCATCTCCTTTTTTAAAAACAGTCATAGATAGACAACTACTTTCTTCTATAACACACTTACATTCATCACAACCGTATACATCTTGCGTGACTGCTTGTTTTTGCTTTACTGTTACGGTTTTGTAAGTGGCTTTTTTGATTATCATATTGTTGTTTAATTTACTGTTTCACTCGGTTTAATAATCTCTACTGTAACTGCCATGAATAACATCTGTGCCATGCCGGATTCTAAATAGGTTTTAGATTTACTTACATGCAGCAACGCTTGTAATGGCGCAATTTCGTTCTTTTTGCTCACATGTTCGAGTATATCCACATAAGGCTTAATCACACTAAAATAGTCATTACCCTGCATTTTAGCAAGCGATTTTACACTATCCCGGCACTCATATAGCTTCGATGCTAGCTTTATCTCTTTCTCCATTATGCGTGATTAGTAGTAAACAACTCAATAAGCATCTCCATTACATCCGGGTTTATTTGTAACCTACCCGTTTCATACATAGACCCATGTGGAGGTTTGCCTCCTACCAATGTAACTCCACCATGCAGATATAATCTATGGCTCATAGTTTCCGTTTTATGCTCCCACACTTTACCGCGTATCTATACATACTTATTCTCCCTAAGAACTTCCTCATAAGGTAATCTAAATTCTTTGTTGTCGAAGTCTAGCATATTAATCTATTTAACCACAAAAGTAAACAATCTAACCTAATATCCAAACATTTTTGAAGTTATTTTATTTTAATCGTACTTTAGCTAAATCACAACATAATGGGATTATATACTCAAATACACATCCATACAGGCATATTGTACAACAATATCATACTATACTGTGATTTTAACCCCCGGTACTCCCATGAAACCTATAAATACAAATTAACCATAGATTATTGTACCCGTGTTTTTTTAAATCAACACCCGTACACAATAAATGTTGTTTATGTATACTTAAATAATGGGTAAATACCCAACACCCTTTTTATCAAATCCATGTATAGGTTTTAAAAACAACCCCAGATATAATAAATTATCGAGTGTATATATTTAGAACGTGGGTATATAGCTCCAAAAAATTCCATTTTGAAAATCTGAAAAAAGCCCCCCCCGCCAAAGTGTTAAAATAATAATATGATAGGCTAAAAAAACATGGGTGAACTTTTTTTTGGGAAAGTACCATCTAAAAATATCCACGTGGAACTATTAAAAATATTATCTATGTTTTGTACAATGTTTCCACGTGGCTAAACGTTACCAACCTTAGAAAATAAATGTCTTTGTATGTTTGGAAATGTCAACTTTTTATTTGTATATAGGCGCGAAAGATTTAACAAATAGAAATTTTGTTATGTCGATTAATTTGCTATACTATTCAGCTATAACTACTGTTACAACCAAAGTGTTAAAGGACGTTAAAAGATAGAATTTAACTTGTTTATTCAGTTATTCTTTTTAACTTGCATCATATTTAAAAACAAACATTAAAACACAGTTATGAAAACAGTAATTCAACACAACGTTAAAGCATTCGATTTTATCAATAAGTTAAGCCCTGAACTTCAAAAGGTAGTTATAGAAATTGCCGGAACTATTAGACCTGCATTAGACGAAATTCACGCTATGCAACCAACTTCACAAAACTATTATGCAGCTTATATGAGATTGCTATCTTACAATCCTAAGCACGCAAAATTAATGGCAATAGCTATGTTATATGCAGGCGCAAATGTACAGGGTATTGAATCTGCTATGAAAAATATTTAATTAATTAATCAACCAATAAAAAACAAAAAACATGAAAACAGTATTCGCACCATCAGAAGTAGCACACATCTTTGCTAACAAACAACAAGACAACGCCACCAATAGCGGACGGTCTTTGTTTTTTGAAAAAGATTCTATTTATAGCTATGGTAGACATTTTCCAATAGCAAAGCACGTAGAAAATAATGAAGGCGTAAAAGCGTTATTATTTACAACAAGACGCTATTCTAACACAACAGCTAAACACATTGCAGTTGTAAGAAACGCAACAAGCCACTTAAATAAAATTTATTGTTTCAATCCTGACACTACACAGGTAGACAATATGCAAAGTTTTTTAAATTCTATTAAAAACTGCCTTTCATCTTTGGATAAAGCAAAGAAGCCAGCTAAATACATATTAGAAGCGGAGCAAATACAGGCACAGGTACACAAATTTGCTGAATTTTATGGAATCAAAACAAAGCAAATTGACACTTTGATTGATAGTGCAAAGAGCGGAAAATATAGCGAATTATTATCAAGGGAACGCAAAGCGAAAGAACGTAAAGCTAAAGCCGAACAAAAACAAGCCGAAAAAACGTTTCTAATTTCTTTGGATAAATGGAGAAATTTTGACACATCAATTTTATATGGTAGACCTTTTGGTTATGATTATTTAAGAATAAACAAGGATAAAAAAAGAATTGAAACTTCGCAAGGCGTTCAAATACCTATTGAAATTGCAAAACTTACTTTTGAATGGATAAAAACTAAAGTTAAATGTACTGATGATTGTAATTATAAAATAGCAGACTTCGAAGTTAAGGAACTAAACGAAAACTATTTAGTTGCTGGATGCCATAAAGTAAGCATGGAAGAAATAAACACAATAGGCAAACAAATTTAATTAAACCACCATGCACAACGAACTAACAACAACCGAAAAAGCTATTTTATTATTCATTTTATTAATCACAATTTTTTCAATTTAAAAAACTAAAAACATGATATACACAAACGAAACGCTCAGAAACGTAAAAAACGCAAGCGATGTTAAATACGCTTTAAATTCAGACAGTTATTTTTTCACACGTAAAACCATGAAATTTTTTGGCGATAAAATGAACTCTTTTGGAGTGCGAACGATAAACGGTAAAAGATATATGTATAGAAAACCAAGCGCGCAGGTAAATATTTTTGGAACGTGGAAAACAGCAGGTAAAACACTTTTTAACGCTTGGGAAATAACACCACACAACGACCATGTAAAGTTGAATTTAATAAGCGATGAAGTAAAAGAACAAATTTATAACGCTATTTAAAAACCATTTTTTAAACTAATAAATTAAATTTAAACACAATAAAAAACAAGTTATGAGAGTAATTGAAACAAAAGTTTATCAATTTTCAGAATTGAGCGAAGAGGCGAAAGAAAAAGCCATTGAAATAATGAGTTATATCAATGTAGAATATGACTGGTGGAAAGATATATATGAAGATGCAAAAGAAATAGGGTTAAAAATAACATCTTTCGACCTTGAAAGAAATAGACATGCAAATGGCGGATTTATAAACAGCGCAACCGAAACAGCGGAAAATATTATTGAAAATCACGGTGCAACGTGCGAAACGTATAAAACAGCTAAAGCATTTTTGGATGCACTTGAAAAGTTAACAGCACCACACGAAAACATCGAAGATGTAAACGAAGACGAAATTGAAGAGTTGGAAGACGAATTTTTAACCGACCTTTTGGAAGACTATTCCATAATGTTAGAGGAGGAATGCGAATACTTGCAAAGCGAAGAGGCAATCATTGAAATAATAGAGGCGAACGAATACGAATTTACGGAAGACGGAAAACGAATTTAAACACATCAAAATAAAACATAAGACAATGGAAAATTTAACAGGCGTTTGGGACTTTGTAACAAAATACTATCCGAAATATTATAGTAGTAATTTTATAGCACTTGCGGATGATTTACAAAAGATATTAGACGGGGAACTAAATGGGAACGCTGAAAGACTGTTTAAAGAAGAGTTTGGCGAAGATTTAGAGGCGGTGCAAAATGAGTATAACCGTGTTCACCGTGAAATATACGAAGATGCAATAGAGGCATATTTGGAAACGTTGCAACCTGCAAAGGAAGTAGAAGACGTTGACCTGTTCCAGCACATAGAAACGTTACCAAAGGAAGTGCAAGACGTTATAGAAAAGCATTGTGAAATGGATGAAACGTATGAAAATTGCAATAAGCTAGTAAATGAGCTTGAAGCAGTATGCTATACGTGCGAATATGGCTTGGATGCTATACCGTACAACCTGCGAAAGATTGAAAAAAAATAAGTAATAACAAAAACAAAAAATTAAGCTATGGAATTTACAGATAAGCAACAAGTATTTTTTAATAAGTACATAGGAAAATACGATACGCCTAAAAAACTAAATAGAAGTTCAAAGGACGTAAACGGGGACTTTATAGACCTACTGGAAGATGGAACGGTAACGAGCAGGGACATACTTAAACAATCGCAAATAGTGCCTATTTTCACCTACAAAACATGTGTTACTATACATGGTAACATTCCACCCGTAAAAATTAGCCGTATAGGTGGATATAAGAACATTATTCAAAACGCTAATGGGAGTATAGAGGTTCGTTATAGCGCAATAGATAATGATTTAAAAGCGGAACTAGGTAGTTACTTAAAGGACTATTCAAGTCAAAAGAATAGCACTAATGGCTATTACTTTGAAAGAACTATTCGCACACAAGTAAGGGAGGACGCTATTAAGGAAATTAAAGCGCAAAGTGATTTTGTAGAAACGTTTGTATGTGATGGCTTTAAAGCAAAGATGTTCGTTTCGGGGTTAAACGTTTTTGGAATGTACTATGTAATAACTACCATTATTCCACTTGTAATAGATACGGATATTTCAGTAATTGCATGTGATATAACTGGCAAAAGCATTGACGAAATTAATGCAGTTATTGCAGAACAAAAAGCGGAAAAGGAGCGAAGGGACAAAGAATGTCAGGAACGTATAGTAAGACAAAATGAACTGAAAGAAAAACGTGCCGAATTGCAAAAGGTAGAATTTAGCAGGCTACTGGATAACGGTTATATAGTAGCAACTTCTTTTGACAATACGAAAACCTATTTAACCGTTGCTATTAATGAACAGTTAAAGCCACTTATTCAGCAGTACATTGACAGCAAATTCAATAACCTATTGGTAAGTGTTAACGGGGGCGAATTTAAAAAGTCAATTAAACGCAAATCGGAACTGAAAGAAAACATTGCCAAAGGGACAGTTTTAATTAAACGTTAAAAACAAAAGATTTAACAATAAAAATAAGAAAGTACCGAAACAAATAGTATCTTTGCACCGTATTTAAATAATTAATAAAACAATAAACAAAAATTAAGTTATGAAAAAATCAGTATTAACAGCTACAGCCATAGGCGCAAATGTAAACTTCCAACCAATAAGCGGATTGGAACTAAAGGAAATTGTAGGCAAATTAGCCGTATGTGTGGAAAAAAACAATTCGTTACCCGTACTGGATATGGCTAGATTCGATTCCAACGGTATCACAACCACCACTTTAGAGGCATCGTGTATTGTGCCGAATAAGTCTTTTTATAGTGGTGTGGGACTACTGGAGTTCCAAACACTAAATGTAATTTCACGGGCTATGAAGCCAACCGACAAATTAGCCATTATGTTTAATAGTGAAACATTTGAGTCTAGTGTATTGCTTAATGGGGTGAAGTACGGAAACTTTCAGGGCAGTGACATTGCGGAATTTCCGCTTATTCCAACTAAGGTAGATAATTATGCAGGGTTACTGGACTGTAATATGCTTAAAAAATACGTTGGCTTTGCGTCAAAAGACGGGTTAAGACCTGCCATGACAGGCGTGTATTTTAACGAAGGCGAAGTAGTTGCAACGGATGCGCATTGCATGGTATGGGGTAAGCAGAAAACAACGTTAAGCGAAACTATTATACCTGCCATTGCCTCTAAACTTACTGGAGCTTACAAAGTTTCGTACAATGATACCAACGTGAAGTTTGAAAACAACCAAGCCACATACGTATTTCGCAAAATAGACGAAAAATATCCTAACCATAAGGCAGTAATTCCAACGGGTGGACGTTATACCTTAACCGTTGGCAAATCACAGCTAATTGAGGCACTTAATAAGGTTGTGCCACATGGCAATACTACTAACAGGCAGGTTATTCTTTATATTAGTGCTAATAATGTTACACTATGTACACAAGATTTGGACTTTAGCCGGGAAAGTACCATTAGTTTGGAATGTGACTTTGTGGAGCGTCCTTTAACGGATGCTGAAATTGAACACGCTAAAAAGCGAAATGAATCAATAGCTAAAAAGTTTTCAACCGATGGCAGTAAAAAGGTGAAAGAACAATTAGTATTGGAGGCGCAAAAACTAGCAGAATTGAATGCTGAACTTACAGCCACTAAACTACCTACAATGGAAATTTCATTCAATGGTATGTTCTTACTCAAATGCCTAAACGCAACCTATGGCGAAACTATTGACTTGGTAATGAGTTCACCAACACTGGCGTGCATCATTAATGAGCGTATGCTTATCATGCCCGTAATGATAAACGTTAATTGATATTTATTTAACAATTAAAATACAATAATTCAGTTTTAAATAGTATCTTTGTCCTATTATTAAACACTTAAACATTAAGCTATGAAAAAGGAAATTAAAGCATTATTGCTAAAAGATTTGGAGCAAAACAAAGCAGATTTAGCCGACCATGAGGCTATTAAAACCGCACTTAAAAAGTGGGACGGCAAAAAGATAACAAAGCACATGTTAAAGGACTTTGAAGCGGGGGCTTCCATCCGTTTTATTGCTGGCATGTCACACATAAAACTTGAACGTGGCGAAAAATATGGTGAACATCTTATAAGTTACGATGGCTTTGTACACTATGACCAATTTGAAAGATTTGATAGCTGGGCATTTGGGGGGGCAAAGGGGCGTATATCTCAAATAGAGCATTTGCTAAAACCGGAAAACTTTGAGGGCTTTGTAAAAATGTTCGTGAAACTACAAAAGGTTATGCAACAACTTTCTCTAGTTGTAAAGGAACTGGAGGCTAGTAAGTACGAAAGCTACTATAATCCCGTTTACTATGAATTACTACATATGTGCGGGTTAAATTCAAACTTAGTAAGTGATATTAAATACAATAAACTTACAACCAAATGACAAGCATCATCAAACTATCAAAATTAGAACAAGAACTTATTGAATTAGGCGTAACACGGGACGAAATGATGGAAGCATCAGGGCTACCGAAAACAAAGCTAAAAAGGCTACTAGAAGGTATGCTTATCAATGAGAAAGCAGTTAAGGGACTAGAAACATTATTAAAAAATAAAACAAAGTAAGTTATGAAAACGAATAACACAACAACAGAAAGAACACAGGATGAGATTGTTTCTTTAGAGTACGACAGATTTACAAACGCTTATTGTCCATTTGGCTCTATGGACATACGCAGAGCGGTACAGGTATGCGTGGAAGTAGGGGAGTGTGGAGATTGGGCGGTAGAATGTATCAATGATTTTGCGAATAACTGCGGAATGAAAAATGATGATTTAGACCCGGTTGGTTGTGTGTATGATGCAATACTGAATGAGGTAAGAAATGAGATTACAGGATTGATTGATTTTGATTTTCTGAATGATGGTGCAGAGATAAATGTTTATAGTAACTATTGTGCAACTTCATTTGATTATAGAGATGATGCAAACGACATCATTAAGCAGAAACTAATTGATAACAATATTCAATTTTCTGATTTAAGCGTTAAGGCGCAATGGTTTTTATCACAAATTGACGCAAACTATTAATCAACCTACTAACCTGCGTTCAATCGCAAATTGTTCCCGTAGTTTGGGCGTGGGTACGTTACGAAAACGCCAATTTTCTCAATTTAAAAAACTAAAAACATGAAAACAAGACAATGGCAAATAAGCAAACACGGGAACAACGATTCTTTTGGCATACATGCAGAAGGAAGCCCGAATGATTTAGCAATCGTAGTAGGCGGGAACGAAGAGGGCGGTATAGCCGAAGCCAATGCGGAACTAATCGTAAAGGCGGTAAATAATCATGAGGCACTAGTAAGCGCATTAAAAGCCTGTTTAGCTTGTCTTAAAATGGATTCCGATATGGAAGAAGATTTTGCTGTGGAAATTAAACAGGCTGGCGAAGCCATCAAAAACGCTGAACTATGTTAGTAGTATTCTGCATAACCATAACGTTACTATTCGTGGGCTATTGTTACTGGGCATACGTGCGCATTCAGGACTACGATAAACACATTTTATTCTATCGGTGGTACTTGGATAAGGCTATTAAGTTTGATTGGCGCAAACCGTCTTATAATCAGTTTAACATCAGCCTCGTTATGCTATTCTTATTCACGGGGCTAATTTGTATCGTGTCGCTTATGGCAATCATTTTTAAATAATCAAAACAATGTCAATAGTAAAAAAAGAAAAGGTCTACAAGGTCAACGTAGAGTACAAAGTGCAGGGCGTTCTACATATAGAAGCCATTGACCGAGATACAGCCCTAGAGATGGCTAAAAATAACTGTACGGCTATTATAGGCTTTACTACCACAATAGCACCGGATAAAATAGAATACAGTATTCCATCAGCACCGCAAAAGAAAATTGTCTAATGAACGCTAAACGCAAAATACGTTGGCAGGGCAATACGTTACTGATGGAGGTGGTAACATTAGAGGGTAAGGTTATTGAAACGGTTTTTACATTACGTAAAACAGAAATGAAATACCTCATGTACAAGGACAAAGACGAAGGACGTTATATTAAAACACTTGTTCAATTCGCACCCGACCTAAAACAACTAATCTTCACCGACATCGAGAACTTTGTTTGGCATGGTGAACTGGAAGAATTAACAAACTCATTTTTAATAAAATTCATAAAACTATGAAAACAGTAATTAGGGCAAGTGTACCAACACATTATCAACGAAGAAGTGTTCAATCATTTGGAATCCCAGTAACAGCACATGGGAACGGAAGCTATTCGGCAGTGCAAAAATTCGATACAATGAAAGAAGCTAAGGAATATTTAAAAAACTTAGCATTCGATTATTACGAAGGCGATAAGCGGGAGATAGCAAGAAATACGGGAAAATTTTCGCTTACAATTGATGCTTGCACAGCGATAATTTACACAGAGAAGGAATACCAAGAAGCTAATTTTTAAACATCTTAAACCAAAACAATGAAAACCAACCTAACTACAACCGAACTGTTAATCATTTATGCGCTAATAGGGATGGCGCTGTTTTCACTATAATTTCTCAACTAATAAAATAAAACTGTAAAAAAGTTTTTGTTTTATAAAAACGTTCTTATCTTTGTTGAAACAAAAGCACTATTAGTGCGCCTGCCGACACAGGAGAAAAGATACTGGAATGCCTATTATGGTGCGGTCTGTCGGGGCTTCATCAGATAGGCATCTCTTTTTTGTGTCTTATTTCAATACAAGTTAACAGTGTTGCTCACGCATATACCGACAAAGTATGCTGCAAAAGTTGCACTTATAGAACACCACTATTTGGAACAGGCAAATATAAAAAGGGAAACTTTTCTTATGGGGGACTTCTTTTCTTTTTGCTTTGCTTTTTCTCGTTACTTGTTTCCTTTCCTTTTTCTTTTCTGAAATAGATAAGGTAAATTAGACCACAAAAAAACAGGCTAGGAGATTATAAACAGGAAGACCATTATTATAATGCTATTAATCAAGCAAAAAGAAGATGCAATCAATATTTCGTTTCATATCAACACATAGTAATTGAACCATTTAATAAATAATAACATGAGAGAACCAATTATGCAACACTATAACCTTATCCAAAACTGGATTCGTAGTTGCTTCCACACAACACAAACATCAAGTTGTAGAAATTCAATCGAAAACTTTGCCCGGACTTTCAGTAGTCACATATCGGCATCAATGCTCACAGAAGACCTGCACATTCTGCTCAACGAAAGAGAAAAGGAAATTCTAAGTTTAGATAACAACCAAAATCCAATACCGAATGAGAGTAAATAATAAGTACCTTGAAGGGTTTATTGAAGCTGCTATATTAGGACACATCGAACATAGCAGGATTGACCCTGAAATCATTGATTATTGCATACAACAAGGTGAAGATGATACACTAGTTACATTCTCGTATAAAGGCACAGAAGGTGAAGATGATGCTTTCAGTGTATACTTTAGCTTAACAATGGAGATGCCCATTAACGAATGGATAAACAAAATCAATAACGCACTAGACCAATTTGAATCACTATGAACACAGCAACATTTATAATTGCCGTAATAATCGGCATGAGAGTAACTGTATTTTTAATCATGGCGTATAAACATTCTAAGTGATGGACGATAAAGAACACAAAGAAAATTGGCAAACTATTCAAGCTATTGTAGGCTCACTAATCATTACGCCTAACGAAATAGAACTATTTAAACAAAATGGCATTGATATAGTTAAGCTATTTAATGCAATTTTAAAATCAGCATAAAACAATAAACAAGTAAACTACCCACCCACGCTAAAAAGCGATGGGATGGGCTTTAAACCTGAATAAACGTGAGCAATAGAGCAACACATATCATTCGATTTTTCAACGCAATTTACTGTGCGTCCAAGCAAAGAGATAACCTTAGAAGCGTTATAATCCGCATCTATGGTATCTATTTTGCAGTTTGTGTTTGTGCATTTAAACACTTTGTTTGTTCGTTTGCCAATGTGCTTACAGCAATGGCACGTTTGCGAACTGTAAGCAGGATTAACCACAACAAGTTTAACTCCATTAAGCAACGCTTTGTATTCAAGTTTTGCCCTCAAATCCGCAAAGTTCCATTTACCAAGTTTTGTTCTAAACTTTTTGTTTCTCCGTTTAGAAGTAAAACGAATGTTCGTCAAATCCTCAATGGAAATTCCTTTGCCCTGTTCTTTTGCAGATGCTACAATAGATTTACTAATTGTATGGTTAATTATATTAGCCGTTGTTCTTTCCTTGCCACTAAGCCGTTTAGACAACTTTCTGCAATTCCTTTTAGTGGAACGCTTAGAAGTGTCTGCCTTTGCCTGAATAGAACTACGAACTTTTTGCCGATGTTCACGATAAGTATTAAGCCACTCGGCAGAATGGTTAATACCGTCAGAAGTTGCTATAATGGTTGTCAAGCCAAAATCACAACCGATAAATTCCTCAATGTCTTTTACATCTTCTTCGGGAACATCAACAGTTTGAAACAAGTAAAATTTACCTTTCTTGTAAACCAAATCAGCTTCACCTTTAATATAAGGCAAATAGTTTCGATTATGGCAAACAAAAGGTATTTTAATTCTTCCACCAATAGCCCAAAGAGAAACAATATCGTTAGGCTTGTAGGTCATAATTCTGCTGTCATAACCAATACTTCCAAGTGGTCTAAATTCTCTTTTATTTTTCTTGTCAAGTTTGTAGGCATCAGCAACTTTTGCAATACAACGTACAAGAATTTGAGAAGAAAGATTAAAGGTAGCCTTATAGGAATGGTAAACTTCGTGATGCAATTTAAAATTGTTGAAAATCTTTTTTTCCCAAGCCACCTCAGAAATGGCATTACAAACAGTATTAGCTTCCTTCATCGTTTCGATAAGCAAGTTAGCCTGTTCGTCAGTAGGCAAAAGTTTTATTTTCAAAGTGAGTTTCACGAAGCAAAGATACTAAATAATTTCACATATCAGAAAATAATTACTAATTTTGTCAAACAATTTAAAGCGTGGCAGTCGCATTCATCCCATCGAGCCTTCGGCATCAATGGGTTTCCTGCTCCAATTTTATGAAAGATTCAGCATGGATGAAATTCTTAAAGGTAGTTAAGCCTAATTACACAGAAGCGAAACCATCGGAGGTCGTGAATGACGATTTTAATGAGATGATGGGGAAAGCCGTTTCATGGATGAGGTCGTTACCTCGTGAACAAAGGAACTATCTTAGTAAATCATATTACGACATTCCCGCAAACAGGCTTACAATACAGCAGATAACAGCCATATGCACCAAAGAGGGTGCGCAAGGTGATTTAGATAGGTTTGTAATTGACCTAAACAGCAAAAAACCATACCCTCTATACAATGTGTGTGTTTCTGACAATGCTCCGGTGGATGGAAATCGTGTGCCAGTATCCGATGCGCAAGATGAGTTCCAAAAACAAACCGAAATGTGGCTGAATGATAAAGAGAGGCTAAATGCTCACTTAGATAAATACGATGTTACGCCATACAAAAGTCCTGATGGACATATCGGTATTGAAATTAAAGCCAAAGTTCCTATATTGACAGAATTTGACAGGCTAAACCATTTTAAGAAACCGACTAATCTTGGTAGTGGACTTGCTGACAGAAACGCTAAACGAGTAACCAACCATCCAAACGACACCGACATCCGTAAAATAACCAAGTCCTTCTACCGTAGTATCAATGACATGGACAGGTATGTACACAAAATTGACATAAGTGCCGATTCTGACGGTAAAGTTCAAATTGTCATACAATCTAGTTGCCCCGGTCTTTTAGTAGGTAAACAAGGCGTTAACGCAAAGAACCTTTCTGCCTACATCTTCAAAAAGCTAAAGCTCCAAAACAATATCAAGTACACAGAGTTTAATCCGTTTGTTTAACCAACTAAATACAGAAAACGAGTGGATTAATCCACCTGTTTTGACTTTAAAACTCTTTTGCCTTTGTATAGTATCTGCGGGTTAATGTAATATACCTGCTTATTAGAATGGCTAGTTAAGATAAGTACTTGCTTATCTAACAATTCTCTGCAAGCCTTCTTATACGTGTTAAGAGATTTCACTCCGGTTTCATCCATATACCTTTTGTGATTAATCCATAGCCAGTCTTTACCTTCATCTATTTCAAAAGATAACCACACGAATAATCTAATAGCAACATCAGATAATGAAACTATTAACTTTCTATTGGAAGGAGTTTGATATATTTTAGAGTATACATCATCAGGCAAGTCTACATTACTAATCCTATTGTCTTCAAGTATAAATAGATTGCTATTTAACTCATCTTTGTTTATTGCTGGCTTTTTATACCTATTCATTTTTGGTTTTTTATTTATATTTCTAATCTGTCTGGGTACTTTAATATCCGTGAGCCATTAAACACGATTGCCGGATTAATCCAGTAGTAACTATATCTGGATTGTAACGTTAATCCCAATATTCCTTTGGAAATCAATTCTTTTACAGACCTTTTATATGTGCCGAATGATTTTATGTCATTTTCCTCCATGTAACGCTCATAGTTTATCCATAACCAATCCCTACCGGAGTCAATTTCTGACAGAAGCCATAACATCAGGCTTTTACCATTTGGTGTTAGCTTAGAAAGCAATAACCTATTCGCTGTGGTCTGATAAACTTTCCCGCAACGTTGCTTTTCCATCTTTATTACCCTTTCTTTTGGTTCTCCATAAACAATAATGTATGAATTGCTTTCAGTTATTACCGAAACCTTAACTCTAAATTCATTATTCAAATAGATATTAGTACCTAAATCTTCCTCGTCAAATGGTTTTTTATTGTATTTACTCATAATGAACACAAATGTATTTTATAATGTGATAGTTTTAATAAGCATCACAGGTTATTTATTAACAATAGTCGATTTACACTCTTATTCTTCTATATACTCTATTATATAAGATAGTGTTTCAACTAAATCATTTTTTAAGTCTGAAACTATTATTTTAATTGAGATATAAAAGAAATACAAAACATTTATTTGGAGAACTATTTGATTCTGTGGACAAATTTATTTTTTTTACGCGAGTTTAGTTGAAAAAGCATATACCAACTCTACACTAAAAACCGTGTAATTACAGATTAAATTAAATACATACATAAGAAATAAAGGAATAAGAGTTCGATTACGTACCAACATCCATATAAAAATGCTTAACATCAATTTATACTTTAGTTTTTAATGCTATACATAATGAAATAGTCCTTTAGTCGATAAAAGTCCATATTCCTTTTTTACAGCGTCAGCGAATTAATACTGAACAACACCTTTTACGAATAAAACCATTTGTTATAGCGCCAGCGACCTGTGATTGAACTTATCATTCGTTCAAATTATGTCCGGGTGTTATTTGGTAGGTCAAACGGTATTGTTTCATTTTACGTTATGGGCATTGGTTTTGGTTTAGGATATAATTCTGTTGTTATTTTTTTGTGGTTGGGTATAAAAACACGCTTTAAAGGCGACAATACAGGAGATGTCTGTTTATTTTTCACACTAGTAAACTACCCACCAACTGCGTAAGTCTATGGTGCAAAACTGTGGTGGTCAGCACATGTTTCCAACTCCTTATGTCCACATAAAAAGAGCATAATTTCAGCTTTTAGCAAAGTAGTAAAACCCAACTGGTTATTACTTGATGACATTTAGTAAATATGCTGTAACTCAACAGCCATAGTATTTGCGTCAATTTATCCTATTTTTCAGCCTTCATTAGCATTTTAAAATAGTCATTAACTATCTTAGATAAGTGTACAACTATTATAAAGTTGTTTATATATTCGTGTTGAATATCAAATGGTTATGATAGAAAAAGGCATCAAATCAATAAAAATCACAATTAGACCAAATTGCTACGGTTGCGATGTGTTTTTTGATAATAAGTACGTGGGTGGAATAGGCATTATGACGCAATTTGAACGCGATGCTTTCGATGAAAAGTTCAAATCAAAAATAGCCACGTCTAAAAAAGTAGCTCACTGGAGAGTTAAAGGGAATGAGTTAGTTAGTAAGATAAAGGATGGTAGTGCAGGAAGTTTTTGGTCAACCGTTTGAAAATAAATATCCTATTTCGTTACAACGTAATTAAAATGTTTTTATCTTTGTGGCTACTAACGTAAAAGTATTGCTGCAATAGCGGCAATCGAAGAACTAAAGTTGAATAACAGATAAAAGTTTAATATATGCACGAAGATAAAATTAATGACTTCAAGCCACTATTGCAGCAATACAGTGTTAGCGGTAGTGTTTTGAAGGTCAAGCTGCACGAATACGGATATAGCTGTGGTGATGGATGTTGCTATAATTACGGAACAATTACAACCGTTAATGATATTGAATTGCCTTGTCATAACCAAGATGCTGAAACAATACTTAGGCAAGTATTAGAGCATTTGGGTTATAAGGTTGAAATTGATTATAGTGATGATGTCGAGTAACATTACCGGTAACGGTTTGCGGCTTGGCGAAGGCTGCCTAACGGAATGTTCAAAGTTCGCATAATGTTTATGGCAGCTTTTGCCAAACCGCTGTTACCTGCTGGGCGGATTATCAGTAGGAACTTGATTAAAAAACGAAATGAAAAAACAAATTTGGAAGTTTGCAATTAACCCGAACAAGATTATAGTAGAAATGCCAAAGGATGCAGAAATTCTAACTATACAAACTCAAAATGAAACACCTTGTATTTGGGCTTTAGTAAATCCCGAAAACGCAAAGGAATTAAGGCATTTTGAAGTTTACGGAACTGGACACGATATTCATTATGATATGGGTATTGAACGTAAATACATAAACACTTTTCAGTTAGATGGCGGTTCATTGGTGTTTCACTTGTTTGAACGTGTCGATTAGCCTTGCAGGTAACTATTGAGTTTGCGATATAAATGTACGCACATGAAGCTAGAATACTCATACAGGATAAGGCTTTCAAAGGATGGTGAACTACCCACCCACAGCAAAGCTGATGGGATGGGCTTCAAAAGAACAATCAAATGACTGAACTTAATCTTTTTTTACGCTTCAACGCCCCATCTAATGATGGTTGCTCTGCGCACTCTAAGGTGCGTTCCACACCCGAATTTCTTAATCCAAAGGAAAGTATATTGTTGGCAGCGTTTCTGTCCCTGTCGTGTGTAGTATTGCAGTTTTCGCAAGTCCACTCTCTAATATCTAATGTGAGCGTATCGTTCTTAATACCACAGGTGCTGCAAATTTTACTACTCGGTTCAAACCTTCCAATATATTCTACTTTCTTACCCTTCCATTCAGATTTGTATTTAAGCATAGTTTCAAACATATTCCACCCACAGTCGCTTATAGCTCCTGCGAGTTTGTGGTTCTTAACCATACCTTTAATATTCAAATCTTCCAATATCACAAGGTCAAAACGATTGGTTATCTCGTTTGTCGCTTTGTGCAAAAAATCTTTACGTTGGTTACTTACTCTTTCGTGTTGCTTTGCTATTCTGAACTTCCAAACATTCCTGCGGTTGCTTCCTTTTACTTTTTTAGAAAGTTGTCGCTGCATCCATTTTAGTTTAACCATTGCATTACGCAAGTGTTTTGGATTAGCATATTCAGTTCCGTCAGAGCAAACAGCAAAGGTTTTAATCCCTACATCAATCCCTACTGCATTACTGCTCTTAATGGGCTTAGGTAGTTCTTTGTGGTTATCTACCAATATTGAAACAAAATACTTATTAGTAGGTGTTTTGCTTATCGTTACAGTTTTAATTTCACCTTCAAACTTTCGGTGCAGGATTGCCTTTATCGGTTCTTTAAACTTTGGCAAATCAATGCAACTTTTTTTGAAATCTACCTTAACGCTTTGCGGAAGTTGGAAAGACTGTTTGTTGGTTTTCTTCTTAAAATTAGGGAACGATGCACGTCCTTTAAAAAAGTTTTGGAATGAGTTATCTAAATTACGTAAAGCCATTTGCAAACACTGGCTATTTACTTCACGTAACCACTCACATTCTTTTTTAAGGTCTGTTAGTTGTGCCGAAAGTTCATTGTACGAAAGAGATATTTTGTTACCTGCGTATGCTGTTGACTTTGTTTCTAAAGCTAAATTATACAGAAACCTAACGCATCCAAAATGCTTATCTAAAAGAACTTTTTGTTCTTCGGTTGGAGAAATTCTGTATTTAAAACTTTTCAACATTCTTATTAAGATTTACACCCCAAGTATCTGTTTTTTTATGACAATCCCTGCAAAGACATCTCCCATTATTAATATCCCAAAGTTCTTTACAACTAATTGCTTCTTCAATGGATTTTATTTTAAAGTCATCAATTATTTTAGAAAATGGATAAATGTGGTCAGCATCAAAAATATATCTTTCTCCAACTTTGTTTTTTGCTCCGCAATGTTGGCAAATAAAACAATCCCTTCTAAAAATTTCCATTCTCCAAAAAGAATATTCAGCAGAATTTTTAATTTGTGCAGAAAGTTTAGTCTTACCGCCTTTCCAAAAATGGTTTTTTTCACCCTTTGTGTTTGGAGATTTTTTTATATGATTAAGTTTCCATTGCTTACCCAATGCACCAGAAGGGTTTCCTGTTCTTTTATAAATTTGATTATTTCTAAAATCTGTATTTTCCCATTTCAAAGAATTTCCTTCTCCCACAGACCTACTTGGTATATTATGTTTTTTAAGAATATACCTTACCGAACCTTCTGTTATATTGAAAAATTTTGCTGTTTCATTAGCAGATTTGCCACTAATATAACAGTCAATTATATTGCGTTTTTCTTCATCAGAAAACATTTTCTTTCTTGCCATTATACAAAGATACATAAAATATTTTATGTTACGAGTATTTTGGTAAATTACATGTATTTGTATGCACGTAACATTTATGCAAATATACTAACTTTTATAGAAACGTATATCATAGTTATAAGTTTATTTATTAACTTTGTAAGTGAAAGGAGTGTCGCTTACATCACACCCTCGCAAGCGAAGGGTATGTTTTACGCTCCGTTTTATAAAACCGACTACATTTATTAGAACCGCTTTTAGAGAAAAGATTAAAAACGAATTACCGATAATAATTGAACGTGAAGAAAAACGAAAATCAAAAGAATACTGCCCCTTCTAAAGTAGGCAGACCGACTAAGTTTAAGGGCGAAACAAAACCTGTTAGATTTAGGGCAGTCCCTGTGTCAAAAGTTGACGAAATAAAAGGGCTGGTTTATAAAAAATTGGCTGGTTACGTGAAGGAAGGATTTTGACATGGATGGGTAGTTCAACGACTAACTATTTCTTCCAAAAGCACATCCCGGTTGAACATGATTTTACCATCATCAACTGATAAGTATATTGAACCCATTGGGCTATTGTTTAGAATCTGCTGTGCCTCTTTATCAAGCACTTCATCAGTATGCTGAAAAAAGCCAATTATAGATGCCATAGCCATACCTAAAAAAGCCTGTTTCTTTTGTTCCGGCTTACTAGTTGGATTTAAACCTATATTTTGTAGTTCTTTAGTGAAAATTTCGTATTCCAGTACAAGTTGTTGTTGTTTGGTGTTCATTGACTAATTTATTTAACATCAAAGTTAAAGTAATAAATAGAATAACCAAATGTTTCAGAAATATTTTTAGTTTTACGTTCATATTATGAGAAAAGAATTTTCAGTAAACCAAGATAAAGAAACGGCTTTAATTTTAGAATTAAGTAAGCAGTTATTAGAAAAAGGAGTGAATGCCAAAAATACTGTAATAGTATCAGTTTCGGGAGATTATTCTTGTATAGTTGGACAAATATTAAGACACTCATTAAGCCATAATGGAGAAATATGCGATGGTTTTAGTATAGATGTCCCATATCCTGATGAAGTCTGGAATAATGATTATCTGCTTGAGTTAGATACATTGGTAAATTTGTATAGATACAAGTTCAAAGACAAAAATATCCTTTTAGTAGAGGCTGGTGTGATTAGAGGTTCTAACTATAAATTTATAATTGATTATATGCGCGATAAGTTAGCGATAAATCAGGACATAAAAACATTAGCATTGTTTGAAAATGTTGGCTCAAAGTTCAAGTCAGATTATGTCGGAGAATACTATAACGATGAAACAGAAGACTTAACTTTTTGGTGGGAACAACATAATAATCATTGGAAGTGATTTTCGCAATTTGCGAATTGCAAATCAATCACAAAAAATAGGACATCTTAATGTAAAACCACGTTTGCTATCTAGTATCTGAAACGCCTGTTGTGCAGGTTCGTAGGCAAATCCACAAGATGCTGCGTAACTATTAAAACCTACTAAACTTCCATTGATAGATGTGTTGCAGTCGCTAATCATCTTTAAACTATGCCAATGGTGAAGGGTAGTATAATCTGCTTTTTGTGTTTGGTCTAAGCGCATTATGTATTTATTCAAAGGAATAGTTATACCGCCCAAACCACCTTGAAATTTAACTTGGTGTCCGTGCATATTTCGTATCATCTTACCACCTACTTCGATATAACCAAATTCAGATTCGGGAATATGCCAATTAAACATACTGTGGTTTAGTTTCCTATCTTCTTTGACTGTATTGTAAATCATTGCCTCTAGGTTCATTTTGTAGTCAATGGACGAAATCATTTTTTTAGTTAGTCGTGGATGGTTTCCACGAATACACATTACATCAATACGTTCTAGTCCACCATGTTCGGCTATGGTTGCTAATGACTTACATATCAACTCTTTAGCAAACAAAACAGCCTCTAATGGGGACATATAGTTTTCAATCACATCGTGTTCATGTAGGTAGGAATTAATCATATCACCGCCTATCACAATAAGCGCAGATTTGATTTCTACCGATTGCCGTTCTTTGTTAATTAGCTTTAACG
>Ga0194059_1000303_pt1 | contig 23984 bp, 25 predicted proteins | sample SepL6211m_MetaG_FD_163426 | JGI IMG/M metagenome (GOLD analysis project Ga0194059, IMG submission 163426) | Anoxic zone freshwater microbial communities from boreal shield lake in IISD Experimental Lakes Area, Ontario, Canada - Sep2016-L626-11m | ecosystem: Environmental > Aquatic > Freshwater >... | reverse complement strand
GTCAAAACACCATTACGCAGCGTCAATGTACCGCGAGGGTTACGCCCGACAAACGAATACCTGCTCCACCGCTCGCCGTGCTCCACTGATTCAAGCAAGAAGCCGTCACCATCGCCCACCAATTTGATGAACGCAGCAACGGGCGTTTCGAGGTCAGCAAGTATTTGTGTCCACACTGGAACAACTGTGTGGAGTTTTGCGAGTTCGATAAATTCAGCACGCGATGGCGTGATGGCAGTACCGGTCATTCGTCGTTACCAAACGCGCGATAGAAACACGAACGTTCACCTGTGTGGCAGGCACCACGTCCTTCTTGGTCCACTTTAAACAGCAGTGTGTCGCCGTCACAATCGAAATATGCTTCGCGAACAAACTGGCGATCGCCACTTGTGTCGCCCTTGCGCCACAACTCATTGCGACTGCGACTGAAGTACACCATGCGCCCTTCGGCAAAAGTCATACGCAATGATTCAGCGTTCATCCATGCCATCATCAAGATGTCGCCGGTGTCTACGCATTGCGCAATGGCCGGGACGAGACCATCAGCGTTATAAGTGACACTCGACAATTGGTCGGCAGTTGCCAGAATGGTACGCCCTCGCGAATTGTCTGAAGTCTGGTCGTTGTTGCTCACCACAAGTACGGTACCGTCTTGCCCCGTGGGAGTGGAAACTATTTACCTTGAAACCATCGACGGCGTCATGGTGGAAGCCGATTTAATACGCACCGATGCTGAACAAGTGCGTGCTGTTGTGATTATTGGCCACCCGCACCCTCTGTACGGCGGCGATCGATTCAACCACGTGGTGAGAGCCATGCAAGAAGTGGCATTGGCTCACGATTGCCATTCCATCGCAGTTGACTTTCGAGGCGTCAACAATTCAGGCGGATTTCACGATGACGGAGATTCTGAGCGACTAGATCTAGCGGCTGCATGCGAACTGTCTGACCTGATTGCCCCAGAAATTCCCATCATCATGGCGGGGTATTCATTTGGATCAGTTGTCGGACTCAATGTCAGTAATCCCTGGATAGCCGGCTGGATTGCAGTTGCACCGCCTGCTCAGATGATGAAATCAATTCCCTCTGCAGCCAATAGCCCGCGATTGAAACTGGTCATTGCCGCGCAACATGATCAGTTCACTACGCCAGATGAAATGGCAGTCGCGGTATCACAGTGGAACAACTATGAAATTATCGCGGCCCCTGGTGTTGATCATTCATTTGCAGTCAATGCGGCGTCGCTTTGCAACACTGCGCTCACTCGCCTTTTGGAAACTATTTCCTAATTAGGAATTGCGTACCCGAATACCGCGTGCCGTCATGTCACGCTTTGCATCGCCAATGGTGTGTTCACCGAAGTGAAAAATTGACGCAGCCAGAACTCCAGTTGCACCGCCTTCGAGAACCCCATCAGACAGATGGCCAAGCGTTCCGACTCCACCGCTTGCGATAACGGGCACACCCACCGCATCAGACACGGCGCGCGTAAGAGCGAGATCAAAACCATCACGAGTGCCATCACGATCCATGGACGTGAGAAGAATTTCACCGGCACCAAGAGACACGGCCGCTACAGCCCATTCCACAGCATTTAGTTCGGTCGCCGTTCGCCCTCCGTGCAGATACACAAGCCACTGATGTGTCGCTGCATCCCATTTGGCATCAATTGCACACACCACACATTGAGATCCGAATTCATCTGCAATATCTGCAATCACTTGTGGTCTCTGTACTGCAGAGGTGTTCACACTTATCTTGTCGGCACCAGCTCGAAGCAATGCCCGAGCATCTGACAGTTCTCGAATTCCGCCACCCACTGTGAATGGAATAAATACTTCTTCTGCGGTGCGAGACACAACATCAATCATGGTGTCGCGCCCATCAGACGAAGCAGTGATGTCTAAGAACACAAGTTCATCAGCTCCTTGTGCATCGTAGCGCGCGGCAAGTTCTACTGGGTCGCCCGCATCGCGCAAGTCAACGAAATTAATTCCTTTGACGACTCGACCATTAGTCACGTCGAGACACGGGATTACGCGAGCAACAAGATCTGGGTTCATGACAACACTGCCAAGGCTTCAGACACGGAGAACTTTGATTCATACAATGCTTTGCCAACAATGACGCCATTCAACCCGACAACTGTTGCCAACTCTGCAATGTGCTCAAGCGTCCCTACTCCACCACTAGCAATAATTGGGATAGACGTGAGCGACACAGCACGGGCAAGACCTTCAACATCGGGGCCAGTCAACATGCCATCTCGCGCGATATCAGTAATCACAAAGGCCGATGCGGTGAGAAATTGACTCAGTAGGTCCTCCACCTTCACGCCAGAAGATTCTGTCCATCCGTGCGTGGCTGCAACGCCATCGCGATGATCAAGCCCAACGGCAACGGCCACAATGTCAGACACGCGACGTACAAGTGCAGGGTCTGCAACCGCAGCAGAGCCCATCACCACGCGCGTGACCCCAACTGCGGCGAGCGACGCCGCATCGGCCTCTGTGCGCACTCCTCCGCCTACTTGCAGCGACGCACGACCAGCAATGGCGCTTGCGACTGATGCGATGACTGAACGGTTGACTGGCTCTCCACTGCGGGCGGCGTCAAGATCAACCATGTGCACCCATGTTGCACCTTGGTCCACAAATGACAATGCCATTGCAACGGGGTCAACCCCATACACGGTGCTGTCGTCATATTCGCCTTGGCGCAAGCGCACTACTTTGCCGCCGAAGACGTCAATTGCTGGATACAAAATCATGACGTTGCAACTGACTTCACAAAATTGTCGAGCAACTGCAGACCAGCTGTTGCCGATTTCTCTGGATGAAATTGCGTTGCGAATACGTTGCCTCTACGAAATGCAACGTTTAAAACTTCGCCGTAATGAACCGTGGCGGCAACATCATCTTTATATGTGGGTACACCATGAAGAGAATGTACGAAATACATCCACGGCCGATTTTCAAGACCAGCGAACAGAACGTCGGTCTTTGTGATGGTGAGCTGATTCCACTGCATCTGTGGTCGTGGCACATCTGAAGATAACCATTGCACCGACCCCGGAATGATGCCTAGCCCCTTTGCTGTGTCATCTTCTTCGCTTGAATCAAACAACATCTGCATACCAACACAGATGCCCATGAATGGGACACCACGAGCCACTGAATCGTGCACAACAGATTCAAGACCTGCATTGCGCAACGCATTCATGCATGCACCAAAGGCACCAACACCTGGCAAGACAACGGCATCTGCCGATGCGGCAATACGGGCATCGGCCGTCAAGACAGCATCAGCACCAACACGTTCAAGAGCCTTCTGCGCAGAACGCAAATTTCCTATTCCGTAATCAAGCACCGCAACGCGCGGGCGTGATGTCACGAAAGGACACCCTTCGTTGAGGGCACTCCCGCCGATTCAATGCGGACTGCGTCACGCAAACAGCGTGCGAGTCCTTTGAATGTTGCTTCGATGATGTGATGAACATTGCGGCCAGCGCGCAAATTGACATGCAACGTGATTGCAGCTGCATTGGCGAGCGATGAAACGGCGTGTTCGGCCAGTGACGGATCGAATGCTGGATTTCCAAGCGGCAGGCACTCAGGTAGTTCAACATTCCATGCCACAAAGGCGCGTCCACTGAGATCTAACGCAACTTCTACCAGCGCCTCGTCAAGCGGATACAAACCACTGGCAAAACGTCGCACTCCGGCTTTATCTCCGAGTGCCTCTCGCAATGCTTCGCCTACACAAATTGCAACATCTTCAACAGTGTGATGTGTATCGATGTGTAGATCGCCTTTGGCTGCAATTGTGAGATCGAATCCGCCGTGACGTGCTAGCTGCTCAAGCATGTGGTCGTAGAACGGAATACCAGTGGAAATAGACGCTGTTCCCGATCCGTCGAGATTGATAGACACATCAATCGATGTCTCTTTGGTGCTGCGTGTGACCTGAGCTGTACGTGCCATCTGTCTATTCTCGCCGCTCGATGCCCATCTCGGACTGTCAATTACGTGATTTTTGCCTATTTGACCGACAGAGCAGCCGAGAGTGCACCCAAGAAGGCCGTGTTCTCGTCCGCAGTACCCACGGTGACCCGTAAACAGCCAGACAATCGCGGCCACGTGCTGCAGTCGCGCACCAACACTCCGGAGTCAACCATTCGCTGCCACACGACAGATGCTGCAGACGATCGAGGTCGAAATAGGATGAAGTTCGAGCCGCTTGGCCAGACTTCACAATCCATCTCACTGATGACGGAAAAGATTCGGGTGCGTTCTGATTTGATCGCGTCGACGCGCTGTTCCATTTCAGAGACAAACCCGAGCGCGGCAATTGTTGCAGCTTGTTTGAACGAATCAAGATGATATGGAAGAACAGCAATTTCCAAATCAGCAATCATTTGTTTTGGTGCCACCACATACCCCACGCGTAATGCGGCCATTGACAATGTCTTTGAGAAAGTTCGAGTCACCGCAAGTGGTCGGTCTTCAGACACCATGTCAACTGCTGACCATTCCGAAAACTCTGCATATGCCTCATCAACTATGACAATTCCTGAAGTATGCGCAAGCATCGCCTCTAAGTTCGCACGAGGCTCAATGAGACCAGTGGGATTATTCGGATTACACAAGAACGACACGGACGGCTGATGACGCGTCAGAACGCGCTCAATCTCTAACGGATTCAGCGTCAAGTCAGCACCGCGTTCACCTTGCACCACTTCTGCGCCAGTAACACGGGCAATCTGGGAATACATCTGATATGTGGGCTCAAACGTTGCAACACAACGACCCGCGCCTCCATAAGCCAACAAGATTGTTTGAATCACTTCATTAGAACCATTAGCCACAAAAATATTTGCCGGATCAACATTGTGACGACGCGCAATAGTTTTGCGAAGTTCTATGGCTCCCCTGTCTGGGTATCGATTCCATTCGATGTTCTTTGCAATATTTGCGACAGCTTCTAGCCAGCCTTCTGGCGGCGGATAGGGCGACTCGTTGGTATTCAACCGAACAGGAACATCAACTTGGGCAGAGTGATAACCACTCATCGCCTGGATCTGTTCACGGGGGCTGAATGTGGTCACAACGGCAACTTAGTCAACATGGCTATTAATCAACGAGCAATTTTTTCAGCGCGAATTAGCAATCGTTCAGCTGACAACAGGGCCCGCTCTGCTTCATACATTGCGCTCACAAGGTCTTCATGATCTGCACCGATGTTTTCGATGAGACCTGCGACTCTTGTTCGATATCGGTTCACGGCGTCTGCTGCTGCGCCTAGTTCGGCACAAATGGTGGCTGTCATCGCACTGACGCTACTTGACTGCCGTCACTTCGCCTTTGACTTCGATGGCATCAAAGTCGCCGGACAGATATCTTCCAGTTCACAAATGCCACATTTTGGCTTCTTTGCGTCACAGACTCGGCGTCCGTGCAAGATGAGACGCAACCCGAAACGTCCCCACTCTGGTGGATCTATGAATCCGTTGAGAACCCTTTCCACCTTCACGGGATCTTCTTCTGTAGTGAGCCCAAGACGGCGCGACAACCGACCAACATGCGTATCTACTGCGAGGCCAGGCAAATCAAAAACGACACTGCGCAACACGTTGGCAGTTTTGCGACCAACGCCGGGAAGCGTCACTAGGTCTTCCATCTCATGAGGAATCACTCCATCGAAACGGTCAACCACATTGCGACCCATGCCGATGAGATTTTTTGCCTTGCTCTGATAAAAACCCGTTGAGCGGATGATTGTTTCAAGTTCTGTTGGGTTCGCCTCAGCCAAAGACAAAGGCGTTGGGTACTTGGCAAAGAGCGCGGGCGTCACCATGTTCACTCGCACATCAGTGCACTGCGCAGACAAAATCGTTGCTGCCAGCAGTTCATAGGCGTTCGAATGAGTCAGTTCGCACTCCGCCTTCGGATACAACGCCTCTAGACGACTGGCTATTTCTTTTGCACGGCCCGCTGGCGTTCTCGGCTTTCCCATGGGCAAAAGGTACCCTGACACGCGTGCGTTCACTCGAAATCAAGAGACAGATGGACCCGTCGGGCATTGACGAGGTCTCAGAGCTCATTAACGACACATGGCGCGCTGATGGTGTGCGCCCGCTGAATGACCATCTGTGGCTCGATCTGCGCGAAGGTGGACGCCAGGGATTCGCCGGAGTCATCGTTCGAGACTCTGATCACAAACACATAGTTGGCTATTGCCAAATATCTCGTGGCAACGAGTCATGGTCACTTGACCTCATTGTTCATCCCCATCATCGATACGACTCGATGGAGATTGCGCCTGATCTGATTACCGCTGCACTCGATATTGTCGCAACCGAAGGCGGTGGACATGTCCACTGGTGGGTGTTCGAGCCAAACAATATTCACCGACAACTCGCTCACAATGCTGGGCTTGCATCTGGTCGACACTTGGTGCAGATGCGCAGGTCTCTCCCCCTGAGCAATGACCAACTCGCCCTCGTTACTGATTTCGTGACGACACCATTTCGCACGGGTGTCGATGAAGATGCGTGGCTTGCTGTCAACAACGCCGCCTTTGGTGCACACCCCGAACAAGGCGGATGGACCCGCGATGTCGTTGCCGCTCGACAGGCTGAGAATTGGTACAACCCCGAGGGCTTCTTAATGCATTGGGACAACTCATCTCTCGCTGCGTTCTGCTGGACCAAAGTGCATCGCGACACTGAACCGCAGATGGGCGAGATTTATGTCATCGCCGTTGATCCCGCACATGCAGGAAAGGGCTTAGGGCGACGGATGACCATTGCTGGTCTTAATTATTTGGCCCAACAAGACGTGCCGCTTGCGATGTTGTATGTCGATGCCGATAACGCTGCAGCAATGTCTGTATACACTTCGCTCGGATTCACCCCCCATCACCGCGAGCTCGCCTTTGTCGGCGACGTGGCAGCAAAGTAACTCATGACAACTCTCTATGACCCCACTCGCGAGGAAATCGCATCAATTCTTGACGGCGAAGCGTCATACCGACTCGACCAGTTGTGGTCTGGAATGTACACACACTTCAAAAAGCCGTCTGAGATACAAACCTTGCCAGCTGCATTGCGCGCAAAACTAGATGCGGAGTTGCCTGAAAGCCTCATAGAGATCCGTCGTGAGACGTCTGAAAACGGAGACACTGTCAAGTTCTTGTGGCACCTTCTTGAAGGTAACCATCCCATCGAAACTGTTCTGATGTACTACGACGAGCGCGCCACTGTGTGCGTCAGTACACAAGCTGGTTGCGCTATGGCATGTGGTTTTTGCGCAACGGGCCAAGCAGGCTTCAATCGTCAACTGTCTCCCGGAGAGATTATTGAACAGGTAGTACGCAGTGCACGTGAAGCAGCCACAAAGAATCGCCGCATCGACAACATCGTGTTCATGGGAATGGGAGAACCTCTTGCCAATGAACCAAACGTGTGGGCAGCCGTTGAACGCATACATGGCGACATCGGTATCTCAGCCCGTCACCTCACCATTTCTACGGTTGGCATTGTTCCTGGAATTAAGGCGCTCACGCAGCGACCATTGCCTGTGAACCTTGCAGTGTCATTGCATGCTGCTCGTGATCAACTGCGGACAGAATTAGTACCCATCAACGAGCGTTATCCGCTGAAAATGTTGATGGAAACATGCCGCGAATATCTCTTTACGAAGGGCCGACGCATCACATTTGAATGGGCGCTCATTGACGCTGTCAACGACACAGACCGCGATGCGCGTGAGTTGGCTGAATTGTGTTTACAACTCACGCCCGCAGCACACGTCAACCTCATTCCGCTGAACCCAACACCAGGTTGGCCAACAGTCGGCAGCTCACCAGGACGCGTTGCAGCGTTTCAACGACTGTTGCGAGACCTTGGGGTAAACGCCACTACTCGCCAGAACCGGGGAACTGAAATTGCTGCAGCGTGCGGTCAATTAGCTGCTGGGCAGCCAGTGACCTTGAACGCCTCGCGCGGTCAGCGCAAATAACGAGGGTTCGCTACCCGCACTTTGTCTTCAACAACAGGACGCAACCTGTTGAGAACGTCCACAAGATGTGAATCAAATGAACCGTCACGAATAGCGGCCGCTAGTTCTGCATCATCATTCATTCCAAACGACGCCAAAACTTCTTCATGGCGAACTTCTTGAGCTGGTCCAAGTTCTAGTTCTCGTCGAACAATGTCAACCATGTTGATCGCTACGCGCGTATGGAATTGCAATCGACCATCAACTCCTGGCAACAAGTCACGTTCCATCCATTCATGCAGGGCTTCGAGAAGTTCTGCTGCAGTTGGGCGGTCATGTGGAGCGGTCATCGATTACCTTCCATAAGAAGTTCAATGAGGTCGTATTCATTTTCACAGACTCGACGCCCAATGGCAGCTAGTTCATGACTGCGCACAATGCCAGACAAATGGGTTGCAGCTTGTGAGATACAAATGATGCCCCACTTCACTGTGCCAAGAATTTCCCACCAACGCACAACGTCAGGGACTGGTCGCACACCCGTCACGGATGCGTACGCATCGAACAGATCGTCATACGTGCCAAGACCAGCAGCTGGAAACGCACCACCAAAACGCCAAGCGCGTACACACAACCATCCGAGGTCTTCCATTGGGTCACCAATGTGGGCAAGTTCCCAGTCAAGAATTGCAGCAAGGCCTTGTTCGTTCACCATGATGTTGCCGAGTCGGTAGTCACCATGCACGAGACAAGCCGACGTCGACTCAGGCTTGTTGAGATGCAGCCAGCGAAATGCGGCTTCAAATACCGGATGAGGCTCTCCGAGGTCTCGAAGAACTGACTGGTACCGATTCATTTGGTCATCGGCCACTAATCCAGGAATTGACGTTGCATCAATCTGGTGCAATTGCGCTGCCGCCATGCCTAATTGAGTCGTGAGAACGTTTCGGGCGGCACCAAATCGATCATCTCGCAAAATCTTTCGGGCAATTGTTTCGCCCTCTACGGCTCGCACAATCATGAACGGCGACTGCAGTTCAGTTCTCTCTGCGCCGTCCACGACCAATTCAGCAACCGGTACTCCCGCGCGGTGTGCTGCTGACAAGACCCGGGGTTCAACTTGGAATCCGCCAATGGTGCCTGGCCGCACCCGCTGTAAAACTAAATCTTCTCCGTCAGCAGCGAATCGCCAGGTCTCACGCGATGCTCCGCCCGACAACCGCTGAAGATTTGAGATGCTCGACGCGTTCATGACGCGAGCCAACCCCTGCTCAAGTTCCTCGTGTGCAGAGCCGACCATGTCTCTACTCTGTCACGCCCGATACCGTGTCTTCGTGCCCAACGACCCCTCTAGTACGCCTGTTCTGCAGACCATTGACGTCAGCATTGTCAGAGAAGGTCGTTTCATCCTTGATTCAGTATCACTCTCAGTCTCGCCGACTGATCGATGGGTCATCCTTGGCGCAAATGGGTGCGGAAAAACCACTCTGCTTCGCGTTCTCTCGTTGTATTTACATCCGTCGTCTGGTGACATTTATGTACAAGGTCATGCATTAGGAACATTTGATATTCGCCCCGTTCGCCCACGCATCGCATACATGTCGGCATCGCTTGCTTCAGAGATTCGACCCGTCTTGACTGCAACGCAAGTTGTGATGTCAGCCAAAAACGGCGCACTCGAGACATGGTGGCATTCATACTCTGACGCGGACACTGACCGCGCAATTGAGTGTCTCGACCGGCTCGGCGTTGCGTGGTGTGCCGACCGCGAAATTGGAGCATTGTCCTCAGGAGAGCAACAACGAGTCCTGCTTGCTCGCGCATTGATGACAGACCCCATTGCGCTGCTTCTTGATGAGCCAACCGCTCGACTTGATTTGGGCGGACGAGAAAATCTGATCCGACTACTTCAGACCTTCGCTACAGAGAATCCGCAACTACCATCTGTTGTCGTTACTCATCACGTTGATGAAATTCCACTCAGCACCACGCATTGTGCGCTCATGCGAGGCGGAAAAATTATTGCCGCAGGACCATTACGTGAAACCCTCACATCGGAGTCACTCTCTGACTGTTTCGGAACATCGTTACTTCTCGAACAACGAACAAACGGACGCTTAACCGCTTACGCTCCGTGAACGACGCGAGCTAATCCGGTTTTTCCGGCCTCGACTTGAGCCGCTAGAACCCTGTCGAGGATGCCAGCGGTCCACAACGTTCCGCCGTATGACAGATTGACCGTCACATCGCTTCCCTCGTTGGTTTTTTGAATCAAGATTGACATCGTCCATGGGGCATGGCGTCTTCCGTCGATTTCGTCGCGTTCAAACACGATGCGTTGCGGGGTGTTGACCGTACGTTTCATACGTAAACGTTTTGACCGCGCAAACACTCCGACCTTGGCACGCAATTCAACATTCCATACGCCATCTTCCATTACGTCAACGCCATGCACCATTGGCATCCATTCGACGTACCGAGCGAGATCAACAACATACGGATGAACGACGGCAGGGTCGACCGCTAGGAGCACTTCAGACGAATACTGCATATGACCTATTCGTCATCTTTGGGCTGTTGACCAAATGCCCGTCCAAGAAGACGGCCAAATGTTGGCTGGTCTTCGTCGGTGGTTTCAGTTTTTGCAATGCGAGGGGACCATGGAATTGCTTGAGTTTCGTCTGGGTCCGGATTTCCCTCAAAGAGTGACGGACGTTCCCGTTCTGACTTTTTCGCAGAAACACGTTTTGTACGAGTGGCCGGTGGCGGTTGCGGGTCATCACTGATACGAAACAATTTCGGAACAGCATCACGTCGATCATCAATAGTCCAACCCCGCGGAACACTGAGAGCATTGGCATGACGTCGACACAGACGACCGGCTAATTCACGTTCTGGAACTGCACGATTATCGACCCACACCGTTAGTTGTGCCTTGTCGATGCCATACGACACTTCAGCAAGACCTGCACATCCAGGTCTTTCACATAACTTCCGCACGATTCAACGATAGTTCCAATTGATCGACATCAGGACCATTCTCTTAGTGACTGCCACTCAAGTCAACTTGCTACCCAGGGACACCAGGCAATTGCACACCAGGCACTGGTCGCGCTGGCAAGACACAGACAATGCCCATTCCTTGACGATCATGGAACTGTCCCATTTCTAAGGGGCATGAACTGTCAGTGGGAATCAATTGTTCAACAATGGCGTCGTGAGGCTGCGAACAAGCAATTTCCACTGCGGATAATGAAGAGTCGATGTTGACACATGAGCCTGCAGACAATAACTGGTCAACCGGAAGTGGCTTTCCTGGTGGTGTCAGAGCATGAGCAATCAACACCAAAACTGCACCGATGACACTTGCAATAATCATCGCCCTCCATGGAAATCGTGCGGGCGAATACGCAACGATGGGCTCGGCAACTCTAAAACTACTCCTGGCTGAAGAAGATGTTGGATTAAAAAGTGATGCGTCATATTTCCGTCGTAATTGACTATCTGACAACGTTTTCCACGCCATGTTGATTTCAGTCAATCGCTGGGAACCATCAACGACGTTCGCGTTCACATCTGGGTGCACTGCACGCATCTTTTCTCGATACGCACGCCGGATTACTTCGGCACTCGCTTCTGCAGACACGCCAAGAACTTGGTAATGCGTTTTATCAGTACCCACGACGCACATCGACAAGACCAACAAGGGGTTCATCGTTAATGAATCGCTTGACATTTTCTGTAATACGAGCCGACAACAATGGCACAGCCATTTCTGGGGTATTTCCAACGTGCGGGGTAATGATGCAGTTATCGAGTGACCACAATTTGTGACCGTCTGGCAAAGGCTCAGGATCAGTCACGTCAAGTGCAGCTCCCCCAATGATCTTGTTTTCAAGTGCCCAGACCAGGTCATCTGTGACGATATGCCCACCACGAGCGACGTTGATGATCCACGCATGTGGTTCCATGACTTCCAACTCAGGCCGACCAATAAGTCCCACAGTCTCTGGCGTTAACGACAGTGCCAGGAACACAACATCGGCACCAACTAGCGCATCAACAAGATTTTCTTGACCGACCACAGTGTCAGCCCCTTCAATCCCCTCCACTGTTCTGCGCACAACAGTGATACTGCAGTGAAACGGCGTAAGCAGTCGAATGAGAGATTCAGTAATACCACCGCCACCAACAATGGTGACTGCAGCTCCCAACAAGTTGCGACCAGCAGGACCTGACCATTGTATGGCCCGAGAATACGCAGCAATGTGCCGCATGCCTGCAAGAGCTAGCGATAACGCGTGTTCAGCAACTGGTTCTGCATACACACCTTTGCCACATGTCCACACACGGTCATTGTCGAGCACTGGAACAAAGTTTTCGATTCCGGCAAATGGAACCTGCACCCACTCGAGATGATCATTCGCATCAAGAATCTCGCGAAGACCAGATGCATTGCGAGCCGCAGTCCACACAATTGCAGATGCATCAGCGGGTTCCACAACGTGACCACCACCGGCAATCACAGCGTCTCGCACCCACTCAGGTGACGTGGGTGGTTGTACTGCTATTGCGCGACTACTCGGAGGTTCCATATAGGTGTAACGCTACGTCAACTTCCGGCAAGCGTGGCAGCGATTTCGCTGGAGGAACTTCCAGACCTGCGTAGCACGACTGTCACAAACCATAAAGCACCCAACGTGACACAGAACAGAATCACCGCACCAACACCCCAAAATGGCTTAATGGTGCTGCGGGTTGCGCCAAGCAGTGCCACAGGGAACGTTGTGGACCCTGCCTCACTAATCAAGGTTGAAATAACGGCATTATCGAGGCACAACGTGAAGGACAACAATCCACCAGCAATGAGTGCAGAAGAAATGAGCGGCAATGTGATTTGACGGAATGCGCGGGCAGGCGGTGCACCCAAGTCTGCGGCTGCTTCTTCGAGCGCTTCGTCAAGTCCAGCAAGACGCGCACGAACTATCAATGTGACGACGGCACTCGCATACAAGGACTGACCAACCCACAGCTTGTTCATCCCCCCATTAAACGGACCCCACCCATGCTTAAACGGATAACCGATGAGAGGGAAATTTGCGATGCGGGGGAACCATGTAGCGAGTGCAATTGCGTCCATGATTTCTGGTGTTACCAAAATAAGAAACACAGTGGCCATAAACACTTTGGTCCACACACCTGGACGTCGAGCAAGCGCTACGCCTGCGAACCCTCCGAGAATGACGGCCAAGATTGTGGCGCCGAATGCTGCGACGAATGAGTTGCGAATGGCATCGCCAATACTGGCGAAATCAAACACTGTTTCGTACCAGTTTGTAGACATGCCGTTGATGACAAATGCCATTAGGAAGGCAACAGGACCAGACCAGTTCAATAACCGACGAGAAATTTTTGTGGTGCGCATCAATACTGTTCGAAGAACAACCGAAATCACAAACAAAGCTGCAAAACGAACCAGCACTGCCCAAGCGACCGAGCCATCAAACAACTCGTCCCACCATCTGACTCCTGGGTTTCCTGACCAGATAGTGAACGAACTTCCACCGTTAAACGAATGGAAAACTACGAGCAAGATAGGGATGAACAAGAAGACCAAGACGAGCACTGTCCACGCACTTAGTGCAATTGGCAATACGTCAAACTTGAACCATGATGCGGTGCCTTCCCGAGTGCGACTCACTGATCGTTCGTGAAGTGAGTGCTTGATACGTGTCGTAATCGGTAATGGATGATGCAACACCCATGAGATAAGCCACACAATGCCGGCACCTCCAACCATGGAAAGCAGTACGGCGCCAATCATCAGAATTGCCATTGCAGAACCAAGTGGCCAGTTTTGTGCGCCACTGAATTGTGAAGCGATCATCGAACCGATCATGTTTCCTTTTGCACCACCAAGAACTGTTGCCGTGACGTAGTCGCCACACATCGGAATGAACGTCAACAGAACGCCAGCGATGATGCCAGGTCCGGCCAAGGGCAATGTGACCCCAAAGAAAGTCGCGACGCGTCCTGCACCTAAGTCTTTGCTTGCTTCACGCATACGGACATCAATGCGATCAAGTGCCACGAACAGCGGCAAGATCATAAAACCCAAGTAGTTATAAACAATTGCAATCTGCACTGCGAGAGGTGTTTCAAGAATTTGAATTCCCTGCGTACCGATCCAGCCCATGTGGACCAGCCATTTTGAGAAGAAGCCGTTTGGAGCAAGCGGTATTCGCCACGCCACAGTACGAATGAGAAAGCTCGTAAAACTCGGAACGACCACCAACGCAAGAATGATTGCTTTCCACTTTTCAGGCACCTTGAACGCAGCAAAATATGCAACGGGTAGGCCAATCAATAAGCAAGCAATTGTTGCAATGGTTGATATTCGCAATGTTGATTTGAACACCTTGAAGAAGGTCTCGTCAAACACATGTGAATAATTTGCGCCAGACAAATGACCGAAATCAACGGGAATTAGTTTCGTGCCGTTCTTTGCGCCAAAGCTATAAACGACAATGAAGGCAATCGGTACAGCAAAAAACAGCAGGTACCAAAAAATCGACGGCAGAGCGAGTGCGAACTTAGGAGCTCGCAGCCGTTTGCGATAGGTAGTTGCGACCGGTGCGGTCACCCTTATCAGGCTCCGGCCTTGGCTTTTGCTTTGTTCAAAATATCGACTAAGCGGTCAATTGAAGTGTTCAAAATCTGCGTATGCATGGTCTTTACTTCTTCGGGCTTGAAGAAAATCATGTCGCCGTTCACAAGGTCAGGAGCAATTTCTCCAATCAACTGTTCCATGTTTTTCATACCAGTGTTGTAGCCGTGGTACTTGAGGTCTTGGATTGAACGCTCCGGGATAAGCACCCAGTTGATCCATGCATGAGCTGCCTCAGCGTTTGGTGAGCCAGTTGCGATGCAGTAGTTATCCATCCACAATTCGGTGTCTGGTGTTCCGAGAACCCAGCGCCAATTTTCAGGCGTGCCACCTGCATCTTTGATACGAACATATGCCTGACGAGCATCGCCATTCCACGCCATTGACAACGTGTATGCACCTTCTGCAAGTTTGGTACTTGGGTAGCTGTCGAATGCCTTGACGTGCGGAGCAAGTTCATCAACCAGGAACTTCTCAGCTGCATCAAGTGATGCTTTGTCTTCGGTGTTCCAGTCGATTCCATTTGCCCAGAAATACGGACCGGCATAATTGGGAGCTGCATCAATAACTGAACATTGACCACTTGCTTCACCCATGCATGCATCGAGGAAGTCCTGCCAAGAATTAAGTTCTTTTTTGATCTTGGTTGTGTCGTAGAAGAAACCAGTGCTTCCCCAGTTTTTGCACACTGAGTAGTCGTTGGTCTTGTCCCACGCTTGACCAAGATACGCAGGGTCAATATTCGCGATGTTTGGAAGAAGTGTCTTGTCGAACTTCTGAATGAGTCCCTTTTGGATCATTTGAACGATGTATGGACCAGTCGGAACAACAATGTCGAATCCGCTGCTCTTTCCGCCACCTGCAGACAACTTGGTGATGAGATCTTCATTGCTGCCGAAATAGTCAACTTTCATCTTGACTGCCAACGTGCTTTCAGCAAGCGCACCTACAAGTGCAGGGTCGTTGTAGTCACCCCATGTGTACATAGCAAGAGTGCCTGACGACTTGTTAATGACACGGCTCCAATCGCCCGACGCCAGTTTCTCGCCACCACCAGCAGCTGCAGTCGTAGTGGGAGACGCAGAGTCAGATCCACCACATGCCATCAACACCACTGCCATACCAGCTGACGCTGTACCCGCTTTGATAAATGCGCGACGATTTAATTTGTCGCGAAAACTATCGGGGGCAAGAATTCGAAGTTCTTGTGTCATGTGATTTCTCCTTGGTAATTAGTTGTAAGAGATTCGGTACAAGGGACAACCTAGTCCCTGGACTGTCGTGCGCTAGCGGTCTAGTCGTTGTGGGGTTCTGCCATCACTACCCCGGCTTGACGGGCCGAGAACAGATACACCTCTTCAGGTGCCCACGAGCACCACACCGAGTCGCCCAAGGCTGGGCGGTTCGCATTAGTTCGGGGCGACATGACAATGAGGTCGCGGTCACCTGCAGTGACCACATATTGCAGCACGTCACCGAAATGAGAAATTCCTGACACCGTGGCTTGCACCACATTGTGCGCTTGTTGCGGCCGTTCCGACGTGAGCACCATGCACTCTGGACGAACAGCAGACAAGGTGTCTTCACCATTGGGAACATCTTCTTCAGGGCGCGATGCGACGAACACGGTGCCGTCATCTGCAATGGCCCCATCTTCGGTGGCAACACCCGTCCAGAAATTGTTGCGGCCGATAAAGCCCGCCACGAACGCTGACGACGGATGCTCATACACAGTCTCAGGGTCACCCAGTTGCTCAATATGGCCGTCGAGCATGATTGCGATGCGATCAGACATAGACATTGCTTCTTCTTGGTCGTGAGTCACGAACACAAACGTGATGCCAAGACGACTCTGGAGAAGTTTCAGTTCGATCTGCATCTCTTCGCGAAGTTTGCGGTCAAGAGCACCGAGTGGTTCGTCGAGAAGCAGAACGCTGGGACGATTTACCAATGCGCGAGCGACAGCAACTCGTTGTTGTTGACCACCAGACATCTGACGAGGATGACGTTCAGCAAGTTTGGACATCTGCACCATGTCGAGAGCTTCAGCTACACGCGTTGCCACTTCACTCTTGGGCGTGCCTGATTGCTTCAACCCGTACGCAACGTTTTCAGCAACTGTCATGTGAGGGAACAGTGCATAGTGCTGGAAAACAGTATTAACTTCCCGCTTATATGGCGGGATGTTCTGCACTTCTAAACCGTTAATGCGAATGTGACCAGAGTTTGGTTGTTCAAAACCCGCAAGCATGCGCAATGTTGTGGTCTTACCGCAACCACTAGGTCCGAGCAAAGACAGGAACTCGCCTGGATGCACAGTGAGATTCATTGAATCAACCGCGACCACGTCGCCGTATTTCTTCGTCACATTGACGAGCTCTACTGATCCGCGCTCATTTGCCACTGGACCTCCCCTTTGCGTGTCGTTCAAATCATAGGCACCTTGAACCGCTATGGGCGGAATCACATGGGCGCAATCTAGTGTTCTTATATGGACCCCTCCGACTTTGAAGAGATTGAACACCTCGCTCAACGTCATCTCTGGGGCCACTTCACTCGTCTCGCAGGCGTTCAGCGCGATGGGCTTCCGATTATTGACAGAGGCGAGGGTGCTTATGTGTACGACGCACAAGGCCGCAAGTATCTCGATGGTCTCAGCGGTCTCTTCACTGTCAACATTGGCCACGGACGCACAGAGCTTGCCGAAGCAGCTCGTGCTCAAACCGAGAAGCTCGCCTATTTCCCGATTTGGAACTATGCAACAGAACCAGCAGCGCGTCTTGCGGGCAAATTGGCCGACCTTGCGCCCGGCAACCTGAACCGAGTCTTCTTTACGACAAGTGGCGGTGAAGCAGTTGAAGCGGCATGGAAACTCGCCATTCAATACTTCTCAATCATCGGACAACCTCAGCGCCGCAAAGTCATCAGTCGCGACTACTCGTATCACGGCACGTCAATGGGTGCGCTTTCCATCACCGGCATTCAAGCATTGCGTGAACCGTTCGAACCCCTTCTTCCCAATGCTCTGAAGATCCGCAACACGAACCACTACCGATGTGGCACATGTTCTCAACTCGACGCGTGCACTCTTGATTGTGCTGATGATTTAGAACGCCGCATTCTTCAAGAAGGGCCAGACACCATCGCAATGGTGATTATGGAACCAGTACAGAACACTGGTGGTGCGCTCGTGCCGCCAGATGGATACTGGAAGCGTGTTCGCGAAACCTGTACCAAGTACGGAATCTTGCTTGTCTCTGACGAAGTGATTTGTGCATTTGGTCGCCTTGGTCACATGTTTGGATCTGACAGATTCGGTTATCAACCAGACATGATTACTTTTGCAAAGGGTGTTACGAGCGGCTACTCTCCTCTTGGCGGAGTTTTAGTGAGCGACAATATTGCCGCACCCTTTCTTGAAGAAGGAAACAATGTGTTTTTGCATGGACACACTTTCGGTGGTCACCCGGTTAGTTGCGCAGTTGCACTTGCAAACATCGAAGTCCTTGAGCGCGAAGACCTCTGCGGAAACGTATTACGGCACGAAGCATTGTTCGATGACGTGATGGCATCTCTCAATGAGTTACCGATTGTTGGCGACGTCCGTGGCTGCGGGTATTTCCGAGTCGCTGAATTAGTTCGCGATGCAGAAACCGGCGAGACATTCACCGACGAAGAGAGCGAATGGCTACTACGTACCGTTGTGTCACCGATGATTTACGACGCCGGGCTGATTTGCCGAGCTGACGACCGTGCAGACCCGGTAATTGTGCTGTCCCCCACACTTGTGTGCGGCGAAAAAGAACTTGAATTTATTCGGTCAACACTGACAACAGTTTTTACTGAAGCCTGGCGTCAATACCAGAACAGGTAGATCGGTTTAGCTCTCGAGGTTCGCCATGACGTGCTTGATGCGCGTGTAGTCATCAAGTGCATATGCAGACAAGTCTTTGCCGTATCCGGACTTCTTGTATCCACCATGCGGCATCTCTGCCACAACTGGAATGTGTGTGTTGATCCATACACAACCAAAATCAAGGTGCTTTGCCATACGCATAGCGCGACCGAAGTCACGAGTCCATACTGACGAGGCGAGCCCGTACTCAACGCCATTAGCCCAACGCAATGCTTCATCTTCATCAGAGAATCGCTGCACGGTAATGACTGGTCCAAAGATTTCGTTTTGAATCATTTCGTCGTCTTGCTTTAAGTCGGCAATGACAGTTGGCGTAAAGAAGTAACCATCGTTTCCTTGGCGTTCTCCGCCAGTGACAACGCGAGCGTGCTTGGGTGTGCGATCAACAAATCCAGCAACGCGTGCTAATTGATTCTGATTATTCAGCGGACCGAATGCGGCCTCAAGATCAGTTGGGCCACCAGTGCGCGTTGCGGCTGCTTGCTCAGCAAGTGCGGCTACGAACTCTGCGTAAATTTTTGGCCCACACACAACACGTGTTGCTGCAGTGCAGTCCTGCCCTGCATTGAAATAACCCGCGGCAGCAATACCTGCTGCTGCGGCTTCTATGTCTGCATCGTCAAACACGATGACCGGTGCCTTACCACCAAGTTCAAGGTGCACCCGCTTCAAACTTTTTGCTGCAGCCTCGGCTACTTCAATACCTGCACGAACAGATCCGGTGACAGACACCATGGAAGGAATGTCATGAGTCACCATTGCGCGGCCCGTATCACGGTCGCCACAGATGACGTTCAGTACACCCGCTGGCAAAAACTCCGCTGCGATTTCAGCTAGCAGAGTCGTTGATGCTGGAGTCGTATCAGATGGTTTCAAAACAACTGTGTTACCAGCAGCAATTGCTGGCGCAAATTTCCAGACAGCCATCATCATCGGATAATTCCATGGGGCAACCTGTGCGCACACGCCAATCGGTTCACGACGAATCATCGATGTCATGTTTGCCATGTACTCCGCGGTGGCTTTCCCTTCCAACATTCGTGCTGCTCCGGCAAAGAATCGAATTTGGTCAACCATGGGAGGAATCTCTTCACTCATGGTGAGTGCAATTGGCTTACCAGTGTTTTGCACCTCAGCGGCAACAATTTCATCTGCTCTTGCTTCGATCGCGTCGGCAATGCGATATAACGCCAACGAACGTTCCGACGGGGTTGTTTGACCCCATGATTTGAACGCTTGTCCGGCTGCCTTCATGGCACGGTCAACATCTGTAGCACCACTCAGGGCCGCCTCACCGTATTGCTGTCCCGTAGACGGATCAATAATGGCGGTTGTCTGACCGTCACTCGCATCAACATATTCACCATTAATAAAGTTCTTGAAACTCTTCATGGCCCAAGGTTTCCACATATCGCACCACGGCGTCCACAAACACCGGTTTCACACCCCTTCGTTAAGCAAATATTCGCCGTCAGCGAATAGGTTGTAGCAATGGCATCACTCGCAACTGACCTACAAATCCCCAAAGTTCCGCTCATTGTTGACCAGCAACGATCAGACCGTCATGCTCTCTTGCGAGGGATAGCGAAAGAAAGTTGGCTCGCACGTACCGACATTGGTTATTCCGTTCTCACGTATGACTCAGTGATGGGAATCCTGCGCGACAAGCGCTGGCACTCGGCCACAGGCATGGTGGCTCAACTGCAAGGCATTACCGATGAAGCCTTTCTGAACCGCCGCCAAGTTTCGATTTTGAATGCGGAAGGTGAAGTCCATGTTCGCTTGCGTCGCCTTGTGGCACCAGCATTCTCGCCACGTAGTGCTGACCGCCTTCGACCTTTCATGCGTGAAACTGTCAATTCTCTTCTCGACCCGTTTACTGCTGCCGGTAAAGCCGAAGTGGTGCGCGATATTTGCGAGCCGTATCCCATTCCCATTATTTGTGAATTGTTGGGAGCACCAAAAGAAGACTGGAGACTTTTTAGTCGTCTCGCTTCAGAGATCTTGCTGATATTTAGCGAAAATTTGTCAGAGAACATGTCCGTCTTCCTTGCCGCGCAACAAGAACTTGAAACGTATACCAAAGGGCTGATTGAGAAGCGCCGTTCAGTGCCAGCCGATGACCTCATTACTGACCTCATCGCTGCAGAAGAAGCAGGCGACAAACTCAATACTGAAGAGCTCACCATGATGGTTGACGCTGTGATTATTGGAGGTACTGACACAACTCGCAATCAATTGGGACTAGCGCTTGCGTTGTTTGCCGAATATCCAGAACAGTGGGCACTACTTGGCAAAGATCCGTCGCTTGCACAACGTGCAGTGGAAGAAGTGTTGCGCTTCTCTGGCGCAGTTGGTGGCACTATTCGTTTTGCATCAGAAGATATTGAATACAACGGAGTGCTTTTCCCTAAGGGAACATTTATGAGCACATCAATGAGCACCGGAAATTACGATGCCTCGGTGTTTCCTACACCAGAGACATTTGACATCACTCGCGAACCAGTTGGTCAACCGCACTTGTCGCTTGGTGCTGGTATTCACTATTGCCTTGGTGCGTCGCTTGCGCGAGCTGAACTACAAGAAGCCTTCACAGTGTTGTCACAACGAATGTTGAACCTAGAACTCGATGGCCCTGTTGTGTACAAACCGTCAGGTATTGGAATTTTTGGGCCAGCTTCACTACCAGTGAAGTTCACTCCGTCGCGCTAGTCGCAGCAACTATCTCGCCAACCACACGTACGGCATTTGAAGTGCGCATGCTCTGGCGTGAGATCACCCGTACATAACGGACACTCAGCGAAAGTGCCATACCGAGTACGGCAACTATCAGCATTAGTTGTTGGGGACGTCACTGTGGTCGGTGAATCTATTTGCACACTGTCATTATTGTCACATTCAGCCCTTCACGCGTGGACCAACACGCCGAATGTCCGTTGTGAGAAGTATCGTCACAACGACCCCTATGACAGATACCGACAGCCAGACGACGAAGAAACGTGCACCCGCCAGGCCAGGAACCGCACGAGCCGCATTTGGGTACAGAGATTTCCGCATCATGTGGTATTCAAACTTCCTGTCAAACATCGGGACATGGATGCAAAACGTGGTGCTTCCGGCGTACATCTACCAACGAACCCACCGCGCTTCTGCCGTCGGCATTTTCGTGTTCGCCCAGCTCGGTCCTCTCCTTCTGCTTTCGATACCCGCGGGAGTACTCGCCGACAGGTTTGACAGACGCAAATGGCTCGTCTTTGCCCAATCGATTCAAATGTTTGGGTCCGTATTGCTCGGTGTTCTCACCATCACGCACGCACCGATCGTGGCTCTCTTTCTTGCTCAGATGACAGTAGGTATCGGCAATGCCTGCAATGCGCCAGCTTTCTCTGCAGTCCTTCCAAGCTTGGTTCGACCAGAAGACTTGGGTGGCTCAATCAGTCTTAACTCGGCGTCTGTGAATGGATCACGCGTGTCCGGACCAATTCTTGTAGCCATCATGATGAGTTGGGGCGTTACGGCTGGTCAGGTGTTTATCTTTAATGCCGCCACGTATCTCTTTGTGACATGGGCTGTTTTGCACATCACTCTTCCTCCGCACACGCCACAACGAGAACAGGGCCTCAAGTCATTTACCGCAGGGTTCCGTGTTGCACGCGACAGACCATCAATTGGTCGCATGTTGATTTCAATGAGTTCTTTTTCGATGTTCTGTTTGCCATTCGTTGGCCTGTTCCCTGCTGTTGCCGACCTCACCTTTCACATTCAGCCAAAAACCGTGACATATAAATGGCTCTATGCCACTTGGGGCTTCGGAGCACTGCTTGGGGCCCTTGCAATCGGAACAGTTCTCGCTCCGTTCGACAAACGTAAGGTGTCGCGCGCGGGCTTCTTAGCATTCGCAGTTTCAATGACCCTGTTTGCAACGGTGAGAGGAACAACTCTTGCCTTTATCACTGCGTTCTTCTTGGGTATTGCGTACTTCGGCACAACAACATCATTGATGACCGTGTTTCAAAGCCGCCTCGAGACAAATATTCGCGCACGCGTGATGGCGTTGTGGTTTATGGCCTTTGGTGGCACGATTCCGCTCGGCAATGCAATCTTTGGCCCAGTGATGGATGCCATTGGTTCTCGCCCTGTTCTCTACATGGGCGCTGTGTGGGCTTTGTTCTTAGCGTGGTGGTGCAACATCGAAAAGATCGATAAACGCATTGACCCTCAGCCAATCAAGGCCTGAACAACCCGCTCTGTTGCCGCGACACGTGATCCTTTGACAAGAACAACGGCATCTGAATCGCAATTACCCAACGCGACCACAATGTCGTGCAACGACATCGCACCGGTTCCGTACAAATCAGTCTCAAGAGCTAGCAGTTGAATCCCAAGTCGTTGACATAGGTCTGAAATCTCTCGATGCACCTTCTGTGAATCAAGCACCTCAGCCATCACACCCAACACTGCATATCTCTGCTTGGCAGGAGTTTCTGCAACTGTACGCAACGCCGCGGCAACTGAAATTGGGTTTGCATTGTATGAATCATCAAGTAAGCGAACACCATTACGTCCACTCACCCACTGCATGCGTTGAGTTGCGCTCTGTGCATTCGACAAAGCCGCAACACACTGTGACAGTTCAATTCCACAGGTGATACCCGCTGCAACGGCTGATGCGGCATTAGATGCCATATGAACTCCCGGCAGTGGGACTACTCCTACTGCGCTCTGACCACCAGCAGTGAAACGCACAGTGCAACATCCGCGTTCATCCACAGAGACTGTCTCCCACCGAACTGCCGCAGTGTCAGATGATCCAAATGTGACGACGCGCGCAGAAATGTTGTGCACTGTTTTCATTGCATTGACAGAGTCTGAATTGACAATCGCAACCCCCGACGACGGCAGGGCTTGGAATAGTTCAGCTTTGGCTCGAACCACTCCCTCGATTCCACCGACCCGTTCACTGTGAGCATCACCCACTTCGGTAATCACGCCAATCTGAGGCTGACCAACGTCGCACAACCTGGCAATTTCACCTAGTCCGCGCATTCCCATCTCCAACACCAAAGCGTCACAGGCATCAGGTGCGTTAATAATCGTGACGGGAACACCGATGTCATTGTTTAAAGATTTCTCCGGCCCGTGTGCATTCGAATACTGCGATCGCAAAACGGCCAGTACTAAATCTTTCGTGCTTGTTTTGCCGACTGAACCAGTAATGCCGATGACGCGTCCGTCAAGAGTTGTTGCAAGTCGGCCTCGACAATGACTACCAAGCGCGGTTAATGCTGCATCGCAATCATCAACTTCAACACATGTCAGCGCAGAATGTGATTTCCCGCGCTGCACGATGGCAAAAGGTGCTCCTGCGGAGGCAGCTGCCTGAAGATAAGCGTGCCCATCT
>Ga0194059_1000301_pt1 | contig 24033 bp, 23 predicted proteins | sample SepL6211m_MetaG_FD_163426 | JGI IMG/M metagenome (GOLD analysis project Ga0194059, IMG submission 163426) | Anoxic zone freshwater microbial communities from boreal shield lake in IISD Experimental Lakes Area, Ontario, Canada - Sep2016-L626-11m | ecosystem: Environmental > Aquatic > Freshwater >... | reverse complement strand
TCGCTGATGCCAGCAGCGGCATATTTCTTGTGGATGAACTTGCGAATCCGGTCATCCTCCTGAAGGAGGGTCGGATAGGTGCGGCTTGGGGCGTACCAGCGGGAGCGGTGTTCCTGGGTGATCCCCAGGCGCAGGCCGGTTGGATGGATTTTGTGTCCCATCGGTCGGTGTCCTCGGGGGTCAGGCGGAAGGAGACGCCACAGCAATGCTGATGTGGCAGGTCTGTTTCTTGATGGCGTAGGCGCGGCCCTGGGCGCGTGGACGGAAGCGCTTCAGGGAAGGCCCCATGTCGGCAATGGCCTGGCTGATGATCAAGGTCGAGGGATCAAGACCGAGATTGTTCTCGGCATTGGCTACCGCAGAACGCAGAACCTTAGTGATCGGTCCGGTAGAGCGGTAAGGCATGAACTCGAGCATGATCAGGGCATCGCGATAGGTGCGACCTCTGATCTGGTCGAGCACGCGCCGGACCTTAGAAACGGAACCGCGGATGTAGCGGCCGTGGGCTTGAGCAGTGGTGGTGTTAGCCATTGGATCAACGTCCTCCCTTCTTGTCCTTGGTGTGACCGCGGAAGGTGCGGGTCGGGGCAAATTCGCCCAGTTTGTGGCCCACCATTTGCTCGGTCACGTAGACCGGAACGTGGGCCTTGCCGTTGTGAACGGCAATCGTGTGGCCGATCATCATCGGCAGAATGGTGGAGGCCCGTGACCAGGTTTTGATCACGGATTTGTCGTCGTCGGTGTTCTGCTTCTCGACCTTGCGAAGCAGGCTGTCGGCGACAAATGGTCCTTTTTTGAGTGAGCGTCCCATGGTGGATCAGGCGTACAACGAAGCGAAGTAATTCATCAAGCGTCCCGTCCACCACGGCTCCGCTTGGAGGTGCGGCGACGTTTGCGGAGTACAAAGCGGTTACTGGGTTTGTTCCGCTTACGGGTCTTGAGACCAAGGGCCGGTTTGCCCCAGGGGGTCACAGGACCAGAACGTCCGATGGGAGCGCGACCTTCGCCACCGCCATGGGGGTGATCGCAAGGGTTCATGACGCTGCCTCGCACTTCAGGGCGCCGGCCGAGCCAGCGCTTACGGCCAGCCTTGCCGAGGCTGGTGTTGCGTTGTTCGGCGTTACCGACCTCGCCGAGGGTGGCGTAGCACTCCCGACGAATGAGACGGACTTCCGTCGAAGGCAGCTTGAGGGCGACGTAGTCGCCCTCCTTGGCCACGACCTGGGCACTGGCCCCTGCCGTGCGGACCATTTGGCCACCACGACCGGCGTACAGCTCAACGTTATGGACGCTGGAACCGAGGGGAATGGCGGAGAGGGGAAGAGCGTTGCCGACCTCGATTGGGCTGTCGGGTCCTGAGATGACCGTCTGGCCGACAGCAATGCGGGCGGGCGCCAGGATGTAGCGCTTCTCGCCATCGCTGTAATAGAGCAGCGCCAGGCGGGCGTTGCGATGGGGGTCGTAGTGGATAGCGGCGACACGGGCCTGAACACCGTGCTTGTCGCGGCGGAAATCCACCAAACGGTAGAGGCGCTTGTGACCACCACCACGATGGCGGCAAGTGATGACGCCGCGGTTGTTGCGACCCTTGCGGCGATGCTTGGCCACAACAAGGCCACGTTCGCGACCGCGACCGGTGATCTCACTGAAGTCGGTGACCACCAGGGTGCGGGTGCCTGGACTGGTGGGTCTGTAGTTACGGATTGCCATGACGATTCAGACCCTCAGGACTCAGGGAACAACTGGATGGAGCTGCCTTCGGCCAGACGCACCACAGCCTTCTTGACTTGGGCACGTTTGCCGGCGAAGCGACCCACACGCCGAGAACGACGGGGAGGATTCATGGTGCTGATCCCTATGACCTTGACGTCAAAGAGAGACTCGACCGCAGCTTTGATGTCGGGCTTGGCCGCCCGATGATCCACCTCAAAGGTGTATTGGTTCAGGTCGAGGGCCCGGGTGGCCTTCTCGGTGATCAGTGGGCGACGGATCACATCCGCCAACCGACCGGTGAAACGTTCAGCCATCTCCGTAAACCTCCTGGATCTTGGCGAGTGCTTCTTCGTTCAACACCAGCTTGGAGGCGTTGAGCAGGTCGAAGACATTGAGTTGGTCGGCTGCGATCAACTTGACCTTCTCGAGGTTGCGAACCGAAAGGCGCACTTCCTCAGAGGCTCCATCAATCACCAAAAGGACCTTGGCATCAGCGGCGATGCCGAATCGCTGCAGGGCCGCGGTGATTTCGCGGGTCTTGGGGGCTTCCAGTCCCTGGGCAAAGCCCTTAACCACGGTGATGTCCGCAACGCGACTCATCAGGGCGGTACGCAGGGCCAGGCGACGCTCCTTGCGATTCATCGCCAGGGCGTAGGAGCGGGGCTTTGGACCGAAAACGATGCCACCACCGGGACGCAGCGGGGTACGGATGGACCCCTGCCGGGCCCGGCCGGTGCCCTTCTGCTTGTAGGGCTTACGTCCACCACCAGCCACTTCGGCGCGGGTGAGGGTGCTCGCGGTGCCCTGGCGGGCATTGGCGAGTTGGCGCACAACAGCGCGATGCAGGAGGTCGGCGGCGGAAGTCTCCCGAGCGACCTTGAGGTCGAGGGAGGCCTGGCCACTTTCCTTGCCCTGCCAATCACGTACTACACAGTTAGCCATGGTGATTCTCCTCAGGACGCCGCGTTGAAGCCCACCCGCTTGTGCGGGCGGATGTTGAGCAGGGCGCCCGGCTTGCCGGGAACGGAGCCCTTGACCACAAGCAAATTGTGCTCGGTATCCACCTTGAGGATGGTGAGTCCACGGGTGGTGATCTGCTTGCCGCCGTAGCGACCAGCCATCCGTTTGCCGGGATAGACACGGCCGGGGGTCGTGCCGGCGCCGGTAGACCCCGGTTCGCGGTGATTCTTGGAACCGTGGCTCATCGGACCACGGCTGAAGCCATGGCGCTTCTGATAACCGGAAAAGCCACGACCAATGGTGTCACCACTGACATCAATCTTCTGGCCGGGCTCGAAGGCGGACACGGTGATCGCCCCACCCAACTCAAGACCGTCAACGCTGGCCACTCGGTACTCCCGCAAATGGCGCAACGGGTCGTTACCAGAGCGAGCCAAGTGACCTTTAGCAGGCTTGTTGACAAGCTTGTCGCGGATTTCGCCAAAACCGACCTGAACGGCGGAGTATCCGTCGGTGGCGTCGTTCTTGATCTGGGTGATGCGGCAGGGTCCGGCCTCGATCACGGTGACCGGGATGGATCTGCCTTCGTCGTCGAAGAACTGGGACATACCCAGCTTCTTCCCGAGAATGCCGATGGACATGGGAACAGGGAACTAAGCCAGCTGGAAAGCCAAGCCAACCCAATATCGGGGAGGCCCACAGACAACCGAAATTGCCCAGGGATGGCAGGGATCTGAATTCGTGAGTAGCAGAACGGTCCTGGACGAAATCCAGGACTGGGGGCTAGCGAGCGAAGTCAGTGGGCTGGGACTTGCGTGGGGCGGGCTTGGGAATATCCCAGGTCATCCGATTGCAGTTTCCCGACGGTTTGGTGCCGAAACACTTATCCGTACTGGCCTGGAGGACCGTCACCACGGACGATCCTTGTGTCGCGACTGGAGGCCCGGCTAGCGGACGGGCACAGAACATCGGCACAAGAATCAAATGTAGCAGATCACTTGCCCCCCACCCCTCTGAATGCTTTAGGCGGCCAGGTTCCGAAAGCGCGTGAACTGGGGTTCAAACAGCAATTTGACCGTCCCCACCGGGCCATTGCGGTGCTTGGTCACGATCACTTCGGTGATACCGCGGTCGGCCGTGTCTGGGTTGTAGTACTCATCGCGGTAGATCATCAGCACCAGATCGGCATCTTGTTCGATCGAGCCCGATTCCCGTAGATCACTGAGCATGGGCCGTTTATTGGTACGCGCTTCCACGCCACGGCTGAGCTGGGAAAGAGCCATGACAGGCACATTGAGTTCGCGGGCCATGCCCTTGAGGCCCCGGGTAATGCGCGAGATCTCCTGAACCCGGTTATCGGGGGTCGAACCCTCCATCAGCTGCAGGTAGTCGATCATCACCAGTCCCAATTCCTTGCCGGTTTCAGCCATCAGGCGCCGACAAAGGGAGCGCATCTCCAACACACCGGCATTGGGTTTGTCATCGAGGAACAACGGCAGCTGGCTGAGGCTGCTGATGGCGTTGCCCAGCAAGGGCCATTCCTCGGGCTGGAGTCGTCCGGTGCGGAGCCGGCCGCTTTCAATGCCAACCTCCATCGAAAGCAGGCGATAGGTGAGTTGCTCCTTACTCATTTCCAGACTGAACACAGCCACCGGCAGCTGGTGCAACTGGGCCACGTTTTTGGCGATATTGAGCACGATCGAGGTTTTTCCCATGGCGGGCCGACCCGCGACGATGATCAAATCGCTGCGCTGCAAGCCCTGGGTGATGGCATCGAGGTCGTAAAAGTTCACCGGGATGCCGGCGACGGCGGTGCCGAGGGAGCGGCTCTCGATCTCGTTGAAAGTGCTGGTGAGGATCTCGGCGGTGGGAGTCAGGCCAACACTGGGTTTTTCCTGGCTGATGGCAAAGATCTTCTGCTCGGCCTCATCGAGCACCTGCTCCATGGGCTTGCTCTGATCGAAGCCGAGTCGGATGACCTCGTTGCCGGAGCGAATCAGCTGGCGCCTGAGGTACTTATCCATCACCAAGCGGGCCACCTGGTCAATGGAGGCGGTGCTGAGGGTGCGCTCCACCAGTTCCACCAATCGGGCGCTGCCTCCCACTTTTTCCAGGTGTCCGGTGTCCGCCAGCCAGGCCGCCATGGCGGTGAGATCCGTGGGCTTGCCTTGGCTATGGAGCATCAGGGCGGTGCGGTAGATCTCCCGGTGGGCGCCCAGATAAAAAGCCTCAGGCTGGAGAACGTCCGCCACCCGGCCAATGGCATCCGGGTCCAGCAGGATCCCCCCAAGAACCGCCTCTTCAGCCTCCAGATTCTGGGGGGGCAGACCATCGGGAGTGGCTTCAAAGCCGCCACCCTCCCCCCGAGGTTCTCCGCCCCGCTTGGATCGGGGGGCGGGAACCTCGGAGGCGCCAGAGTCGCTCAAGGGAAGGGTGACCATGGCCAATCTCGCGGACGACGGAGGGTGGAGCCGAAGGGTGGGATTCTCGCGAAGGATCGGCGGACCCACCGGCATGGACGCTACAGGTAGCGCTTGGGTTGGGCCATGACCCAGGAGGGGCCTGGAATCCAAAATGAAATCAGGCCTTGAACGAGGGTGGTTCGTTCAAGGCCTGGATTGGGAATCCGTGTTGGTGGTTATTAAAGCGGATGCTGTCTAAATGAATGAACAAAATGCCGCTAAAAATACTTCAGGATTCTTGTTCGGGTTTGGACGTTGGGCCCTCAATCAGAAGCTGACCACTTCGAGGTTGAGCTCTGCAGTGACTTCTGGGTGCAACTTGACGAGCACTTTGTAAGAGCCTGTGCGATGAATGTCAGGGACGGTGATATCGCGGCGCTCGACGGCCTTTTCGGTGGCCGCCTCAATGGCATCAGCCACATCGCCGTTGGTCACAGTGCCGAACAACACGTCATCACCACCGGTCTGCTTCTTGACGACGAAACGTCCAATGGTGGTGAGCGCGGTCCTGAAGGCTTCGGCCTCAGCCTTAAGAGCGGCCTGGCGCTCGGCCTCCTTGGCCCGGCGATGCTCCACCTGGCGCAGGACGGCGGCCGTCACAGGGACAGCCTTGCCGGACGGCACCAGGAAATTACGGGCGTAACCGGGGGCCACATCCACGAGGTCCCCATTCCTGCCAAGGCTCAGTACGTCTTCACTGAGAACAACCTGTACGCGCTTGGCCATGACGACGAAACCGGAAACCTGAACTGGGCGATCGTTAACCCTACGCCACAGACCGGCCGCTTTCGTGGTTGCCCCGCACAGCGGCCCTTGGCAGGCGCACGTGAGTGGCAAGACCCAGGGCTTGCAAGAACCTGATGTGCTCCCAGGTCAGGTCAATCTGTCCCTTCTCGACGCCATGGCGGGCGGAATGGGGAAAGGCGTGGTGGTTGTTATGCCAACCCTCACCAAAGGTGAGCGCGGCCACCCAGGGGTTGTTTTTGGAGTTGTCACCGGTGTCGTGGCTGACCTGGCCCCAGCTATGGGTGGCCGAATTCACCAGCCAGGTGCAGTGGTAGACGATCGCCAGGCGCAGGGGGATTCCCCACAGCACCAAGGACCAGCCACCGACCCCCGTGGCGCTGCCAACCCAGTAGAGGAAAACCCCGAGAATCAGCTGCAGGGACAGGAACCAACGGTTCAACCAGCGGTAATAGGGATCGACTGCGAGATCGCCCGTCAGACGGGGCACGGCCGCGAGGGCAGGAACCCCGACGAGCATCCAACCCATGTGGGACCACCAAAAGCCCAGGTTGCTGTCGTGGTGGTCGACGGCAGTGTCGGAAAACTTGTGGTGGTGCCGGTGCAACCCGACCCAGTCAATGGGCCCGTGCTGGCAGCTCAGGGCTCCGCAGGTGGCCAGGACCCGCTCCAACCATCGGGGCACCTGGAAAGATCGATGGCTGAGAAGACGGTGGTAGCCCAAGGTGACCCCCAGGCAAGCGGTGATCCAATACATGATCAGCAGGGTGGCCAGGGCCTGCCAGCTCCAGAACCGTGGCAGCAGGGCCACCAGGGCCAGGCCGTGGACCACCGCCATGTAAAAAATGATGCCCCAGCGGGCCCCGGGAGCCTCACCGGGCCCACTGTGCAGGGCGCGGGCACGGGCAGCAGGATCCATACTGATACTTGCGACTTGCCTGGTATGGCTCGCCTGCGGCCTGGCGGCTTGGGGGGGACTAGCTGCGACCATAAGGACGGAAATTGAATTCAAGCTAGAATGATAGCAGTACGGATTCATATCAAGTGAGATACCGGGCAGATATCGCATCGGGACGCATCGCCTTTTCGCATCTGATTCGCATGTGGCATGCCCGCAACGGCTGGTCCCACAGGGTGCTGCCCTCCCTCGCAGAACACTTCGAACTGGGACGCGTCCACAACTCCCAGCTCTCGATGCTGCGCAACGGCAAACTTGCCTCCCCTGGGCCCGAGGTGTTTTTGGCCCTGGGGGGCATCAACCGCTGGCTGGCCGAACAAGCGCCCGCAGGCCAACTCGACCCGGCCCACCTCCAGGCGGCGCTGGCCGGACACCCCGATCTGATCGAGGCCCTGGCGACGGGCGCCGATGCGGTGCGGGACACCCAAGGTGGGGTCCTCGGGGCCGGCGACCTGCTGGAGGTGTTCGTGGGCCTGCGGCCGGCACCCCCAGCTTTCAACCTCTCGATCCAGGAGGAGGAGGCCGCCACGCTCTCGGCGGCATTGGCGGATTTATTGACGGCGGGGCGCCCCTGGCGCCAGTGCCGGGACGAACTGCTGGCGGCCTATCCAGTAGGGCGGCGCGGTCGGCGGGAGCGCTTTGCCGCCGTCATGGCCGGCCAGCAGGAATATGGCGCCACCGAGCTTGAGGCGGAGTTGCCTGACCTGCGGCGCACCCTGGCCCAATTGGGGGGAACGGAGGAAACGGAACTGGGGCCAGAACGCTTCTTGGAGCTGCTGCGCAATCGAGCCCAATCCCGAGCCGTAACCGCCCTAAACCAACCCCAGGGAGTGGGTGATCTGGCCACCGCGATTCGCCGCGAACTGGCTGCGGGGTAAAGGCTCGGGCCTTCCAGCGGCAAGATGGCCCCCTCCGCCTCCTGCCCTTGTCCACCCGTTGGGCCCGTGATCAAGTAGCCACAGCCCTGGAACAGATCGCCCCCCTGGTCAGGGCCCATACGGCCGCCCTACGGCCACGGCTAGCCGCGGTACTGGAGGCCCTGGCCGCGGAGCGGGTTGGAACCCAGCACTTCGCTTCGGTGAGCGGCTATGGCCATGGCGACCTGGGCCGCGACACTCTGGATCGGGTTTTTGCCCGGGTGCTGCATGCCGAAGCCGCCGCCGTGCGGCTGCAATTCGTCAGTGGCACCCACGCGATCACCGCCGCCCTCTTCGGGGTGCTGCGCCCCGGCGACCGGCTGCTGGCCCTCACCGGCCGTCCTTACGACACCCTCGAAGAGGTCATCGGGCTGCGGGGCAGTGGCATGGGCTCGTTGGCGGAGTTTGGCATCGTCTACGACGAACTGCCCCTCACCCCGGCCGGCCTGGTGGATGAAGCGCAGCTGGACACGGCCCTGTCGATCCCCACCCGCATGGTGTTGATCCAAAGGAGTTGTGGCTACAGCTGGCGACCCTCCCTCGGGGTGCGGGCCATCGGTCGGCTGTGCGAAAGGGTCAAAGCTCTTCAGCCCGACTGCCTCTGCTTCGTGGACAACTGCTATGGAGAACTTGTGCAGGACCTGGAGCCCACCGCCGTGGGCGCCGATCTGATCGCCGGCTCCCTGATCAAGAACCTGGGGGGCACCATCGCCCCCGCCGGCGGTTATGTGGCCGGCCATCGGCAGCTGGTGGAACAGGCCTGCTGCCGCCTGACGGCGCCAGGCATCGGCAGTGAGGGGGGCACCAGCTTCGACCTCAACCGCCTGTTATTTCAAGGGTTATTCCTGGCACCCCAGATGGTGGCTGAGGCCCTGATTGGCGCCGAACTGGTCGCCACCGTGTTCGCCAATCTCGGCTATGCCGTCAGCCCCAGGCCCGGTGAGGAGCGCAGCGACGTCATCCAGGCGGTGCGGCTCGGCAGCGCTGAGACCCTCAAAGCGGTGTGTCGGGCCTTCCAGTCGGCCTCACCGGTGGGCTCCTATCTCGACCCCGTACCCGCGCCTATGCCCGGCTACTCCAGCGACCTGGTGATGGCGGGGGGCACCTTCATCGACGGCAGCACCAGCGAATTGTCAGCCGACGCGCCCCTGAGGGAGCCCTTCGTGTTGTTCAGCCAGGGGGGCAGCCACCATGCCCACACCGCCCTAGCCCTCGAACGGGCCCTGCCCGCCCTGGCGGAGGGTGTTGGCAAGGGCGATTGATCAGCCCCAGCCGGCGGAACCCCTGCCAGAGTGTCCCGGCCCCCGCTTTCGCCCCGGCCATGGCGCTCTCCTTCCCCACCGACTGCCGCTACGCCGACAGCCACGAGTACACCCGTCCCGAAGGCGATCTGGCCCGGGTAGGCATCAGTGCTTTCGCCGTCGATCAACTCGGAGACATCGTCTTTGTGGAGCTTCCCGAGGTGGGGGCTGCCGTAACCCAGGGGCAAAGTTTCGGCACGGTGGAGTCGGTCAAGGCCGTGGAAGAGCTGGTGGCTCCGATCACGGGGACCGTGCAGGCGCGCAATGAGGCCGTGCTGGCCAATCCCGAAGAGTTGCAGAACGACCCCTATGGCGAAGGCTGGTTGCTGGTGGTGGTTCCCAGCGACGCCACCGAAATCGACGGCCTGATGGATGCCGCCACCTATCAGGGCAAGGTGGATGGCCACTGATGCCAGGCGGTGAGGAACGGCTGGCAATACGTAACAGCTGGCGAGGCGACCCGAGAGCAGACCAACCTTCCTTTGATTTCCTTAGGATCCCGTCTCTTGATTGATCGCCTGTGAGCGCTCCGTTTCTCGTGCGGCACCTGGGCCCGGGGCCCGACGAACAACGGCAGATGCTCAATGAGCTGGGGCTGGATTCCCTCGAAGCCTTAGCCGCCCAGATCGTGCCTGCCGACATCCTGTTGCCGCAGGCGGCCGCCGCCGAAGGCTTGCCTGCCGCCTGCGGCGAGGCCGAGGCCCTGGCCGAACTGGCCCAGATCGCAGCAGCTAACCGTCCCTGTCGGAGCCTGATCGGCTTGGGCTATCACGGCACAGCCACCCCGGCCCTGATCCAGCGCCACGTCCTCGAAAATCCCTGCTGGTACACCGCCTACACCCCTTATCAAGCCGAGATCGCCCAAGGACGGCTGGAGGCCCTGCTCAACTTCCAGACCCTGGTGAGCGAACTCACCGGTTTGCCGATTGCCAATGCCTCGCTGCTGGATGAGGCCACCGCAGCGGCAGAAGCCATGGCCATGGCGCTGGCGGTGAGCCGCCGCGGCGGAGCCCGCCGCTTTCTGGTCGATCAAGAGGTGTTGCCCCAGACCCTTGCGGTGTTGCGCACCAGAGCCGAACCCCTCGACATCGAACTGGAACTGATCCCGGCTGCGGATCTGGCCCTCCGCTGTGCCGAAGGGCTGGGGGGATCCGATCTGCCGGCGGATGCCTTCGGCATGCTGCTACAACTGCCCGGCACCGCCGGGGGCCTCTGGGACCCCAGCCCCCTGCTGGCCGCGGCCCGGAGCGCTGAGATCATCACCACGGTGGCGATCGATCCGCTAGCCCAAGTGCTGCTGGCGCCCGTGGGGGCCATGGGGGCCGACATCGCCATCGGCAGCCTGCAGCGCTTCGGTGTGCCGATGGGCTTCGGGGGACCCCATGCCGCCTTCTTCGCCACCAGCGACGACTACAAGCGCCACATCCCCGGACGATTGGTGGGCCAGTCCCGCGATGCCGAAGGCAACCCGGCCCTGCGCCTGGCCCTGCAGACCCGGGAGCAGCACATCCGCCGCGACAAGGCCACCAGCAACATCTGCACCGCCCAGGTACTCCTGGCGGTCATGGCCAGTTTTTACGCCGTCCACCATGGCCCCGAGGGCCTGGGCGCCATCGCCCGGACGGTGCTGGAGGGGCGCAGGGCCTTGGTAGCCGCCCTGGCTGAATTGGGTCTTGCCAGCGAAGCCGGGCCAGGATTCGACACCGTGGCCCTGCGCACCCCCCGGGCTGAAGTCCTGCAGCAGCGCGCCCTCGCAGCCGGGTTCAATTTGCGCCGTGGCCTGAGGGGCGACGGGGATCCAGCCAGCCTGGCGATCAGTCTCGATGAACTGACCACGGCAGGGGAACTCCAACGCCTGATCGGCGCCCTGGCCGATGACCCCGCCCAGGCGGAACGGGCCACCACCACCCTGGAGCTGAGCCTGGCCAGCGCCGCCGCCAGCCCCCTTGAAGAACTGCTGCCCGAGTTACTGCTCCGTCAAGGACCCTGGCTTAGCCAAACGGCCTTCCACCGCTATCGCAGCGAAACCGAGCTGCTGCGTTACATCCAACGACTGGCCAGCAAGGATTTATCCCTGGTGCACGGCATGATCCCCCTGGGCAGCTGCACCATGAAACTGAACGCGGCGGCCGAAATGGTGCCCGTCAGTTGGCCCGCCTTCGGCCAGATGCACCCCTTTGCCCCCGCCGACCAAACCCAGGGCTACAGCCGCCTAGTGGCCGATCTGGAGCAATGGCTGGCGGTGATTACCGGCTTTGCGGGAGTTTCACTGCAGCCCAATGCCGGATCCCAGGGTGAATACGCCGGCTTGATGGTGATTCGGGCCTGGCACCAAAGCCGCGGGGAGGGCCACCGTCGCATTTGTTTGATCCCCACCAGTGCCCACGGCACCAATCCGGCCAGTGCCGTGATGGCCGGCATGAGGGTCGTTGCAATCCAATGCGATGAAGACGGCAATATTGACGGGGCCGATCTGGAGGCCAAGGCCAGGATCCACGCCAACGACCTGGCGGCGTTGATGGTGACGTACCCCTCCACCCACGGCGTGTTTGAAACCAGCATCCGTCATCTCTGCGATGTGGTGCACGAACAGGGCGGCCAGGTCTATCTCGATGGCGCCAACCTCAATGCCCAGGTGGGACTGTGCAAGCCAGGCCTCTATGGCGCCGATGTCTGCCACCTCAATCTCCACAAGACGTTCTGCATCCCCCATGGGGGCGGCGGGCCAGGGGTGGGTCCCATCGCTGTCGCCGCCCATCTGGTGCCCTTCCTGCCAGGCCATCCCCTCGTCGGTCCGAGGGAAGCCGGTTCCAGCAGCGACCAGGCAATCGGGCCGGTTTCGGCGGCCCCCTGGGGCAGTGCCGGCATCCTGCCGATCAGCTGGATGTTCATCCGCATGATGGGGGGATTGGGGCTACGCACCGCCAGCCAGGTGGCCCTGCTTTCAGCCAACCTGATTGCCGAGCGGCTGGATCCCCATTTCCCGGTGCTTTACAAGGGCGCCAATGGCCGGGTAGCCCATGAATGCATCCTCGACCTGAGACCCCTCAAGCGCAGCTGCGGCCTGGAGGTGGATGACGTGGCCAAACGCTTGATGGATTACGGCTTCCACGCGCCAACCGTCAGTTGGCCTGTCGCAGGAACGGTAATGGTGGAACCCACCGAGAGCGAATCCCTGGCCGAGTTGGACCGTTTCTGCAACGCCATGATCCACATTCGGCAAGAGGCAGCGGCCCTCGAATCGGGTCAAGCCGATCTTCTCAACAATCCCCTCAAGCGAGCGCCCCATACGTTGGCTGCCGTCACGGCCGACACCTGGGACCGTCCCTACAGCCGCAGCCAAGCCGGTTTTCCGGCGGGCGAGCAACAGCGGGATGGCAAAGTGTGGCCGGCCGTAGCTCGTATCGATAACGCCTTCGGCGATCGCAACCTGGTCTGCACCTGTCCCACCGTTGCAGAAATGTCAGTTTCGGAAGTGGCCGCCTGATCAGACAAAACGATAGCCAAGGCTTGTTTCATCACGCATATTGGCCTCCATATTCGGCCATCGATCGCTGCTAACGCTGTCAAGCCCCCTCAACCGCCCCATGAACCCCATCGGTCCAGGCAACGGAGACGGAACGCAACGTGTCGAGGGCACCAACGTGATTCGCGTTGCGTTTGGTGTCCGCCATTCCCGTCGCCCACGCCCCGCAAGGCCCGATCATTGGGCCACCTTGGTGCTGCCTCTCCAAGCAGGGGGAGGTGGGGGCGGCCCCACCCCTCCCCAGGCGGCTTGACAATGCACCCCATTCCTTGATCTCGCGCCGAATTCAAGGATTCCTTCCCGTCCCGAACCCAGGTTTCAGTACCTCTGGCCTGTACGCCTTAGATGCACAGCCGTGGTTGCCTTGGCATCGACTAGGGCACCAGAAACGGCCTCGGCATAGAGAAGCCAATGGTCCCCGCATTCCATCCGTTGCTTGACTGTGGCTTCGATCCAGGCCAGGGCTTCGGGCAACAAAGGCTGCCCCGCGGGACTTTCGCTGACGTCGAGTCCTGCGAAGCGATCAGCGCCAGGGGGAAAGGGCTGCAGGAACTGCTTCATCGGCCCGGTTTCGCGACCTGCGGCCAGAATATTGAGGGCACATCGATCGCCTACGTGCAAGAGGCCTTCCACGGCCCGATCCTTGGCTACGGCCACCGTGAAGCCCGGAGGGGAAAAACTGGCCTGACTCACCCAGCTGGCCACCATGGCACCGCTGAGGGCCGAGACCCCTTCCCCCTTGCGGGCCGTGAGCACACACAGGCTGCCGATGACCCGGCCCAGGGCCTGGATGGCAGGATCGCTGCGACTGTCACTCAGCCCACCACCGCTGCGCCGCTGGCTGCGTCGCTGCTCATCCTGTAGGCGTCGTCCCAGACTGGTGCCTGTCTCATCGAGAGTGCGCAGGGTGGCGGCATCGGGACTGAACCGCACCCGAATCGGTGCGAAGGCGAAGGTAAAGCCACCATCCCGCAGCTTGGTCTCCAGCAGATCGATGGCCTCACCGCTCCAGCCATAGCTACCGAACACGCCGACGGGCTTGCTGCGGTCCCCCTCCGCCAGCACCGTGCCCAGGGCAGAAACAATGGGTGTAGGGGCATGACCTCCGAGGGTGGGGGAGCCAATGAGCAGGGCATCGCAGCTGCGAATGGCCTCGATTAATTGTTCCGAAGTGGCAAATTCACAATTAATGCTCTCGACCCGCACCCCTGTTTTGGCGACCCCCTGGGCCAGGGCATCCGCAATCGCGGCGGTGTTGCCATAGGCACTGGCGAACAGCAGGGCCACCGAACGCCGCGACTCTTGCAGGGTGGCCCCCCAACGGCGATAGTCCGCCAGAAGACTGCGCCAGCTTTCGGTGATGGCGGGACCATGACCCGGGGCGATCCCCCTCAGGGGCAAACCCTCCAGGCGATCCAATACCGCCTCCACCTGGCGCGCCATGGGGGCCATGAGGCAGTCATAGAAATAACGCCGGTCCTCTTCACTGGTGCCCCGATGGGCCTCAGCAAAGGTCTCGATGCAGAGATGGGCGGAAAAGAACTTGCCGCTCATCAGCAGTCCCGACCGGTCCTCGAAAGCCACCAACGCCCCAGGCCAGCGGGGCGTGGGCGCCGGAATCAAGGTGAGCTTGTGGCCTTCGGCCAACTCACGGCTCACCTCGTGCTTCACCACATCGATGGGGGGCAGCGGTGGACCCGTCTCGACCGCACCATCGGTGGCGGTGGGGGAACGCTGGTCCCAGAGATCCGCGAGGAGTCGGGCGCCGGCATTAGAAGCCACCAACATCAGGGCAGGCCAACGGCTGGCCAGCAGGCGCAAGACCGCGACCCGATTGGGATTGACATGACCGACCACCACCTTGAGCGGCGCCTCGGGATTCACCAAGGTCGCCAACTCAGCCAGAAAGGGCTCGGCGAATGAAGCACCCAGGGGGTGGACCAGCACGGGCGGGACCGGCTGACCGGCGGCGTTGCTGCCGGCATCAAACAGAAAACTGTTGGCAGAGGTGCCCCGCTCCAACCCATACTCGATTTCAAAGCGCAGGCGCTTGGGACTTAGTCCCCTCAAGCAGGTGAAGCCAGGATCAATCGGCAGTCGGATGACCCGGCGGCCAGAGGGTTCGTTGACCCCACTGGCCGAAGCCGGGGCCGGACCGGTGGGATTGGGGGTAACCACCATCAGACCAAGGCCGAGGGCAGAAGGAAATGCAGCCTATCGGCAGCGGAGCCGTTAATAGTGGTTCCCCACCTTGCGGTGATGCACCGCCGTGGTGGCTTCGGTGTCCGCCACATTGCCCTGCTCCACCAAGGCATAGATGATCCAGTGGTCAGGACCCTCGAGCCGCTGGGACACCACGCAACCCAGATAGGCCAAGGCATCACCCAGGACGGGTCCGCCGGCTGCCACCCCATCGAGGGTGTTGATGCCCGCAAAGCGGTCAGCCCCGGGGGGGAAGCGGCGCAGGAAATGGCGCAGCAAGGGCTGGTGGTTGTCTTCGCGCAGGACATTGAGGACAAAGCGGTCACCCACCTGCATCAAGGCCTCAATCGCCCGATCTTTGGCCACGGCCACGGTGATCCCCGGCGGCTCGAAGCTGGCCTGGCTCACCCAGCTGGCCACCATGGCGCCACTGCGTTGCCCTTCGGCTTCCCGGGCCGTAACGACGTAAAGCCCTCCAGACAGCCGACCCATGGCCTTATCCAGATCGCCATCGATGGATTTCATCGCAGCAATCGTTTTCTCACGGCTCAGCAACTGGCCCAAGTCCGTGCCGGTCTCCTCGCAGCGCTGGTATTCGGCGGCATTGGGCACCTGGCGAATGCGCAGGGGCGGGAAGGCCTCGGGCTGGCCCATGCTGCGCAACTGGCTGGCCACGGTGTCAATGGCCTCGTCGTTGCCGCTGAAGACGTCGTAGCAGCCCACCCATTGCTTGGGTTTGAGGGCCGCTAGCAGGGTGCCAATGGAGGCTTGCAGATCGGCATCGGGGGCTGCGGGCCAGGTGGGCACCACCACGGCGGCTGCATCGCCAACCAAGGCCGCCAGCTCCTGGGCGTCCGTGGCCCGCAGATCCACCAATTGCACCTGCACCTCCGCCTTGCCGATACCGCGGGCAATGGCCTGGCTGAGACGATCGCAAAAACCAACCTGGCTTAGGTAGCAAACCGCCACGTAGGCCTCCCCGCCACTGCGTTGGCTACTCCACTCCCGATAGTCCTCCACCCATAACGCCAGGTGATCCCGCAGCAAAGGACCGTGCCCCACCGCAATCATTTGAATCGCAGGCAACGCTTCCATGCGCTTGAGGGCCTGCAGCACGCTGCGGGCATTGGGGCCCATCAGGCAGTCGTAATAGAAACGAAAATCCGGGGCGATGGCGCCGGGATTGAGGTCATAGAGATCGTCGCTGCAGTAGTGCAGACCAAAGGCATCACAGGTGAAGAGCACTCCGGTGCCGTGATCGTAGGAAAAGATCGTGTCGGGCCAATGCAGGTTGGGCGCACTTAAAAACTCAAAACGGTGGGCCGTTCCGCTGCTGCTGTTGGTGCCCAGATCAAGGACATCACCCGTCTTGATGGCGCGGCTGCGGAAGGGTCGATGCACCTGGTTTTCGAGGAACTGGATCGCCACCTTGGAGGCAACGACTTCAATCTCGGGATTTCGATCAATCAGGTCTCCAATCAAGCCGGAATGATCGGGCTCGGTATGGGAAACAATTAAATAATCAATCTGTTTTGGATTAATCTGTTCTTCCAAAAGCGCCAACCAGGTGCCCTTGAATTTGAGGTGGCTGGTGTCAATCAGGGCCGTGCGCTCGCCCCGGACCAAAAAGGCGTTGTAAGTGGTGCCGTTGCGAAGGCCAAACTCGATGTCAAAGCGGCTGCGATCCCAGTCAAGGGAACGAATCGTGGTGGTATCCACCGCGATGGTTTCGCTCTGCAGGCTGAGGCGTGGGATGGGTGTCTCCAAGGCGAATGCTGCGCCGGAATCAACGGGTAAGGCAGTCATCGGCGGGGACATGCACGGATGGGGTAGAAACTTTAGGCAGGGCGACAGGACCCTGGGTCCGACCGGGGCCAGCCCTACCTACAGCCACCACCAGCTCTCGAAACAGGCCGCCTGGCCCAAGGGCTCGCTGGAGCCCTCCTGCAGGGTCCAAAGCCGGGCCCCCTCAATGCGGAAGCGGCGGCCGTGCCGGTTGACCCGAACCCCGGCGTAGTTCGTGATGGCCTCCTGTCGGCGAGCCTGCTCCAGGGCCAACTGCCGGGCCTGGCGTTCCCGCGGCTCAGCGGTAAGGCGGGAGGGCATGCCAACCATGGAGTCCCAGGGCCGATCCCACAGGCGCAGCGCAGCGGCATTCGCATAGATCAGGCGGGGGCTAGCACCGCCATCGTGGGCGAGCACCACGGGCGTGGCCCCAAAGAGTTCCTGGGCGGCCTGGCGAGCGGGCCAGGTGTGGCAGCCGGACAGCAGCGGTCTGCCAAAGAGGCGTTGGTAATCAGCCAAGATCGTTGCAGCGATGCGCAGACCCCCTTCCCTGAGCCAGGGCGGCTCGCTAGGGAGCACTGAGCCCCTCCTGGACGGGCGCCGGTTCAGCACCAGCCGTCATGGCCCGAACCATGGCCAGCTGCCCAGTGGCCATGCCCTGGGCGTGGAGTCGTTCCAGGAAGAGGCGGTTGGCCTCCTCAAAGCGGTGATCTTCGGCCAGGGGCAGGGGTCCGGCCCCATCCAGCCCCGATTCGCCTTCCAGGGCTGGCGTGATCACCACTAGGTCAGGATCCAGCGGCGCGTCATAGCGCCACCACCGCCCTGGATCAAGGATGGCTGGATGGGGCGGATGGGGGGCCAGGACGACAGCCTGGTTCGCCCCAGCGCGGCGCCTTTCGGCCAGCTCCCCCAACAACTGGTCACGGGTACGGCCGCGCAACTGGAACAACACAAAAGGGTCCTCACTAAAGCGATCGCCCATGAGGTAGTAAACAGCGCTGATATGTTTGCAGGGATTGGCCTTATCAGGACAACTGCATTCACTGCGCACCTCCTGCAATTTGAATGGGAACAGACGCTTACCACTGGCAGCAAAAGCCCTCTCAATATCCTGGGGCATGATGCCGGCCAAAAGCTGGGCCGACCAACGGGCCTTCTGGCTGAGGGCCTCAAGCACATAGCCCCAGTCCTCGTCATTGAGAACATCCAGCCATAGTTTCACCTTGTAGGGATCCTTATCCGTCCCCTGGACGCGGGCATGGACCCGGCGACCCTCAAAACGGATCGAGAGCACGTTGCCCTCACGGGCATAGGTCCAGGCGCGCTCGAGGCGTTTCTTATAGCGAAACGAATGAATCAGCTCCATCCACTGTTCCACCCACCAAGGCTGCTCACCCAGTCCCTCCTGACCGAGCTGGGTGGTGATGGTCGAAGAGCTGGTCATAACCGGATCGGCGAAACGCCAGCAACGGGCCCAAGGCCCAAGTCAGCTAGAGGGGCATCATCGCAGCCGGCCGTAGCGCTGGCCAGGCCCCTGGGCTGGCAGCACGGACAAGGCACACAACACCAACACCACGCCGTTGAGCAGGTGCCACAGGAAATGGGTGCCGTGGGGCAAGGAAGCACACAGGGCCAAATCGAGACTTCGGAAAGTTAGGGACAACAAAAACAACCCTGCCGCCCAGAGCAACAAGCCTGCACCAGGCCCCCTTCGCCCTTGGTGAAGCCCCAACAGCACCAAGGCTGCCCATGCGGGGGCATAGGCCAGGGAGCCATTCAGAAGCTGCGGCCAACCCCTAGCCACCAGGCAGAGAGCCAGAAATCCTGCCAGCAGCGGGACCGCGGACCCAAGGGTGATCCCTAGATGCCGGCGTAGATAGAGACCAAGAAAAACCAACTGAAACAAAAGGATCGGCAGCACATCAGCCCACTGGGCCGCCGAATTGGCATAGGTATGAAATAGCCCACTACCAACACCGATGGCCGCCATCAAGACGATGAGTGCCATCAAACCCCGATCGGCGCCGCGGCCCCATCCGCCAAGGCGACGCACCATCACTAGGGCCGCCACCAAAAAGGCAAGGTTGGAGATGGCATTGAGGGGTTCGCCCCAGAGGCCAGGGCCGATGCGTTCGCAATAAAGGTCAATCACAAGGGCATCCCATCAAGACACCAAACCAATAATTTGGCCCCTTCACGGACCATGAAATAAGAGGGTTGGCTTGATCAGGACTTGACCTAAGGAGGGACATGCGATGGATTCCGCACCAACCTCAGTCAGCCATTAAGACAACTTGCGTGCCCTTGCCTCGGCGTAAACCGAAGCTGGTACAGGGCGCAGCTCCCAAACGAGCCCAAGCTTGGAAAACAGGGAAAGGGTCAAATAAGTGATGTCAATTTCCCACCAATAGATACCCTGGCGACAACTGGATTGGTAATGGTGGTGATTATTATGCCAACCCTCCCCAAGGGTAATGAGGGCCAGCAATGGGTTGTTACGGCTGTCATCACCAGTGGCAAAACGCTGGGTGCCGAAAAGATGGGAAAAAGAATTAATCGTATAGGTGCCGTGATACAAAAGCACCGTCGAGACAAAGAAACCCCAGATCAACATTTGCATGGGAGTTGTGGGCCTACCATGTTGCTGCAGAAAATAGCCCAGACCATACATGGAAAAGGCCAAAATAACCGGAGCAATCAACGACCATTTATCAATGAAAACAAGTTCGGGGAATTTGGCATAATCACGAATCGAATTATGATTGGGCCTGCGGTGATTAGGGTGCAGAAACCATCCCATATGGGACCACAGAAACCCATGGTGCCTAGGTGAGTGGGGATCTTGAACAGTATCGGAGCTGCTGTGATGATGGCGGTGGGTAGCAGCCCACCAAAGGGGGCCAAGCTGGGCCGAGCTGGTAGCCAGGAGCGCGAGGAAGAACTGGAACGGGCGGCTGGTTTTGAAAGCCCGATGGGAAAAATAACGGTGATATCCGGCTGTTACACCAAACATCCTCACTACATAGGCCAGAAAGCAGACCAAAATTGCATCCAAACTGACGCCTGTCCAGAACACCCCAATACAGGCCAGATGCACCAGCGCATAGGGAATAGTGGCAAGAATCAATCCTGAATTGATCTCAGGCCCAGTAAAATCTTCCCCAACGGCCTGGCCAGACTTAGATGCTGGGGTCGACCCCCGGCCGACATGCGTCCCAGGACGCCGGGATTGAGTGAGCAAAAAAACACCTTCTGATAGTGGCTAATGCTAACAGGGAAAGACCCCGTCCCTTTAGGGGGCTTCCGGATCGGCAGGCTTATCACCGCATAGCCATGCTCGGCCAGCGAAGTTTTCAATGAAAAACCCCGCCAATTAAATTGGCGAGGTCAAAATCAAATAAATTCAAGTTAATGAAATCTTTGAAAACTCAGAACAAGCCAAGGGTGAGTGATTTATCAATCGGCAACGCCGCACCAATTCCCAGATAGATGGTAACGACAGTGCCGAAAAGGAAGACTGCCATTGCCACTGGCCTGCGGAAGGGGTTTTGGAACTTATTAAAGCTCTCGATGAAGGGAATCAGCATCAAGCCCAAAGGCACCATGGTTTGCAAGGCAATACCAAGCAATTTGTTGGGGACAACCCTAAGAATCTGAAAGACAGGATAGAGATACCATTCTGGAAGGATTTCCAATGGTGTTGCAAAAGGATCGGCCTTATCACCCAGCATCGCAGGGTCCAAAACCGCCAAGCCAACGATACAAGCGATCGTGCCAAGGATCGTGACAGGGAACATATACAGGAGATCGTTCGGCCATGCCGGTTCCCCGTAATAGTTATGGCCCATGCCTTTGGCTAATTTGGCCCGCAGGGCGGGATCGTTCAGATCAGGCTTTTTGACGAAGGACATGGTCCTATTGGCGTGGGAGTAAAGGACAAGAAGAAGTGAGCTTTAAGACCTTTGTTTCAGCCAGAGAAGAAACCTTAGAGTCAGAGGGGTCCAGAAATGCCCTGTTTCCTGATCATCAGGAAGTGCATGAGCATAAAGACGGCCAGCAACCAGGGGAGAACAAAGGTATGGAGGCTGTAGAAGCGAGTGAGGGTGGACTGGCCAACACTCTCTCCACCGCGGAGCAACTCAACCATGAAATCGCCCACAACTGGTAAGGCCGCTGGCACACCGGAAACAATTTTCACAGCCCAGTAGCCCACTTGATCCCAAGGCAGGGAATAACCGGTGACACCAAACGAAACGGTGATCACGGCCATGGTCACCCCAGTGACCCAGGTGAGCTCCCGGGGGCGCTTGAAGCCGCCTGTGAGATAAACCCGGAACACGTGGAGAATCAGCATCAGAACCATCATGCTGGCGCTCCAGCGATGGACGGAGCGAATCAACCAACCGAAACTGACGTCGGTCATTAGGTACTGGACAGAGGAATAAGCCTCTGCCACCGTAGGCTTGTAATAAAACGTCATCGCAAACCCGCTGGCGAACTGAATCAGGAAGCAGGTGAGGGTGATGCCGCCCAGGCAATAAAAAATGTTGACGTGGGGCGGCACGTACTTGGTGGCGATGTCGTCGACGACGTCCTGGATATCCAACCGTTCGTTGAACCAGTCGAACACCGGCGTGGATTTGCCGGCGGGGGAGGAATTCGCCATGCAGCGGTGGGCTTGGGTTGCGAGAGTCTACCGATCGTGCTGCCCCCCCCGTGATCCATCCGGGCCATCCCCTCTCGCCGGCGGACCCCGGCCCCAGCCTCCCTCGCCCCCGGCAGCGACGCCAAAACCATCTGGGTCGAACCCTGCTCGGCGCCCTGCTCTCGGCCGCCCTCCTGCTCAGCACGCTGGTCGGTGGACCGGGACCACTGCCGGTCCCCGCTGCCCTGGCCCTCAACGATGCCCAGCAGCTGGTGGTGGAGGCTTGGCGACTCGTCAACCAGAGCTACTGGGACCCCGACCGCTTGGAAAAGGTGCAGTGGCGTCGCCTGCGCCAGGAGGCCCTTGAAAAGTCCATCAACAGTTCTTCCGATGCCTTTGGGGCCATTGAGGCGATGCTGGCCCCCCTTGGGGATCCCTATACCCGACTGCTGCGGCCAAGCGACTACGGGGCCCTGCGCGCCACCACCCAAGGAACAGTGAGTGGGGTTGGGCTGCAACTGGGCCTGCGAGCCGACGACCAGCATGTCGTCGTCATCGCCCCCCTGGATGACTCACCCGCCAGTGAAGCCCATATTCAGCCAGGCACCGAAGTCCTCGCCATCGATGGCACTTCCAGCCGTGAACTGGGCCTGGAGGGATCTGCGGCCCGGCTACGGGGGAATGCCGGAACCGACGTGGTTGTGAAGCTGGCCACGACCATGGGCAGCCAAAGGGAGGTGGTGCTCGAACGGAGGCAAGTCGATTTGCAGCCCGTACGCGGCCAGGTGCTGAATCAACAAGGGCATCGCCTCGGCTACCTGCGTATTACCCAGTTCAGCGAACCTGTTCCCGATCTTGCCAACCTCTGGCTGCGTCGCTTTGCCGGCCAAGGGGACGGATCCTGGGTCGACTCCGCCCCCGTCGAAGGGGTCATCCTGGATCTACGCAACAATTCCGGCGGACTGGTCAGCGCCGGAGTGGCGGTGGCTAACAGCCTGCTTGACAGCAAGGGAATCGTCGAAACCCAGGACCGGGCGGGCATCAATGCGCAACAGTCAGCCACGGCCGGCGCCCTGTATGGCGGCCCCCTGCTGACCCTCATCAACGGTGGCAGTGCCAGTGCCAGTGAAATTCTGGCCGGCGCCCTCCAGGACGCGGGCCGTTCCTCCCTGGTCGGCAGCCGCAGCTTCGGCAAGGGCCTCATTCAGTCGCTGCTTACCCTCGGCGATGGCAGTGGCCTAGCCGTCAGCGTCGCCCGCTATCGCACCCCCTTGGGTCGGGAGATCCAGTCCATCGGTCTGACACCCGATCACCCCCTGCCCCAGCCCGAACCCCTCACCCCAGGGGGCAAAAACGACACTTGGCTGGCGGAGACCCAGCACCTTCTCATCCAACAGCTGGTCCCTGGGACCGGGGCGAACTGAAATGGCTTTAGGGCGCCGCACCTACCACGACCCCCTCCATGGGGCCATCCGTCTGGATCGACAGGATCCGGCCGAAGCCATGGCCATGGATCTGATCGACACAGGTCCTTTCCAACGGCTCCGGCGCATCCGCCAACTAGGCCCCGCCTTCCTCACCTTTCACGGCGCCGAATCCAGTCGCTTCACCCATTCCCTGGGGGTGCTTCATCTGGCGCGCCTGGCCCTCAACCAACTCGAAACCCTCCAAAGCGACCTGGCTCAGCAGCGGCCCCTGCTCTATGCCGCGGCCCTGCTCCACGACGTGGGGCATGCCCCCCTCAGCCATAGCGGCGAAGACATGTATGGGCTTCGCCACGAGGCCTGGTCGGCACGGCTGGCGCGGGAGCACCCCGACCTGAGGGACCGGCTGGAAGCCACCAGGCCCGGGCTGGCCGAAGCGGTCGCCAGCCTCCTGGAGACCGGCCAAACCGAACCTGCGGCGATAGGAGCCCTGGTGAGCAGCCAGTTGGACTGTGATCGGCTCGATTATCTACTGCGCGACAGCTACAGCACCGGCACCTGTTTCGGCCAGCTCGATCTAGAGCGCATTCTGGCCAGCCTCACCCTGGCGCCGGACGGCAGCCTGGCGTTGCACCCCAAGGGGCTGCCGGCGGTGGAGCATTACCTGGTCGTGCGCCAGCTGATGTACCGCAGTGTCTACAACCACCGGCTCAATGGGGTCTGCAACTGGCTGCTAAACCACACCATCCAGGTCGCCCGGCGTTTGGGGCCCCAGCGGGTGTGGGCCGACAGGACCATGGCCCGCTGGCTCTGGGACCCCCAGAATCTCGACCTGGACACTTATTTGGCCAACGACGACATCGTCACTGGCTACCACCTGGAACGCTGGCGCCAGGAGGGCCCGGCGGAGCTGGCCGAACCCTGCGCGCGCCTGCTGGATCGCCGACTCTTACGGGCCATGGACGTAAGCGAGCTGAGATCCCCAGAACGACTGGAGCTGTTGGCTGAAGCCCGCAGGCTCGCTGCGGCCGCCGGCCTGGCACCCGACGGTTGTTGCGGCCTGCAACAGCGCCAGAGCCGTGGATATCACCCCTACAAGGGAGGCCTGCGCCTTTGGGATGGCCAGCGGTTGCAGGCCCTCGAACAGCGCTCCGAATTGATCAGGGTGCTCAGCCATAGCGAAGAGATCGCCTGGCTGATCTACCCACCGACCCTGAGCGCCCCCCTGGCTTCCATGGTGCGGGAGCGGGTGGCGAGGGGGGAAGGGCCCCAGGGAAATCCTCACGCCCATACCGCTTATGGTCAGGGTTCTTGAGCCGTGCAGCCATGGCGGCGGCCCTCTGCGTTGCTACCAATCCCCACCAACCCCATCTGCTGAGGCTGCCCCCCCCCCAGG
>Ga0194059_1000299_pt1 | contig 24036 bp, 18 predicted proteins | sample SepL6211m_MetaG_FD_163426 | JGI IMG/M metagenome (GOLD analysis project Ga0194059, IMG submission 163426) | Anoxic zone freshwater microbial communities from boreal shield lake in IISD Experimental Lakes Area, Ontario, Canada - Sep2016-L626-11m | ecosystem: Environmental > Aquatic > Freshwater >... | reverse complement strand
CCGCAACCTTTGGGAACACCACCCTCACCAGCACCACTGCGGGGAACGATGACGTGTTCACCGCGAAGATGAACGCAGATGGCACCTGGGCCTGGGCCACCAAGGCTGGTGGTACGGGGGATGACTATGGCCAGGGCGTCTCCGCCCTGCCTGATGGCTCATCCATCGTGACCGGGTGGTTCGCTGACACCGCAACCTTTGGAAGCACCACCCTCACCAGTGCGGGGAGCGCTGACGTGTTCACCGCAAAGATGAACGCAGATGGCACCTGGGCCTGGGCCACCAGGGCCGGGGGTACGGGGGATGACTACGGCACCAGCATCTCCGCCCTGCCTGATGGCTCATCCATTGTGACCGGGTACTTCATTCGCAACGCCACCTTTGGAAGCACCACCCTCACCAGTGCGGGGGGCTATGACGTGTTCACCGCAAAGATGAACGCAGATGGCACCTACGCGTGGGTCACCCAGGCCGGTGGCACGGGGTATGACAATGGCATTGGCCTGGGCGTCTCCGCCCTGCCTGATGGCTCATCCATCGTGACCGGGTACTTCAATGGCACCGCCACCTTTGGAAGCACCACCCTCACCAGTGCGGGGGGCTATGACGTGTTCACCGCGCGCTACCTCGATGCCCCCCAGGCCCCCGCTGCGCCAGTGGCGGTGGCAGGTACCGCAGCGGCAGCAGTGACCATCACCCCGCTTACGGGTGGATCGGTCACCTCGTACACGGTCACCTCAGACCCCGGTGAGAAGACCTGCACGGTTGTGGCCCCCAAGACCACTTGCACCGTGGAGGGTCTTACCAATGGCACCAGCTACCGGTTCCGGGCCACTGCGGCCAACGCTATGGGCACCGGCATTGCCTCAGCGTGGTCAAACGCCGTCACACCCGCAGCCACCGCAGCTGCAGCAGCCGTGGTGATCAAGGGCAAGGTGCGCTGTGTGGCAACGACCTGCGTCACCACCGGATCTGTTCCGGCAGGGGCCACACGAATCACCCAGCGGGCAACCACGCGCCCTGGCGGACGCTCCGCGACTGGCAAGTGCACCATCCGGCGCACCAGCACCAAGCGCACCTACTCATGCACCGTGCGTCTGACCCGTGGCACCTGGGTCATCACGACCACGGCGCGTACGCAGTCAGTAGCAACAGCGCACTTCAGCAAGCGCGTGCAGGTGGCACCGCGGAAGGCAGCCGTTACGGGATAGCCGGTGCTGGGCCGTCGGCACGGGGGTGCCCGGCCCGGGGCGAGGTGAGGCCCGATCAAGACATACGGCTTCTGGATCAATCCCCGGGGACCGCGTTCCCCAGGCGATGGCTACAGAGCGGGCGCATGGAGTGACCTGCGCCAGTCCCCAGGCAGAGCCCTGCTGGCTCAATCGCCCCCGTGTGCGCCGACCACACTCAGCGTTTGCAGGAAAGGCTCCGATCAGCCGGGTGCGTTCGGGACCTGTGGAGGCACGACACCTAACCGCGCTTCTTCAGGCCCATCAGCACAAACCACATCAGCACCAGCACCATGCCGCAGATGCCAGCCACGGCAAGCATCCCGAGCGCCAGTCCGGCCAGGATGCCGACGAAGGCGAGCCCCGTGACAACGGCGAGCGTGATGGCGACTGGACGGCTGGGGCCAGCGGATTCGGACATGCCCGCACGCTAGCCGAGGAACCGCTGTGGGGTGCCGTGCAACATGTGTGGCCGTCCACCCCCGGCCCCCGGGGGCACCGGTACATTTCCGACCCGTGGTGATTCCCCGACCTGCCCGCGTTGCATCCGCCGCCCTTCTGGCCGGGGGCGTCTCCCTGCTCATCGGCTCCGGTGGCGCAAGTGGTGTGAGCGCCACCGAACTGCACTGCATCGCCGCCACCGACTCTCAGGCGCTCGATGCACAGCTCGCGGCAGCGGGCAGCCCGCTCGCCGGCAATGGCGCCGTCTTCGTGCGCGAGGGCATGGCCAACGGCATCGACCCGCGCTTCATCGTGGCCATCACGGCACAGGAGACGATGCTCGAGACATACGGGCCCGCGCAGGAGATCCACAATGCATTCGGCCTGGGGCCGGGCATCGCATTCCCCGACGAGGCGGCTGCCATCACGATGGCGGCCCGCACCCTCGGAAACTACGCGGCCGACGGCCTCACCACGATCGGAGCCATCAGCGGCCGATGGGCGCCGGTGGGAGCCAGCAACGATCCCCAGGGGCTGAACGCCGGCTGGTCGGATGGCGTGGGCACGTTCTTCGCCGCACTCGGCGGCGACCCCATGCTGCCGGTGCTCACCACGGCGCAGAACCCCGCACCCACGTGCGCACCCGCCGGATCGACCGCGGCCCCGGGGGCGTCGATCAGCGCGCCGGCCATCATCCCGGCGGTCACGCCCACCGACGGCCCTGCCACGGTCACCGTCTGGGGCGGCCTCGCACCTGCCGCGACCGGTCCGGCCCTGGCGCAGGGTGGCGACCCCGCGACAGGACGCCCCGCCGTCATTGACGGGTTCGCGTTCCCTCTCGCCCCGCCCGCATCGTCGCCTGTGCGATATATCGATGCCATCACCCAGCCGGTGGTACTCACCTCCGCCCCCGGCGTCACTGTGGTCGCCCCCTTGGGCGGCAGGCTGCGCATTGCCTCGGCGGCTGACCAGCAAGCTGGCATCGGCTTCTGGATCGTCTCCACCGGTGGCGACCGAATCGGTCTCGGCGCGCTTGCCTCATACGAGGACGGACTGAGCGAGGGCGTCGTCGTGCCGGCCGGTCAGGTTCTCGGGCACTCCAACGGGTCTCTCGCAGTCGCATGGCGACGCGGGCGTGCACCTGTGGCCGTGTTCCCGCTGCTCAGCGCCACGCGTCCGTCCGACTGATCGCGTCCCGCGAGGGCACCGGGCGGCTATCGTGCCCACACCTGCCCCGCAAGCGAGTTTGAGGAGCGTTCGTGCAGGCAATCAGGATGCATGAGCCAGGTGGACCCGAGGTCCTCGTTATCGAGACCGTCGCCGACCCCGAGCCCGGACCCGGCGAGGTCGTCGTGGCGCTCCGCGCCGCGGCCCTCAACCGCCGCGATGTGTTCGTGCGCAAGGGCGTGGCAAAGGTACCGCTGCCCCTCACCCCGGGATCCGACGGTGCCGGCGTCGTTCACAAAGTGGGCGCGGGCGTCTCCGGAATCGCCGAGGGCGACGAGGTCATCATCCTGCCGTCGCTCTCGTGGGGCGCCGATCAGCGCGCACCCGGGCGCGGGTTTCGCATCCTGGGCGGGCCCGATCAGGGCACCTACGCCGAGCAGATCGTCATCCCGGCCGAGAACGTGTTCCCAAAGCCCGCACGCCTGTCATGGCACGAGGCGGCAGCGCTTCCGCTCGCCGGTCTCACCGCGTGGCGTGCACTCGTGACCAGAGCCCGCGTGCTCCCCGGCGAGACCGTGCTCATCATCGGAATCGGTGGTGGTGTCGCCACCTTCGCGCTCAATCTGGCCAAGGCGGCCGGATGCCGTGTGGTCGTTACCTCGTCATCCGACGAGAAACTCGCGCGGGCGAAGGACCTCGGCGCCGACGTGGGCGTCAACTATGTGGACGCCGGAGCTGACTGGCCCGCAGCGGTGAAGGAGGCCAACGGCGGGGGCGTTGACGTGGTCATCGATTCCGTCGGGTCCACCTGGGCCGGCAGCATCGACTCCTGCGCACCGGGTGGTCGCGTGGTGGTGTTTGGTGGCACCGGAGGCGCCAAGGTTGAGATGCAGGTGCGACCGGTCACGATGGGTCAGGTTGCGCTCCTTGGCACCACCATGGGCAGCCCGATGGAGTTCCGCCAATTGCTCGCCGCCGTGGACACACAGTCGTGGACCCCGGTCATCGACAGCGTGCGGCCGCTGGCTGATGCCGCCGCCGCACATGAGCGCGAAGAAGCCGGCCTGCACTTCGGCAAGCTCGTTCTGGAGTGCGCATGAGCACCGACGACCACGCAGCACTGATCGACGCGCGGCAGGCGCAACTGCGCAACTGGTGCGCCATTCTCGGGGGGATCGGGGCCGTCCTCAGCTTCCTTGCCGTCTTCCGCGCCTTTGACGCCTTCTCATTCGGCGGCATCTTCGACACCTTCGCGCCGCGGGCCGGGAGCCTCAATGGGTCCGTCGCCCTCCTCATGGCCCTCATCACCATCGGCGGGGCCCTCGTGGTGCGCCGCTCCCCCGCCATGGGGAGTGCGCTGCTCTACGTGGGTGGCTGCGGTGGCTTCCTCGCCTGCGGGGGCATCTGGTTCATCCCCGGCATCATCACCCTGATTGCCGCCAACATGGCGCTCTGGGCAATTTCCGATCCGTTCACGCACCCGCGTGAGGGATCGGCTGGCGGCAAGGCCGCCCGCAGCTGATGGACGTAGTGCTGCTGCGTGCCCTTGCGGACGCCTCGGGCCCTTCGGGGCACGAGGACCGCGTGCGGGCCATCGTCTTGCAGCAGTTCGCCGGCCTCACCGACAGCGTGGTCACCGACCCCATGGGGTGCGTCGACGGCGTGCGCACTGCGCCCGATGCATCCGCAGGCCGACTCATGCTGGCCGCCCACATGGATGAGATCGGACTCATGATCACGCATGTGGACGATCGCGGCTTCGCGAAGTTCATCCCACTCGGTGGATGGGATGCCAAGACCCTCGTGGATCAGCGGGTGCTGGTGCAGGGCCGGGAGGATCTGGTTGGCATCGTGGGCACCACCGCTGTGCACCTCATGGACGAGGCCGCCCGCAAGCGTGCCCCCAAGATCGAGGATCTGGCCATCGACCTGTGCATGGATGGCGAGCGCGCCCAGTCGCTCGTGCGCCCCGGCGACGTTGCCACCCGCATCCGCGAGCTCGCCGAGGTGGGTGATCTGGTCACCGGGAAGGCGCTCGACAATCGCGTGGGCGTGTACGTAATGATCGAGGGGCTCCGCGCGGCGGGGCAATCCCGCATGGAGGTGCACGCGACGGCCACGTCACAGGAGGAGGTTGGCCTGCGTGGCGCGCGCATCGCAGCCCACCGAATCGCCCCGGACATTGCGGTGGCCATTGACACCTGCCCGGCAGACGACGGCCCCGGCACGCCGAAGGACGGACCCACAACCCGCCTGGGCAGGGGCGCGGCTATCCGTGTGATGGATGCGAGCGCCATCGGGCATGCGGGTCTCGTCGATCTGCTGGTCGACCTGGCCAACGAGCGGGACATCCCCCACCAGCTGCACGTCTCAGGACGTGGCGGCACCGATACCCAGAGCATTCAGCTGTCGGGACAGGGCGCCATTGCTGGCTGCATCTCCATCCCCACCCGCTACGTGCACACCGCCGTTGAAGCCTGCCACCCCGACGACATCGATGCCGCCGTCGCACTCACCGCAGCGCTCATTGAGGAGGCACACCGCCTCCTCCCCGGCAACTAGGCCCAGAACACCGCAAGGGCGAAGCCCGCTGCCACAACCACGGCCATGCCCCCGATAATCGCGGGAGCCATGCGGCCGTAGGCCATGTGCCCGCGGCCGAACCCCGACAACACCAGCGCAGCGAGCAGCCCGCCGGCGATTCCGCCGAGGTGCCCCCCAATCGAGATGCCCGGGATCACAAAGCTCAGCGCAAGGTTGAGGAGCAGGAAGATGCCGAGACCCGACCCCAGTAGCGCGATTCCCTGCTGCCGTTCCAGCACCAGCAGAGCGGCCATAAGACCGTAGATCCCGCCGGAGGCCCCCACGGTCAGGGCCATTGGGTCGAGCAGCAGGGCCCCTGCACTTCCCCACACAATGCTCGTAAGAAAGATGAGGCCCATTCGCGTCGTGCCGGCGTACCGCTCAAGTGCGCCGCCCAGCCACCACAGCACGATCATGTTGAACAGCAGGTGGATGATCCCCGCGTGCACGAATGCCGCGGTGATGATGCGGTACCACTGCCCATCGGCCACAAATGGCCCGAACAGGCCGAGATCCACGGCCAGGCGTGAGTTACCGCCCCCGTTGATCCCAAGCCCCTGCGCCAACTCCACGATGGTCACCAGCACGCAGATGACGATGATCGCCACCGTCAGCGGGGCTCCACCAGCAGCCGGCAGCAGGTTCAGCCGGCGGGATGGCGCCTTGGGGGACGACGGTGCCGAGCCTCCGGCGCAGTCGGGGCAGCGGATACCCACGGCTGCCGTGCGCATGCAATCGGTGCACACCGGACGCCCGCATGATGAGCACGAGAGAAGCGTCTCGCGCCCGGGATGCCGGTGGCAATGCATGGGCTCGGGGCCATCGGGTTGGGGCGGCTCGGTCACGTGCGGTCATGGTACCCGGGAGTCCCATTGGAACGTGAGAATTGCCGTCTTCCTGCGACTGGGTCCGGCAAGCCGTTGACACCGTGCCCCCGGCCGTATTCACTACCCGTTCGGTTCGCCGTCGCCCGGTCTGCGTAGGCGCGCATCCCCAACCCACTGAGGGTTCATTTGACGACGACGCCTGTGCCGTTCGCGACGACTCCCCCGCCTGGGCTCCCTGAGCTCGTGGAGCACGATGCCTGCGCCCTTGCGGCGTTCGCCACTCGCGACGGCCAGCCGTCACACGTGATCGTCGAACGCGCCGTGATTGCGCTCGACATGATGGTTCACCGGGCCGGCAGCGTGGATGGCGAAGGCGATGGCTCAGGCATCCAGGTGGACATCCCCCGGCCGCTCTGGGCGAGCCGTCTCTCGGCACAGGGCCTCGACCCCGGGGTGGCCGACGACCCGCGGTTTGTAATCGCGCACGTGTTCTTCGAAGGCTCCGAGGTTGCCGACCGCGAGATGCCGATCCTTCTCGACATCGTCGGCCTGCACGGCTTCGGGGTGTTGCTCTCAGGCGAGGGTGACATCGACCGCTCCGCACTGGGGCCGCGCGCAGCCGAGACGCCACCGGTCTTCTGGCAGCTGGCGCTCCTGGCCCGCGACGCCACAACCGCATCGCGTGACTGTTACCAGGCAATGGTGGCCGTGGAGCAGGACCTCACCTGCCACGTGGCGTCGTTCTCGGCCAACGACTGCGTGTACAAGGTGCTGGGCCAGCCGCTGGTGCTTCCACGGTTCTACCCCGAGCTGTCCGATCCGTCCTTCAGCTCATCACGGGTCATCGCGCACAACCGGTACTCCACCAACACCTATCCCACCTTCAGCCGGGTGCAGCCGTTTGCCATCCTCGGTCACAACGGCGAGATCAACACCATCGCGCAGTTGCGGGAGCAGTGTCGCCAGCTCGGACTTCCCGTTACCCGCGACGGATCCGACTCGCAGGACCTCAACCGCCTGCTCGAGGGCCTCATCTTCGAGAAGGGCCTGTCCCTCCTCGAGGCGGTCGAGTTCGCGTTCCCGCCGATCCTCGGCGAAGTTCACCGTCTGCCAAACGACCTGCAGGACCTCTACGTGCACTACCGCGAGGCCTGGGGGCCGTACGCACAGGGCCCCGTGGCCCTCGCCACCCGTGCGGCCGACGAGATGGTGTTCTCGGTCGATGCGCTGGGGCTTCGTCCGCTGTGGTGGGTGGAGACGGCCGACATGTACGTGGCGTCATCAGAGCCAGGCATCGTGCCTGTGCATGAGCTCACTGCCGATCCGCGGCCTCTCGCCCCCGGCGAGAAGGTGGCGCTTGTGGGTGGGCCCGATGGTGCCCCGCGTGTGCTCTCGTACCCCGAGGTGCAGCGCGAGGTCCACGCCCGGGCGAGCGCCCGTGGTGGTCTGCCCCACGCCGAGGCCCGCGCCCGTCTGGCCGGTGGTCTCGAACCCGTCGCCCACCCATGGGCTGGCGACGACGACGTGGTGCACGAGACACCGCTCGAACTACTGCTGGCATCCGCCGGTTGGATTGAGGGTGACAAGCAGCAGATCCAGTTCCACGCCGACCGCGGCGCGGAGCCCATCGGGTCGCTCGGATGGGACGGCCCGCTCGGCCCGCTCTCCCCCGTCCCCGTGCCGCTGTCGGACTACCTGCAGGAAACCGTGGCGGTGGTGACCAACCCGGCCATCGATCGCGAGCGCGAGGTGGAGCACTTCTCCACCCGCGTGGTGCTCGGCCGCCGTCCGCCCATCGAGGGTGTGGAGACTGACGCGCCGCAGCGCTGCGAGTTGCGCGTGCCCATCATCCTGGGTGCCATGCGCCCGGGTGTCGAGGTGAGCCTGCCCGAGCTGCGTCGCGTTGCGGCCGGGCAGGGCGTGGCCGTAATGGAGGACGTCCACGCTGCGTGGGCGGAGCGCTACGCGCGACTCCCCCTCTACTTCCCATGCGAGCACACCATGGCCGAGCACGTGCAGCGCCTGCGCGAAGCCGCGGTCGAAGCCGTGCAGGCGGGGGCCGAGATCCTCGTGCTCGAGGACCGCCTGGCCACACCCATGCACCGCGTGTGCGATCCGCACGTGGCAGTTGCCGTGGTCGACAAGGCCCTGCGCGAAACGCCGGGGGCCGATGGCGCCGCCCTGCGTCGCCGGGTGAGCATCGTTCTGAAGGCCGCCGGCATCCGCAACGTGCACGACGTGGTGGTAGCCGTGGGATTCGGTGCCGATGCCCTGTGCCCGTACGCGATGGTCGAGCAGGCCGTCAACGGTTCACCCGAGCCCGAGGCTGCGGCCGGGCGCCTGCTGGACGGTCTTCAGAAGGGCATCGAGAAGGTGCTCTCAACTCTGGGTATTCATGAGATCCGCGGCTACGGCCGTCTGGTATCTGCAATTGGCGTGGCCCCAGAGGTGCTCGATGCCCTCGGCATCCCGGGCTTCTGCGCGTCAGAGGGTCGCGGCCTCGACTTCGCCCGCCTCGAGATCCTGGCCGAGCAGGGCCGACTGATCCGTGCCGGTGAGGAGAGTCCGGGCAAGATCAAGCTTCCCCGTATGTACCCCAAGGTATGGAAGGCGCTCGCGCGCCTGGCAACCTCCGAGCGCGGCTACGACGAGTTCGCCGAGACCTGCCAGCGCCTTGAGGACGACCAGCCAGTTGCCATCCGCCATGCCGTCGGCATGCAGTTGGCCCCCGAGGCCGACCGTATCCCGGCCGATCGCGTATCGAGCCGCGTGGCGGAGCACGAACTGCCCTTCATCATCTCGTCGATGAGTTTCGGCAGCCAGGGCGAGACGTCCTTCCGTGCGTATGCCGAGGCGGCGTTTCGCGCCGACATGCTGTCGATGAATGGCGAGGGCGGCGAGATCCACGATATGTACGGCAAGTATCCGAAGCACCGCGGCGTGCAGATCGCCTCCGGTCGCTTTGGTGTGTCGTCGCTTCTCCTGAACTCGTCTGAGTGGATCGAGATCAAGATCGGGCAGGGTGCGAAGCCCGGCGAGGGCGGTCACCTTCCCGGATCCAAGGTCACCGAGGCCATCGCGCACGCGCGTAACGCCACAGTGGGATCCGACCTCATCAGCCCCTCCAACAACCACGACCTGTACTCAATTGAGGACCTCGCACAGCTCATCGACGAGATGAAGACCGCGAACCCGTACGCCAAGGTCATCGTCAAGGTGCCGGTGGTCCCCGGCATCGGCACGATCGCCGTGGGCATCGCGAAGGCGGGGGGCGACGTTCTTACGCTCTCCGGATTCGACGGCGGTACCGGTGCCGCACGCCTGCATGCGCTGCGTCGTACCGGCCTCCCCTGCGAGATCGGCACCGTGCTTGCGCACCATGCCCTGGTTGAGGCCGGTATCCGTGACCGCGTTGAGATCTGGGCCGACGGCGGCCTGCGCACCGCTGCCGACGCCATCAAGCTCATCTGCATGGGGGCCAACCGCATCGGATTCGGCACCGCCCCGATGGTTGCCATCGGCTGCACTATCTGCCGGGGTTGCCAGCTGGATACCTGCCACGTGGGAATCGCGACCCAACTGGACGAGGATGAGGCGAAGCACCGGGGCGTCAAGCGTTTCATTCCCCGCGTCTACGAGCCCTCAGTGGAGGCGCTCGTGCGTTACTTCACAGAGATGGGCACGGCGATGCGCCGCATTGCCGGCGACATGGGCGTCGAACGCGTGCAGGATCTTGTGGGTCACGCCGATCGCCTGGTACAGGTCACCCACCATGCGGAGATGGACCTCGACGGCCTTCTCACCCCCACCCGTGAGCGCATCGTCACCGCGCCCGAGGATGGCGAGCGGTACTTCCGCGCGTTCAACCCGCCTCCCCCTCACCGGGCACCGCAGACCGCATCAAACACGCTCGCCGCAGGTGGCGCGCTGGCCGTGGAGGAGGCTGCCGCGACCGCGCGCGACCGCAACCTCGGTACCGATCTCGCAGGCGTCATCGCCCGTGCACAGACCGGCCTGCATACCGACCCGGCACTCGCCAAGCGCATCGCGGGCAACGTGGGCGGCGACACGCTGGTTGACCTGTCCTTCACGGATGGCGCGGCCACCGGATCGGGGCTCGGCGCGTTCAACGTGGCCGGGGTACGCATCCGTGTGGCGGGTGGCGCACAGGACGGCGTGGGCAAGTGTTCGGTGGGCGGCGAGGTCAGCATTCTCAAGGCACAGGCCGGCTCAGGTATGTGGGTGGGTGGTCACGTGGGCAAGTCCTTCGCCTACGGCGCATCGCACGGGGTCTTCCTGGTGCAGGGCAATGCGGACGCCCGCGCGGGAATCCGTCTCTCGGGCGCCGACATGGTGCTGGGCGGACAGCCCGACGCCCCCATTGACGACCGCATTGGCACCCTCGGTGCCAGGGCCAACTGCAAGGGCTTCGCCTTCGAGTACATGACCGGTGGGCGGGTGGTTGTACTCGGCGACCCGGGTCCGTGGCTGTGTTCGGGGATGACCGGCGGCGTGGTCTATGTGCGTCAGAACGCCGACTGGAACCTCGACGAGGCCGCCATCCGGCGTCGCCTCTCCAAGGCGGCGAAGGTCAGCATCATTGCGCTCAATGACGATGACCTGCAAAGCGTGGGCGAACTTCTGGGGCGCTACCGCGACGCCCTCGCGGAGTCGGGGCAGTCCGACACCGTCGCCGAGGTTGACGTACTGCTTGCAGCACCCGAGGATCACTTCCTCGCCATCTATCCCGTCACGCAGCAAGCCGACCCCAACCTCTCCACCGAGTAGGCGCGCAGGCGGCCCGGGGGCCCGCGACCGGGTCGCGTGGGGGTCGGCCCGATGTAACCGTCCTCACATCACATGAGGGCCCGCGGCGTGCATGATGCCCGCATGACCGCTGCCCTGGATGCCATCGCGGATCGCCTCGAGACGGTTCGGCAGCGCACGCTCGCCATTCTCGAGCCGCTCGACCCCGAGTGGATTACGCGCAGCCCCGACCCGATCATGAGTCCGCCGGCGTGGGATATGGCGCATATCGCCGCGTACGAGGAACTGTGGCTGGTCACGCACCTGAACCAGTCCGCGCCGCTCCACCCCGATCTGGCGGCCACCTACGATGCCTTCGCAACCCCGCGCGCCGTGCGCGGCGACATCCGAATCCTCGACGCCGAGGAGTCGCGCGAGTACATGCGCCGTACACGCGAACGTGCTCTCGGCGTTCTCGCAGGCGCCGACCTCTCTGACGACGCCCCCGATCTCACTCGTGGCGGCTTCGTGTGGGACATGGTGGCCCAGCATGAGGCGCAGCACGACGAGACGCTGCTGCAGACCCTCCAGCTCATGCCAGCGGGCACCTACTCGCCATGCCCCGGGGCGCTCCCGCCGGTTGACGCACCTGTGACCGGCCCCAACCCCGTGGCCATCGACGGCGGCCTGCTGATGATGGGATCCGACGGCGCCCACGGCGCGCTCGACTGCGAGCGTCCCTGCCATCCCACCGAGGTTGCCTCCTTCCGGCTCGACCGCCACCCGGTCACCGTCGGGCGCCACCTCGAATTCATGGCCGATGGTGGCTACGCGGACCCTCGGCACTGGAGCGAGGCCGGGTGGGCATGGCGGTGCGAGACCGGCATCACCGCGCCGCTCCACTGGCAGCGCGACGGTGAAGGCGGCTGGCAGCGCACGCAGTTCGGCTGTACCGAGGCCCTGGATCCCGCCGAGATCCTCTGCCACGTGTCGTTCTTCGAGGCCGAGGCTCACGCCCGCTGGGCGGGCGGTCGGCTTCCGACCGAACCTGAGTGGGAGATGGCGGCCCGCCTCACCCCTGAGTCGCCCGTCGACGCCTGGGCCCCATGGGGCGATGCGGTACACGATGGGCGGGCGAACGTCGGGCAGTGCTCCTTCCGCCCTTCGCATGCCGGGGCATACCCCGCGGGTGCGTCGGCCAGCGGCTGCGAGCAACTCCTCGGCGATGTGTGGGAGTGGACCTCCACGCCCTTTGACGGTTACCCCGGGTTTCGCGCATTCCCATATCGCGAGTACGCCGAGCCGTTCTTCGACTGTGGACATCAGGTGCTGCGCGGGGGTTCATGGGCCACGCAGCCGGTTGCAGCACGAGCCACCTTCCGCAACTGGGACCTCCCCGAGCGTCGACAGATTTTTGCGGGCCTCAGGCTTGCGTGGGATGCCTCGTGAGCACCACGGAGACCAAGACAGAGGTACGTCCATGGCGCCTCGACTGCCACGTGGCCGCAGGCGATGACGGCGGTGCCGCAGGCGATCTGCGGCGGTCACTCACAGCCAGCGCCCCAACCATCTCTCCCCGGTGGTTCTACGACGACGTCGGCTGTGCCCTGTTCGAGCGCATCACCGACCTCGCCGAGTACTACCAAACCCGTACTGAGCAGGCACTTCTCGACGCCCGGATGGACGCCGTGGTTGATGCCATCCACCCCACCGAACTCGTCGAGATCGGTTCAGGCGCTGCAACCAAGACCCGGGCGATCCTCGGAGCCATGTCACGCTCGGGAGACCTTCGCCGGTACATCCCCTTCGACATCAGTCCGGGTGCCATCGCCCGAAGTGCATCGGCACTGGCCGTTACATATCCCGGCCTGCGGGTGCACGGCGTTGCCGGCGACTTCTCACGGCAACTCGGCAAGATCCCCCGGCGACCGGCGGGAGGCACCCGGCTGGTGGCATTCCTCGGAAGCACACTCGGCAACCTCGAGCCCGCGCAGCGGCGGTCAATGGTGCGTCGCCTCGCCCGGCTCCTCGATCCGGGGGATGCCCTGCTGATGGGGACGGACCTCGCCCACGACCCCGCAGTGCTGGTGCGCGCGTACGACGATGCCGCGGGCGTCACTGCCGAGTTCAACCGCAACATCATCCGCCATATCAACCGGGCGTTTGAGGGCGACGCCGACCCCGATGCGTTCGTTCACGAGGCGCGATGGAATTCCCGTGCATCACGCATTGAGATGCACCTGCGCGCGAGTAGAGATATCAAATGGGACCTCCCGGGCCTTGACCTCCGCGTGCACATCCCTGAGGGACGCACCATCCGCACTGAGATCTCCTGCAAGTTCACCGCAGGGGGAGTCGCCGGGCTCTATGCCGACGCCGGTCTCACGCCCATCACGTGGGACGAAGACGCCCTCGGCCGCTACGCGATCTCGGTGGCCGTCAGAGACTGATCATCCATGCGGCGGATGATCACCGTGCGCTGCCGCATCTCGATCTCACCCTGCTCCTGCAGGCGCCCGAAGGCAACGGTCACCGACTCCCGGGCCGCACCCACCATGTCGGCGAGCTCCTGATGGGTGACCCTGAGGTCGAGCCTCACCCCCTCCGGCGTCACCCGCCCCCAGCGCTCACCCAACTGGCGCAGCTTGAGGAGAAGGCGCCGCTCCACCCTCGGCTCGAGTGCGATTGCCGTTGAGAGTTCACGGTCGGCCAGAGCACCCGCCAGCGCACGCATAATCCACGCGCCCAGCTCCGGGTCGGCTGACAGCACCTCGTGCAGATTCTGAACCACCACAAGGACCACCGAGTCCGTCGCGGCCCGCATCACGGCACCCGCCGCCTCCGGCCACGCGTCCCCCGGCAACACGAGCGCATCACCCGCCTGGAGGAGCGCGATGGTATGCATGCGCCCCGCGTGACCTGGCACCGCCACTGCGAGTTGGCCGTGCGCCACAACACCGACATGCCCGGATGGGTCCTGAATCACGACCTCTCCGCCGGTGGGCACCTCCACGCGGCGGGAAACCCCCTCCAACCGCACCAGCAGACCCTCGGGAATCCCGGCGCCGGTTGGGGCGTCAATCATGCGTCGGACAGGAGCGCAGCGCGCTGCTCCCATTCGGCGAGGGCGTACGCGAGGTCCTCCTGCAACGCACGGTGGCGCTCGCTGAGTTCCATCACGCGGTCCACATCACCCGCGACCCCTGCGGCCTCAACCAGCCCCTCGACCTCACGCAGATCGGACTCAATTGACGCGATGCGCGTCTCAATCTTCGAAACCTCGCGCGAAATCCGACCATTACCGCCCTTCTTGACGGGCTTCGGCGTGACCTCTTTCTGCACGGGCGCCGGGGGGGACATGGCCGCCTGCTCGGCATCCTCCTCGCGCATGGCAAGAAGGTCGGCATATCCACCCGAGCGCATCACCGCCGTGCCCTGCTCCAGCGACAAGGTGTGCGTCGCCACGGCATCGATGAGCGCCCGGTCATGCGAGATCATGATGATCGTGCCGTCGTAGGCACCCAGGGCATCCTCCAGGGCCTCGCGGCTCTCGACGTCGAGATGGTTGGTGGGCTCGTCGAGCACCAGAAGGTTTCCGCCCTCGGCCACCAGCTGCACCAGGCTCAGGCGTCGGCGCTCCCCACCCGACAGCCCCTCAATGGTGCGGTCGGCCAGCTCGCCGCGAAACAGAAACCGCCCGAGCAGGCGCCGGGCCTCGGTCTCGGTGAGCGACGTCCCGGACTTCACCGTCTCCACGATCGTGCGCGTCTCCACGTACTCACGCGCGTGCTGGCTGAAGTACGAGGGAATAACTTTGTGCCCGATGCTCACCCGGCCTGCCGCTGCCTCGCGCCGCCCGAGCAGGGTTTCGATGGTCGTCGTCTTACCCGCCCCGTTCGGCCCCACCACGGCCACCCGCTGCCCCCGCTCGATGGTGAATCCGGCGTCGTCCACCAATACACGGTCGGCAATGTCCACCCGCAGCCCGTCTGCCTCCATCACCACGCGCCCGGGGCGCTCGGTCTTCGGGAACCCGAATGAGAGCGACCGCTCACGGCTTGGTGGCTCGATGCGCTCGGTGCGCTCCAGCCGCTTCGCACGCGACTTCGCCTGACGTGCACGGGTGCCGGCACGCCAGCGGATGACGAACCGCTCAAGGCGCGCGATCTCCTCGTCGCGGCGCTCGGCCTGAACCGCTAACTGCGCATCATCCTCAGCCCGGGCGCGCCGGAATGCCGAATACCCCATTGGCCACAGACGGGCCTTCTCGCGCGACAGATCCAGCACGGCCGTTGCCGTCGACTCAAGAAACCAGCGATCATGCGACACGATCACCACTGCGGCGGCCAGTTCGGTGATCGCCCGCTCCAGCCACTCCATCGCCTCGAGGTCGAGGTGGTTGGTTGGCTCGTCGAGCAGCAGCACCTGGGGACGCCCCGCAATTGCCCTCGCAAGTGATGCGCGCGTCAGCTCCCCACCGGACAGGCTCGTAAGTGGACGATCAAGCTGATCGTCCGAGAGGCCGAGGCCGCGCGTGACCCGCTCCACCCATGCGCGCCAGTGATATCCACCGGCGGCGTCCAGGTCGGAATGGGCCCGCTCGTACTCAGCCATGGTCTCGGGGCCATGATCCCCCGCACCCATACGCGCTTCGATAGACGCGAGGCGATCCTCAGCATCGCGGGCGTGGGCGAGCCCCTGTTCCACGTACTCGCGCACCGTGCCTGCCGATGTGGCATCGGGCCGCTGATCATGCAGCGCGACCCGCTCACCCCGCGGAATCGACACCGATCCGCTGTCGGCCACCTCCAACCCCGCGAGAATCCGGAGCAGGGTCGTTTTCCCCGCGCCGTTCCGTCCAACGATCGCCAGGCGATCGCCGGGGCCAATCCTGAAGGAGGCGCCGGAAAACAGCGTGCGGGGGCCAAATGCCTTCGTAAGCCCGGAAACTTGCACGACCTCTAACCTTAGCCCTGATGACGACCACGACACACACGTACACAGCAACTGATGACGTTTCGGCCCTCGCCGTTCGCGCGCGCGCGGCCGGCCGTATGGCCCTTGACGTCGAATTCCTGTGGGAACGCACGTATGCGCCCATTCCCTGCCTCGCGCAAGTTGCGGTTGGCGATGAGATCGCGCTCATCGATCCAATCGAGGGTGCATCCCTGCAGCCCATTGCCGACGTGCTCGAGGATCCGTCCGTCGAGATCATCATGCACGCGCCGAGCGCCGACCTCATCCTGTTTGCGCTGGGGTTCAATGCCCGCCCCACCAACCTCCTCGACTCCCAGCTCATCGGCGGCTTCGTGGGGCTCGGGTCAGGTCAGAGCCTCGGTGCGCTTCTCAGCCGTGTTCTCGGGGTGAAGGTGGCGAAGACAGAGGGCTACTCCGACTGGTCGCGCCGGCCACTTACTGATGCCCAGCTCGAATACGCGGCCGCAGACGTTGCCCATCTGTTCGCAATGGTTGACGAGCTCATGAAGCGCGCCACCGAAATGGGACGCGCCGAATGGGTGCGCGAGGAGCACGAGCGCCGCTTCGGACCCGATGCCCGTATCGCTCAGGACCCGTGGCTCGCCTGGCGCAAGGTGAAGGGTCAGGGACGCCTCACGCCTCCAGAGCGTGCCGCGCTCCGGCGGGCTGCGGCATGGCGCGAGGAGGAGGCCCGGCGGCGCGACCGCCCGGTGGGCTGGCTCATTCCCGACCGCACCCTTATTGAGGTGGCCCGGCGACGCCCGACCACCCCCGCCAAGCTGCTCGCCGAGCGCGGGGTGCCCGCGGCGCTCAAGGAGCGCGAGGCTGCTGGTCTGATTGAGGCGATGGAGATGTCGGGAGAAGATGCCCCCATTACGCTCGGCCCGCCGCCGCCTGCCGCGGTGCAAGCGCGACTCGACACGCTCGTGCCGCTCGCCCAAGTGCTGCTCGGGGCACGCGCGGCGGCGGTTGACCTTGCCCCCACCCTTGTTGCCACACGCGATGACGTCGAATCGTTCCTCGTCGCAGTGCTCACCGGAGGAGATGGCTCCGACGAGGCGCTGGGCCGTGGATGGCGACGCGAGGTCGCCGGCGACGCGCTGGTGGATCTTGCATCCGGCCGCCTAGGCATTGCCCCCTTGGCCGAATCACCGTTCCTGCGCGAGATCCGCGTGAGCGACTGAAAACGACGTCGGGCCCGGTGGTTCCCCAACCACCGGGCCCGACTTATCACGACTGCGTTACGTGTCTCGGGCGGAGCCCTGCCCCGGTCCGTAACGCAATCGCGCCTCTGGGAGGCCTACGCGGCCATCGCGACGACAATCTCGCCGTGATCTCCGCAGCACACCCCACCGTGGGAGCAGCCCGGCACGGTGCAGGGCTCATCGAGCCTCCACTCCATCCGGCTAAGAATTTCGTTGATCCGTTCTGAATCGACGACCTCCCCGCTCCTCAACTCGATGACGGTGCCCATGGTCTCCTCCTTGAGTTCGCAGTGCCTGACCCACCTCATCTGCGGTGCATCAAACGCCCCAAGGGTGGCGACCCCGTGTCCGTCACGTTATGGCTCGGTGAAGCCCCGATCGGCCTCCGGGGGGCCGGCGAATGGATCAACCAGCGGCGCCAGATCGGCCATTGCGGTGACCAGACCAACGCGCGCCGCCGAGGGCGCGGCGGCGGTCAGCGGCAGCACCTGCCAACGCGTCCGCTCGAGGTACCGGCCCGCCCATCCCCGATGCGCATTGCCGGTGCGCATCACGAGCGCCTGAATGCTGCGGAGGTTGTCCGAGCGATCTGCGATCTTGAGGAGGTGAGAATCGGAGGGGCCTTGCTCGAGGAGACGCCGGTAGTAGTCCCGGGTTGCTTCGCGCATTTTCCCTTCGGGCGCGGTGAGCCAGGTCACGAGGTCTGCCGGGCGCAGTCCGAAGCGCGCCCTGATGTCTGCGGGTGTCGTGAGCGTGTCCTCCACGGTGTCGTGAAGCAGCGCCGCGACGAGAATGTCCCGGTCAGTCACGCCCCACTGCATGAGGGTCATCGCTACTCGCACCGGGTGCACCCAGTACGGCGTATCGCTTCCACGTCGGGTCTGGTCTGCATGCCGGGCGCGGCCGAACGCGTCGGCGCGCTCGAGGGTCCTTCGATCGGCTGTCGGTCGTGCCGAGAGCGCCAGTCCCCAGGCCTCCTCCACATCGTCCGTGCGATCGAACTTCCCTGGCCATGCAAGACGAAGCGGGGCGATCGGGGCCAGTGCCTCACCCGACTCGCCGACTCCAGGCGGTCTGAGTGGGCCGGTGCTCATGGGACCTAGGGTATCGCGCCCGACCGGCACCATCAGCAAGGACGTCCGGTTGGCCGTGGCGGATCTCGGATCAAACACCTTCCGCCTTGTGGTCTTTGAGTACACGCTGCCCGACGGCCCGTTCCGCCTGGTGGACGAGATCCGGGAAGTCGTGCGTCTTACTGAGGGGACCCCACCCGGGGCGCCAATCTCGGATGCCGCCATCGCGCGCGCGTCTCGCGTGGCGCGCCTGTTCGCCGGCTTCTGCCGGAACTCGAATATCGACGAGGTGCGCGCGGTCGCCACCAGCGCCATCCGCGATGCCCCGAATGGTGCGGAGGTGCTCGCCGCCATCACCGACGGAGGGCTTCCCGCACGGGTCATCTCCGGCGATGAGGAAGCCAGATACGGCTACATCGGGGCGATCAATGGCACCACGCTGTGTGATGGCCTCATCGCCGAACTCGGCGGTGGCAGCATCCAGGTGGGCCGGGTGAGAGGTCGTCTGCTCACCGAATCGGTGAGCCAGCCGCTCGGGGCTGTGCGGATGACTGATGCGTTCATGCCGGGGCCAGTGGCCACGCGCGACGACGTGCTGCGGCTTCGCCGCCATGCGCTCGATGTCTTCCGGCGCGACCCGTGGATCACCGACGGCGGTCGCATCGTGGCCATGGGCGGGGCGCTTCGCACGTTGGCCGCCATGGCGCAGAAAGCGTCCGATTATCCGCTTGGAGAGGTGCATGGGTACCAGCTCACCGGGGACGCGCTGCGCGACCTGATCGACCGGATGGTCACCCTGCCGGCACCGGAGCGCAGGCGGATCGCCGGGCTCAAGGCCGACCGCGCCGACATCATGCTGGCGGGCGCCGTGGTGGTGGACGCCCTCATGCACGCCGCGGGCGTGGACCGCATCGAGATCTGCGCCCAAGGTTTGCGCTGGGGTGTGTTCTGGGAGGAGTTCCTCGCCCCTGACGATCCACCCATCATCCAAGACGTGCGTGCAACGAGCGTTCGTGACCTCGCGCAGGTATATGGGTACGACCGTCCCCATGCGGAGCAGGTGGCCCGTCTCGCGCTTGAAATGTTCGACGGCCTCGGCCGGCTCGGGCTCCACGACGGCGACCCGCGCGAGCGGGAGTGGCTCCACGCCGCCGGCATCCTCCACGACGTCGGAACCCTCGTGGACTACAACGACCACCATAAGCACGGTCACTACCTGGTGTTGCACGCAGGGCTCGCGGGGTTCCTGCACCGGGAGTTGGTGATCATCGCCCAACTGGTGCGCGGACACCGCAAGTCCATGCAGTCCCCCGGGAACCTCTCGCGCGTGCTGAAGCGTGGCGATGAGGACCGCATCCTCCGGCTCGCGGCGCTCCTGCGCATTGCGGAGCAACTTGAGGTTGGGCGCGAGCGGGCAATTGAGGGCATCGACTGCGAGCGCTCAGGCGATCTGGTGACGTTGCACGTGCGGGCAGAGGGGGATGTGGACGTGGCCATCTGGTCCGCCGAGCAGGAGGCGCAGGTGTTCAAGCGCGCCACGGGACATCGGCTCGCCATCAGGAGCGCCTGACGCGTAAGAACAGCGCGGGCAAATGCGAGACTCTCCGCCCCCAGAGGCCCCGAACGCAACCGTCTGATCGGAGTGGTTCAAGCACGCATTGAGCGTGGGCTGCGCGTGCGGCGCCAGTGGAGCCGACGTTGGAGGACTCGGGCCCGGTACGTGCGCTGGCCACTCCAACCGCCTCCTCACGATCCGCGTCGTCGTGCGAATGCACCCCGTCGTGGGATTACCGCGGAATCCCTACGGTCAATCGGTCCCTACCTCGTCATGGGTGCGGGCCCTCGTGTCGGCCGCTGCACGCCCGCTACTCGGTGTCGGGTGCCGTCTGCCGTGCCACCCGCACACGCTTGCTGAAGTGTGCAAGCGCCATTGACTGCCGACGGGACGTAGTGGTGATGACCCAGGTACCAGCGGTCACATGCACGGTGCATGAGTAGGTGCGTCTGGTGCTGGCGCGCCGGATGGTGCATTTGCCCGGGGCAGTGCGGCCCGCAGGGCGTGTGGTTGCCCGCTGGGTAATGCGTGTGGCGCGCGGCGGAACAGATCCGGTGGTGACACACGTGGTTGCCACGCAACGGGTCTTGCCCGTGATGGCAGCAGTGGCCTGCGGGGTCGTCAGGTAGCGGGCGACGAATATGTCATTGCTCCCCGCGCTGGTGAGGGTGGTATTCCCAAAGCTTGCGGTGTTCTGGAACTGCCCGGTCGTGACGAAAGAGCCATCAGGCAGGGTGGAGACGCCGTAGCCCACGTCATCCCCCGTGCCACCAGACTGGGTGGCCCAAGCCCAAGTGCCATCTGCATTCACCTTTGCGGTGAATATTTCATTGTTGCTTCCCGCGCTGGTGAGGGTGGTGGTTCCAAAGGTTGCGGTGTCATCGAAGCGGCCAGTCACAATGGATGAGCCATCAGGCAGCGTGGCGATGCCGCTGCCACCATCACTACCGGAATTACCGCCCTTCGCCTGGGTTGCCCAGGCCCACGTGCCATTTGCATTCATCTTTGCGACGAATAGGTCATCGAAATAACGGCCGTTCGTGGTGAGGGTGGTGCGCCCAAAGGCGACGGTGCCCTGAAAGGAGCCCGTGACGATGGATGAGCCATCAGGCAGGGTGGAGATACCCGCACCGTAGGCCCCATACCCCTCACCACCGGCCTTATTGGCCCAGGCCCACGTGCCATCTGCGTTCATCTTTGCGACGAACACGTCATATTTGTCCTCACCGGTGAGGGTGGTGCGTCCAAAGGTTGCGGTGTCACCGAAGAACCCGGTCACGATTGAAGAGCCATCAGGTAGGGCGGAGATAGCCGAGGCGTCGAGCAGCCCAGTCCCGTGCGCCTTGGTAGCCCAGCCCCAGGTGCCGTCTGCGTTCATCTTTGCGATGAACACGCTGCTCCCCCCGCTGGCAAGGGTGGTGCTTCCAAATGTTGCGGTGCCACTGAAGGACCCGAACACGAGGGAGGAGCCATCAGGCAGGGCGGAGATACCCGAGCCAGAGGATCCATCGCCCACTCCGCCAGCACTTGTGGCCCAGGCCCAGGTGCCATCTGTGTTCATCTTTGCGACGAAGACATCTTGGTAACTATCCGGACTTCTCGTGAGGGTGGTAATTCCAAAGGTCGCTGTGCCCTGGAGATATCCGGTCACGATGGATGAGCCGTCAGGCAGGGCGGAAACGGCCGCGCCGAGGTTATTCCCATTACCGCCGACCGCGTTGGCCCACCCCCAAGTGCCATCTGCGTTCATCTTTGCGGTGAACATCTCGTTGCATGGGTGGGTGTACGAGGCAGTGCCACAGGTATTCCCACTACTGGGAAGTGTGGTGCTTCCGAAGGTTGCGGTGCCCGTGAAGTACCCGGTCACGATGGATGAGCCATCAGGTAGGGCGGAAATGGCGGAGCTCTGGGCACCCCCCGTGCCACCGGCCTGGGTGGCCCAACTCACCGCTGGTGGAGGCGAAGCACTCAGAGCCTGAACCCCGACGCACAACACAAGAGCACTGCACACACAACCGATGGCGGGACGGAGGTTCATAGGGAGACGGCCTTCTCTGGAATCAAGCAGTGGAAACCACACTGCGGATGAAAGCGACTTCAGGGTATGAATAATCCTAGACCCCTGACGGGGCGCCGGCTCACGCGCCCGGCACAGACGTGCCTCTCTGCTGCGTTATGAGACCCATGCCCACCCCGCACCCGCTAGTTGGTATCGGGTGCCATCACGCGCGCCATGATGACCTCAACCGGAAACGCTCGGGGTATCGACTCAGCGAAGAACGGGTCGTCGTCCAAACGGGAAGCCCTCTCCCCTGCTGGTACTCAGACCCCAGCGGACACGACATCTACCCGCCAGCCACCTTCACCTGAAACCGGGTGCGGAGATGGTCGGCGATGCGATCGCGGTGATCCCCCTGGATCTCGACGACGCCCTCTTTGACAGACCCCCCGGAACCCACGAATCGCCGAAGCTCCTTGCCGACGTCCGCCAAGTCGGCAGGCGGAATACCGGTCACGAGGGTGACGGTCTTGCCCTTACGCCCGGCTTTGGTACGGGACACCCGCACGATGCCGTCTGACGCACCCGCCGACGACCTGGGAGTTGCAGCGGGCTGCATTCGGCCACCCTCGGTAGAGAACACCGTGGAGGATGTGTCGCCGCCCGATCGCCTGATGCGCGCCATGGGGCCGATGGTACCCTCGATGGACGTGGTCACCGACCTCCATGCCCACACCAACAGGTCCGATGGATCACACCCGCCAGCCGAATTGGTGGACATCGCGGCAGCGCGCGAAGTGGCTGTGCTGGCCGTCACCGACCACGACACCCTTGCCGGGGTGGACGAGGCTTTGGCGCGCGGACGCGCGACGGGCGTCCGGGTGATTCCGGGCATCGAGCTCTCCATCAGAGTGCCCCACGGCAGCATGCATCTGCTCGGATATTTCACCGACCCCGTCCCCATGCCCCTCGCAGGGATGATCGCCGGCTTCGCCGCAACCCGCACTGAGCGCGCGGAGGAAATGGTGGAGCGCCTCCGTGGCCTCGGCGTGCCGCTCGACTGGCAGGACGTGCTGGATGGCGCAGCCGGTGCGCCCCTCGGGCGTCCTCACATCGCCGAGGCGCTCATCCGCGCCGGCCACGTGAGCACCCGTAAAGAGGCCTTTGACCTGTACCTCGCCGACGGGGGGCCGGCATACCCGGGCTCTGACGGCCTTGATGCGGAGGAGGGTGTGCGTCTGGTTCTTGAGTCTGGCGGTGCACCGGTACTGGCGCACCCCGAGACCCTGAAGCTCAACGACGCCCACCTCGATCCATTTGTCGGCCGACTCGCCCGAGCCGGGCTGATCGGGATTGAGGTGCACCGCCCCGAGCACACCCCCGATCAGTTCGCACGGTTCGGCGCCCTGGCGCGCCGGTGGGACCTCATCGCGTCGGGGGGCTCCGACTACCACCGCCCCACAAGCCCACACCATGCAGGGGCGACTGGCGATCCGCCCCTGCCGGCCGATACCGCTGACCGTCTGCTGGCTGCGGTGCTGCGGTAACGTCGTTCGCATGACGACGACTGATTCCGCTCCGCGTGCCGAGGGCGTCCACTGGGACCTCTCCCCTCTTGCCACTTCCGCCGACGACTGCCGCACGCGACTTGCCGCTGCGATTGACGACTGCCGAGCATTCGAATCGCGTTACCGCGGGCAGATTGCCGCATTCGATGGCGCAACGCTCGCCGACGCGCTTGCCGAGTTGTGCCGCATCGAGAATGAACTCGGCCGCCTGCACTCGTATACCTCCCTGCGCGAGTCGGTGGATGTGTCGGACCCCGAGAACCAGGACCTCGACGCCCTGATGGACCGCTCAATGGTGGAGGCCGCCAATGCGCTGCGGTTCTTCGAACTGGAATGGCTCGAGCTCGACGACGCGCTGGCCGATGAGCTGGCGAACGCCCCTGAGGTCGCTGGCGACCGCCACCACCTGCTGGCCGAGCGCCGATTCAAGCGGCACATGCTGAGCGAGCCCGAGGAGCGCATGCTGGGTGAGCGCAGCCCCGCTGCCGCCAGCGCGTGGCAGAGCCTGTTCGGTCGTATCACCTCCACGCTCGAGACCGATTTCGACTCGGGCGACGGCACAGAGCCCCACACCATCGACCGCCTACTGGCATGCGTACGCAACCCCGATCGGGACCTTCGCATGCGTGCGCTGGAGACGCTGTACGCCACGCTGGGCCCCAACAC
>Ga0194059_1000298_pt1 | contig 24044 bp, 22 predicted proteins | sample SepL6211m_MetaG_FD_163426 | JGI IMG/M metagenome (GOLD analysis project Ga0194059, IMG submission 163426) | Anoxic zone freshwater microbial communities from boreal shield lake in IISD Experimental Lakes Area, Ontario, Canada - Sep2016-L626-11m | ecosystem: Environmental > Aquatic > Freshwater >... | reverse complement strand
GAGCATGGAGATGATCGCCACGGTGCCGAACGCGGCGATCGTCGCCCACCAGACCCGGCGGTACTCCTCGACGCCCGAACCGATCACGCGGGTGGATCGGGCGCCGTTGATGGTCAGTGCCGCCATCCACCCGATCGCGATCGCGATCGAGATCTCGATATAGGTTATGCCGGGGAGCATCGCTGCGGTCGCGTTGGTTGACGAGGACCCGAATCGGACGATCTGGGCGATTCCGACGGCCACTATGATGGCCAACAGGTCGGTCAGCGCCAGCCATCGTGCGTAGGTGTCCTGCCACCCGGCCGTCGCCGAGCCGGGCGCCCGCATCAGCGTTGGGTTTGCTGAGGTGATCGATGTCGCCGATAGGGCGCTGGTGTTATCTCGCCGTGAACTGGCTGAGTTAGCTGCTGTAGCTTGAGTTCCCACAACCCTCCCCCGGTTCTCTCAGGATTCTCTGAGATTAGACGAGAGCGGAATTATTTGCCAACCGGTTCGGATTTTTAGGGACTTTTGGCCCTTCGGCCAGGCTGTGCCAGTCGGTCAAAAGATGGCAAGTCCTCTGCGCATTGTTAATCTGAAGGGTAACGACTAGTGACGGAGCGAGACTGAGCGTGGATACCGTGCCCGAGCCGAACGACGTTCCCGACGACGAATCGAGCGTTGTTACTGACGACGTGCCGAGCGTGGTGACTGTCGCGCCTCCCTGGTATCGCCGCCGGGGGATCCTTGCGGGCCTGGCACTGGTGGTCGCCGCGGCGATCGCCGCGTTGGTATTCACCAATGGCCGCGCGGATCACTCGACCCCGGCTGGGCCTTCTGCCGTCGAAGTTGTACCGGCTAAGCCGCCCGGCCAGAATCAGACCATTCGGCAGTACATCAAAGACAACCAGATCACGTCGACGGCGGTGCAGATGGGCGATCCGGGAGCGCCCAAGATCGTGATCGCGCTGCCGCAGGGCTGGTCTGATCTGGGGACCGACACTCCGGCGCGGGCCTACGGAGCAGTGCAGTCTGATACCGCCGGCGATCCCAACGATCCCCCCACGATCGTGGTGCTGCTGTCCAAGCTGACCGGCGACGTCGATCCGGTGAAGATTCTTGAATACGCCCCCGGCGAGCTGAGGAACCTGCCGAACTACGTGGCGGCGTCCGAACCTATTACCGACAAGCTCAGCGGATTCGACGCGATCCAACTCGCCGGCCTCTACGAGAGGGACGGCACACGACGCACCATTGCCCAAAAGACGGTGGTGATTCCCGCCAACGGCGCGGTCTACGTACTGCAGATGAACGCCGACGCGCTGAAATCCGATGCGGCGACTCTGATGCAGGCGACCGAAGTGATCGACAAGCAGACGAAAATCACGCCCTAATCGAGCGCCGGCAGAGTTCGAGTATCGGCGGCAATAGGTTGGCGATCTGCGAACCGATCGCGGCGAATACCTCGGGGCTCTGACCGATCGGGTCGGGGATATCTGCCATGTCGTTCGCGGTCCGATGTGGCCGGAGTGCGGCCAGATCCGCGATGGTTTGCGCGCCGTCCATCGACGCGAGTCCGGCGGCTTCCGTCAGGGTAAAAGTTCGCGAGAGTTGGCGCGGAGCCGCTTCCAAAACAGCGTCACGGTGTGCATCGGTCATTGTGATGATCAGGTCGGCGTCGGCGGCGATCTTGGCCCTGAATTGGCGCGCGGCAAAATCCGATGCGTCACCTCCCAGCTTCTCGAGGACAACGGCCGCGTCCGGGTGGATCGGGTGGCCGATCACTGCGCGGGTTCCGGCACTGGATGCTCTAAAGTCAGGGATTCCGCTCTGAGCGGTGTAGGCGGCTGCGAGTCGCTCTGCGGATGGGGAGCGGCAGATGTTTCCGGTGCAGACGAACAGGATGTGCATGGTGGCGTGCTGGCTCTCGTCTAGCTGGATGTGTCACACGGGTCTCGGCTTCGGGATTAGGCTGACTTTAGCCACATCCGCGAACGTCGGTGTAACGGGCCGAGAGGTCAGAGAATCCGTCGCACAAGGATGGTCACAAAGTCCGCCAACTGCCTTTCCGATTCAGCGAGCGCGCGCAGGTAGGCATATCTGGATTCTTGAGAAGTGGCGGATGATACGGCTGCGACGGCGAGCGCCGGCAGCATTTCCTCGACGAATGAATCCGCTCCATTTGATAGCAGGCTGGGGCTACCGTTCAACTGCTCGGAAATTGAACCCTGCCGGGTTGCCACGCACACTGCACCGGCTGCCATCGCCTCGTATAGAACCAATGGCACTGCTTCGTGGGCGTAACGCGATGGAAATATGAAGTGCGTGATGGCGCCGAAGAAGTCCAGCTTCGCGTCTCCGGTCAGCGGTCCTCGATTCTCGAACAGGTCACCGAGCTCTCGGGCGGCCCGGTCAAGATGAGTCAGTGCCGTGGCGTCCGAGGCAGGTCCGCCCATGACGAGCCGAATCGGAATGTTCGCATGGTGAAGGGCCACTGCGAGATCGACTACCTCGACGATGCCCTTCTGCAGACTTAGGTTGCTCAGATGTCCGAGGACAAGTTGGCCGCCATCGGCCTTGATCGGCAGGTCCAGAAGCCCTTTATCTATCAATCCAGCGTTTCCGATTACGAGAATCCGACGAATCTCCGGCATGACACCGCCCAGATCGTGGGCCATCGACTGGGACAAGACAATGTGATGGGCGTTCGATCCGGCAGCGCGCATCAGGGCCACCATTCGCGACGTTCGTTCCCGCACATAGGCATACGAGTGGTGATGAAGGAATACTCGCGCTCCAGTCATGCGCGCCAAGCCCGCCGTCGCCGCAGTCAGCCACATCCCTTTGCCAGCCTTGACTGCGATGTAAACCGCATCCGAACCCCGGACTTTTCGTAACGCATTCACCGAGCGAAACAATGCGGAGAGTGGGCGGGCCCATTTGGGCGAGTCGCCTTCGCTCGTATCCGCTATTCGCATTTGCTCAAAGTGTGGAGCGAGTTCGGATGCCATGTGGTGCATGACAACGGATTGCCCATTGATCGGCGGGGGGATTGGCCCAATGAGTGTGAGCCTCATGTCGCTGGGGGTCTTGCCGCCCAAGCTACCCGTGTCCGGCCTTCTGCTCACAATGCAAAGAAAACCGCGTCGGCCTGAAGCAACTGACCTGACTTCGGGTCGGCGAAAACGGGATCCAAGCCCATGAGAGTCATTCCCAGGTTGTCGGCACGGTCGAGAACTTCCCGGTACGTCATCGCCCCGCTATACAGCGGCACCAGCGACATTTCCAGTTGTAGCCCAGTAATGGCACCCGTTTCAAACAGGCTTGCAGCGCCGTCCAGCACAGCCTTCTCGTATCCCTGAACATCGACCTTCAAAAAAGTTCGAGTGCCCGCGCTGATACCCAGTTCGGGGAGCAGCCCATCAAGACGCTCTTGGGGCACCGTCTCGGTAGATACGTAGCGCGATTCGGGTGCCGCCTCGGAATGAGTATCGAGCATCGGTAGCACCGAACTGGACAGTCCGGCATTACCCGAGACGTTGATTGTGATTTGGCTCTTTGTATCTCCAATGGCGTACTGCAGCGCATTCCAGTTGCCGTCGGAAGCCGCCTTGCGTTGTAGCGCCTTGTATGGTTCGCGAAGCGGCTCGAACGAGATGATGCGGCCGGCGTACCCGCGTCCTCGTATCGCGGAGGCAAACCCACCGTCATTGGCGCCAACGTCCACGACACAGCTGATTCGATGGTGATGCAGAAGCTTGACGGTCCGCGCTAACGGATCGTGAAGCGGGTACCGAACGACGTCGACCCCGAAGCGCTGCACTAGGTGCTTCAACTCGCGCTTAAACTTCATGAGTGTCCGAGGAAAAGTACCGACTGCATAACCGACCCCGATCCCCTCTCAAACAGGTTCCCAGCTATTTATGGTGGCGCGGCGGATTAAGCACTACCCCCAGGCTCCAACCTTAACAGTCACCAACGCGAGGCCAAGGCTCCGCAACCGACGCGCCACGGAGCGCTTGGCTCCGATCGCTTACCATCTTGAGGTGATCAGGACCCCGCTGAGGAATCTGCTGCGTCAGGGGTTGGCCCCTCAAGAGTTGCCGCCCCAACCTGTCGCGAGCGACGTATGACCAAGCGCGCTTTCATCACCGGAATAACGGGGCAGGACGGTTCGTATCTGGCCGAGTTGTTGCTTAGTAAAGGATACGAGGTGCACGGTCTGATCCGCCGTGCCTCAACTTTTAACACCGCGCGGATCGATCACCTGTACGTCGACCCTCATGAACCCACAGCGAATCTGTTCCTGCACTTTGGCGACCTGAGCGATGGCGCTCGATTGGTGGGATTGCTGGGGGATATCAATCCGGACGAGGTTTATAACTTAGCGGCCCAGTCACACGTGCGGGTGTCGTTTGATGAGCCTGAACATACGGCCGATACGACCGGCACCGGCACCATCCGAATGTTGGAAGCTGTTCGACTGGCGGGAATCAACACGCGCTTCTACCAAGCGTCATCCTCAGAGATGTTCGGCGCGACCCCGCCACCTCAGAACGAAGACTCCCCGTTTTACCCGCGGTCGCCCTATGCCGCCGCGAAGCTGTACAGCTACTGGATCACCAGAAACTATCGGGAGGCTTATGACCTTTTCGCGGTCAACGGAATCCTGTTCAACCACGAATCTCCCCGGCGTGGTGAAACGTTCGTAACCCGCAAAATCACCCGCGCGGTAGCGGCCATTAAGGCAGGCATGCAGGACCATCTCTACATGGGCAATCTCGATGCTGTCCGGGATTGGGGATACGCCGCTGAGTACGTAGAGGGAATGTGGCGGATGTTGCAGGCAGACATTCCCGAAGATTTCGTCCTGGCCACGGGTGTCGGAATCACGGTCCGAGAGTTCCTTGAGGTCGCGTTCAGCCATGCCGGGCTCAACTACGAGGACCATGTGAGATTCGATAAGCGATACCTGCGCCCCACTGAGGTTGATGCCCTCATCGGTGATCCTTCGAGGGCGCGGAGCCAACTCGGTTGGGAGCCCACGATCGACGGCAGGCAATTGGCTCGCTTGATGGTCGATGCTGACATCGAGGCATTGGCGTGTGCTGGTCGGCCTTGGGTTGACAAGGTCCGACTCGCGTCATGGGGGACGGCCCCGCCTCGGGGCACAGTTGCCTGATGGTGGGAGAGTTGCAGTACTCACCGAGGGCGCTTAAGCGCGATGCGCCGTTTTACGTCGCCGGGCACCGTGGGCTCGTCGGTTCTGCGATCTGGCGTAGGTTCACCGACTCTGGATTCACCAACCTCGTCGGGAGGACATCGCACGAGCTCGATCTCAAAGATCGTGATGCGGTCTTTGGCTTTTTCGCCGCCGCCAAGCCCAAATATGTTGTGCTCGCCGCGGCGAAGGTAGGTGGCATTCTCGCGAACAGCACGTATCCGGTGGACTTTTTGAGTGACAACGTCCGCATTCAGGTCAACGTCCTCGATGCCGCACGCGAGGCAGGCGTTGAGCGTCTGCTTTTCCTTGGCTCGTCGTGCATTTACCCCAAAAATGCACCGCAACCGATTCACGAGGAATCGTTGCTCACCGGCCACCTTGAGCCGACTAATGACGCTTATGCGATTGCCAAGATTGCGGGCATCCTGCATGTGCAGGCGGTGCGGCGTCAGTACGGCCTGCCATGGATCTCGGCGATGCCGACAAACCTCTACGGCCCGAACGATAACTTCTCCCCGGCCGGGTCGCACGTGCTGCCGGCGATGATCCGCCGCTATGACGACGCGGCGAGAGCGGGTGCAACGGTGGTGACGAATTGGGGCACCGGCACGCCTCGACGTGAGTTCCTTCATGCAGACGACATGGCCGATGCCTGCCTGCATCTTCTGGAACACTACGACGGCCCTGGGCAGATCAATGTGGGCAGCGGCTCAGACGTGACGATCAGCGAGATCGCCGAGACTGTGGCGGCGGCGGTCGGCTATGCCGGCACGACTGAGTGGGATGCGACCAAACCCGATGGCACGCCGCAGAAGCTTCTGGATGTATCGAGGCTCAAAGAGCTGGGATGGACCTCGAAGATCAGTCTCGGTGCGGGGATCGAGCGCACCGTGGCCTGGTATCGCGACCGTCGGGGTTCGCTGCGCGAGTGACCGCCGGACGACTAACAGCCGGTCATATCGTCGATGATGTCGGCCCACTGGTCGATGGCCGACTCCTGCCCGAGAACAGTTTCGCGGTAATGGCGGCCACTGGCCGAAAAACGCGCTGCCCGACCGGAATCCCCACCGAGTGAGAGCACCGCGTCGAGGAGTGCGCCCGGATCACCGGCTGGGACCACGACGCCAGCACCCGAAGCTGTAATCTCCGAGGCGGTAATACCTGCGAAATCTGTCGCCGCGACAATCGGGCGCCCGGCATCAAAATAGGACGTCAACTTACTGGGTACCGCCATGGCGGAGACACCGGGCTTCTCGTTGACCAACAGCACGTCGGCCGCTGCCAGAGCCAGCCTGTAGTCATCGTCGCCAAGCGGGTCTATGAAGGTGATGCGCGAGACCCCGTCGGCCCTCCGTTGTAGCTTTTCGCGCTCGCCGCCGGCACCAACAAGTACGAACTGTACGGGTTTGCCGCTTCGATCAGCCTCTCGCGCCGCTTCGACGATGTTCTCAAGTCCCTGCTTGGCACCCATGTTCCCGGTGTGGACAGCAAGCGTCATGTCTGTAGGCCATCCCAGCGCTTTCCTTGCCGCGGCAGCATCGATCGGCGTCGACGCCGGCAGATGTGTCCAGTTGCGGACCACAGTGACTCGTGCGGGTGCGACGCCGAGTTGCTGAGTGACGAAGTCGGCGAAGCGTTCGTGCACGACTACTACCCGATCTGCGGAACGTAGGGTACGTGACTCCACCCAACGGGCCACCGCTGTCGCAAAACGACTCCCCTCTCCCGTCTCGGTCATTCCAAGGGTGTAGATGTCCTGCACCCACACAATCAACGAGGTTCGTCGGGGAGTGAGCCTCAGCCTCATCGCTGTCAGTGCGGTCGCGAACAAAGAGGGCGAGACTGTAATGACTACATCCGGGCTTCCCAAACGAGCGAACACGAGCCGGATGCCGAAGGACAGTTCCGAAGCCAACCGCCGCACGCCTCGCGGCGACCGTGGCACGTAGTGCAAATGCCGAATCACGCCGACATTTCCGATCTTGCCGACTTGTGTCCACTGACCGTAACCGTCGTGGATCTTCCAATTCGGATAGTGCGGGTGTGCTACGTGCGCAGTTACGGGGTAACCGATTTCGCTCAGCCCACTCGATAGCGTGCCGGTGTAGGGCGCGATTCCAGTGGGCTCCGGGGGATAATTCAGGCTCAGGATCGACACGGCTGGGCGCAGTGGCTTGTCAGACAACCGTTCGGCCATACCGTCACTCTATGGGCGAGCATCAGCGATTCTCATCTCTGGATGACCGTCTAAACGCCACCCGTCGTCCGCCTGCCTCGGCATCCGTCAAACACGGTTAAGCTCGCGCCAACTACGCTGGCGGTCAGGCATTGGGCCGGTCCGACTAGATTGAGGGGGCTACGGTGCGGAATGCTGAGTAAACGATTGCCGGAGGCTGAATGCCCTGCATGCGGAGGTTTCGGCATGCGCCTGCTAAGCGGTCCGCGACCCGAGTACGTCGTGCAGTGCAGCCAGTGCAAGTCCACGTTTTTCGAGTTTGGCGTCGGTGAAGCGTTTAGTCATAACACCCTCTACAGCAGCGATGCTGAATATCAGGGGTACCTCGACGTCACCAACGAATCATCGCTTTACGCACGTCACGGCGAAACCCTCGATCGCTTGACGGCAATGCTAGACAACATCGCAAACCCGAGACTCTTCGACGTCGGCGCGGGTGCAGGTGATTTCCTTTTGCGGGCGCGTGCTCGGGGGTTCAGTACCGCGGGGAATGAAGTTTCCCAGCCGGCGATTGACGCGTGCCGCCAACGTCACGGAATTGAATTAACACTCGGCGATAATCTCCAAGGAATTGCTTTGGATACAGGTCACTACGATGCAGTGACGATGTGGTGTGTCATTGCCCATGTAGATGATGCGCGGCAACTCTTGCAAGGTACGAAAGCACTGCTGGAGCCTGGGGGGATCTTGTTTTTTTCGACACCGCGTTATTGCGTGATCGATCGAGTCTCGCTAGTTCTACGCCGATTGTCACGTGACAGATATCGCCGAATGTTTGACCGCCGCATTAATGGTGCTCATCGGCGCCAATACTCGCGTACAGGTATGGAATCGCTTCTTAGGCGCGAGGGCTTCATCCCTCTTGATGTTGCCCCTGCGATAGGTTACGGGCTTCACATGGTTGCTTACCTACGTTCCATTGGTATCCCTGACGCGATTGCGCGACCACTTGGCAAGGTATTGGAATTTTCCGCTAGGGCGGGTTTGGCTCCCAAGAACATACTGAACGTCTACGCTCGGCGCCCCTAACATTGCGGCCAAGAAGGCCCCGTGACTACCGGAAATTAGACGCGTAAGCGGAGGACCTGAGTACCCGGTCACCGAAATAAATGGCTCCAAATTTGGTGAGATGCTTCCTATCCGTACTCAGCATCCGCCCAGCAGAATCGGTGATTGGCATCTCGTGCCCGTCCCTCAGCACTGCTTCGATTAGTGAGATGTAGTGCGGTGCTGGAATCGAGGCTGCCAAAACCCTATCTGCCGTGACGAGTCCAGAAGAAATGGGATTGTACCTATTCTCCCGAGCCTCTGGTGACTCCCATATCAGCCAATTCAGGTTGTAGCCGAAGTCCTTCGAGCCGACAAAATACATTTGCTTTCCGTGCTTCTCGGCATAATCGAGGTCAGAGTCGATACAACTATCTGCGGAAGTATTTTTCGCGAAGACGACCACATCTGCTTCGCTGAAGAGTTGGTCGGACAAGGTGTCGCGATAGGGTTGAATGCAACCTTTTAGATCGTCCCGGTAAACGATCTCAACTTCGCTGGTATCGAATGTCTCGAGCGTCATGTTAACAAAGTCACGGGCGAAGCTGTTGCCGACTACCAGAATCTTCTTGCGCGAATCGTCGGTGAACCGATCTTGCTTGAAGGAAAAAACCCTCTCGTTATAAACTCGTTTATCCATGTCTGCAACCGCGATATTGGGACCATACACACGGGAAATCAGGCCGTAAGTGGAATTCAAATATATCCCTGAACCGATAAAAAATGCACCGAACACTAAAGCCGAAACCACTAACTTTCTGGTGCCAATTTTCTGCCTATTCCGAAAGGGCTTTTCAACAAACCTCCAAGAAAGATACGACAGCAGGAATATAACGGGGACTAGAAGGGCGAAAACGAACGACGCTGGTTTTTCCCTAGAGAGTGCTCTTGTGAAAGCGAATACAGGCTGATGCCACAAGTAGATGCTGTAACTCAACAGTCCGATAAAAACTGTCGCACGGTTGGCAAGTATGGAGTGTGCGATTCCACCCCTGTTTGCGAATAAGATTATCAGGGCCGTCCCAAACGTTGGTACGATAATCAGCAATCCCGGAGAATGTTCATTGAAAGTTAGTATCGCGACCGCTATAAGCGCGAGTCCCAATAGTGCTGCATTATCGGCGGATTTCTTGGTCAAGACTTTCTTTAGTCCGCCATCTAGATACAAAGCGACGAGGGCACCCAGAAGAATTTCCCAAGCTCGCGTCGGGAGGCTGTAGAAAGCCCAGTTGGGCGAGACCTGGAATATTGCCAACATGGCACAAATGCTGGATATAAAGGCGAGCGAAAACACCAACCATGAGGTTCGCGTCGCGGATGTCACCCGCCATAGGATCCACAACGAGAGTGGCACGACAAAGTAGTATTGTTCCTCTACGCCGAGACTCCAGGTATGTAGAAGGGGCTTAAACTCACTTGCTAAATCCCAATAACCGCTCGTGAATGCCAACAATATGTTGTTCGAAAACATTGTGGTTGCGACGAGGGATTGTCCGAAATTTTTCAGTTCGTCCGGCATAAGGGCTAGAACGCTGAAGGCGAGGGAGGCGAACATGACGAGAAACAGTCCTGGGAGGATTCTCCTCGCTCTGCGCTCGTAGAAATTCGCTATCGAGAATGAATTTCCCTTCAGGTCTTCGCGGATTATACTCGTGATCAGATAGCCGCTAATCACGAAAAAAATATCGACGCCGATATATCCACCTCGGAACAGGCCGAATCCGGCGTGGAAAAAAACGACCGGCAGTACGGCAACCGCCCTTAGGCCGTCGATTTCACGCCGGTATTCCATGTAATCTCCCGAGGAAATCGGTTTCGGATTTTTAATGCTATCGCACAGCGTTCTCCGCCTTGCGAAAGCCCTTTGCCAGTCTTCTGTCACTGTCGGTTTTGGGGTAACTCCTGGTGCGTCCCGTCGAAAACACTGGGCCGGGCGATGGGGGGTTCGACCTGCGACTCGCGTTATGACCTCGGACGGTACCGACGTTGTGCTGTTGGGCCGGCGCGGCGTCGAGTGTGAGACACGCGCTGGTTTCAACCGAATGTGGAGCAGAACCAGCAGGGGCCTATTACTCCACGAGGAGGTTCGGCGGCCATCTCCTGCCCAAAGCCCACGATGCGAGAACACGATTCGCGTGGCTTACTCGGTTTTTGACGATTGGGGCAGGCAGCTCCGCTCCTAGTCTCAGGGGGCAACGCATAGAATCAACTTTTCAACTATCCTTTGATCGCGAGTACATAATCGGCGACCTCAAGGCGGAGAACTAGGATGAAGGCTTCCGTAAGTAGTCTGAAACTGCCTCTCAAGGCTTTTTTTCACAAAGCTCAAGCGTTAGTCCTAGGGGACCGCTACAAGGGGTGGCATGAGCTCAAATACTGGAAAGAGCGTGCCGCCGCAGAGACTGTGCTCAGCAATGCGCATTACTCCTATTTCTACACCGATTTCTTCGGACTTCATACTGACTTTTTCCGTGAAAAACGTCTTCTAGATATCGGGTGCGGCCCCCGCGGCAGTCTCGAGTGGGCAATCATGGCGTCTGAACGGGTTGGAATCGACCCCCTGGCGGACGAATACCTGAAGATAGGGGCCGATGAGCACCATATGGACTATGTTTGTGCTCCATCGGAACGCATGCCATTCGCAGATGAATATTTTGATGTTCTAACCTCATTCAACTCGCTGGACCACGTTGATAATCTTGACGAGACAGTCCGGGAAATCAAGCGAGTTCTCAGGCGGGGCGGTACTCTGTTAGTAATCGTAGAGGTGAACCATCCACCCACCGCTACTGAACCGGTCACGCTCGATTGGGACGTGGCTTCTCTGTTCCAGGATGAAATGGATTTGATTAGCCATGGCCGATACGAGATAGGTGACCACGACATTTACGGCCAGCTCCGTAAAGATGCCTTCTTTGACGACACGGATCCACGGATTCGCCCTGGCGTCTGGACTGGACGCTTTCTAAAACGGTAAGCACGGACCATCCTATGGGGCCAATTTCATTCTTGGGTGTCCAGTGGGCGGCCTGCTTGACGGGAGTTGAATGGTCATGAGTGGTGTCGCGGTTAGTGGGAAGGGCGAGGGAGGGGGCGATCAGTCGACTCTATCGCGGCGCAGGATGCTGGCCGGCGCGGCTGCCGTGGGGGCCGGCGCAGTAGTGGTGCAAAGTGCCACCGCTTATGATGCGACGGCAGTGCAAGACTCCAGTTCGGTGTTCGGAATCAACGTTCTTGACTACATCCCCAACCCGGCCGACGCCACAACCCACACCGCCGGGTTTCAGGCTGCGATTGCCGCCGCTGTCGCTGGTGACGGCGACGAGATCGTCATCCCGGCGGGAAAGTGGTACGTCGAAGGCTTGTCGATCCCGCAGCGGGCCTCGCTGAAATTCCGTGGGGCTGGGGCGACAGCGTTTCCGTACACCACGGGCGAGTTTGACGGCGTGACCACCGGAACCCAGTTGATCCGGACCGGTGACAGCCCGATTTTCAGCGCCATCGGCCCAGAATCGGTCAGCGGCGGTGACACCTACCAGGGTACGGTGCAGGTGTTCTTCAACTACATTCGCGACTTCCTCATTGAGGACGTTGCACTGGTCAATGCCAACCCAAACGCGACGACGCCACTGGTGGACATGAAGGGGTGTTCGGGCGGCAACTTCTCCAGGGTGACGTGGTACTCGCCCGAGGGTTCCAGCCTGCTCGACATGCAGAGCGTGTTCGATACCAGATTCGCGAATTGTTTCTTTGCGGGCGGCGGTAAAGGCTCGACCAGTTTGGGGGCTGTACGGATCATCGGACAAGAGTTCACCGGCAACACATCCCGACCTCCATCTAAGGAGTTGCAGTTCGTCAACTGTCACTTTGAAAGTTATTACGGGACGGGTATCCAGATCGGGGATGCCGGATCTACGGCGCTCAAGCCGCAGTTGCTTCTGTTCTCGAATATCAAGATGGAGTCCCTGTACTGTTCAGGGCCGCACGTCGCGGTGTCTGCAAACTCAATCTTTGTAAATAACTTCTACATAACCCACCACATCACTAGTGGACCCGTTCTTGATCTACAGAAGGTCAACGGGTTCTACGGAAGCGTTGCATTTAATCAAGGTTTTGCTACTGGATGGGTTGATCCGAGCTGCCGCCTGAATGTTTCGGCAGACGCCAGCTTGGTAAATCTGGATGTGAACTTGCTATCCGGCCCAGCTTCGACGGTCAATGTGGTCACGATAGCCAACCCGGCGGACCCGCTCAACAACATCACCATCAGTGGGGCCAGTCAACGAGTCAACGGCACGAACGCGCTGACCCGGTACCACAGAGATGGCATCGTCTACCAACGCGTAACCGAGGACACAGTCAATTGCGCGTATATCTTCTCTAAGGGCGATCTGATGGGGTGGTCATTAGGTAACCCCGCGAATCCGATTGGTACCGTTCAAGAGTTTTCCATTAGAGGAATTGACGCTTCCGGAAACATCGGCACATTTTTGACGCTGCGAGCGGATGGCCCCGACCCGGCGACCAGCGCGCGTTCCGCGGTCTTTGGCGCTGCAGTACTTCTCGAATCGGCGGGCACCAATGCCTACATCGTCTTTCCCGGCCAGTTGGAAACGCCGGCCAAAGACGCGGGGATCCAGATGTACGCGACAGATGATGGGTCGGGACACCTGAAGCTTGTACTGCGTAACCAGGCCGGTGCACCGTCGGCTGTCGTCACCCGCAACTTGGCCACTTACACCGCGACGGAAACCCTTGGGGCGGCGCCGCAAACTGACTACATCGCTCTCCTCGACGTCGGTGCTGCTGTCAGCTTGCCGACCGCCGCGGCGAACGGTAACAAGTACTCGTTGAAAAACCTCACCACGGAAGACATGTTCGTGGCCACAACGGCATCACAAACAGTTGAGGGAGCGGTTGGATTCACGCTGTCCGCGGGGGCGTCAATCAACGTGGTTAGCGACGGCGGCAACTGGAGGATCATCTGATCGCCGGGCAGATCTCCCCAGCTTGAGCAATGACAAGTACAGGTCAATCGAGCAGGCTGGTCCGCGGCCTAGGCGCGAAGGTACATGTGAGACGATCGGATCGGTCGCGAATTTGGCTAAGCCCAACTGCTCTTCACCGCGGCCCCTTTTCGAAAGACGGTTTCGGTATGCGCAAGCCCCCCATATTTGCCGTCTGATGCGCGTACATGGCTGGACCTTTCATGGTGCGACGAGTGGACAGTTGTACATGCTCAGTAGAATTTGGGCAGCGATCGAAGTCGTCGTCCCGCGGGGCTTGGTAGCGGCATCAACGATCGTCGCCGCCGCCGTAACTAACCCCCATGCAATTGGAATCCTGAGTTGGGCCTCACTGGGCCTTACTTTGTATCTAGCACTTACAGATTCACCCATTCGGCAGGTCGCGATATCCGCTATAAAATCATCTGGTGGCCGGCTATTCCTACGGCGCTACATGTTTCTATCGAGTTCCATCGGCGTTCTGTTTATGAGCGTTTCGATTTGGGCCATCGCTGATTTCTTCGGACCAAACTCTGCGGGTTTAGATTTTTTCAGTCTAGCGCCGTTAATCGTTGTACCGCTAGCGCGGGCGATCGCCATCGAACCCACGGCCGTCTCCCAATACGAAGGCCGGTGGGGTCCGATATCGTTATACCGGACAATCGGTGCAGTAACCGGTGCGGCTATCGGACTTCCCATTGTGCTCATCAGCAAATCGATATTCGGCGCTTGTATCGCACTCGCAGTGGCGGAAATTACCTACGCAGTGTTAATTGTTGCATCAGTAGTCCACGAACGAAGAAAATCCTCGAGCGGATTCCATCGGCTTTTTCCGGCAACCGAGTCACGCGAGCCGGCCCAGGACTACGTTTCGTCTTACCGCCACATGACCGGGTACTTTGCTGTTAGCTGGCTGCAAGGCCTGTCGGATCGGGTACTGGTAGGTCTGTGGGCGGGTACCGGTGCCCTCGGCGTTTACTCACTTGGAACTGCCGTTGGACGAAGTTCAGGTGACGCTATCGCTGCCTCGCAGCCCACCGTCCTGCGAACTGACTTAGCTCAGAACGAGCCTCGATCCGACGGCCAGATTAGAAAGATCCTTGGCCGCAATTTGCGGGGCGGTTTAGTCCTGACTATTTCCAACGCCATCGTGGTGATTGTTCTTGCAATCTACGCATTGCCCCACTTCCTCGGAGCGGATTGGACCGTCGCGCTTAAAATGGTTCCGATCCTCGCGCTTTCAGCGATACCACTGGCCATTGCAGCGTCAAGCGCGCCGGTACACATCCACAGAGGGAAAGCGCGAATGGCTTATATTGCTCCTGCGATTTGCTTGATCTTCGCCCCCATCGCTGCGTTGGCCGCTGTAAATTCGCTCGTGATCGCGGCGTGGACCATACTGCTTCGCGAATGCGTTCTTGCGCTGATTCAATCACTACTCATGGGGAGGTCTGCTCCATGGCGCGAAGTTAGCTTCGCTATGCTAGCCGTCGCCGCCGGTTCGCTAACAGTGTTCGTCGCCGGTCCCTGACGGGCTGGGCCCTTTTACTGGCCACTTAGTTGACCTCGTTTGGAGGGCTGCCGGGCCGGTTCGTCGTCTTCCCCCGCATGGCGCCCGTCTTCGGAAATGTTGGCTGTCGAGTCAAGCCGCTGGCGACGGATGAGGTGAGACGCTCCGGCAACCACAAGTAAAGGGGCGCCGGTGAACAGAAACGTCGTGATCACCGCGCCTCCGAAACCGATCGATTTAACAATGAAGGTCCCCGTGAAGGCCCAAGCCAGTTGGGTAAGTATTGAACCACTGTCGGTGAATCGATCGTCAACCCAACCGCACACCCGGCCTAAGGCGAAATACCCCAAAGCGATCCCAACAACTCCAAAGTTGAGGAACAACTCGGCGCTGAGACCGGGGACGACATAAATCGCCGTGCTTGAATTGAATAGTTCGGAAATCACCACCTCCGTAGACGATTGCCCGACGGACTGAAACGCTCTAATTCCTACGAATTGCGACAATGCGGCAAGCGGCCGCAAGACACTTTCGACGAACGTCTCCCCTCCAAGCAGACCGTACCTGTCTGTGCTTTGCAACGCGAAGCCCAACATTGAGAATCTGCCAAGTTCCCAATCGAGCCAGTCGCTTGGTCCGGTGACGCCAAAAGCCGACTTAGACTGTCTGAAATCGTTCTGCTGTAGAGCAACGAACGTAAATACAAGACCGATTGCCGCACTGGATGCAATCGCTAGCCCTGTCACTTGCCTGAGTTTGGCCGCAAGCACTAAAACCAGGGGAATGCTCAAAAAAAATGCTGTACTTCGCCCGCCCAGCCACTGGACCGAGGCCGCGATGAGTACCACCGCTACGAGCAAGACGAGTGGAGTCCGCAGGCTCTCGTTGCGCGATGGCAGGTTCGCTGCCCATATCGCCGCTAACAACACAGCCGGCGCAAACCAGGAGGATAGAAAGACGTAGCGCGCCAGTCCCTCCGATACTGTACTGACTCGGGTGACATCGAGAGTTGAAGCATAAGCCTGGATCTTAAGTAGCGACCACAACGAGATAGGAAATAAAACTGCAATAACTGGGATTATCAGAGCGCGGTCGGCAGATGCCAGGGGTTTGCTTCCAAGTGGTGTTGGGTGACTGGCTCGCGGAAGCCCGCGTGTCACGCCGAGACAAATCGTTAGTAATCCGAGGGCCGCTATTAGTGACGTCTCTAAGAGTTGTCCTGGCTCTAGTGCCACCACCGCATCGAAAAAGCCCCTACGAGTTCTCGCGGCATCGAGGATGTGCGCGATCCCTGACGCGACGTTTACTAGTGTGTAATACGCGATAGCAAAAACGCGGAAGCTCAGGATTCGGTGCAATCTCCGCGCAACCATGGCAGTGGCTACTGCGCCGGCCAACGTCATGAGAATTAGAACGCCGACCGACAGCCAGTCGTTACTGCGCACTGAGGTCCCCCAGCACCCATGGCGGGAACGACGGCCCTGTGTTGCCGGCTCCTTCCATAACTAGTGTTCGGCTGCTGGAATCTAGCCGTCGAGGGTACAACCGAACACTTTGGAAACCGGTTCCCATTCCATGCTTCGACCCTCCGGCCGATTGCTTTGGAGTGATTAGGAATTTTCCCACGGATTTTCGGCAACAACCCAGTGCGTACGCCAGCGTTTGGTTGAATGCTGAGTTGAAGTTCTTTGCGTTCAACAGTTTGGGAATTGCAGGCATCCATATCCTCGCTTCCAGACCCGTTGGCTGATTTATCATGCTATGTCGCCGACTCAAATAATCCGATAGCGCTCAAGTTTTGGTTGGAGTGCATTAACCGCGAGTATCGCAATCGGTTGACGGCGCGGAAAGCACTTAATTGCTCAAAAAGTCCATCTTTAATTGTAGCCTCGAGGGCCATTGCAGACGCTGCTTCTGGATCAATTGTCCACGAGCTGACGCGGGAATTGAATAGCTCGGCATATGAATTTCGTAGAGCCTGGGACCTGAAGATTCGGTTGTAGTCAGAGCGTCTTGTCGACTGAAATGGACTTGCTCTGTATGCGACTAGCGGTACGGTACTTCGATACATGCTCGCACCTGATGCGGCCATTCGAAGAAAGAGATCCCAATCTTGCCCGTACCGTAATTGCTGGTAGCCGTTAACCTTGTCAAAGGCGATTCTCTTAGCGGTCAATGACGACTGCCATACTGCACAATGGAAGAGCAGGGCCGCGGGAAATTCGTCGGGCATAAGGGCGATGGGTGCACTCGGGCGCATCAGTCTGGTCAGCCTGGTTGAACGGTGGATACCCCCTGGCTCGGCTCGGTCGAACCGGACCACGGAACCAAACACGACGTCAAACGACTGAAGGGCTCTTAGCTGGAGGGCGAATCGCCACGGGAATGTGATGTCGTCGGCATCCATCGCTGCTACGAACTCGCTGTCGGTTTCGACCAACAGTCGCTGCCGCGCGCTTCCGCTACCGAGGTTCTCCTGATTTGCAATAATCCGGAGGCGCCGATCCGGAATTGTGTCCAGCACCGCAAGGGTTTTGTCGGTGCTTTTGTCGTCGAGCACAACGAGTTCGCTGTCCCTCGGCATTGCGCGCAGTGTCGTCATCACCGCCTGCTGAATAGTCGCTTCAGCGTTGAATGCCGGCATCGCAACGATTAGCCTCGGCACTGGTTGAACTCCCTGCGGTTGGGCGGGTGCATGCGTATTGGTGGGAGGTATCGAGGCCGCGGTAAAGCACCCAAGTTACTCACGGGGTGCCGATGCCGCGATAGATCCAACCGGCTCCCCGCCACATTTCCTTATCCAGACAGTTTCGTCCGTCGATTATTCGGCGGTAGCGTACGACGGAGCTTAGGTCCGCAGGATCCAGACGCCGGAATTCCTCCCACTCGGTGAGAACAAGAGTTACTTCTGCTGCCTCACACGCCCCAATGACATCGTTCGCATAGTGCAGCGTCGGAAAGAGTTTGCTGGCATTCGCGCAAGCTTTCGGGTCGTACACGCTTACTGCTGCCCCTTGAAGTTGCAACTGACCTGCAATGTTCAATGCAGGCGAATCCCGAACGTCGTCGGAATTCGGTTTGAAGGCTGCGCCGAGGACCGCCACTTTAACGCCGACCAGGGAGCCGCCAGCAAGTTCGGCAGCCGCTTCAGCAGTTTTCAGACGGCGCCTCATGTTGATGCTGTCTACCTCCCTCAGAAGGGTAAAAGCCTGACTGGCACCGACTTCACCCGCTCGGGCCATGAGCGCGCGGATGTCCTTCGGGAGGCATCCGCCACCGAACCCGATTCCGGCATTCAGAAATTGTCGGCCTATGCGTGAATCGTGTCCTAGAACGTCCGCCAATTTGGTCACGTCGGCTCCGACCGCGTCGCAGATTTCCGCCATCGCGTTAATGAACGAAATCTTGGTAGCCAAAAACGCATTAGCAGCAGTTTTTGAGAGTTCCGCCGTCTCCCGGTCGGTGACTAGGAAGGGAACGCCGTCGTCAATCATCCTGGCGTAAACAAGACGAGCAACCTCTTCGGCCCGCCCGTCGCGTGCACGATCGATTCCAAGCACGATTCGATCTGGATGCAGGGTGTCCTGCACTGCGAAACCTTCACGTAAGAACTCCGGATTCCACGCAACGTCCACCGCTTGGCCGGCGGGCGCGAGGTGCCGCACGCTGTCGGCTAAACGCGCGGCGGTCCCGACCGGAACCGTAGACTTCCCCAAAATCACAGCCGGCTTGTCTAACAGTGGCGCCAACTCGGCGATGACTGACTCCACATGCGTGAGATCGGCCGCGAACTCACCGCGCCTCTGCGGAGTTGCGACAGCGATGAAATGAACGTCTGCGAACTCTGCCGCCTGCGCATACGAGTTGGTGAATCGGAGGTTGCCGGAATCGACAGCGGATTTGAGAACACTTTCGAGGCCCGGTTCGAAGAAGGGCGCCTCGCCGGCGGCGAGTCTGGAGAGTTTATCTGTGTCGACATCAACCCCAATAACCTTGTGCCCCAGGTGAGCCATGCATGCTGCGTGCGTCGCGCCGAGATAGCCGGTTCCAAACACTGCGATATTGCAACTCATTGCTTGGTCCAGATGGTAGTCGTGGCTGGGATGGGAGAGCCCGGCTTCAGGCCCGTGATCGTCGTGGCCTGCCAGGCTGACATGGCCGTTACAGCGGCGCCGTATCGCGGCCGGTCTGAATCGTCCAGCAGAAGGTGCCCGCCTTGCTTGACTTTCGTCTTTGCGCGGGAGATGCACTCAACTCGCGCTCGACCATCAACGATCACAAGGTCGAAACTACGATCTGGATAGCCATCGATCGCCTTCACGTAATCGTCAAAGTATCCGGCCTCCGCCGGGCTGCCAATTACACCGATATCACAAGCTGGAGCTGAGATTAGTTCGACGTCGTTGGGTAGGGACCGCCTTAGTTCCTCGCACCATTCTTGGTGGTGTTCAATGACCGTTAGCTGCGCTCCATGGTCGCTTAACCACGCTGAAGAACCGCCACCACCGTACTCGAACACCCTCGCGTCAGGAGGAAGCACGGACTCCACCAATTCGGTCATTGCGTATGGCCACCAAGGCTGTCGCAAAACCATCATCGACGACTTCCGCTCACGGAGCCATCTAGGCACTCGAACGATTTCACTAGGATTAGCAATTAGGTGAGTCCCAGTCGTCGTTACGTTGCGGAGTGAGTTAAAGCTAACCAACGTCCTGATCCTCTCGGCGGGTTAGGGAGAGTTGCATCGTTTCGGAGCGTTACCAGGGCGGTCAGGACTCGGTGTCGTCCTCGCTTAATGCAGTCGATCGCCCTGAGGTTTTCGCAGGCGCTTTGGTTTGGCGTGGCTGCTCCATCGCGATACCTACATCGGCGATTTGCGTGCTTGCTGGATTTTGGGACTTGTCATCCCCGTAGTTGCCGCCGTAGTAGTAGTAGTTGTAGCTATAGGCCCCACTGCCGCGCGTGGGCATCATGGTGAGCACGGCTCCCAGGAGCGTGGCACCAACATCGCTGAGCATCCGGATTGCGTGGGAGAGTTGGTCTTGCCGGGTCTCGCCCGCCCTCGCCACGACTAGGGCGCCGTCGGACTTTGCCGCCAAGATCGCGCCGTCGGTGACGGCCAGCAGGGGGGCCGAGTCGATGATGACGTAGTCGAACTGGGCACGTAGTTCACTCAGCATCTTCTCGGCGGTCATCGAACCAAGCAGTTCACTCGGATTAGGCGGAGTGGGCCCGGCGGCCAGAACGGTCATACGGGGGAACTTCGTTTTTTGCAGTACCTCGTCCAGTCGCGCACCGCCACTGAGGACGGTACTGACTCCTACCGATCCGAGCACATCGAGATACTTGGCCAATCGCGGCCGCCGCAGGTCGCCGTCGACCAGAACCACATTGTGATCCGCTTCGGCCAGCGCAAGGGCGATATTGATTGATGTAGTGGACTTGCCCTCGCCGGGCGATGCACTGAGGACCACCATCACCCGCGGTGGGCTGTCCACCGCGAGGAATTGCAAGTTGGTCCGCAGCTTCCGAAACGCCTCTGCGCCAGATGAGTTGTCGGTTTCGAAGGAGATCGCCGGCTGGTTCTGGAGTTTCTTGTCGAACGGAATAAATCCGACGACACCGGTCCCGGTAATCCCTTCCAGGGTCTCCTGGCTCTTGACGGTGTTGTCAAGGCGATCGCGGAGAACAGCACCGCCAGCCCCTAGCATCGCGCCCAGGGCAACGCCCAATAGAAGGTTGAGGCGAGTATTCGGGATCACCGGTTTCGCGGGAACCGAAGCTCGTTGTTCCACGACGACGCGGGCTTCTGGCCGTGCACCCGCGCTTGGGGTCTCTAACTCGCGCGCCATAACGACGAACTCATCGGACAATGCGTTGGCGATATCGCGTGCTTGGACGGGTGACTCGTCGAGAACCGACACGTCAATCAGTACCGAGCCGGGCTTCGACTTGGCGGTGACTTTGGATTTCAGCGCGCCAGCGTTTGTATCGAGCTGCAGACGGTCAATGGTGCGCTGAGCCAAAGTCTCGCCCATAACCAATTGCGTGTAGGAGAACACACGATCTTGAGAGTAACGGCTACCCTGATAAAGGTCGTTTGCCGACGAGTTGCCAGACGTAGTCGAGACGAAGAGCCGCGTCGACGCTTGGTAAAGCGGGGTCTGGAGTGCCGTGTACACGACAGCTGCCACGAACGTGACTAGCGCCGTCACGCAAACCGTAATCCAGCGGGTGCGCAATATTTTGATAGCTTCGCGAAGATTCACCGGCACCTCCTTGTTGCACGGTTGCGGTATCTCATGCCGAACACTCCGGTACTGACACCCTCGGAGTCACAGTGTCGATCAACGGCTGCGTCGGAACTCGCGGTGCGCCCGGAGAGGTCGGTTCTGAAAGCCGGAACGTTAACTCTCCGCTCTCGCCGGGTGGTATCGCGACCTGAACCTCGAAGGTGGGGTGGCCGCGTTCCACCGTCTGGGTGGCCGATGTCCTTTCGCCGTTTGAGGTGACGCCCAATAACCTGGAGCCCTTGCTGGCGATCACCCGGACTGAGGTGACCATGGTTCCGTTCGGTACGTTAAGCGGCACGCCGTCGGCGAGGCCCTCTGCGCTACCCACGTAGCCCGGCAAGGGTGCGTCGGAGGCCGTGTTGGATAACCGCACGGTTATGGTTGAGTTCCTCATATCGCCGTCACATCCGTCCGCGGCGTACTCAATTGCCCGCTTCAGGTAATAGTCCATCTTGTTACCGGCGAGATTGTTGACGACGACCTGCGCGTACGGCGCCGGATCATCTGGAATCACGTGCGCCAGCGGTGTCTCTTCAAGAAGTTGCTGTTCGGTCGGCGACGCACTCCACACGGCTATTCGCCGCTCACCGGCCGCCCTGCCCAGAGCATCGATCAGCTTTCGTGGCGACGCAGTGACACCTGTGGTCACCTTTTTGAGGACCTCATCGCCGACAGCTTTCAGAAATTCTTTACGCGCGATCTGGTCAGTGGGGAACCGGGCGTAGGCCGTTGACTCCATCAACTCAACGATGTTGTCCTGCGTGAGCACCTCGCCGTCCGGCATCGTGACCGACCCGACCGCGCCGAGTACATAGCTCAGTGCCACCGGATCTATGGCTATCACGCCGTCGAGGGCGAACTTTTTCCGCGCGGGTTCAGGGACCCTATTGTCGTCCCACATGGACTTCCAGATTTGCGCAGCGTAGGGGAAGTGGGCGCTCAAATTGCTATTGCGGAAGTCCGTGTACGGATTTGTCCACCCGTAGGTTGAGTTGAATTCCGCTCCCAGATCGACGCTGGCGGAAATTCCGCCGAGTCCGTAGTTCGGCGTTAGACCGCCGGGAACTGTCAGTTGGCCTTTATCGAAACGGACGATCCCGTAACCTCCGAAAAGTCCGCCTGTGCCGCGGGCCTCCGCGTTGTTCTGGAAAACGACCATGTAGTAACGCGGTCTGTCGACGCCAAGCATTGGGGGTGCCAGGCGCGCGGCGAGTGCGGTGTTGCCGAGCAGTTGCGCGAGTTTGGCCGTTTGGTCTTGAAGCTGTGAGCGAGCGTTTCCGATGACAGACAGAAAGGCTGGCTTGGAAATCGCTTGCGAATTGCTATTAAGTTGGGCGGCCGCAGCCGCCAGTTGGCTGAGCTGCGGCTCTTCCTGGCGGAGGAGTTGCAGGTTGATGCGTCCGTTCTCGAGCAGGCTGGCCGGCGACACTAGTCCGCCCACCCGTGCGGCGGGAAGCAGGACGTCCTGTGCCAAGCCTGCGACGACATCGGAGATCTGCTGAGTGGTCTTCAGTGGGCTGCCGAGCAGTGGCACCGCCGCGGCGATGCTCCACGGCAGCGAATGCGTCGCGGCCCGTGCCTGCCCGGCATGAAACTCCGCGTTTTCCGCGAAGCGGGTCGCATCCTGGGACTTGCCGCCGAGCAACGCGTCTTTGGCCTGTTCAGCGCTGTCGCGGGCCTTTTCGAGATTCGACTTGGCGGTCAAGCCCTGCAATCCCAGCCAGCCGACGAAGACCAGGGCCACCAACGCCGCGCCCAGAGCACCCCATTTGACACCCGGCGGGAGGTCGGCCAACCGACGCCTCAGACCGTCAGGACTGTCATCAAACGGGTTGCGCGAGAAAATTTTCATTCAGTGAGTCCTCGTACCGGTCGTAGTCCGGATTCCAACATGAAAGAGGGGGCGGCCTTGGCAGACCGCCCCCACTTTACGTCTGAATCCTGGGCGACTAGCAGCCTCCGGTGCTGACCGAGTTCGTCGCGGTGCCGTAGGGGCCAACCGAACTGGTGGTCGTGTTGCTTAAACCGAGGACGCACGCCTCGAAGTTCATATTCCGATACCACCCGGAGTATGAGTTTGTCCAGCCTGGCAGGCTTGCCAGCGGATCAAAGGTCCGCGTGTAGGCGGGGGTCGGCGGATTCGGGTTCGGGGTACCGAACCACCACAGCGGGTTTTGGAACAGCGGGTTGGAGCCTGTGGCCCCAGCCGCGGGGGCGCCGCCGACGGCGGCACGCGGCGCGCCGCCGGCCGGTGTGTTCGCCGGTGCGCTTGCCTGTCCGCGGCTTACAGGGCGTGGGGCGCGTCGAGGTGCGGGCGTACCCGCCGAGTCGCCAACGGCGCTGGAGTCGGTATCGCTGTCTGCAGGAGCCGCCTGGGCGACCACCGGGGACAGAGCAGCAGCTGCAGCCACGGCGATTGCGCCGGCGGTGAGCCAGATTTTGCTGGTGTTGGCGGTCATGGTGTTGCGGTCCCCTCGGTAATGCCTAGAAACCTGATGGCTTGCTGAGAACGAGTCTTCCACCGTGTCTCTTGCCCTGTCAACTCAAACCCGCAAACTCATCGCGATAACGCTCAGATCAGTGACTAAAGTCCTAATCGGGCAACGTTAAGCCTGGTGAGGCAAACCTTTAGGGTGCTCAGGCGGCAGCCGCGGGCTTCAGATAGGTCACCAGGCTGACGTCGATCGTCTCGTCGATGAAGTAGTACTGGCAACCTTGCAGGTACCTCAGGTATCGGGCGTAATTGGCC
>Ga0194059_1000296_pt1 | contig 24091 bp, 26 predicted proteins | sample SepL6211m_MetaG_FD_163426 | JGI IMG/M metagenome (GOLD analysis project Ga0194059, IMG submission 163426) | Anoxic zone freshwater microbial communities from boreal shield lake in IISD Experimental Lakes Area, Ontario, Canada - Sep2016-L626-11m | ecosystem: Environmental > Aquatic > Freshwater >... | reverse complement strand
GGTGGCCCGCCTTGCCGGTATGCCGTCAGATGTCATCGAACGTGCCAAGGAGATCCTGCGCAACCTGGAAAACGGTGAGTTTGAAGAAGGTGCTCCGCGCCTGGCCAAGAGCAGCAGGAAGCCGCAACGTGAGCCGTCTCCCCAGTTTTCGCTGTTTGAAACCAGTGAAGACCAGCTGCGCCAACGCCTGAAGAAACTTAACATAGCCACTCTAACCCCGCTGGAAGCGCTTATCCTGTTGGATGAATTGAAGCGGATGGTCTGAGTAGGGCGCATCAAACATGAGTGATAAATGTGCCGGTGTGCTATAACGTCGAATCCTTATTGCCTATGCCATTCTTTGCAGTACAGTTTTATTGCGCTATAAATCACCTGTTTTACCTGGGAGGTGTGTGTGAAAAAAATTGCCTTTGTTTTATGCCTGTTGTTGGTTGGTGTCAGTCTTGGCTGGGCGAGCGGCATGAAAAAGAAAAAGCTCCCCCCCTACGAGTACGGAAGCGTGTCGATAAACAATTATTCCCAACAGGCAGGAATGCAACCGGTGCTGTTTGATCACTGGCTGCACCGGCAGCATGCAACGTGCAGACTCTGCCATGTTGATATCGGTTTTGGCATGACCGCCGGATCGACAAAAATTCGGGCAGTCGATAATATGAAGGGCTATTACTGCGGCACCTGCCACAACGGCAAGCAGAGCACCGTTTTCAAAAAGAAGGTTTTTGAGTCGTGTGCCAAGGAGCCTGGCAGGGACGAATACAAACGTTGCACCCGCTGCCATGTTCTCGAAAGAAGCGCTGCCAGGGAAGAGGAATTCGAGCGCTTCGCAGAAAAAATGCCCAAAGAACGACTCGGAAACGGTATCAACTGGGAAAAGGCAGAGGCGCAAGGATTGGTAAAGCCTGTCGACCAGCTGGAAGGTGTTTCGGCCGTAAAACAGAAGCTTAAAGTGCAGCCGGACTTCTCACTTAAGGCAAAAGTTGAGGGGATGCCTGACATCATTTTCTCTCACAAAAAACATACTGTCTGGAATGGGTGTGAAGTCTGCCACCCGGATATCTTTGTCGGCATTAAGAAGGGGGCGACGAAATATACCATGGTAGATCTCTTTGAAGGTAAATACTGCGGGGTATGCCACGACAAGGTCGCATTCCCGCAATCAGACTGCACCCGCTGTCATAGCAAGCAACCGTAGGAGATGGTATGAAAAGAAAACCGGGAATAGTCTATCCCCTCATTATCCTGATTTCTATGCTGCTGCTCTCTGCCGTGCCGCAGCATGGTATCTGCGGAGATCCTCCCTGGCGGGTTGAGTTCGATGAGACCTGTGCCAATACTGCTTCTGCCATGGATTTCTCTCTGTCGGAGCTGCAGGCGCTGATCACACGATGCGAAAAACTGCAAAAATCCATGGAACAATTGGATGAATCAACACGCAAGGTGTTCCTGAAACGAGTGCTCATGTGCAAAAACCTGTACCAATTCGTACTTGATTCAAAAAAGAGAGCCGCTGAGAGCGGAGCGCAATGATGAACTCTCCAACCGTGAAAAAGATGATTATGGCGGGACTGCTTGTGACAACGCTCTTTTTGTTGGGCGGGGTCAGTCATGCTGCTGACCGGGCTGAACTCGTAAACATCATTAAGACCATTCCGCCTAACGGGCCGTTCTGGAAATACGGAACTTTGGAAATGCGCCGGAGAAGCAAAAAGGCGGGAATGTCAGCAGTTGTTTTTCCTCACTGGAGTCACAGGTCCCGCTATACCTGCCGCGTCTGCCATGAGGAACTTGGCTTCAGTATGCGTTCCGGCGATACCGGAATATCGAGGGCGCAGTATGTCGGAGGGAAGTACTGCGGGGCGTGCCATAATGGGGTAACTGCCTTCACGGTACAGGAGGGAGAGGTGCGCCACTGTGACAAGTGCCATATGAAAGACACGGCAGCATTGGAAAAACGGTTCGACGAGTTTGCTGAGGGCCTGCCGTTTGCCAAGTTCGGTAACGGCATTGACTGGTACGAGGCGCTCAAAACGGGAGGTATTCGTCCCCAAAACGCCCTGACAGGAGAAAAACCGATCCTGCCACTTCCGGCGAAGCTGAAAGCGCCGATGAAGCTTGGCACTGCAGCACCACGCAGTGATGTGACCTTCTCCCATGAAGAGCATTATTTAGAGCTGGACTGTTCCGCCTGCCACCCGGATATATTCAATGTCAAGAAGAAGGGTACCAAGGCCTTTACCATGGAAAATAATATTTTCGGCAATTATTGCGGTGTGTGCCATATGCGGGTTGCCTTCCCGATGAACGACTGCAAACGCTGTCATACGCAGATGTCAGGAAACTATACACCATAAAAGGAAGCGTATTATGGGCATTGAGGTCTACGTCGGGCAGATTTCCGGTACGGTTGATGAAGATGAACTGCAGAAGTTATTTTCAGTTGTCGGTACTGTTGCTTCTGTTCATCTGGTTATCGATCCGGTTTCGGGCGAATCGCGTGGCTGTGGGTATGTCAGGATGTCAACTGAGGAAGAGTCCAGGGAAGCTATTGATCTCTTGAACGGCGCCAAACTTGGTGATCGCCAGATCGTGGTTAAATATGCTCCACCGAAAAAATTTACGAAAAAGAGGCATTAGATCCGCTTTCCCGCCTATCGGTTGAATTCTGCCCGGTTTTCTGCTACAAGAGCAGAGGCTTTCTTTCCATATAAGTATTAAAATATAAAACGGACTACATGAATCGATACCTGCATACATTATCCTGCCTCCTGATTTTCTGTCTGCTCATGCCGTTTCCGGCCGTGGCGTCAAAAAAGAAAATAGTTGCCTTCAGTGAGCAAACCTCGGCAACCGCACGTCCCCCGGCCATTCTTAACGAGATGAAGCACTGGTCAAACCCTGACTACACACGGATTTCGCTGGAGCTTGACCGCGACGTTACCTGGGAATCACATGAGCTCGGCAAGGGCGTTCCCGGCAAACCGGGTCGGGTGTATATAGATCTGAAACGAACCAGGCTGGGGAAAAGTGTCAAAGACATCACTATCGGCGACGGCTTGCTGAAAGGTGCCCGGGTCGGTCAGTACAAGCCCGACGTGGTACGGGTGGTGCTGGATACCGAAAATATCAAAGACTTTAAAGTATTTCCGCTCTCTGATCCGGCGCGACTGGTGATCGATGTCCGTGGTGATCGACCGGCAGAGATATCACGTCTGGAGCCGGTCGTCAGCGCCTTGCCGGAACGGGTTGTCGTACTGAAACTCGATGAACAGGGTGCCAGTGCTGATAAAGCCCCAAAAATTCTGAAAAAACCGTTCATTTCAAAAATCAGGCGGATTGTCGTCGATCCGGGACACGGGGGGCATGATCCGGGAGCTGTCGGTGCGAGTGGCCTTCAGGAAAAAGATGTCGTGCTGGCGATCGGACTCAAGCTGCGGGATCTGTTCAAGGAAGAGTTGGGCCTGGATGTTGTTATGACACGTTCAACCGATATATTTATCCCGCTTGAGGAGCGAACCGCAATTGCCAACAAGGTGGGTGCCGACCTGTTCCTGTCCGTACATGCCAATGCCGCGCCTAACCGTGCTGCCGCGGGAATAGAAACCTATTACCTCAACCTGGCCAAGACTGATAAAGTCGCGCAACTGGCTGCCAAAGAGAACGGTACGTCACTCGAAAAGGTCAGTGTGCTGCAGGCCATCCTGTTTGATCTGATGGCAAACTACAAATTGAACGACTCGGCGCATCTGGCCGATGAAGTGCAGAAATTTCTCCACAAAAAAATCCGCAACCGTTACAGCGATGTAAAAAATCTGGGGGTCAAGCAGGGGCCTTTCTACGTTCTGGTGGGAGCTTCCATGCCAAGTATCCTTGTTGAAACAGCCTTCCTTTCAAATGCGACGGAAGAAGCCCGCCTCAATGATCCATCCTATCAGATTATGGCCGCCGAAGGTATTTTCGACGGAGTCCGCAGCTACATCATCAGCTTGAAATAGCCTGTTCCCGCCACGGGAAGTGCGGCATTGCGATATGTTGTTGACTTTATCCTTGACCTTTTAGCAGGGAGTGATAAAGTAGACCAAAATTATCTTATTTATTTCAAGGAGAATTTATATGACACTGGAAGGGAAAAAAGCCCCTGATTTTTTGCTGGGGGGGAGCGACGCGAAACAGCACACAGTGAAACAGTATGCAGGGAAAACCGTTGTTATTTATTTTTACCCGAAAGACAATACTCCAGGCTGCACCAAGGAAGCATGCGGCTTTCGTGACAACTATAAAGAACTGACGGACAAAGGTGTCGTCGTTCTCGGCGTGAGTAAGGATAGTATCGCCGCGCACAGTAAATTTATAACCAATTATGCCCTGCCGTTTGTCCTGCTGAGTGATCCGGACTGCTCCATGATTCAGGCATACGAGGCGTATGGCGAGAAGGTTATGTGTGGGAAGAAAACACTCGGTACGATTCGCTCGACAGTAATCGTCGGACCTGATGGAATAGTCAAAAAACAGTGGTCAAAAATTGCCAAAGCTGAACAACATCCGGATGAGGTGCTGACCTATCTTCGGGGATGAAGTAAATTTCTATTGATGCGCACCTTGATACACAGTAGTATGCAGCACGATTTTTTTGACCATGGAGGCACACTGCAGATGGAGAGATTTGTTACCCTGGATGATATCGTAAAATTTGCCGTTGAGCGAGAAGATACCGCCTTTAAGCTTTATACTCGGGCAGCGGAGCTTTCCACCAGCATCTCTTCACGGAAGATGTTTGAAGAGCTGGCTCAGGAAGAGGCTACCCACAAGGATGTTTTCGTGAAAATTGACGAGGACAAGGCAGATCATCATAAACTCTGCACACTTCCGGAATCAAGCGTTGCAAAATATCTGGCAGACGTCCCGTTCAGGCCGGACATGAGCTACAGCCAGATCATAGCCAGTGCACTCAAAACTGAGGAAAACGCCTACCAGCTTTATAAAACAGCTGCCGGAATGACTGACGATCCGAAACTGCAAAAGGTGTTGATGAATTTTGCCGATGTTGAACTGGGCCACCGGCGGCGTTTGGAGGCAATTTATGATGAGCGGGTTCTGACGGAGGGATGATCCCGAACAAGAGCTGTTTTTGCATACAAAAAGGCGACCTGATCGGGTCGCCTTTTTGTATTTTTCATCGATCAAACCTCTTTCCAGATACACACTATTCAAATTTGATATAAAATCGTTTTATATTAGCTTGACATGTACGTAAACGGAATGTTATTTGTACGCCATCTTTAACCATATCATGGCTGTTCACTCTGGAGAAAAGTATGTCAGTTGCATCCTGTGCCGGAAATGATGGAGTCGCCCTTCTCGAACAGTTGAGCAAGGAAGAGCTGATAAAAATTATCATAGACGATGCCAAAAACTGGCTGGCCCACGACGGGGTATGGTTTCAGGCGGTTGAGAAACAGTTCGGTATGGACGCGGCTGTCGCCGTTGATACGGAGGCGTGGCGCTCTTTTACCGTGATTGAAGCCAAGCGGATAATGGAGCGTCTCGGGATAAAACCGGGAGGCGGGATATCGGCGCTTGTAGAGTGTTTGAAACATCGTTTTTATGCCCGCATCAATCTGCAGGATGTTATCGAACAGAGTGATACCCGCGTTGTCTTCCGGATGCTCGATTGCCGAGTGCAGTCAGCCCGCAAGCGCAAAGGTCTGGCCGACCATCCGTGCAAATCGGTCGGTATTGTTGAATACAGCGAATTTGCGAAAGCGATCGATCCCCGCATCACGACGAACTGTCTTGCCTGTCCGCCTGATCTCCACCCTGAAGAGTTCTGGTGTGCATGGGAATTCACGTTGCAGGAATAACCACCACCCCCCTCAATCCCCCTTTAGGCCCCAGAGGGTTCTTGTCAGGGGGGAAGCTTAAAATCATTGGAGGAACTGATGACCATTACCGCGCTTGAACCGTATAAAACGACCCACAAAGTCCGGATTGTCACCGCAACCAGCCTCTTTGACGGGCATGATGCGACGATTAACGTCATTCGCCGCATTCTGCAATCTTCTGGAGCGGAGGTAATCCATCTCGGGCACAACCGGTCGGTGGAGGAGATCGTCACCGCTGCCATTCAGGAGGATGCGCAGGGTATTGCGGTCAGCTGCTATCAAGGTGGCCATGTCGAGTTTTTCGGGTATATCATAGATCTGCTGCGGGAACGCGGTGAAGGGCATATCAAGGTGTATGGCGGCGGCGGCGGTGTAATCGTGCCGGATGAAATCGCACAGATCGAGGGGTATGGTGTCCGTAAAATATTCTCTCCGGAAGATGGCCGCCGTATGGGGCTTCAGGGGATGATCAACCTGATCCTTCAGGAGTGTGATTTTGCCCTTAAGCGGGATGTTGCGGCTGAAACGTCCCGTTTGGCGCAGCGGGATATCCGTGCGGTTAACACTTTGATCACACTGGCTGAGCAGGCTGTTCATGATCATGCCTCCGGGTATGCGGCGCTCCGTGGTACTATCAAGGAGATGGCTCAGGATGTGCCGGTCGTCGGAATTACCGGTACCGGTGGCGCGGGAAAAAGTTCCATCACTGATGAACTGGTGCTGCGCTTCTCCCGTGACTTTCCTGATAAAAGTGTTGCCATTCTGGCAGTAGACCCCTCCCGTCAGCGCACCGGTGGTGCGCTGCTCGGCGACCGCATCCGGATGAATTCCATCAACTCAAACCGCATCTACATGCGGTCACTTGCTACCCGCGATTCTCAGACGGAGCTTTCCGCAGCGATTCAGGATGCCATAGATGTCGTGCGCGCCGCCGGATTTGACCTGATTTTCGTTGAGACAAGCGGCATTGGCCAGGGGAATGCCGGAGTTGTCGGGATCTGTGATGTTTCACTGTATGTTATGACGTGTGAGTTCGGTGCGCCGACACAGTTGGAGAAAATCGACATGCTCGATTTCGCCGATGTTGTCGCCATAAACAAGTTCGAGCGTAAAGGGGCTGAAGATGCCCTCCGCAATGTGCGCAAGCAGTACCGCCGCAACCGCAACCTCTTTGATGTCGCCGATGAAGCGCTGCCGGTATTCGGCACCATCGCCTCGCAGTTCAACGACCCCGGCACCAATGTTCTCTATCGGGAGCTACTGGAGGTCATCAACAGTAAAAAGGGAACTGAGTGGCATTCGTCGCTGCAGATTACCGAGACGGAGAGCCTGAAAAAATACATCATCCCTCCCGACCGGGTTCACTATCTCGGCGAAATTGTTCAGGCTGTGCGCGGCTACCGGAGGCAGGTCAAGGATCAGGTCGATGTTGCCCGGCGGCTCTTCCAGTTGAACGGTGCCCGCGAGGTTCTTGGCAGTTCTGCTGCCGTGGTGGATATCGATACGCAGCTGACAATTTATGATTCCCGACTTCACGAGGAGCCGAAGCGGATTCTCAAAGAGTGGCCGGAGCTGAAGGCCTCCTATCGCCGCGAACAGCTCGTTACCAAAGTCAGGGACAAGGAGATCAGGAGTGATCTCTACACGACGACCATCTCCGGCACCCGCATTTCCAAAGTCTGCCTCCCCGATTTTGCTGATTGGGGTGAAATTCTCCGCTGGTGCATGCTGGAGAACGCGCCGGGCTATTTCCCCTTTACCGCCGGCGTCTTCCCGTTCAAACGGGCCGAAGAGGATCCGAAGCGCCAGTTTGCCGGCGAAGGCACCCCGGAGCGGACCAATCGCCGCTTCCACTATCTCTGTAAGGACGATGACGCCAAACGCCTCTCCACGGCCTTTGACGGCTTAACCCTCTATGGTGAAGACCCGGACTATCCGCCTGATATTTACGGCAAGATCGGCGAGAGCGGTGTTTCGATCTGTACCGTCACCGATATGCAGAAGCTGTTTGCCGGCTTTGACCTCTGCGCCCCCAATACCAGCGTTTCGATAACCATTAACGGCCCGGCACCGATGATGCTGGCCTTTTTCTTCAATGCGGCCATTGAACAGCAGGTTGACCTGTTCAGGGAGAAGAACGGTCGGGAGCCGTCCCCTGACGAATACCTCGAAATCCGCATCTGCACCCTGCAGACGGTGCGCGGCACGGTTCAGGCGGACATCCTCAAGGAGGATCAGGGTCAGAACACCTGCATCTTCTCGACCGAATTCGCCCTGAAGATGATGGGGGACATGCAGCAGTATTTTATTGAGCAGAAGGTGCGCAACTACTACTCGGTCTCAATCAGCGGCTATCATATCGCTGAGGCGGGCGCCAACCCGATCAGTCAGCTCGCGTTCACCCTCTCCAACGGTTTCACCTTTGTCGAATACTACCTGGCGCGTGGCATGCATATCGATGATTTTGCCGCCAATCTTTCCTACTTCTTCAGCAACGGGCTAGATCCGGAGTACACCGTCATCGGCCGGGTGGCCCGTCGTATCTGGTCGGTCGCTATGCGTGAGAAATACGGCGCCAACGATCGCAGCCAGAAGCTGAAGTATCATATTCAGACATCGGGGAGATCCCTGCACGCTCAGGAGATGAACTTCAACGACATCCGCACGACGCTGCAGGCGCTGATAGCGATCTATGACAACTGCAATTCGCTCCATACCAATGCCTACGATGAGGCTGTCACTACGCCGACCGAAGACTCCGTGCGGCGGGCGATGGCAATTCAGATGATCATCAGCAAAGAGTTCGGCCTCGCCAAAAACGAGAATTCACTGCAGGGTTCCTTCATTATTGAGGAGTTGACTGATCTGGTCGAAGAGGCGGTCATGGCCGAATTTGAACGGATCGACCAGCGGGGCGGGGTACTCGGTGCCATGGAGACCCAGTATCAGCGCTCGAAGATCCAGGATGAGTCAATGTTGTACGAGCATAAGAAACATTGCGGCGAACTGCCGATCGTAGGAGTCAATACCTTCCTCAATCCGCGTGCCGACGAAGAGGGCTTCAATAAAACCGGTGAGCTGGCACGTGCCTCCAAAGAGGAAAAGGAGCAACAGATTCAGAATCTGCGGGCGTTCCAGCAGCGTCACAAAGATACTGCGCAGGTCGCTCTCAGGCGGCTGCAGGAAACGGCTATTGCCGGCGGCAATATTTTTGCCGAACTGATGGAAACGGTAAAGGTGGCGTCACTGGGGCAGATTTCGCATGCTCTCTATGAAGTTGGCGGGAAGTATCGAAGGAATATGTAGGAGCGGTACATGGACATTTTTCAAGTAATTCGAGATCGTCGCAGCATCCGAAAATATAAGGATATTCCGGTCGAGCGGGAGAAGATCGAGCAGGTTCTCGATGCGGCCCGCCTCGCACCGTCATGGAAGAACCTGCAGTGCTGGCGCTTTCTGGTCCTGACCGATCCGACCCGGAAAGAGGCCTTGCTATCAGCCTTCGCGGAGGATAACCCCGGGAGAAAGGCGTTCCTGCAGGCTCCGGTAGCCATCGTGATATGCGCCGATCCGGCTGAGTCGGACCTAAGTCACGGAATCGACTATTATGTTGCCGATGCGGCTATTGCGTTTGAGCATATCTGCCTCGCTGCCCATGCGGTAGGGCTCGGTACCTGCTGGATGGGGCTGTTTGACGAAGCGGATATGAAGACAAAGCTTGGTATTCCTGGCAATATGCGGGTTGTCGGTGTCACGCCTCTCGGTTACCCCGATCAGGAACCGAAACCGCGACCGCGTAAGGAATTGCAAGAGATCGTTTTTTTTAATGAATGGGAGATGCCATGCTGACACACACGGAAATAACGCACAGAGTAACCATGATGCAGGCTCTGCTTCAAGCCAAAGGGATGGATGGTGCTTTGTTTGTCTTCCCGATTGATGTCTTTTACTTTTCCGGAACCCGCCAGAACTCGACCCTTTGGCTGCCGACGGTTGGTGAACCGGTTCTGATGGTGCGCAAGAGCCTCACCCGTGCCAGAGCCGAAAGTGTTCTGACCGATATTCGGCCATTTCCTGCAAGCAAGGAATTCCCGGGACTGTTCGGTGAAGAGGTTCGGAAAATCGGCTTTACCTTTGATGCCGCTCCGGTTCAGCAGCTTAATTTCTACTCGAAACTGCTGCCGGGACGGGAGTTTGTTGACGTGTCCGCTATACTTCGTGAAGTCCGGTCAATCAAGTCGCTATACGAGCTGCAGCAGATCAAGGCGTGTGGAGACGCGCTTTCGTCTGTATACCTGCAGGTCCCGGAATTTTTAAAAGAGGGAATGCGTGAACTTGATTTATCCGCTGAATTTGAATACCGGCTGCGTAAGGCGGGCAACGAAGGGTTTACCCGTATGAGAGCCTACAACCAGGAGCTCTCCGGTGGCGGACTGGCGGTTTCGACCGGCGGCGCAAGCTACGGCTTCCTTGACGGCCCGGTCACCGGAAAGGGACTGTCCAACGCTTCACCACAAGGGGCTTCCCGTGATGTCATCGTCAGAAATATCCCTGTTCTACTTGATTACACCGGCACCTTTAACGGCTACATCACCGACATGACCAGGATATTTGTCATCGGCACACTTGATCCTGAACTGCTGAGAGCTTTTAATCTTGCATTGGATATTCAAAACTTTGTTCAGAGCCAGTTGAAGCCGGGTGTCATCTGTGAAGAGCTGTTCTTTAAAGCGCTGGAAATGGCGGAAAAAGGAGGTTTTGGCAGCAGTTTCATGGGGATGCCGGGGGAACAGGCGCGTTTTGTCGGCCATGGTATCGGCCTCGAACTGGACGAGTTTCCGGTTCTTGCCCAGGGTTTCAAAATGCCGCTCCAGTCCGGGCAGACCATTGCTGTCGAGCCGAAATTCAATGTCCCGGGCAAAGGAGCGGTTGGCATTGAAAACACCTTTGCCGTAACCCCTGATGGCGGGCTCAAGCTGACCGATATCCCGGATGAGATAGTGTTTTTGTAGAAATGTAAATGGGCAATAGTGAAATGAACCCGAGTGCTGCTGCGAATTGTACATATGCCGTCAATAGCGGCAATCAGATTATCTGTAGGATTCAGAACTTCATTCTGAATCCTACAGTCGCGTTGTGGCTCTCAAAACGCATCCTGCTGCTACCGCTGGTGGTGTAATTCCAGTAATCCGAATCAAAATGAGCCTCGTTGGTCTTGAAATAACGATAGCCGACATCGAGAGAAAACCGCTTGTTAAGTACTATATCGACACCGCCGCCGAGCTGGTAGGCAAAGACGGTGTCATCGCTTTTCCAGTAGAGTGACTGATAATACGTGCTGTTCCTTTTTGTAACATACCCATAGGTATCACTGATGTACAGGGTTGCGACACCGATGCCACCTCCCAGATATGGCGTGAATCGTGAATTATTGTGCAGATCGAAGAAAACGTTGACCATTGAGGAAAGCGCCCCTACATTACCGTCAACATTTTGGATACGGTAGCTGTTAGTTTGGCTGGTAATGGTGTCTATTTCAGCAGCCCTGAAAGAAAATTCACCTTCCAGTCGCACGAAGCCGAAATCATAGCCGCCGGTGCCACCGGCATAGAGGCCGGGATTCAATTCAATGTTTTCCCTGAATGAGGTGGCATATTGAAAATCGTTGTTGGTAGCGTTGATATCTTTGAAAATAGTGGTGCCCAGAAACCCGGAGAAATACGGACCTCGCTGCCCTGATGCGGCTGCGCTGAACGAGGGGGTTGAGAATACAAGAAGGGTAACTAATACAGTGAGATACGTTTTCATGATGAACCTCCGCATGTGTGATTATTAAAACGCCATCATACCGCTTTTAAGAGCATATAGGCTACTGAAAACCGGCCACTTTCCGGAATCATGCAGAGGATGGCATCGCCCTGTGTGAGACGGCCGGAATGGAACAGCTCCTCCAGCATGATATAGATCGAAGCGGATCCGGTGTTGCCCCTGGTCGTGAGATTAGTGAACCAGCGCTCCAGCGGGATCGAAAAGCCGATTTCACCCATCCGGTCATGGAGAGGCATGCGGAAATAATCCGACGAGTAATGGGGGAGAAACCAGTTGATCTGCCCGGGGGAGATGTTGTGCTTTGCAACCACCCGGGTAAGAGTCCTGTTCACAATGGTACTGATGATCTCCCGGTTCAGAAGTTTCACATCCTGCTTTACCAGCAAGGCGGCAGCGGGTTCTGCTGAGAGAGAGCGCCAACCGGTGAGGCTGCCGTCATCATTTTTAACAGCACCACTGTACATGCACGTTTCCAGCTCGCCTGCGAAGGAAAGAAGCTCAATCCACTCAATCTTCAACGCGAGCCGTCCAGGCGATGCGCTCTTGCTGACAAAGGCCGCACCAGCACCATCGGAGAGCATCCAGCGCAGAAAATCGGCATCAAATGAAATGCTCGGGCACGACTCCAGCTCAGCGGCCCTCTCAGGCGTTACCGCGTCAAACAGCGTGGATCTCATGAAGGTGGATGCAAGTTCGGATCCAGTCGCCACCGCGTTGCCGGTAATCCCAGCCGCCACGTTCAGGCCCGCGTATTTGAGTGCGCTTATCCCGGAGACGCAGATACCTGACGTGCTCACCACTTCACAGGGAGCGCTTGCCAGTTCACCATGCACCATCACGCCATGCCCCGGCATGAGCTGATCGGGAGAAGATGTGCCACAGGCAAGGCACTCTATCTGATCCAGAGAGAAGCCGGCATGAGGGCGCAACCGACGTACCGCCTCGGCGGCAAGCTGAGCGTTGGTGTGGGTAACCGTGCCGCTGGCTGGGTCGATGGCATAATAACGCTCCCGGATTTTATTATTTCTGAGGATGATAGCCCGGGTTCGGGAAGGGGTCTGATGTACCATGCCGAGAACCTTCTCAATGTTCTGGTTGTCAACCGGCTTGTTGGGAAGAAATGATGCAATGTCGGTTATATATGCTTCCACAACTGAAATCCTCCTAAAGTTTTGCTTTGGCGTGAAACTGCTTCATGAGTCGTGCGTACTGCTGGTAAAAACGTTTTTCCCCGAGTCGGGTAGGCATAACCGCATTGGTGAGCGTGTAATAGTCAAGATCCCTGATGGTGATGCGCTCGTGCAGTTCCCTATAGAGTGCTGTCCCCGGCAGCGGCGTCAGGACGGTCAGTATAGGGAGCTCGATATCCCGGCTGATCACGTACTCCTCCAGCGCATCAAAGCGGGCATCATCATAATCCGGCGAGACGATGAAGTCGCCAACGATAGTAATGCCGATTTCGTGCAGAATGGTAATCGCTTCGTCGTTGATGGCTACTTTGTTTTCCTTATTGAAAAAGGTAAGGTTGTTATCGGCAATTTCCTCAAAACCGATCACTACGGAGCGTAATCCCGCTTCTTTCCACTGCTGCATAAGTGCCGGATGGCGCACAACCGTATCTGAGCGAACATCTGCAATGAAATTCACCCTGATACCCGCCGCAACGATTGCCTCGGCCAGCAAGCGGGCATGTCCGATGTTTCCGAAGGTGTTGGCATCAACCAGACGGATAACCGGGATATTGTCCAGCAGCTGAATGTCCCTGATGACCGCCTTGATCGAGTGGGTCAGATAGCTCCCGCCAACCTGCGAGCAGATGCAGCAGAAGGAACAGCTGAACGGACAGCCGAAAGCGGTCGCGACCATGCCAACCTCTGAGCCTATTGATGAAAGGGTGTAGCTTGTGCGGTGAGCGGCGACCAGATCGTAGCGCGGAGCGGCGTGTTCGGCGAGATCACATGGCCCAAACGTTCGCGGCGTAAAGACAAGCCCGCCATCCGGTCTGGTCACGGCGACGCCTGGTATCCCTCCAGTCGGGGTACCCGCCTCGATCGCTGCCGTTAGCTCAGCAAAGCTGGCCTTTCCGAGGCCGACGACGATATAATCCACAGCGGGCTGGTTAAAGAAGGCCGGATCACTGCTGGCATGTATGCCGCCCACCACAACGTATGCACCGAAATTATCTTTCACCTCTCCGGCCAGCCGCAGGACTGTATTGGCTTCGCACGTGACCGCAGTGAATCCCACCAAGTCCGGCTTGAAGCCATCGAGCGCCGAGTGCAGACGCTCCGGTTCAACCTTAAGATCCAGAATACGGACGTCATGACTGGCAAGATTGCCAGCGAGCACTTCAAGTGCCAACGGCTCACCACGAAATATCTGTCGTATCGAATCAATGCCGTAGCGCTCTTCCGGAATGCTCCGGCCGCAGTTAGGCGGGTTAACGAGCAGAATTTTCATGGCACCTCTACCTTTTTTATCAGTTCATCATGCTCCGGTAAGACACTGCTTCTCGAGTCTTTCCGAAAAAAAATCACCAGAAAATATGTGAGCAACGCCCCCGCCGCACCGAGCAGCGGCCCGATCAGCAACGCCCCGATCAGCCATTCCCGGAGCCGAAGGGGGCTCTCCACTAAAAGCGTGTGCCGATTGAATTCGTACCAGAACGTACCATACATAAGGTAATGGCCAAGTTCAATACAGATAAACGGCACAAAGGGAGCAACGCAGATGTTGCTTGCACTGACCGCCGCGAGTTTGTTGAGGTGAAGCCGGTGACATACGAAGATTATGACCGCAATGCCAAACGGGATAATCGGCAGCGAGCCGAGGAAGATGCCGACCCAGACCGCTGCGGCAAGCTCTACTGCAGTTGAGTGCTCTTGAGTCAGCGCTCTAAAAAACTGGCTCGGATGAAAAATACTTGGGAAGCGGCCCGGGTCAGTTTTTCCCTGAAACAGTCGGCGATGCGGCCACGGAATCAGCGATCGGATCACCAAAAATGTGTGCAGGCAGCTGAGGCGCAGATTATCCTTAAATTTATGAAAATGTGAAATTCTCTCGTCCCCAGGGGGATAGTAAACCGATACCGGAGTGGACAGCAGCGGCAACCCCGCCCAGCTTCCACGTACGAGCACCTCGATCTCAAAGGTATAGCGCCGGGAAAGGAATCGGCCACTATGAAGAAATTCAACCGGGTAGAGCCGGTAGCCACTCTGAGTGTCCGGAAGCGTCTCGCCGCACTCTATGCGCACCCAGAAGTTTGAAAAATCACGCCCGAAAACACTCGAGCGCGGTACGTTCAAGGTTTCCATTATGCGCGCACCTATGACGATGCAGGGCCAGGAGGAAGAAGCCGTGTCCAGAAGTCGTCGTGCATCAACGGGGTCATGCTGGCCGTCCGCATCAATAGTTATTATCGCCTGGTAGCCTGAACGGTGTGCCAATTCTGCCGCAGCAAGAATGGCCCCCCCTTTGCCCACATTTACCGGTAATCGGTGCCGCTTTATCGGAAGATCGTCAATGCTGTCGAGACAGCCATCATTGCTGCCGTCATCGACAACGAGAACAGGGAAGCCCTGCGCCAGCGCCGCTTCGACGACCGCTCGCAACGTATTGACGTGATTGTATACCGGAATGACCACCAGCGTTTTTGGCGCTGCGGCAGCCTCTTTCACCCCCGGGAGAGGAAGCGGGATTATAGCATCCGACTCGTTCACGCTCCTCCCGATGCTTCTGCAGCCACCGGTTTGTGGGCAACCACCTCCAGCAACATGCCGCCCGACAAAAATGACTTGAGAAGATGCGAGGAAATTGCAATTTGATTGAACCCTGCAGCAGTAAGCATCGCCTCAATTTCCCGACGGCTATGGGCCTTCAGCCAAAGCCCTTGCCTCATGGCGTTGCCGATTTGAGTAAAAAGCCTGAACAGGGAGCTGCGGGCGGTAATGAAATACACCGTCCCCCCCGGCTCGATATGACACGCCAGCCGGGTAAAAAACGCGGGGAGATCGACAAGGTATTCCAGCGCAGAAAAAGCGCAGGCCACCGAAAAAAGGCCATCAAGCTCCATCGTTTCCACATTTCCCTTCTGAATATGAATGTTCTTTACACCCTCCTCGGCTGCTTTTTTATCCAGAAATTTCAGCATGTTGGCAGAAATATCCACTGCAACAACCTCCATGCAGTTACGGGCGATATCCAGAGTGAAGATACCGGTACCGGCACCAATCTCAAGCACACGACTGGAACCGGCAAAAAGGATATGGCGTTGGGCCGAATATAACGTATACTCAGTGGAGCGGGAGAGAGATACTGTGGAGGTGAATTGTTCCTGATCGTACGTCGCGGCCAGCCCGTTGTAAAACTGCTCTGCCTGGTTGGGCTCTGAGCCAGAGGCACCCCACTGCATAACCTCTTTCCCAATGAGTTGAGCCAGAGGAAGAATCTCCAGCCCCCTCCCTTTCAACCCTTCAATAAGGGCAGAAAATTCCTGCAGCAGTTGCGTCACATCCCCTTGGCGTGGCGCAATATCATGGAGCAGGATGATATCGCCCGGTATCACTTTTGCCAGCAACTTGCGCGCAAGCGCCCTCACCCGCCTGTTCCCGAAATCCGCTGCACGGCGACTGAAATTGACACAGAACATGCCGTTTTCAAGCAGAACCCGCCAGAGGCGGGCGTTGGTAATTCCAACCGGTGGACGAAATGCGAGCGGCACAATACCAAACTGAAGGAATATGCTCTGTGCTGACACAATTTCACGCTGCAGAGTGCTGCGCCCCTTAAGCATCAAGAACGGTGAGTGACTATAGGAATGATTTCCAACCGCATGCCCGGCAGCCAATAGTGCTCTCATAATGTCGGGGTAGCGCTCAGCTCTCACTCCGGTCACGAAGAACGTTGCCGTTACCCCATGCCGCGCCAAAAGTTCCAAAAGCTGCGGCGTAACCACAGGATCTGGCCCATCGTCGAAAGTGAGAGCCACCCCTCCCCCCCCCTTTCTCCCGCTGCTGATGATTGGCAGGAAGAAGCTGAAGCGGGGAAAAAGTGGTGCAATGCAGCAGAAGAGAATAAAGGCAAGAAGTGGTAGCGGTGCCAGGCTTACATTGATAAAAAGCAGCGCGGCAAAGAGTTGAAAGGCACCTAGTGCTACAAAATGGGCTGGTGACAACGGACAGATCATCAATTATTTCCTGTTCCTGAATTTGAGAGCGTCAATTCGGATTCAGCCTCAAAAAGACGCTGTTATTTATGACGAAAATCAGCAAAAAAGTCAAATAAAGGCATATTGGTATTCAACTCGGTAAAACCACCTCTTGTCTGATGGCTTCCGGAGTGGTATGGTACGAAGTCGTAACCCGCCTCAGATGAGGACAACTACATTAGAATCTAAAAGGAGAATCAGATGAAAAAAAGTATTATTGCGGTAACAGTTGCAGTAGGCGTCGGTATGATGTCCGTAGTATCATTTGCTGCTGAAACCGGCGAAGCGATCTTCAAAGCAAAATGCGCTTCATGTCATCCTGATGGCGGCAACATTATTAACCCCAAAGAGACACTCAAAGGCATTAAAGATCCCAAAAAAATAACCACTAAAATCCGTAAGGGTGGCGGCGGAATGCCCGGATTTGATGCAAAGGCCGTTTCTGATGCAGATGCTAAATCAGTGGCCGATTATATCGTAAAAACCTTCAAAAAGTAGCTTGCAGTGCCGGGGAGATGACTGATACGCATCTCTCCGGCGTTCTGAATTATTTTACGGGCTATTCTTCTTGGCATGGGATTTATAATGACCATCCAACCTGAAAAGGCGGTTACGGTGTCGTTGCCGGTAGACCAGTACAGGTACTATGCCCCTGTCACTCCCGATTCCGGCGGATATAATCGGCCAGGGTCCTGAGCGACTGGAGCACTTGACGACTTGATTCGGTACTTTCAATCCTGACATTGAATTTTCTCTGCACTGCGACGACGACTTCCACTGCATCGAGTGAATCGAGTTCGAACGGTGAGTCTGGGCCGATTAGTGGCGCATCCAAAGAAAGGTCGGCCGGAATAGGCCCGGCAACCCTGCATACCTCAATCAACATTTCTATCAGTTCCTGCTCTAAATTATCTTCCACACTGTTCTCCTCATAATATATTTCATGAATTACGTGCCGGGTCACTGGTTACGGTTACTCCGCATTGTTAACCCGGAAATTGTTACGGTAACAACAAAAAAGAGCAACAGGTACAATATTTCCGGCAGGACAGTGCGTAAATTTCCCCCTCTGACGAAAATATCCTGAAAAGCGGTCAATCCCCAGGCGAGGGGTGAGCAGGTGCTGATTTCCTGCATGTAGCGGGGCATGACGTACACCGGAACCATGATCCCTCCCAAAGCTGCGGCAATTACAATTGAAACTGCTCCGAACATGGACGCCTGCTCGTAGGTTTTCGCCAGGGTTCCTACCATCAGACCATAACCGCTTGCCGCCAGCGAAGCGGCCAGGACAACGGGAATAATGGTCAAAAGTTCGGGGCCTGTTTCCAGTCCTGTCGGCCCCAACAAAGGGAGCAGATAAGATCCCGTCAGCAACATCAGGGCAAACTGAACCAGGCAGACGATCAGATAGGCGCAAATTTTTCCGATCAATATGCTGACCGGAGAGACCGGCATAGTCATCAACCTCATCAACGAACCGGTCTGTCTCTCCCTGATCAAGGAGCCGGAAAGCGGCACCACGATGAAGAACATGCCGAAAAGAGCCCAGGCCGGAACGTTTTGTTGCGCGGCCGTCGGTCTTTTCAGCAGTCGGCTGTTCATGGCGGACTCCTCGCTAAGTTTCAGCACCGGGGCGGTATCCATCTTGAAGCTCAAATCCGGTGTCGGAATTGGAGTTGACGAAGCACCCATTAAAGGCTTCATTATTTCAGACATTGATTTTTTAAGTTCCGCCGGGAAAGATTCGGAGAGTGCCGCCGCCTGTTCCTGAAATTCGATTCCAAGCACGACCATCTGCAGAGCGTTAACCACGGTGGTACGGAATGTACCCTGTACCGCAGGATCAAAATAGACAGTCACACCAGCCTGATTTTCCTTCTGATTCGCCTTGTTTGGCAGTAGAACTTGTGAGGCGGTTTTCCCATTTATGAAAATTGTACTTTTTGCTCTCCTCCTGATTTTTTCCTTGAAGGCGGTGCCTGTACCGGCAGGGATGATAATGGAAAACTGGAAGTCACCCTTCACGACAGCCCTTTTAGCGGTTTTTTCGGAAACGATTGCTCCCTTAATCTGAGTAACGAGCTCGATACCTCCGCTCTTTTTGAGCTGCCTGGCGATTGCCTCCCCGAGAAAACTCCTGTCCATGTCGACAAAGAGTACCCTGATTGGCGCCTCACCCGTCGCCTGCATAACATTATCCTGTACAAGGGAGATGATAAGAACCAGGGCCATCGGCATGGCGAGAAGCACAAGCAGGCCGGCGCGGTCCCTGCCGAGCTCGAGCAGTTCTTTCATTAAAGTTGCCCAGATAGTCAGCATCGTTACGTTATCCTTGACATGGTGTGCCGTTTTGCTCCTCGCATCGGGGTTTGGGGCAGCCGATGGCGTAGGTAATCGGGAACGGCGATTTGGGTGATTCCAGTTCCCGGATCTCCCAGTCGTAGGGGGTGCCTGTAAGGGAACCGGTCAACGCCACCAGTTCATTAGTCGTATATGAACGCAGGCACGAGATGATGCTGTCCACCATAACAATGAACGGAATTATCGGGAGCAGATAGGTCAACAGCAGTCGGGCCCAGCAGAAGGGGCGAATTTTCGGTGTATGCATCAGAACAATAAACGGTACCACAAGCATTGCCAGCAGAGCGACGCTACTCCGGTTCGTCATCTCAAAAATCCCGATTCCCTGCCCGGAGTCCACAGCGTCCTGCAGTACACACTTTGCTTGAGCTGTGTCGAAATGGTGGAACGAACTGAACAGCGTCCTGAAGCCTGAAAGCTCCTTCGGGAGGAGACGGGCGTCGAGCGGTTCTTCTCTGAATTCAATTATCCCGCCGGAGAGCAGGCTGGCCAGGCGAAAGGCTGCCAGGTTAGGGTAGCGATCTGTCAACACGATCCGAAACGCTCTGCCGAAGTCATGGCTGACAGCTTCGGAAAGAGTCTGCCACGGCCCACCTCCGCCGGAACAGAGGTCAATGACGCGCTCTGCTTCCACCTTTCTGAGGACATGGCAGAGCGTCGGCAGGAGCGGCGTATACTGTTCCCAATTGTTACCATAGTATTGGAAAAAATCGGTCACGCCGTTTCTGATTACTTTGGGGCACCAGGGCTGGTCGTGGATTTCTCCGAGCGGAAGTCGTTTACGTTGCATCAAAAAAAGACGCTCCCTCGCGCGTACCACATCAGTCGCGCAGCTTAGTTCCGGTGAGATGCAGGAAGAACTCTTCAAGATTAGAGCAATTTTCAACCTGTTCGACCAGCTCACGAGGCACTCCGGTCGCAATGATGCTGCCATGATCCATAACAGCGATCCGGCTGCAGAGCTGCTCTGCCTCTTCCATATAATGGGTGGTGTAAATGATTGTCATGCCGGCGTCGCGGAGCCGCTTGAGGTTTTCCATGATCATGTTGCGCGACTGGGCGTCGATGCCGACGGTAGGTTCGTCAAGAACCAGCAGCCTGGGTGAATGCAGGATAGCAGCAGCGAGGTTGGCGCGCCGCTTCATGCCGCCGGAGTAGGTGTCCACCCGCGAGTCGGCGGTGTCTGAAAGCCCGACCAGAGTCAGGCAGTAGTCAATCCGTTCGGAGAGGGTGTGCCCGGTAAGCCCGTAGAGTCGCCCGAAATAGCGGAGATTCTCCCGGGCGGTCAGGCTCGGATAGAGAGCCACTTCCTGTGGAGCAAGGCCGAACAGACCGCGCACCCCGGAAGGGTTTCGCAGGGTATCCTCTGAACAGAGGAGTACCCGGCCACTGGTCTGGCGGAGTAAGGTGCAGATAATTGAGATAGCGGTTGTTTTGCCGGCGCCGTTAGGACCGAGCAGGCCAAAAATTTCGCCGGAGAGGACAGTGAAGTCGAGGCCGTTGATCGCAGGAACGGTAGCATTACGGTAGCGTTTTACCAGATGTTCCACCTGCAGTACCGCACCGCCAGGAGCCGCTTTTTGATGTTGACACGCCGCCATTACGGCTTCCGGACCAACAGGGAAAGTTCGCGAAAAAAAGCGTTTTCCCGCTCAGCGCAGCGGCGCAGGATGTGAGCGAGGTCGGTGAAATCGCCGCTCTGTTCAGTGCGCCCCTTACAATGTCTGGCGCCAGCCAGAGCGAACTCGCGCCAGACATCGCCGATTTCAGTCATCTGCTGTGACATTCCCAGGTAGCTGCTGTTACCCAGAATGTCAGCGGATTCCTGAAGAAAAGCGGCAAAAATAAAGCGGAATCCGGCACCGCCGGTGCCGATCTCCTCCTGCATCCGTATCAGATTGCCGAGATAGAGAATCGCCCGCTTGTCACCAAGCTTGGCAGGCCAGTGCTCTACCTGGTTTGCCAGATACCGTATGCCCCATGTTCCGATCAGCGGAAACGGCACCGACACCATTAAGCGGCAGACCTCGCGGATCCCCAGCCTGATCGCCGGTGCCAGATCGAGATTCTTCGGAACGCTAGTGATGCTGTACATCTTACCCTTTGGAGCGAGCGCCCCTTGGGCAAAGCGAGCCCTCACCAGGTCGGCAGCGGCACAGACAACCGGTTCGCCAATCACCGGGTCGCTGATCAGATAGTTCTCACCCTGTTTGCCGTAGGCAACCAGGTTATGGGCGTTGAAATGGAAGCGCAGTGCCGGCGGGAAGTAGGGGAGCCAGTAGACACCTGTTTGCATGCCGACCGGTATCCCCTGGTGGAGATACCGGTCCAGTTCTGCCATTGCCAGGCCCTGATCCTTGAAGGTACTGCTGGTTATGCCGATGCCGAGACGTTTGGTTACCCGGCTGAAGATGCTTCCCGGCGTGGTGCGGAAGGTCGTGAGCGGCAGGCCATTGATCCGAATGAACGGCAGGTAGCCGAAAAAAAGTCCGCCACCGATGCCAAAAGCCATCGCTTCGGACAGTGGAAGCCCGTGGTAGGTCAGGAGGTTAGCGATAACGCCGCTTTCGCAATGGGCCGTTTGGCGGTGGGGGAAAACCAGCTTCACGTAAGGTCCTTATTAAAAATAGTATTATGGTTAGTTCTGAATGTCGCCGATTTCGAAAAAGTCTGGGATGCGGATGAGCTCTTCTGCCGTGGTTTTGAAGATCGTTGCGTAGAGAGCCAGGTGTGCCGGTTTCAATGAGCGAAACGGGCCAGGCTTCATATGCCGCCGCACCTGCCAGCAATAAAGCCCGGCGTAACCGGCGAGGAGCTTCGCGTCCATCTGATAGCGCGCCATATAATAGGCCAGTGGACTCAGTTCACCGCTGCGAACTTTTGCAAGCACCTCTGTGACTTCAGAACGAATGACGTCCCAGGCCTGGATATTCGCGACATTGGCCGGCTCCCACCCGGAAGATTCAGCCAAGACATAGCGTCCGTTTTCATCGACCGCGTAGCAGACCTCCCGCTGGTCGCCAAAGAGCTCTTTGTCTTGAGGAACTTCAATCTTCAACATTGCTGCTCCTGTATCTCGTTGTCATAATGGTATCGATTGCCTTCAAAAAAAACTGCCAGCCTGTAGAATCAGGGAGTTAACTCCCCTATTGTCGTGGTAGAGATTCCCGTTTGATACATGGTGCATCCGCAGAGCTACGAAACCGCCGGGGTCATTTTTTTGCACCAGTTCGGCACCGATTCCGAGTTGCGGATTGAAATTTACCCGCAGACCCTGCCCTTCGACCCTGAAATCGGTATAGATTACTCCAATACCAGCCTCGAAATAGGGGCGAACCTGCGGGGTGGCCACGTGGTCGAAATAATAGAGCGCCAGCATCCCCAGTGAGGCAACCGCGCGTGCTTCAGGCCTGAAGGTTGATCCAAGCGCCCCCTCGACTTTGAAACAGAGTTCCTTGGGGCGATCCTGATGCCACACTTTGCCGTAGTCGAACAGCCCGAAACCTGTCAGGAGGGCAAAGCTGATGTCATGCCCCGGGTCGTAGACTGTGGCAAGCTCAAGAGACATACCAAAACGGTCAGGGGCCCGTTCCTCAGTGGGAAGATTTGATTCGGCCGCCCTGCTTGTGCCTGGAAAGATGAAACATCCCAGAGTTAGTAACAGGAGAAGCGCCCGGAATACATTTTTTTTTGGCCGCCTCATTCCTTTGACAGCTGTACCAGGCCAAAACCGTCATCTTCGCTCAGTGAGAGGCATGAAATACGGCGGCTTTCGAGAGTTTTGCCGCAAGGAGCAACCGTTGCCGGAAAGTCACACACGTCACTCACCGGGGAAGCGAACGTGTTACCCTCCTTGAGCATGAGGACGGCAACGGCGAGATCAAAGGCGGGACCTGCCGGCATGCTGCCATACAGAGGGGTGAAGCAGGCGACAGTTGATCCTTCTGCAAGCAGCGCGTAGTCATGGCCATTTTCTCTCCTGCCATCTGCTCCCAGTACCAGCAGATCATGAGGTGAGGTGAGAAAACCCGGTTTCAGGTGTCTTCCCGTTGTCAACCGATCAAGTACGCAGTAGCCCTCGTGAGCTTCTTTCGTGCGCGTCAGGAGCAGAAAAGCCGCTCCCTCACCCGGAACAGCCGACTCTACCCTTGTCTGGAGCGGAGTCATCTCCATATTGTGCGCCAGGCCGCGTTGCCGATACCAGGCGTAGCCGATCAGTTCGGACAGTTCTTCAACCGCGCCGAACAGAACGCGATCAACACGTCCCTCTGCCAGCCAGAGCCAGGCGGTCTGGAGCGCTGAAGGAACGGAATGATGGAACTGGCTGACCGTGCTGCTTGGACCGGTTGCCCCGAGCATGATTGAAATGTACGCAGCTGCCGAGTTATGCACGGAGTTGGCGAAATAGGTGGGGGAGGCGCAGATGTCACCATCGTTGATAAAGGAGTCGAGAAAAGCGAAGGTTATCCCGGTGGCCCCGTAGCCGGAGGCGATGACGACGCCTAGCCGATCCTGTTTCCCTTCGGCGAGCACCCCGGCATCTTCCAAAGCCAGGTACGCTCCCAGGAGACCCAGTCGGGAAAAATTGTCGATTCTGCGGAGCGCTTTTACCGGCACAAATTCGGTAAGCCGGGAGGTGTCTGCCCGGAGGCAGGGAATTTCCAGGGGATTACCACAGTTAGAAAGAAGAATGCTGGAGCGGGCGCTTGTTCCCGAAAGCAGCGTCTGCCGCATCTCTGCCACTCCGGTCCCGCAGCCGCCGACAACGCCTATCCCCTGGATAGAAATCTGCATTATGCCTTCTCCCCTGTAC
>Ga0194059_1000295_pt1 | contig 24109 bp, 18 predicted proteins | sample SepL6211m_MetaG_FD_163426 | JGI IMG/M metagenome (GOLD analysis project Ga0194059, IMG submission 163426) | Anoxic zone freshwater microbial communities from boreal shield lake in IISD Experimental Lakes Area, Ontario, Canada - Sep2016-L626-11m | ecosystem: Environmental > Aquatic > Freshwater >... | reverse complement strand
GCGAGCCGGTGGTGATGACGCCCTGGATGTTGCGGCTCGTGCCGGCGGTGTCGTAGCCCTCGAGCAGGTAGGCGTTGTGCTTGATGCCGAACACCGACTGGTTGGCGTACTGCGCACCGTCGCTGGTGGCCGTGGAGAAGATGCTCGCGGTGGAGGTGAGCCCCGAGTTCTGGTCGGTGGTAAACAGCGACCGCATGCCGCTCACGGTGAGCGCCTGTGTGGTGGGCTGGCGGAAGCCCGCGATCAGTTCCCAGGTGCTGCCGTTGAACTGTTTGGTGATGGTCGCCGCCTGGGCGCTCGACACGCCCACCGACGTGATGCCGACGCACGCCAACAGGCTCGCCACGAGGGAGAGGAGCCACGTCGGAAAACGACGGGTCGAGTGGATGTCAGCGCGTGGCGACGGCAATAGGGATTCGCAGAGGGGACTTCGCGCCCGTAATTCACGTGGCACAGACGGGTTCCCGTCCATGCGATCGCGCGAAAGGTCCTGCTCACGCCATTGTGGCGCCGGTTCGCGGGATTCACTGACGGATGCGGCAATTTAGCACCAGATCGGGGGGTTATCCCTACCAAGGAAGGTTCCGTCGCGACCCGACGCGCGGGTTTTCCAGCCATTCGGCACGGAGGGGCCAGGCGCCCCCCGCGGTCAGCCCTCCAGCGGAGGCAGCCCCGGCATAACGGCACCCGGTCCGGTGGCGATGGGGCGGCGGCGTGAGAACACCATCAGCACCCCGGCGATGGCCAGCAGAATCAACGCAATAAGGGGTGCCAGCACGGTGAGTTCACGCACGGTTGGCACGACCGTCAGCGCCCCGCCCAGGTCCTCAAAGATCTTGGTGAGGTCGGCCGTTGAGGTGGTCTGCGCAAACACACCGCCCGTCTGCGTCGCCATGCCCGCCAGCACCTGCGGCGGCGGCGGACGATCGGGGCGGCCGGCGTCGTTGCCCAGCATCACGGTGTAGAGCGGCACCTTTACCGCCTGCGCGCGGGCGATGGCGTCGTCGGTGGACAGGCCCACGTTTCCGGCGCCATCGGTGAGGATCATGATGCGCCCGGCCGACTGCGCGGGCGATGCCGGCAGCGGGTTCAGCACCCCCGCACCCGAGAGCGACCCAAGCCCGGCCGCCACCGCATCGCCCAGTGCCGTGCCCTCCTTCACCTGCAGGCGATCCAGCGCATTTCGCACCGCGATGCGGTCGAGCGTAGGTGCCACCTGCACCACGGCGCGGTCCGAGAATGTCACCAGCCCCACCAGCACCTCCTCCGGTGCGGAATCCAGAAACTGGCTGGCCGCGGCCTTGGCGGCATCCAGCCGGTTGGGCAGCAGGTCGGTCTTCTGCATGCTCTTCGAGGTGTCGATCTCAAGGATCACGGCGCCCTGGTGCTTCTGCTCGGTGGTGTCCACCGCAGGGCGGGCAAGCGCGATTGGCCCCATGGCCGCAGCCAGGATGGCCAGCGCCAATGCGGTTCGGCGCAGCGTGCGTGCGCGGCGGTCCGACCCGATGGCCATCACCGACGGGTCGGCAAATGCCTGGCCCACCTTCGACCGGTCGCGCTCCCACAACACGGCAATCACCACGAGCACGGGCACCACCAACAGGGCCCAGAGCCACATGGGATTGATGAACGTGAACATCAGGGAAGCCTCGGGCTGACGCGCCAGGCGGCGATGCCGGCGAGGATGAGCAGAAGGGCGGCGATGCCGGCGGGCCACGAGGTGGCCTCGCCCATCACCTGGCGGGTGCCGATGAACGTGCCCAGGTCGCCGTACACCTGATCCAGCGAGTCGGCGTCCTGGCTCTCAAATGCCTGGCCGCCAGTGATCTCAGCCACGGCGGCGAGCGACTCCGGATCTGGCGGAACGCGACGACCGTCGGGCAGCTGGCCGTCGGCTGTGCCGAGCGCAACGGTGTACACGGGCACGCCGGCATCCTTGGCCTGCTGAGCAGCATCCTGGGGCAGCGTGCCCACGGTGTTCGCGCCATCGCTCAGCAGCAGAATCCGCGCGCTGCGCAGTGTGGTGGCACCCGGCTGTGTGGACCGGATGGCGTCAAGCGAACTGAGGATGGCTTCGCCACTGGCGGTCGCGCCATCGGCAACCAGCGAGTCCACGGCGCGCTTGAAGGCATCGCGGTCAGTGCTCGGCGGCAGCAGCACATTGGCCTGACCGCTGAATGCCACCAGCCCCACCTGGAACTGCCGCGGCACCTTGTCGGCGAATGCCACGGCAGCATCCTGCGCGGCGCGAAGGCGATACGGCTGGATGTCGTCGGCGGCCATCGACCCCGATACGTCAATGGCAAGCATGATGCTGCCCTCTTCGCGGGGCACGCTGGTCATGGTCTGCGGGCGGGCCAGCGCAACGGTTGATCCGGCGACGGCCAAGACCAGCAGCATGCCCGGCAGCCAGCGGGTCGAGCGGCGGCGCGGAGTGGCCATGGCCACCAGGTCGAGGTCGGCAAATGGGATGGCGGCACGGCTGGTCACGCCCCTGCGGTCGCGCCACACCCACCACACCACGCCCATGGCAAGTGGCACGAGCAACAGCAGGAGCCACGGGTACGCGAAGCTCACGATGCCAGCCTCCGGCGCGATCCCTGCGACAGCGCGCGGGCCATGTCGAGCAACCAGTCGCGGCCGGGCTCAATGGCCACGTACCGCGCGCCGGTGCGGGCGATCATGCCCTTACGGCGCGTCTCGGCATCGGCAACCGCAGCGCGAAAGCGCGCCTGAAATGCAGGGTCGCTGGTGTCCACCAATAACGTGCGGCCGGTCTCCACGTCGCGCAGCGGGATGGTTCCCACCTCGGGCATTTCGCGTTCACGTCGATCGCGGATCTCCACCACCACCACGTCGTGACGACGGCCGAGGCCCCCGATGGCGCGCTCCAGACCCGGCGACCACGGCATGTCGCTGATGATGGCCACCATGCCCCGATGACGGGCCACGCGGCCGAGCAGTGTGATGGCGTGTGCAAGGTCGGTGCGCCCCGCCGACAGGTCGGGCTGCATGGCATCCACAGCCGCCACGGCGTTGACCAGCCCGCGACGATCGCCGCGTGGGGGCCGGATCAGATCGAGCGCGCCGGTGGTGGTGGCCGCGATACCCAGACGGTCACCACGTCGTCGCAGCACCACGCCCATGGCCGCCAGCACCTCACGGGCCTGCGCGATCTTCGTACCGCCGTGCGTGCCGAACAACATCGATGGCGACATATCCACCAGGGCCCATGCGGTGAGCACCGGCTCAAGCTCGGGCACGCGCACCATGGCATCAACCGACCGCGCGGTGAGCGGCCAGTCGATCCATCGCACGTCGTCACCCGGCTCGTAGGCACGGGTCAGCGACGCATCGCCGCCCGGCCCGGGGCGGCGCCCCTGGCGCTCCCCCTGCAGCAGGCCGTCGAGACGGCGACCGACCCTGACCTCCACGCGACGAAGCAGTGCCTCGGCGCTGGCGTCAGATCGGGTCATGTCAGGCGACGTTGCGCCCGCCACCGATCTCCACCTTCGGCTGTGCGACTGCCGCCAGGATGCGGTCAAGCACCTGCTCGGGCTTCACCTCTGCGGCCAGGGCCTCGTAACTGAGCACGATGCGGTGGCGCAGGGCGTCGTGGTACAGCGCTGCGACGTCCTCGGGCAACACGTACCCACGGCCGCGCATCACGGCAAGCGCGCGGGCACCGCGGATGAGCGACAGGCTTGCGCGCGGCGACCCACCCAGCTCCAGATACGGGGCCAGGTCGGGCAACCCGGCCTCAGCCGGGTTACGCGTGGCGGTCACCAACTGCACGGCGTACGAGCGCACCCGGTGGTCTACAAACACCTCGTCGGCGATCGCCTGAAGCTCCATGATCTGCGCGGGGTCGAGCAGCCTTCGGGCGGCCGGCGGATCGCTTGCCATGCGGCGCACGATCTCCTCTTCGTCGGCCACTGACGGATAGTCGACCACCAACTTGAAGATGAAGCGGTCGAGTTGCGCCTCGGGCAGTGCGTACACGCCCTCGCTCTCAATGGGGTTCTGCGTGGCCAGCACGAAGAACGGCGTGGGCGTGGCGTGCGTCTCGCCGGCGATTGATGCATGGCCCTCGGCCATCACCTCGAGGAGCGCGCTCTGCACCTTGGCGGGAGCGCGGTTGATCTCGTCGGCCAGCACGAAGTTGGCGAACACCGGGCCCAGCCGCGTGGTGAAGTCACCATCGCGGGTGAGCACCTGTCCACCCACCACGTCACTCGGCACCAGGTCCGGCGTGAACTGGATGCGGTGGAAGTCGCCACCGCTCACCTTGGCCACGGTCTCGAGTGTGAGGGTCTTGGCAAGGCCGGGCACGCCCTCAAGCAGCACGTGGCCACGGGCGAGCAGGGCCACGAGCACGCGGTCGAGCAGCTCGTCCTGCCCTACCACCACGCGGCGCAGCTCGTAGAGCACGGCCTCAAGCCGGTCGCGGGGCGACGCGTCGGCATCCGGCACGGGAATGGGATCGTCGTTCACTGGCGCTGCTCCTTGATCGTTCATCACTTCACTGACTCCAGCATCCGCTGCACCTCGGCAGAGGTCACGGCGAAGCCGATACCCACGTTGCCGGGCACCGGACTGTTGATTGATGTGGGAATCCCCACGAGGCGACCACGGAGGTCGAAGAGACCGCCGCCCGAGTTGCCCGGGTTGATTGGTGCATCGGTCTGGATCATCGGCTGACCCGACTCACCGGGACGATTGACGGCACTCACCACGCCCACGGTGACCGTGTTCATAAGCCCAAATGGGCTGCCGATGGCAAACACCGTGTCACCGGCGCGCAGACCGGCATCCGGCTCCGCGGCCAACGCCGCACCCGGTCCCACCGACCCCTGCGGCCTCAGTACATCGAGATCGTGCTGGGGGTCGCTGGCCACCACCTCGGCGGGCACCTCGCGGTTATCGGCGGTCACCACGGTCACCTTGGTGCCCTTGGCACCGGCCACGTGATTGTTGGTGATGATGAGCCCGCGCGATTGCATGACCACGCCGCTGCCCTGGCCCTCCGGTGTGCGTACCTGCACAACCGATGGCCTCACGCTGGAGATGGCGTCCTGCAGCGGCATGACCGCTGAATCGGCGGCTCGGGCAGTCGGTACCGCCTGACTGCTGCCACTCGCCACGGGTGCCGAGCCCTGATCATCACCGCCAAGGAATGATGCGGTGAGCCCACCGCCGATGGCGCCCGCGGCTGCGGCAACCACCACCAGCGCGACCAGCCGCGTGCGACCGGCCCGTTCGCGCGGTCCCTTCGGCTGCGCAGGCCCCTTCGGCGGCTTCGTGGACCTCGGCGGCGGCGGGGCATCGGGTGAGGCCGTGGCGCCGGTGCGGGCAACCGACTCGACCGGCGGAAGTGCCTGCGCGCCCTGCGATGCCCGCGGGGCGAGCGGCGGAAGGCCGTCACCGGATGCGGATCGGGGGCTCAGCGGCGGGAGTGCGCCTGTTATTTCTTCATCGTGCACGGGTGCCACCGTAGGTCGTCCATGTGAAGGCCGTGGTAAGGGTTCTTAAGATCCGCTGAAGAATCAAGGTTGCGGTATGCCATGCGCCTGCCGGTGCGATCGCAGGCCCAGCACGAGCCCGACAATTATCAGCGCCATCCCCGCGGCCTGCCACGGCCCGATCACTGCCTCTCCCCATGCCAGGGCGGCGATGATCGCCATTGGCGGTGCCAGCACCTCGAATGCCGCCACCCGGGTGGCACCGAGCAGCGACACCGCCCACGTGGCCACCACCATGGGAATAAGGGCGCCGGCAACGGCCAGATACAGCACCCCGCCCATCACCTCCTGGCTACCGAACACGATGTCACCGGGGACGATGCCCTCTGCCAGGCACAGGGCCAGCGCGCCAGCCGTGGCGCTCGCAAACGCCACAACAAGGACCGGGCCCGACGACATATGCGGGCGGCATGCGGCGAGCGACAGGAGAGCCACGGACGTGCACGCCGACGAGGCAAGTGCCAACCACACCCCTGACGAGGGGTCCTCCCCCAACAAGATCCCATTGGGAATCATGACGGCCAGGCCCACGACCACCACCAGCACACAGAGCAGAAGGGGCACACTCGGGCGCAACCGACCGCGCACTATTGCGAGCAGCAGCAACATGACCGGCGCCAGGCTCGACAGCACCACCGCGGCGGTCGCCGGGGTCGATGCCAGTGAGACAAGAAACGTCTCCTCGGCACCAAGCACCGCGAGGCCCGCAATCACGGCCAGCACCCGTACGCGGGGGGTCGTGGCACGCAACGCGGCGGCGTGCCCGCGGGCGCCCGTGCCTGCCAGCACGCCGATCACCACCACCAGCGCAAAGGTCATCGAGAGCAGGGTGATCTGCACGCTCTCGGCCAACTTCACGATCTCGGGCGCGACAACAGCCTCACTGATGCCCAGCGACAGCCCGCCGCCGATGAGCAGCCCGATGGCCAGCGAGCGGGTGGGTGTCGCGGGTGCCGCCCCGGGCTCACCCGATCCAATCGCCCCGATGGCCTGAAAGCCGATGCCCAGTACCAGTACGGCCGTCTGGTAGGTGAGTGATCGCGTGCCCACGCTGTCGCCGCCAAATGGCCCGGTGCCCGACATCACCGCACCGGCGGCAAAGCCCAACATCACCAGCGACGCAACCGCCGCACCACGGGGGCCGCCGCGTCCGGCGAGCAGCGATGCCGCAAGAAGGAGAACGATGAGTGCCGCGCCATCCCCGAGCGTGAACGTGATCCACGCCAGCACCGCGGTGGCCACGGTGAGACCCGCGAACTCGACTGCGCGCCGGGTGGCCATGGCATCGCGCAGGCGCAGCGCGATGGTGGTGATGGCACCTCCCACCACAACGAAACCAGTGACGGTGGAGAGCACCCACAGCGACACCACCTCGGGCGTGCTGCCGGCCTCTCCGTCCCCAAACACGAGGAGACATGCCACACCAAGTGCGCCAAATGGAATGGCGCCCACACAGCTTGCGAGGGCGAAACGCATCACGTCAGTCAGGCGCCCGAGCCGTGGATCAGCGTGCAGCAGACCAATGACCCAGGCGGCCACCACGATGGCCAGCACATTTGCCAGCACCACGGGCACAGTGGCGGGGCCGAGCACCCCGTAGGCCGGAGCGGCAGCCAGACCACCCACCGCCAGCGCCGGCCACAACCGAAGACCCCACACCAGCAGCCCCGCCAGCCCGACCCCCCCGGGGATCCAGATGCCGGCCACGCCGCTGCCGGGGCCGGTGGTGAGGCTCGAGAGCGCATCCACCCCGCCGAAGGCCACGGCGAGCACAGCTGCCCGCATCAGGTCACCCCGGCTCCACCGCAGAGTCGCCATCCCTATGCCCCCGGAGCGGCGCGCTTCACACGCTCGGCCACTGCGATGCTGTCCGCCAATTCGTCGGCCAGAATCGCCCGGGCGCTCGCGCGTTCGGCCGCCATTCGCAAGCGGGCCAACTCGGTGCGCTCTCCATCGCTCAGGCCATCGGCACGCTCCGCGGCCTCCAGCCGGGTGATGTCGGCCGCGATCTCGCGCACGCGAGCCCATCGGCGATCGGCCACGGCGCCCGCGCCCCCCGGCGGTGCAGCGGAGGAGCCGTCAGTCATTCGCCCGGGGGACCGCCGGTCGTGGAATCGGCTGCGCCCGAACCGCTCCCCGCGCCTGCGGCCTTCTTGCGACGGCGGCGGCGGCGCTTACGTGGGGAGCTCGGTGCCTCCGCTGACGCACCATCTCCCGGTGCCGATGCATCTGGCGATTCAGCCGGGGCGGCGGCGGTCTTCCCCTTGGGCTTCTCCTTGGGCTTCTCCTTGGGCGGGGAGGGGGCATTGGCCACCTCGGCGGTACTCAGCTTGCGACGGCGGCGGCGGCGGCGCTTTCCGGCGGCGTCATCTCCTCCGCTCTTTGACGGCTCGCCGATTCCCACATCCTCGGCTGGGGGCAGGCGCGGACACTTGGGGCGCAGTTGGTTCCACGCCCGCCGGTTCTGCAGGGCCCGTGCATTGCGGGTGCCCACGGCGGCGCGCAAGGCACGGCGGCCGTCGGGCGTTGTCCAGTCGATGGCGTCCAGCGCGCCGCGAAGCGCCGCCCATCCACCGCAGGCACCCGCGGCACGGCTGGCGATGCGGATGTCCTCGCTCTTCTGCGGCACGTCGCCCGGGCCAAGGGCCAGCACCAGGCGTCCGGCCACGCCCGGCTTGAGCGGCAGTTCACCTTCGGGTGGGGCGATGGGATCGGGGGCCGGTGCGCCCACGGCGCGCAACCACAGGCCGATAAGGCCCACGTCGCCGCCGTTCTCGATCAGGTGCTGCGACTCCCACTTCGCAATGCGGTGCAGTTCCTGGTTACGACCGGGGCGGCTGACATCAGCCAACCCTCGCGATACCTCCCAGGCCCAGGAGGGCGCCCACGCCGATGCCGAGTCGAGGGCCGACCAGCGGCGGCGGCGTTCAGCCGATCGCCCCTGCTGCTCAAGCGAGGCCACGTTGTCCCACTTGCCATCCTGATCGGCGTGGAACCACAACGCACGAATGCGTTCGCGGGCCGTCATGCGAAGGCGGTCGAGCACCGCGCGGGGGGCATCTTCGGGCAGTGCCTGACGCAGTTCGGGGTGCACCAGCAGTGCCAGCGCCCATGCCCGCCACAGCGGTTGCTCGTCGCCATTCTGCGCCTTGCGCGCCACCACGCCGGACAGTGCCCACCAGGCGTGCGCCCCGCGCACGTCGAAGCCAGCCGATATCCGCTCGGCCACCTCAGACCAGTCGGTGTCGTTGGCGGCGGCCTCCACCCACTCCTCCATAACGCCCATGGGGATGTCGCCGGGATCGGCCTCACGCCAGCCGCCATCGACGAACCCCTTCACCAGCGTGCTGGCACTGGCACGTGGGTTCACCAGGCTCGCGCGCCCGCCGTCCTGTTCGGCCAGCACCGCAGCCGCACGCGCAAGCTTGCCCCGCTCGCCGCCCTCAGGGGGCCCGGCAACCCGACCGAGCGGCTTGTACCAGCCCTCACCGAACAGGTCGTGGCTTGTCTGCACGCCCATGGGATCGCCCACCGGCAGGAACTCCACCGACACGGCCTCCTTCTCGGGGGCCGGGCGCATCACCCGCCCGAGGCGCTGCACAAACACACGCTCCGACGTGGTGGGCGCGAGATGCATGACCACCGCGGCACGGGTTTCATCCCAGCCCTCGGTGAGCAGGTCGGCGTTGCACAGCACGTCAATTTCGCCGGCGCCGAATTGTCTGAGGACCTTCTGCAGTTCCCTGCTCTGCGTCTGCCCCGACACCGCGGCAGCGCGCACGCCCCGCTCCACCATCTCGTCGGCCAGGGCATGCGCCTGCGCAACGGTTGCCGTATAGGCCACGCCGGCAAGCCCGAGCGGCTGAAAGTGCTCTGACCACACATCGGCACAGGCGCGGTGCCACAACGCACGGTCGAGGGCGCGACCCAGACTGGCCTGGTCGAAGTCGCCGCGCACGCGAGTGACGTCGGAAAGGTCGACGGCCCGCTCCACACGCAACGACCTGAGTGGGCACAGGATTCCGCGATCGATCGCGGCCTGGCGGTCGAGCGTGGTGGCCACCGGACCGAACACCTGCTCCACATGGCCCGTTGTGGTGGCCGGAGTTGCGGTGAACCCCACCACGATCGCGTTGATCGCGTTGTCGATCATCTTGCGGGTCTGCTGGCCCAGCGTGGTGTGGGCCTCGTCGCACACCAGCAAGGTGACCGACTCCCAATCGGCCTCATCCACATGGCGGAGCGCCGCCTGATACGTACAGATGGTCACCCCGGGGGTCCCGATACCCGCCACCCCGTCGACCGTGAACTTGAGGCTGGGGAAGAAGGTCTGCAGTGCGGTGGCGGTCTGCTCGGCCAGGTTGCGCCGCGGCACGAGGATGAGCGCCGACCCATCGAGCGCAGCGGCAAGAGCACAGAAGGTGATGGTCTTGCCCGACCCGGTGGGAGCATCGACCCACGTGCGTGATGCACCGGCACGCAGCCGAACGGCGAGCTCGTCGAGTGCCTCGATCTGATGTTCACGCAGCACGACGTCGGGCCACCATGTCGCCGGGTCGGCGAGCGCGGCCAGAAGCCGCTCGGCGGGTGCGAGGACCTCGGTGGTCTCTGTGGATGCAGTCATGCCATCTCGCACATTTCGTCCCGTGCCTGTGGGGCATTACGGGCGTCGGCCCCAAGGGGGAACCGATGCGGACAGGGAGGTCGGAGGCGATCGGCGCGGATGAACAACTGCTGGCGCCAGATGGCCCTGCGGCCTGCGGGCAACATAGCAGCAGGCCCCGGCGCAGAGCACCGCCAGCGGGCCCTGTGACACGCGCGCCGTGGTGTTGGGGTAGAGTCGCCGACGGTTATGGCTGCAAACGACTCCTCTCGCGGCGGCACCAACGCCTGGGCACGTCCTGTGCTTCTGGCTGTTTCGTGCATCGTCATCGGCTTTGTCATCGGGTGGTTCGCCCGTGGCGACGGCGGCGGCGTCACGCTTCCGCCCGTCGGCCAGGCGATCGAGACCACCGCCACCGTGGCACCCACCGATACCACCGCCACCAGCGCGGCCATCGACACCATGGGCACCACGGCGACCGTTGACACGACGGGTACCACCGGCACGACGGGCTCCACCATCTCCGGTGCACCGTCCCGTGACCAGATCAAGTTGGTGGTGCTCAACGGCACCGCCACCGCCGGTCTGGCTGCCAAGACGCAGTCGCAGGCGCAGGCCATCGGGTACGTCAATGTGGGCAAGGGCAACGCTGCCGTGCAGCCGACGACCATCGCGTACTACCGCACCGGTCAGGATGCCGCCGCCAAGCAGGTCGCTGCCGACCTGGGCGCGCAGTCGGAAGCTGCCCTGGTCGCTGGAAGCACCATCGAGTCGGCCGCCGTTACGGTGCAGCCTGACGTCGACGTGGTGCTCGTCCTCGGGGGATGATCCCGGTGGGCAGTGGGCCCGGCCTCAGGCTGGGTGTCAGGCTGCCGCAGTACGCATCGTCGTGGCCTGATCTTCGCGATGCGGCCATCCGTGCCGAGTCGTTGGGGTTCGACTCCGTCTGGCTGAACGACCACCTGTGGACCCCGGGTCGGCTGCACCGGGACGCGGCGTTTGATGCCTTCACCGGCCTCGCCGCCATCGCCGCGGTCACCAACCGCATCACCCTTGGCACAGCGGTGCTGTCGGCTGCCTACCGCCCCCCGGCGCTCGGAGCCAAGATGGCCTCGGTGCTGCAGCACATCTCCGCCGGCCGCCTGGTGATCGGTATCGGTACCGGATCGGACAAGGGCGAACACGACGCCTACGGGTATCCGTTTGTGCCGCCGAAGGAACGCACTGCAGGGCTGCTGCAGGCGCTTGACGTGATGCGCGCGATGTTCGCCAACCCCGAGGGTTCGACCGTGGACGGGCTCATCACCGATGCCCCATGCGCGCCCGGGCCAACCACGGCGCCCATCCTCATCGCCGCGCACCGCCCGCGGCTGCTGCGCATCGCCGGCGAGCGTGCCGATGGGATCTTCGCCGCGTTCCTTGAGCCGGACGACCTGGCAGAGCGCGTGGCCATCGCCGTGGCTGCGCGCGAGGCGGTGGGAATCGAGACGCCCCTCCGGGTGGCCACATACCTGTACGCGCTTCCCGTGCGCGACCGCGATGAGGCGCTCGCATGGGTCACGCCCGAGGCCACCGCGCTCGAGACCGAGCCCGAAAAATACCTGCGCTGGCTTGAGCACAAGGGTCTGGTGGGGAGCCCGGCCGAAATCGCCTCCCGCCTGCGCGCATTCGCCGACGCCGGTGCCACCGATGCCATTCTGGTGATGCCCAACCGGGTGCCCGCCGAGACGCTGAATGCCCTTGCCGAGGTGATGGAGACGCCGGCGGCGGCGAGCATCTTTCCCCCCAGCGCGAGCCGCGAGGCGAATCTGGTGGACCTGCTGGTAGAGCGCCACCGGCGCGATGGACGCGGACATACCCCGGCAGTGACTGATGAGGACGGCACGTGGACCTACGACGACCTCTCGTCCGCCGTTGAGGCCGGGGCCGGGGCACTGCGCGGGGCAGGCCTGCGGGCAGGCGAGCGCGTTGCCGTGGTGCTGCGCGATGGGCGCCACTGGATGCAGGCGGTACTCGGCACGGCAGCCGCAGCCGGGGTGGCCATCCCCCTCGACCCAAACGGCGACCACGAAATGCTGGCGGCGATCCTCGACGACGCTGCACCGGCGATCGTGGTGACCGAGGTGCCGGTGCCGCAGGGCCCGTGGCGCACCATGACCCCCGACGACCTGGCGCAGGGCATGCCGGTGCCGGTGGCCGCGGTACACCCCGAGGACCCTGCGTACATCGTGTTCTCGTCAGGTTCCACCGGACGCCCGAAGGGGGCGGTCCATGCCCATCGCGATATGCGCACGTCGGTGGATGGCTATGCAACCGAGGTGCTGGGGCTCGGGCCCGGCGACACCTGCCACGCGGTCTCACGTGGCTTCACGTCACTGGGATTCGGCAACGGATTCTTCCGCCCCCTCGGACTCGGTGCACATGTCATTCACACGCGCATCACCCCGAATGTGCGCACGGTCATTCATGCATGCCGTGACTACGGGGTGACCGTGCTCACCGGCGTTCCCACCTTCTGGTCGCAGCTGGCCGAATTCGTCAACCGGCACCCGGATCAACTCGAGGGACTCAGCACCGTGCGCCTGGGGGCATCATCAGGCGACTCCCTGCCCGCAACGGTGCTCAGGCGTCTGCGCGAGGTGATGCCCTCGCTCGACGTGGTGGAGGGCCTCGGCTGCTCGGAATGCTCAAATGTGGTGTTGTCCACCCGACCGGGCGATGACCTGCCCGGAAGCCTCGGGCGACCCGTCTCAGGCGCCGAGGTCTCCCTGCGCGATAGCGACGGCGTGCCCGTGCCCAGCGGCACGGCCGGCCAGTTGTGGATCAAGTCCGACAGCAACACATCCGGCTACTTCCGCCGGGCCGACCTCACCCGTGACCTGCTCATGGGCGAGTGGATCCGCATGGGCGACATGGTGATTGAGGAGCAGGGCATCTACCGGCATGTGGGCCGTGCTGATGATCTCTTCAAAGTGGACGCCAAGTGGGTGAGCCCGGTGGCCGTGGAGAACGTGGTGCTCTCGCATGCAGCGGTCGCCGAGGTGGTGGTGGTGGGACGCCACGACGACCGGGGTCTCATGCGGCCCGTCGCGGTGGCCGTGGCGGTGGATGGTGCCGACACCGACGCGGCGGCCAAGGAGATCCACGCGGCCGTGGCACACGAACTGGGTATTCATTCCGCACCCACGATGGAGTGGCGCGACGAGTTGCCGCACCTCCCGTCAGGGAAGGTGGCCCGGCGCCTCCTTAAGGAGACACCGGGCACCTGAACCCCGGGGTCGGCGTTACCCGGTGACCGGGACCGCCTTCTTCCTGGGCGTCTTCTTCTTCGCCTTCGGCACGGTGATCTTCACCTTCGCCGCTGCCGATCCGGTAATGCCGGTTGCCTCAAGCGATACCTGGAGGTCAGCAATACGGGCCCGGGCCGACAGCGCCCGCAGCGTCACGGTGTGGCTCTCGCTGCCACCACCGGCGATGGATGCGTTGGTCCACGAGACCCCGGAGGCAATGGCTTGCCCGCCACCGGCATTGACCACCCGCAGGGCACTGGGAACCGCGAGCGCGGTGGTTGCGTCGAGCATCGCGGCGTCGCCGGTGTTTGAGGTGGTGACGACCACCGTCACGGATTGACCGGTGCGTACCGTCGCGGGTGCCGGCGAAATGCTCACCACCCCGGCGGGCGGGGTGAGTGCCGTTGCCGTGATGGGAACGCTGATGGAGCAGGGGCTCGAGGGAAGAGATGTCGCGCCTATGCCGTTCACGACGACGAGCGGGCATTCGCTGGTTCCCACCGAGCCGGCAAGCATCAGGGTGGTGTCCGCAGCCACGGTGAGCGATGCCGTTTTGGTCCCGGATGAGGTCGGTGTAAACATCACGCGCGTGGTGCATGACTCAGTGGGCATCAACTGCTGCAGGCTGGTGCAGGCGCCGGCCGCCGAGGAGTCGAGCGTGAACTCAGCCGCGTTGGCACCGGTAATGGTGGCGGGCGGCGTACCGAGCACCACGCCGGCCCAGGGCACCGATTCGCTGTTGGTGGTGGAGATGACGGTGCTGGCGGCAGATGACGACCCGACGACGACACTTCCCATATCGAGCGAACCGGGGGCGGCCGTAAGGGAGATGAGAGGCGCTGGAACGCCGGCGGATGCACTGGTGATGACACCCAGCATCCCCACCATGCCAATAGCTCCGACCAGCATCCCACGTCGTGTTGTGCGCATGCCCCACCCCCTCACTCGACGATCTGAACACCCACGCTACAGACGACGACCGGTCGCTTTCGACCACTTCACTCCATCATCAAAGCTGCGAGATCGGCAGCCACGGCCACCGGCTGGGCACCACCCCATGCCTCCGCATCTGCGGCATCGCTCACGCCGGTGAGCACGAGGGCACCATCAATGCCCGCGGCGGCCGCACCACCGATATCGCTGTCCAGCCGATCGCCCACAGCCAGCACAGGGCCATCCACCCCGAGGCGCTCGCGGGCAATTCGCCAGGCATGGGCGCCGGGCTTGCCCACCGCCACAGCCTCGACACCTGAGCAGTACTCCACGTACGCCACCACGCCACCGGTGCCGGGAATCACCCCGAGGTCCGATGGCACGACTCGGTCGCGACCGGTGGCCACCACCGTGGCGCCGCCATAGGCAGCCCGCACCGCCCACGTGAGTTCGGGGTAGGCAAGGCCGGGATGGCCGGCCAGCACCACGACATCGGCATCGGGCACCAGCGACTCATCGGCGATGACGCGTAGCCCGGCAAGCCGCACATGTCGCACCATGGCCTCGCTTCCCACCACCACCGAAGTGCAACCGGCAAAGCGTTCGGCCAGGTACTCCTGCATCACCACGCCGGAGGTGATCACCTCGTCAAGCGATGCACGCACGCCGTGGGCCCACAACCGCTGCACCACTTCGTCGGGCGCCGATCGCGGGTCGTTGGTGAGAAATACCAGTCGCCGGCCAGATGCCCGCCACGCATCCACTGCGGCTGCGGCACCGTCAACCGGGCGGTCGCCCACCCACAGGCAGCCATCCAGATCGAGGATGAGGCCGTCGTAGCGCCCTGCAAGGGGTGAGAGATTCGTCACGCGCCGATGCTACCGCCGCCCGGTTGCACTCCCTACGATTGGCCCATGGACAGTTACCAGCACATCGCCGTGGCAATCGAGGACAGTCCCGGGTCGCGCAAGGCCCTGGATGAGGCATCGCGCATCGCCGCGCTCACCGGCGCACGTCTCTCGGTGCTTCACGTGACCAGCATCCCGATGCCACCTCCCTATATGGGCGAGGGCGGGGTTTTCATCCCCGACCCCGAGGTGATGCAGAGCGCCGCGCTCGAGTGGTTGACCGAGGCCGTGGCCGGCGTGCCGGGTGCAGAGCCGGTGGTGCTGCAGGGGCATCCCCCCGATGCCGTGTGCCTGTGGGCCGAGGAGCACGGCGTTGACCTGGTGGTGGCCGGAGCCGAACGCGGCAAGATTGAGCGCCTGCTGCTGGGATCATTTGCGCTGCACCTGTCGCGGCATGCCACGTGCGACGTGCTGCTGGCGCGCATTCCCAAGGGCTGATCACGGTCTGATCGCGGCCGCCGCGGCAGCGGTGTGCACCCGTCGCGCCGGGTAGGGTGCCTCCCTAATGTCGCTCCTTCAGTCAATCGTGCTTGGAATCGTGCAGGGACTCACCGAGTTCCTCCCCATTTCCAGTTCCGCCCACCTGCGTATCGTCCCGGCCCTCTTCGGCTGGTCCGATCCCGGCGCCGAGTTCACGGCCATCATCCAGATGGGCACCATGGCCGCCGTGGTCATTTACTTCCGGCGCGATCTGTGGAACGTGGTGACCACGTGGTTCAGGAGCCTCACCCGCCCGCGCCTGCGCTCAGATCTGAACGCGCGCATGGGCTGGTATCTGATCATCGGCACCATCCCCATCGTCATCTTCGGGTTCCTGTTCCGGCACCAGATCGAGACCGGCGCACGCAGCCTGTACCTGATGGGCGTCACGCTCATCGTGTTCGGCCTGCTGCTGGGCGCGGCCGATTCGCTGGGGTCGAAGAGGCGCCCGGTGGAATCCGTCAGCCGCAAGGACGCCATCGTGGTGGGCCTGGCCCAGGCGATGGCGCTCATCCCCGGGGTGTCCCGCTCGGGCGCCACAATCACCGCCGGCCTGGTGATGGGCTTTGACCGCGAGGCAGCCGCCCGGTTCTCGTTTCTGCTCTCCGTTCCCGCCATCGTCCTCTCGGGCCTCTACGAACTGGCCAAGGAAGTGGGTGGGTCCGGGTCGATGGGCGCAGGCCCCGGATCCGTGCTGGTGGCCACGATCGTCTCGTTCATCGTGGGCTACGCCTCGATCGCATTCCTGCTCAGGTGGCTCATGAAGCACAGCCTTTACATCTTCGTGGTCTACCGCGTGGCACTGGGGCTGATCGTCCTTATTCTCGCCGGATCGGGCGCAATCAGCTGATCAGCAGGGCACGATCCTCAGATCGCGCTACCCTGCTCAGTCGTGTTCGGAGCTCACCATGACAGCACCCTCGCCCGCGCCAAGCGTAAGGCCGCGCAGGATGCGAAGGACAAGGAACAACGCCGCTACGACATGATCGAGGCGCTGCGGAATGCCAAGAAGGCAGCCGCCGACCCCGAGGAGATCACGCGACGCGAGCGCGAGCGGCGGCACAAGGACTCGCTGGAGCGCTGGCCCGCCAACTGGTAGGCAGCACCGGATCCCCACATAAGAAGGGCCGCCCGGGCAGGCGGTACCATGTGGGGACACTTGACGGCGCACCGGATCTCCCAGAGGGTCCGACCGGAGCGCGTGAATGCGCCCGCCGCCCGGGGCGCGATCTGATTGCACGAGGAGATTGAATGTTCGAGGTTGGGGACAAGGTCGTCTACCCGCACCACGGTGCGGGAACCGTGTTGGCCAAGGAGTTCCACGAGATCCGTGGTGAGCGGCGCGAGTATCTGACGATTGAGATCCTGCAGCCGCCGATGATCGTGATGGTGCCGTGCGAGAACGCCGAGACCGCCGGTCTGCGCCCGGTCATCAATGAGCGTGCGGTGTCGGAGGTGCTGTCGGTGCTCGCCGCCGAGGGCAGCGAGATGCCCGCGCAGTGGAACCAGCGGTTCAAGCGCAACCAGGAGAAGCTGCGAAGCGGCGACATTCTGGAATTGGCGGAGGTGGTGCGGAACCTCGAGCGTCGTCAGCAGGACGCCCGCCTGTCGCCCGGTGAGATGCAGATGCTTGAGCGTGCCCGTCGCGTGCTGGTGAGCGAGCTCATGTATGCCCGCCACGTGGACGAGGAGGGCGCCAGCCAGTTGATCGACGACGCCCTTGCCGGCAGGCTGGTTATCAAGCACAAGCCCAGCAGCAAGCGTGTGGCCCCCAAGCCGCCGCCTAAGGCCGATCCGAAGGCCGCGGCCGCCGCACGTGCCGCCGCCGCGCAGCAGAGCCGCACCGGTATGCGCCCGGCCGTGCGCCCGCCGCTGTCGTCCACCCCACCGTCGGCGGCCACCATGGCCAAGGCTGCGCTGCAGAAGGCTGCTGCGAAGGCCACTGAGGAGAAGGCCGCAAAGGCTGCCGCCAAGCCTGCCGCGAAGGCCCCGGCCAAGGCTGCCGCGAAGCCCGCTGCCAAGCCGGCCGCCAAGAAGGCTGCTGCCAAGCCTGCCGCGAAGGCGCCGGTCAAGGCTGCTGCGAAGCCCGCTGCCAAGCCGGCCGCCAAGAAGGCTGCTGCCAAGCCTGCCGCGAAGGCGCCGGTCAAGGCTGCTGCGAAGCCCGCTGCCAAGCCGGCTGCGAAGGCCCCGGTCAAGGCTGCTGCGAAGACACCGGCCAAGGCTGCCGCGAAGCCCGCTGCGAAGAAGCCCGCTGCCAAGCCCGCTGCAAAGGCCGCGCCGAAGAAGAAGTAGTCAGCCGTGGGCCCGACGCCTGAAGACGACGGTGCTGCCGTCGTCTTTCAGGCGTCCGGGTCCGAGGCCTTCCACCCGAAGGTCGGCCACATCGGCTGCCGTACGGGCGTCCTCGATCACAATTGCCCGGGCCAGCGCGCCCTTCAGCGCCTTGCCCGCGTGACCCACCGACCTTTGGCCGCCGGGGGTGTCGTCCACGATGTCCACCCGCACCCTCGCGCCGGGCCGGAGTTTGGCGAAGTCGAAAGCGGCCGCGTGCTCGATGGGCAGCAGATCGATGACCGCGCCGCGGGGTGCCCGGGCCGCGATGACCAGGCTCACCCGCGGCTTCCAGAAGGCTGAAAGAAGCCCGATGGGTGCCACACGCGCACCCATCTTGAGCCGATAGGCCGGGATGGGATCGGCAGCCGACACCACGCCCCACAGGCCCGATGGAACCAGCACCCGGGCCATCAGGCGGCGGCGTGCGGCGGCGGGCATGTCATCGACCCCCACGGCACCCCAGACCACACCCGAGTACCGGTACGCCGCCGGCAGCGTGGGAGCGGCGTCCAGGTCCATCCACTCTGCGAGGGCGCGATCGAGATGAGCACCCCGCACCCCGAGCAGCTTCTCCGCTGCCACCCTGCTGCGAAGTACGGCTCGCACGGCGTCACGCACGCGGGCACGATCATCGGCAAATTCCGGAAAGGCGCCGGTATCGATGGCGGCCATCGGCCCGTTGCCACCGGGAGCCTTGCCCTCGGATGGCGGAAGCAGGATGACGGGAGGCGCTGGAGGCACGGAATGAGGCTACCGGCCCCCGAAGTGTGAGAAAACCGTGAACTGTGGCGTCGAAGCACCCACGATCGCCCTTTCGGGAGGGGAACCCGCCTAGCCTGTACGCACCATGCGTATAGGTATCCCCTCATCTCACGGATTGTCACGTGCCCTTCTTATGGGTGGAGTGGCGATCGCTGCGATGGGTCTGGCGGCGGGCGTGGCATCGGGTGCCACCACCGATCCCACGCCGCAGATCGTGGTGCTCAGCCCCACGGCGAACGCCAACGCGAAGGCCGTGACTGAGATCATGCGCGGCAACGACGTCACAGACGTCTACACCGCCGCCATCGATGGCTTCGCGGCCAGTCTGGATCCAGCCGACATCGCCCGGCTACGCAACGACCCGTCGGTCATCAGCGTGGAGCCCGACCAGCGCGTGAGCATCAACGCCGCGCCGGGCAACGATACGTTCGCCTCGGCCACTGGCGTTGCCGGGGCAAGCGGCAACATCACCGGCACGACGCGCAGTGCCACGCGCGAATCCGGTGAGCCCAGGCCGCTGTCGGTATGGGGCACCAGCGGGTCATCCATCTGGTACTCGTGGACCGCCACCGACACGGGCACGTTGTCGCTGTCCACCGTGGGCAGTAACTACGACACGATGCTTGCCATCTACACCGGGTCGGCCGTGGGAGCGCTCACCGTGCTGCCCAATGGTGCCAACGACGACTTCGGTGCCGGGCTCCTCACCAGTTCCGTGGGCGTCAACGTGACCGAAGGCACGACGTACCGCATCGTGATTGACGGATACGGGCGAACCAGCGGTAACACGAAACTCAACTGGCTGTTCACGCCCGGCGCGCCCGTGAACGATGCCTTCGCCCAGGCCACGGCGCTTAGCGGGTCTCAGGGCAGCGTGACGGGATCCACCGCCTTCGCCAGCCGCGAGTCCAGAGAGCCGACCCACGGCGGCAGTGGCGCCGCATCGGTGTGGTACTCGTGGACCGCACCCGATCACGGTGTGGTGTCCCTGTTCACCACCGGCAGTTCGTTCGCCACCCTGCTGGGCGCGTACACCGGCACCGCCGTAAGTGCGCTCACCCCAGTGGTGGCCACCGACACCACACCGCTCGGCAGCACCCGCAGAGGCATGTCGTTCACCGTCACGCCCAACACCACCTACCGCATCGCGGTCGATGGGGCGAATGGGGCAACCGGGTCGGTGGCGCTGGGCTGGAACTTCACAGCCGTCGCCCCCATCACCCGGCCGGATCCGCCCCTCGGCGTCAGTGCCGGAGCCCCCAACGGCACATCCGTCACCGTCTCGGTGACGCCCCCGGCATCTGACGGCGGATCGGCGATCGTGTCGTACATGGTCTCGTGCGCGTCGAGGACCGGCGGCATCACTCGCGTCGGGACGTCGCCGGATACGTCGGTCCCAATCGTCAGTCTCACCCCCGGTGCCGCGTACACCTGTCGCTCCAAGGCAACCAATGACCACGGCGCCTCGCAGTGGTCCGAATGGTCATCCGAATTTGTGATGCCCACTGCGCCTGGCGCCCCGAAGGGCGTCACCGCGGTCGCCCGCGACGGTGCCGCCACGGTGTCGTGGGTCGCACCCGCCTCGAGCGGTGGGTCCGACATCACCGACTACACCGCAGTGGCATCGGGCGGCAACCCTCACACCACCTGCACCACCGCGCTCACCACCTGCGGCATCACCGGCCTCACCAATGGGGTCGCCTACACATTCACCCTGCGCGCCACCAATGCAGTGGGCCAGGGCAGCGCATCCGCCGCCAGCGCCCCGGTGACGCCCGCCATGCCCATCGCCCCGCTGCCCACCGACCCTGCACCCGGCCCGGCACCTGCCGAACCGGGGACCACCGATCCATCCACTCCGGCGCCTGTCACCGGACCCGGCCTGCCGCAGAACCGCGAGGCATTCGACTGGGGGATTGACCGCCTGGACCAGCGCGCAAACACTCCCGACAATCGGTACGTGGTGCCACTCGACGGCACTGGGGTGACCGCGTACGTCATCGATACCGGCGTACTGGCAAGCCATGAGGAGTTCGGTGGGCGTGTGCTCAGCGGTCTGGATGGCGTTGGCGACGGGGGCGGCACGGAGGACTGCAACGGGCACGGCACGCACGTGGCCGGCACCATCGCTGGCACCCACTATGGCGTGGCCCCTATGGCCCGCGTCGTACCCGTACGGGTACTCGGGTGCACCGGCGACGGATCGGTATCCGATGTAATCGCGGGCATCAACTGGATGGTGGGCAACCACGTGGCCGGCACGCCAGCCGTGGCCAACATGAGCATGGGTACACCGTCGTCGGCGGCGCTCAACCGCGCCGTTGACACCGCCACCGCAGATGGCATCACCATGGCTGTGGCCGCTGGCAACAGCAATACCGACGCATGCACAATGTCTCCCGCGTCTGCTGCCACCGCCGTCTCCGTGGGTGCGACAGACGATGCCGATGCCCGTGCCCAGTTCTCTGACTACGGCCCGTGCGTGACCGTGTTCGCCCCGGGCGTGGAAATCGAGTCGGCCTGGAGCAGCGATCCCAAAGCGACCGAGGTGCTGTCGGGCACATCGATGGCAACACCGCACGTGGCTGGCGTAGCGGCGCTGCTGCTGTCGGGTACGCCCGGCGCGACTCCTGCACAGGTGCGTCAGGGGATCATCGACGCCGCCACTCCGGGCATGATCAGCAATCCCGGCGGCGGATCGCCCAATCTGGTCCTATTTGCCGGGGCCTCGTCGGTGCCCATGCCGTCAGCGAGGAAGAACAGCCAGTCGAGCAACGCGGTCACCGCGCTGCAGGCGCCGCACATCAAGTCCGTACGGCGTACGCCGAAGGGCCTGCGACTTGTGGTGACCGCTCCCAAGGGCCAGAAGATCCAGGTATTCGTGAACGGCAAGCTGGTACTGACCACGGGGTCGCACACGCCCACGATCCGGCGAAAGGCACCGAAGGGCGCGCGAATCACGGTGAAGGCGGTGAGCGCCGCGAATACATCAAAGGCTTCCAACATGGTGCGCGCGCCAGCCTGATGAAGCCCCGGTCTCCCGGTTTGTGAGAAATCCGTGAAGGGTTGCGTTGATTTCTGCGTAAATCGCCGAAATCGCCATATCCGGGCGTAGCCTCAAGGCGTGTCCTCCCTCCCAACACTTCGCACTCCCCGCGCACTCGTCGCCCTTCTCGGCGGCATGGCGATCGCGGGAGCGCTGGGTATCGCGACGGCATCAGCAGCCGACACCGCGACGCCGCAGATCGTGATGATCGATCCAGCTGCGAGCCTGACCGCCAAGGTGCGCACCGAAGAGCGTCGGGGCAACGACGTGGGCGACACGTTCCGGGCCATCGGCAAGGGTTTTGTGGCCGAGCTTGACAAAGCCGACATCGCCCGCCTCAACCGTGATCCAGATGTGCTGCTGGTGGAGCCCGACCGCCCCATGAGCATTGATGAATCGCCCGGCACACCCGTTCCGCCCGTGAGCACCGCCGCCGCGCCGCCGAATGACGCCTTCGCCAACAGCCAGGCGATCAGCGGCACCAGCGGCACCGTCACCGCCACCACTGCGGGGGCCACGCGCCAGACCGCCGAGCCCGTCCATTTCTCCTCATCCGGCCATATGTCCGTGTGGTTCACGTGGACTGCGCCGTCATCAGGGACGGTCCACATGGACACCCTGAACAGTGCATTCGACACGCTGCTGGCCGCGTACTCCGGCGATGCCCTCGGCTCTCTCACCCAGTTGGCCGCGAACGACGACGCGGCCGGGACCACAAGCGCCATCGCCTTCGCGGTCACCGCGGGAACCACGTACCGCATCGCCATTGATGGATGGGGTGGACAGTCCGGCGCGGCCACCCTGAACTGGGATCTCACCGCGATGCCTGTGGCCCCGGCGCCCCCGCCAGCTCCGGCCAACGACTCCTTCGTGGGTGCAGCCGCACTTTCGGGCGACTCGGGCACCATCACCGGCTCAACCGCCAACGCGACGCGCGAGGTCGGCGAGCCCACGCCGTTGCCGGTGTGGGGGAACAGCGGGTCATCCATCTGGTACTCGTGGACCGCCACCGATACGGGCATGCTGTCGGTGTCCACCGCGGGAAGCAACTACGACACGATGCTGGCGGCCTACACCGGGTCGGCTGTCGAAGCACTCAGCGGGCTGCCAAACGGCGCCAACGATGATGCCGGTGGGGGGCTCCTCAGCAGCTCCATCGGCGTCAGCGTGACTGCGGGCACGACCTACCGCATCGTCGTCGACGGATACGGTGGCCATTCGGGCGACTCGACCCTTACATGGAGCACCGCGGCGGCGGCACCAGTGGCACCACCCGTACCCACGCCGCCAGCGGCACCGCCGTCGGCGCCAGGATCGGGGGCCGCACAGGATCGCGCCGTCACTTCGTGGGGCCAGGACCGCATTGACCAGCGCGCGCTTCCGCTGGACGGCCGCATCACCGCACCGCTTGACGGCGGAGGGGTGACCGCCTACATCATCGACACCGGCGTGCAAGCCGATCACGTCGACTTCGGCGGCCGGGTGCAGTCCGGGTTCGATGCTGTGCACGCGTCCAACCCCGCCGACCCGGCTGTTGATCCCACGACCGACTGCAACGGCCACGGAACACACGTGGCCGGCACCGTGGGCGGAGCCACCTTCGGCGTCGCGCCTGCAGTCTCCATCGTTCCGGTACGGGTGCTCTCGTGCGCTGGCAGCGGCAGCGCATCAGGTGTGATCGCCGGCATCGACTGGGCAACCAGCAACCATCAGACCGGCGTGCCCGCTGTCGCCAATATGAGCCTGGGCGGCGGCTACTCCCAGGCGCTGAATGCCGCGGTGCGGTCGGCGGTCGCCGATGGCATCACGTTCGCCGTCGCGGCAGGTAACAGCAGCGCCGACGCCTGCGGCGCCTCCCCCGCGTCGGAGCCCTCTGCCATCACGGTGGGCGCCACGGAGTCGAATGATGCGATGGCCTACTACTCGAACTGGGGGTCGTGCGTCGACGTGTTTGCGCCGGGCTCAGGAATCGTGTCGGCCTCCAACGCCTCCACGACCGGATCACGCTCGTTGTCGGGGACGTCCATGGCATCGCCGCACGTGGCCGGTGCCGCGGCGCTACTGCTCTCGGGCAGCACCGGTGCCACCCCGGCCACCGTGGCCGCCGCCATCCGGGAAGGGGCCACGACCGACGCCATCTCAGGAATCGGCCCGCAGTCGGCCAACGTCCTGCTCGACATCAACTCCGGAGTCGTTCCGGCGCCGAGCCCCCCCAGTACCCCGAGTGCCCC
>Ga0194059_1000294_pt1 | contig 24192 bp, 23 predicted proteins | sample SepL6211m_MetaG_FD_163426 | JGI IMG/M metagenome (GOLD analysis project Ga0194059, IMG submission 163426) | Anoxic zone freshwater microbial communities from boreal shield lake in IISD Experimental Lakes Area, Ontario, Canada - Sep2016-L626-11m | ecosystem: Environmental > Aquatic > Freshwater >... | reverse complement strand
GCCATTACCGCTGCAGTGGTTGGCGTTATTGCCAATCTAGGTCTATTTTTTGCGTATCACGTATTTCTGCCTCACGGCTTAGGGGGTTCAATTTCTTGGATCTCGATGGTGATCTGCCTATTGGCAGCGCTTGCGCTTTTCAAGTACCAAAAAGGGGTTATCACAGTACTGGCGGGTTCTGCCTTGGCGGGTCTCTTGGCTTATCTCAGCTCCATATTGCTTGGCGCCTAAGTAGTTCAAGATTGGCATAATAGAAGTTATGCGAATCGAACCACAGACCATCACCCACCTCCAAGAATGGCTCGGCAAAACGGAGTCTCTTGAAGACGCTGTCAGAGCAGCGCCAGTTAGGGCGCTCGCGGCCACCTTAGATCGTCCAGATCCTGCGCCAAGCAAAGGCAGCTTCTTGCCTGAACTGTGGCACTGGCTGTACTTTTTACCGCATGCTCGCCAGTCTGAAATTGGTACCGATGGTCACCCTAAGCGCGGTGGCTTTCTGCCTCCAGTTCCGCTACCCCGTCGTATGTGGGCTGGTAGCCGTGTGCAATGGCTGGCGCCACTTTCTGTTGGTGATGAGATCAAACGGGTTTCCAAAATTCAATCTGTTACTCATAAAGCGGGTCGCACCGGTGATCTGATTTTTGTTTTAGTCAAACATGAGATCTCCAATCAAAATGGCTTAGCCCTGATTGAAGAGCATGACATCGTGTATCGCGATGCGCCCGGACCAGATGACAAGCCAGTAGCGCCAACGCCAGCACCAATTAATGCCAAATGGTCTAAGACTATTGCACCGGATGATGTTTTGTTATTCCGCTACTCAGCCCTTACCTTTAATGGCCATCGAATTCATTACGATCGCAAGTATGTGACTGAAGTCGAGGGTTACCCAGGTCTCATTGTGCATGGCCCATTGATTGCAACCTTGTTAGTTGATCTCGTACGGCAAAGTATTCCGGGATGCAAGCTCAAGAGTTTTGAGTTCCGCGCCATCCGCCCAACCTTTGATATCAACATTTTTAAAGTGAGCGCTAAACCCGATCTTGAAAAAGATCCTAGCGGTAAAACTATCTCTATCTGGGCTGAAGATCACGAAGCTTGGCTCACGATGCAAGCTACCGCAGTGTTGGCTTAACTAGAATAGGCACCCTTTATGTCGACACCCCATTTATCTAAAGAACTTGCTAGCTTTGCTGCCAATCTAAAGATTGGTGATGTTCCAAGTCATGTTATTAGTCGCGCAGAAGACTTATTGGTAGATTGGTTTGGCTCAGCGATTGCTGGTAAAGGCTCGCGCCCTGTTGAGATTATTACGAAATTTGCAGAAAACATGAGTGGCTACGATAGTTCCCATGTTGGCCCATCTGAAGTATTGATTTCTCGTGCAAGCTCTAGTCCATTTCTAGCGGCAATGGCTAACGCTGCAGCATCACACGTTGCCGAGCAGGACGATGTTCATAATGGTTCAGTCTTTCATCCTGCTACTGTAGTGTTTCCTCCTGCCTTAGCTTGTGCACAAGCACTTGGCGCATCTGGTGAAGCAATGCTCACAGCCGCAGTTGCGGGTTATGAAGTAGGCATTCGGGTTGGCGAATTCTTGGGTCGCTCACACTACAAAGTATTTCACACCACCGGCACTGCCGGTACGCTTGCAGCCGCTGCGACAGTTGGTCACCTCCTAAGACTCAACCCTGAACAAATGCTGCACGCCTTTGGTTCGGCGGGTACACAGTCTGCTGGCCTTTGGGAATTCTTACGTGATGCTGCCGACTCCAAACAACTGCATACAGCTCATGCCGCCTCCACTGGCTTAATATCTGCCTATATTGCCCAGGCTGGATTTACTGGCGCTCAGCACATCATGGAGGGCAAGCAAGGTATGGCTGCCGGCATGTCTAGCGACTCAGACCCAGGCAAATTAGTGGATGGTCTTGGCACTCGCTGGACTATTGCTGAAACCAGCTTTAAATATCATGCTTCTTGTCGCCACACTCATCCCGCAGCAGATGCTCTACTGCAAGTCATGCTCGCACACAAACTCAAACCTAGCGATATAGCGAAAGTGGAAACTTTGGTTCATCAAGGCGCGATTGATGTCTTAGGCCCTGTTACAGATCCAGCTACTGTTCATCAATCCAAGTTTTCGATGGGAACGGTATTAGCACTCATTGCGTACTATCAATTCGCCGGCTTACAAGAGTTTGATCAGCATTTTCATGATGATGCTATTTGCCTGTTCCGTGATCGCGTGACGATGACTTTAGATCCTGAAGTCGATGGCGCCTACCCACAACGCTGGATTGGTAAGGTCAAAGTACATCTGCAAAATGGACAAATCTTAAATGGTCGAGTTGATGAACCAAAAGGTGATCCAGGTAATACTCTGAGTCGCACTGAAATTACCGATAAAGCCATGCGTCTTGCCGCATTTAGCGGTGGCGCTACCCCAACTGAAATGAGCAAAGCCATTGAGCTCTTGTGGAATGTTCGTAAACAGTCCAAGATAGGCTTCTTACTGCCACGCAATTAACTGACATCCTTCATTTACGTATCTCATTTTTTCCCTATTTCATGAACCCAATCGACACGCCTCTTGGCTTTAGTAGCAACTTCTTATTTGTCCCCGGAACCCGTCCAGAGCGTTTTGCAAAAGCCTTAGATAGTGGTGCTGATGCCGTCATCCTAGATTTGGAAGACGCTGTTCCAGAAGATGAGAAAGAGAGTGCGCGTAGTGCCATTCGTGCAGCCTGGCCTCAATTTACAGCCGAACAAAAGAAACGTTTAGTCCTGAGGTCAAACTCGCCTGGTACAAAATTTTATGCCGCTGATCTGATATTGGCGCAAGAGCTCAATATTGCTTGCTTATTAATCCCGAAGAGCGAATCCTTGGATCAAATTAATGGAGCCGCACAAATTCTGCCAAATACGGCCATCGTACCGATGATCGAAACTGCGATTGGGCTAGATCAACTCAAAGAACTCGCCAACTCAAATCAAGTGCTTCGACTGGCTTTGGGCAACATTGATTTACAAGCTGATCTTGGTATGGTTTGTGACCTCCAAGAAACCGAACTACAAAGCGCGCGTTACCAAATCGTTTTAGCCTCTCGGCTAGCCAAAATTGCCCCGCCGATTGATGGTGTCACCCCATCTACCGATGATATTGATCGCATTCATGCCGATGCTCAGCGAGCTAAACGTATGGGTTTTGGCGCGAAGCTCTGCATTCACCCCAAACAGGTGGCACCAGTCAAGACCGCCTTTATGCCTAGTAAAGAAGAGATATCTTGGGCACAGCAAGTCATAGCGGCCGATAAAGCCTCTAAAGGCGGAGCAATCAAGTTAGATGGTCGTATGATTGATCGCCCAGTAGTACTTTTAGCCCAAAGAACCCTCGCAATTGCTGGTAAACACTAGTCTTTTAAGTCAGGAATGCTGGCAAAATCAATCCTGCAGATAAACATATTCAAGCAAGTCATTCGATTCAGAGAATTTAGACGGAGAAAAACCATGAAATTACGTACATCTATATTGACAGGATTAGGCGCCCTACTTGCCTCCTCCTTTATTGGAACTGCCCTTGCTGCAGATCCTTATCCAAGCAAACCTGTGACGCTAGTCGTACCATTTGCCGCCGGCGGACCCACTGACGCAGTGGCTCGACTCATTGCCATTCCAATGGGTAAATCCTTGGGGCAAACGGTGATTGTTGAAAATACGGTTGGCGCAGGTGGAACTATTGCTGCAACACGTGTTGCTCGGTCTGCTCCAGACGGTTATACCGTTTTTATTCACCACATGGGCATGGCTACAGCACCAGCCTTGTATAAGAAGCTCCAATTCGACCCAATGACGGATTTTGAATACATTGGTCAAGTAGTTGACGTACCGATGGTGCTCTTGGGTCGCAAAAACTTTCCACCTAATAACTTTAAAGAGCTTGAGGTTTATATCAAGGCCAATAAAGATAAAGTGACTTTGGCCAATGCTGGTCCTGGTGCGGTTTCACAGCTCTGCGGCTTGCTGTTTATGTCTCGCGAAGGTGTGGAATTGACTACCGTGCCATACAAAGGCACGGGTCCAGCCTTAACTGACTTACTGGGCGGTCAAGTGGATCTCTTGTGCGATCAAACCACTCAAACCGTTCCTTACATCAGAGATGGTTTGGTGAAGACCTATGGCGTAACAACGCCGAAGCGCTTATCAGCCCTTCCAAATATTCCTACACTTGATGAGCAAGGACTCAAAGGATTTGATGTCAAAGTTTGGCATGGTATGTATGTATCAAAAGGCACTCCACCAGCCGTGCTTGCCAAAATCAACAAAGCGCTTAATGCTGCTCTAAATGATCCAGAAATTAAAACACGCTTGGCAGAATCAAATATTGAAATTGTTCCTCCAAGCAAAGCAACGCCTGCTGGACTCAAAAACCATCTTGAATCTGAAATCAACAAATGGGGTCCAGTGATTCGTAAAGCTGGCGCATATGCTGATTAAGCATTCTGTCTAGCACCAATAAAAAAGGCCAGCTCACACACGCTGGCTTTTTTTATTTCAACATTCTTACCATCTTCTTTTACTATCCATTTACTTGCAGGGATAGCTTGCAGTAAAGAAACGCATTAGTGTCTTAGCTGCGCGTTCCTTATTAAACTGTGGGTTCTCCTTATTCCAGTTCAAGAACTTCTTCAGGATCTCTTCACGAGTACCGCTTTGCTCTGAAAAACAAATAGTTGGCTTCGCGCCAGACTTTTGCCGCGCTAAATAAGTCTGATAGACCCCTTCACCAAAGCCAAAACAAAAGCTGCGCCCATCTTGGTCATCTGGATTTTGGCAAAGCTCAACCAAAGCAGCAGTAGATGCGTCGTTAGCCGAGAAATCCTTCTGAGCAAATGCACTCTGATGAATACAAAGAATAGATATCGTCAGGAATAAGGATGCTTGTAATGTTTTCATAATTCTTTTCTCTGCGTATAGATTAACGTCTAAAGCCACCCATATGACCGCCACCGAAGCCACCGCCAAAACTACCCCGTGAGCGGTCGCTACCAAAGCGGTCTTGATTGCCATCAAAACGGGCTTGATCACGCAAGGCATTTTCTTGGGCGGCCTCGCGATAGGTATTGGGATTGGCCTTATCAGCTTGATCATCGTTGCGCGCCTCTTGGTTTAGGCGGTCTGCTTGAGATTGCTCCTGGGGAGTGGCGTCTTTCTGGAAGGCGTTATTCGCTTTTTGACCAGCAGATCTCGCGGCCTGTCTATCTTGAGGTGTAGCATTGTTTTTCCAGTCATTTAACAAACGCTGTTGATTTTGAATGCTACTTGGACCAATTAATCCACGGTTAGATCTACCGTTGGGCGTAGTAGTGTTGTTTACATTAATCGTGCCATTTGACCAACTGGGTGTAGCCCAAAATGCATCTCCTACTACGAAACCCAGGCCAAATGCCATCGCACCCCATGCTGGGTTATATGCTGGGTACGGAGGGTAATCAGGGTATGGCCAAGGTCCATAAACTACATCAGGGCTATAGCTCGGGACATAAACTATTTGCGTATTGGCTGGAACGATTAAGACATTGGAACCAGCGTCGGTCGTAACCGTAATTTGCTGGTTAGACTTTAGGGTCCCCGCTTGGATTGCGCGCTTTCGTAAGGCTTGCACTGCCTTCATCGTATCTGCGGGTTGCAACTTATAAGCATTCCCTAAGTTTTGGGTCCACTGCAATTTATCCCCCATCATATTGAAGGCTTGCGGGAAAGAAATTAAAGACTTCACGCTATCGTTCCATGATTGCGCTTTAAGCGCATCCTGCAATGCAGACCCTTTTAGCGCAGCATTACTTCTTCTCCAGTTGTAAGCCTCAGCCACTTCCAATGGGTAGGTGGAAGCTAGCAACATTAGCGAGAGCAGTGCATCGGGATAGAGTGCAATTGGAGAAACCAATGATTGCAATTGCTCAGAAGGAATAGTTTGAGGCGCTGCATCGTAATTTGAACTCTGAGTATAAGACTGAGGGTATGCCGGCATTTGTGTATCTGGATAACTATTGCCAGCACAAGCACTTAACAATGATGTGACAGCAACAGCCATCAAGCAAAGTGATGAGGCATGTATATTGAACGCTTGAGCATTTTCCTGGGTAAGTCGTTTCATATCCATCTCAGTTTTCATCATCCCGCCCTAAATAAGTATCCCGATTGCGCTCGCTCGCGTCGCTTTAGCCGATACGAATTTACGATAGATCCAATAGCCCAGATAGCTAAAAATGGATCTAGCAAGTAGTCCCATAGGTTCGTAGATTCATGCCAATGGAAGGTCCAAGCAGTAATCGCCACAGCAATGATCCAAAGTCCTTTATTCCAGTTAGTCAGGCCACAAATGACTGCAAATACCAAGACCCCAATCAGAAAAGCAATCGAACCATATCCCCATGCATAAGGGTCAAGCATGCTCAGGCCGAGTGCAAGTGGATAGAAACTAACAGCCACAATCGCGATGACCACTTTAAATGCAATAGGATTTGGCTTGCTAGAGGGCAATAAAGCGGACCAGAGCAATAACATTGAAACAATACTCAGGTCACCCGTTACACCACGTACGTAAGCAGCTATTGGCAACTCCATAAATAGACCGAGCGGCCAAAAGAGTAAATTGCCTAGCAAAATCAAGAGAATAGTGCGAGCACTAAGCGGCATGCTGACTTGGAATATTTTTTCTATTAGCCAAATCACAATGACAGTGCAGCTGATCGATATCTCTATCAAAGCAATGGTTTGCATTAAGCGATCCATCATTGCCCCCCTTCTTTTTTCTGATCTTTTAATTGACTCTGTAATTGGGTGAGCCAAGCCGAGTCAAAATGTATGTGGCGTATTTTCTTTCTATCCCAGGTATAAACCAAATGCGCATCACTACCGTCGCCCGTGATCAAGTATGGGTATGAGAATTCACGGCGCTGCTCAGCAGGCAATACTTCATCATCTTCGAGCACCTGCACTACCTGCCCTTGCTTAGCTTGATCGCTAGAAGTAGAGTCGGCTATTAGCATAACCAAGCGATGGCGGCCACCCTCTAGATTATTAAGCACTAATAAACGCATCCCGTTTGATAAAGCCACTGCGGCAATCGCTGAATTTGGATTGGGAATTTCTAAGTCGCCGATTATCTCCCAAGCCTGACCAGCATTGCGCGTTTCGCTAACCGGTATTTGCTTAAGCGCGGATCCACTTCTCGTTTGACGGAAGTATGCTGTTGCCTGTTCGGCATTATTCGTAAAAACAATTGGCTGAATAGCGCCGCGCCCAGAACTCATACGGCGCTTATCAATAACTTGATCAGATTCAACTCTTAAGAACTCGCCAAACCGACCAATCCACTCATGATAGGCAGGCAAACCTAAACGACCATCCGCAAACTGAATGGCAGGTGATTTGACTAAAGTACTGAGGTTGGTGAAAGGCGAAGTAATCAAACGATGGGGGCGACTCCACGTTGCTCCCTCATCAGTTGAGCTGATGGTTGAGATAGAACTTCCAGCCCACCCGCCGATAGAAACAGTGACAAAGAACAGTTGCAGGCTGCCATCGGCAGATCTACTCGGAACTGGATTGCCTAGCTTAGCGATGTAGCGTGATAGGCCCTTTTCTGCGGTAACGCGATCCATCACGATTGTTGGCGCACTCCAAACAGCAGACCTTGGATCAAAGACAGAACTATTAATAACCACATCTGGTGCGCCCTCTCTAGTGCCTGCAAACCAGAATGCGCGTATAGACCCATCTTTAAGCCCAATTAAAGATGCAGCATGTACTGAAGCGGCGCCAGTATCTGGCAACCAATCTGATTGCGGATGAGCTACGCTTAACTTATTAACTGAAGATGATTTTTTAACTGGGTAAGCTTGAGCCTGACCTTCCTCTCCAACTGAAACTGTAGCCGATTGAAAAGGCGCCCACGCTGGTCGATTATCAATGTATAAAAAACCGAGAACAGCGGCTAGTAATAAAAAACAAAAGGCAATCACACGACTCATCGACAAGCATCCTTCCCGCTTTGCGGCTCAGTCATTTTTACAGGGGTAGAAATCAAATACTCTGTTACAAAAAGATGCTCGCCAACATGGCCCATAAGCATATCTTTGATTTCTTCATCAGAGTGCCGTGCACGCATTTCCATGCGTCCACCGACAATCTTGCAAGACTCACAAATCTGCGGGGCAAGTCCAAGAGGCACCTGCACTGCTACCAAAGGGTAGGCGTTTACTAGAGCATGAACATTGCCAGCATCCTTGGCTAAATAACCATGCAGTTTGGCACCTGGTAACAGCAAGCGGTACTCTTCATCTTTTGCGCGATAGTCGCAAGGAATCCACACCTCTTGATCTTGAACTGCTCTTATAGTGGCCAGATCAAAGCGTCCTAGAGTACCTTCAAGAGGAGATAGGCTACTGGTTAAGGCGCAGTAGCACAAAAAGCATCCAGCCAACGCAATAGTCTTGATAAGATTTTTTCTAAACAAACCAATCAAAATCACCAGCAAGCTGATAGCCATCAAAACCCAATGCCAGCTCGAGTAGATCCACGCACCCGCCTCACCCAAAAAGTGGGATGTTTGCAAATTACCACCCACCCAAATCAGCGCAGAAAGAATGATCAACTGCAATACGAGAGCAATTCTAAAGCCCCATAAGGGCAGACGATCCCAATACAGCGCAATCAATGCAGCAAAAGCTGGCATGACTGGTAAGAGGTAACGCCCAGAACGTTGACTAGGCAGACTAAAGATCAATAGAAACGCAGCGACCAGCAGGAGTAAGAGACTCTCTTCCAGAGAAAGAAAGCGGCGATTACGCCAGCACTGCCACAAGGCACTAATCAAAACACAAAAGAATAGGCCTGCATTCGCGAGAGTTGTGAGCAACAACATCCAAATACTATCGCCACCACGAATCAAATCCAATAGATAGTTCGAGCTACGCGCCTCAAATTTTCCGGCATTTTCACCAAGCACAAACTCTTTCCAGACCGCCTCGGGAAATGGGTCCAGTACAAACCAGAGTGCAAAGACCCCCAACGCTAATACTGCAATCAAAACAACCTTGATGAAATCATGTATCAAAAACTTCGGAATACTCCATTCACGCCAACGCCAGTAGTACAGACTCAGAGCCAAAGATGCCGGCACGATATAAGCAAATGATTTAGAGAGTAAGGCCAAGCCAAAACAGGTGGCAGCCAATAAAGGGAAGAATAATTTTGACTCAAAAGCAGACTTACCCCAATACAGCAAAGCCATAAAAGGCAGGCTCAACCAAAATACTTCAGGGGGATCAGTTAAAAATGGACGACCATAGCGATAGCTTGCAAAAAATGACAGCCACACCAACCCAGCTAATAGCCCCGTTTGCATCTTGCCGCTAAATCGACGCACAGCCAGAAATAAGAAAAATGCTGTCAAGGCGGTATACACAAGACTTGGCCAACGAAGAGTTGAGAGACTCCACTGGCTACCCCACCCCGTGCTAGCAATCCCTTGCCAAAACAAGAGCGGGGGCTTGGTGTTCTTGATTCCATCCATCTCAGACTGTAGTGGCAACCAGCTTCCAGAATCAGCGGTTATCCGCACAATGTGCATATATGGATACTCATCACCGTTTTTAGGGGCAAATCGACTATCTAAGCCATAAAGATAGGTGAATATGCCTAAAAGCAAGATGAGGATAGCGCTACGGTAAGAAAAAGTACTTCGCATACGCGTAGTTTAAAGGGCTTAGTCCTTGAGTGGCAAAAACCATAGAAGCCCTTTTAGAGACTATTTTTGACCACTTTTAGATCTGAGCTTATGAACAATGAGTCTATTCAAAATCGTGTTTTATCTTAGACTACTGTTTAAGATAGGTGCATGCCACACTTCTTTGTAAACATCAATATTGCATTAGATAAATAAAGACTATTCCCATGCGAAAGAAATACCTCAGACTCACTTGTTTGATGACAATGCTGATTGGACTCAGTTTGATGAGTAGCCTCTCAATAGCCCAAATCTCAAATGCAAGCCAGTTATATAAAAGTGGTTTAGTGGCAACTTGCGCTGTCTGCCATGGCACAAATGGAAATGGCGTTGTTGGCGCTAGCATCCCGCTCATCAATACATTTACGAGTGAGCAAATGCTGACTCAACTTCAAGCATACAAAAATGGTTCGCGCGAAGGAACTATCATGCCCCAGCTTGCTAAAGGCTATACCGATGAGCAACTTGAAACCATTGCCCTTCAACTTGGCAAGAAACAATAAAGGAGCCAATATGAACCGTCGACATTTCTTAGGTCAAAGCGCGGCAGGAATGGGCTTGCTGGCTGGCTTTTCTGGTCAGGCTCGCGCCAATCTGCAAAAAGCAGAAATATTAGTCATTGGTGGCGGCTACGGTGGTGCAACAGCAGCAAAGTATTTGCGCCTCTTTTCTAACAACTCCGCCCGTGTAACCTTAGTAGAGCCTAATGCCGCTTTTTTATCGTGCCCACTCTCCAATCTTGTGGTTGGAGGATCCCGCACCATGGCAGACATCACCTCTTCCTATGACAACTTAAGTAAACGCCACGGCGTTAAAGTCATACAAGACAGTGTTGTGAGTATCGACCCGGATAAGAAAACGGCTAAGCTCGCCTCAGGAAAAATCTTGCCTTATGACAAGGCGGTTGTCTCGCCAGGCGTTAGCCTCATCATGAGCAGCATTGAAGGGCTTGCTCAGGCAAACAAAGAGGGTGTGACGCTACAAGCCTGGAAGGCTGGCGCAGAAACGGTAACACTGCATAAGCAATTGGCGGACATGCGTGATGGTGGGGTATTTGCTATTAGTATTCCGGAGGCTCCTTATCGTTGCCCCCCTGGACCTTACGAGCGCGCATGCCAGGTCGCAAACTATCTCAAACAACACAAGCCAAAATCCAAAGTGCTGATTTTGGATGCAAACCAAGATGTGACCTCCAAAGGCGCTTTGTTTAAAAAAGTGTGGGCTGAACAATATCCTGGCTTAATCGACTACCGCCCAAGAAATAATGTCATCGCTGTAGATGCCAAAACAAAAACTTTGAAGATTGAAGTAGAGGATGATGTCAAAGCAGATGTATTAAATATATTGCCCGCCATGAGTGCTGGAACAATTGCAGTAAATACTGGGCTTGCAAACTCCAATGGCCGCTGGGTCAATGTCAACTATTTAAATTTTGAGTCGACTGCGCGCAAAGATATCCATGTCTTAGGAGACTCTATTCAGGTTGCACCAGCGATGCCAAAATCTGGGCATATGGCCAACCAACAGGCCAAAGTTGCAGCTGCCGCAATTGTTGCTGAGCTGAGTGGTTGGGAAGTTAATCCAGCCCCCGTGCTAACCAATACCTGCTATAGCTTTGTAAATGAAAGGCAAACCATTCATGTGGCTAGCGTCCATCAGTACAGCCCCGAAAAGAAAACCTTTGAGCCTGTTCATGGGGCTGGTGGACTATCCCCTACCCCCTCAACCCTCGAAGGAGTCTACGCCTGGGGGTGGGCGCACAATATTTGGGCTGACAGCCTAGCTTGACCGAGGTCAAAAGTTCATAAAAAAGAGGCTTAAAAGCCTCTTTTTTGTTTACTAAATCTGCCAGATACCTATACTGAGACAAATCATTTTAAATAAGGAACCTTCATGAACGTGCCCCCTAGCTTGCCAAATGGAGCATCTAAGATAGAAGATGCTATTGAAAAATGGACGGTTCCCATTGGCAATTTATTTGTTTCCCTCTTTCATCGTATCGCCCTCTTTGGTATCGGCGCTGCAACTGTATGGTCAGCAGCAGTTGCCTTTTTAGGGATGGCCAGCAAAGGCTCAGCGTCGATCGAAGACCTACTTTTGCTCTTTATCTATTTAGAGATTGGTGCGATGGTGGGAATTTATTTCAAGACAAACCACATGCCAGTCCGTTTCCTAATTTATGTTGCCATCACTGCGGTGACGCGTCTCATTATTGATTTGGTCAATACTAAGCATGAGGCAGACATGCCGATCCTTTTCATGGGAATTACCATCTTGATCTTGGCCCTTGCCAATGCCGTGGTTCGTTACGCCTCCTATAAATATCCAAGCAAAAACGGTATCAGCGATTAACTTGGTATTCCCTCCACAGTAGAAGCCTGATAGGGGTTCACGCCCCGATTCAGGCAGTTGCGGACGTAGTCAATACTGGTACGCAAAGCATAGTAGTCGCTAGACATACTCTTGGAGACTTCAAGCTTTAAAGCTTCGCACTCCATTAAATCAATTGTGACCAAGTATTCATCATGCTTTGCAGGATCATAGGATGTGATTAATGCTCCCTCAAACTTTTTCAAGGCGCCATACATACGATGAATGCGAACCTGCACTCGCCGTTTTCGATAGCCTGGTAAAGCCAGCAAGACTGGATAAGCAAAAGCGCAGAATGGCAATAACACCACAAAGAGTCTATTCACCAACTCAGCTAACCAAAACGGCAAATAATCCATCAATAAGGGCGAGCCTTTTTTCTCAAAATGCACCGCTACAGGACTTTCAGGAAAGCCGGTGTTCTTAAACGATGGGAACTCTCCTCGCTCAGCAAAGAACGAAGCTTGACCGTTAATCTCTTTCGCAGCCTCCAAAAATAAAAACTGAATGGCTGGATGCATACGGTCATCAATTAATAATTGAGTGGTGGTTGCCAAAAGATTAATATCCTTACTTGGGAAGTTGCGGATTAAATCAAATCCCCCTTCCGGAACTTTTAAGACATTTAAAAAGGGGAGTGCATGAGCATAAGCACCAGCACGTTTGGCGTTGATCAAATGCAGACTTGGATCCTTTAGCAAAATCTGAACATTTGCCGATTCAATACCATCAGCAATAAATACGCCATCGATCTCGCCTTTTTGCAAAGCTTCAACTGCTTTGGCATTTGGTAAATAAACAAACTGCGGGCCTATATTCAAGCCTGCAGCCCCTAAGATGTGCATTGCTTGCGCATGCGTACCGCTACCCTCTATACCAACTGAAATTTTTGAATTTACAAAATACTTTAGACGACCATGTAACTCTTCAAAATCTCTTTCCTTAACGACTTGGCCGCGATAAAAAAACCAAATGGGCTCGTAACCAATACTGCCGAGAGATTGAATACCATCAGTACCTTTTGGACTAACTACACCAGCCTGAACAAATGCCGCCTGAACGGGATCTTTTCGGTCTGCTAAATGGGCAATATTTTCCTGAGCGCCATTTGTGGGTAATAGCTCGAGAGTAATATGCTTCTTTGCGAAGAACTTGGCATATTGTTCACCTAAGGTTTGATACTCCCCGCCAACTGAGCCCGTAGCCAAGATGACATGTTTAGGAGGTGGTGGATCGATAAACCACCAAGTTACCGCCAAGCCCACAAACAGCAATAAGAGCAAAATCCATGCTTCACGCATAAATTGAATGAAATCAAACCATTGTTCTTGCGCAGCCTCTAATATACCTAGGCCAGTATCTTTTAAGTTTTGATCAAAGCTTCCCATGGCTTGCCTATTAGCAAAATAATCTAAACCTCATGATAATGTGCTTATTTACTTTCACAAGCGGGCATATAAAACGATGTATTTCCTTAGAAAATCCCAAGATCGTGGCTATGCTGACCATGGCTGGCTTAAAAGCTTCCATTCCTTCTCCTTTGCTGGATACCACGACCCTAAATTCATGGGCTGGGGTAATTTACGAGTGATCAATGAGGACCGTGTAGCTGCTGGAATGGGCTTTGGAAAGCATGGACACCGAAATATGGAGATCATTAGCTACGTCCTCTCAGGTGAGCTAGCTCATGAAGATAGTATGGGCAATGTCAAAGGCATTCCGCCAGGTGATATTCAAAGAATGAGTGCGGGAACTGGGGTCACCCACAGCGAGTTCAATCACGCTAAAGACCAAACCACCCACTTCTTACAAATCTGGATAGAGCCTAGTGTTCTTGAAGTGGCGCCTGGGTATGAACAAAAAACCATTCCATTAGAAGATAAGCAGGGAAAGCTTCGCCTAGTAGCATCACCTCATGGCGAAAATCATTCCGTTAAGATTCATGCTGATGCAAAAATGTATGCGGGATTATTTAACGGTGAACAGTCTGCTACTTTGACGATAGATCCAAAACTGAAGGCCTACGTTCACTTGGTTCAAGGTGTTCTGAATGTGAATGGCGAAAAACTGACAAGCGGTGATGCACTGCTCATTCAAGATGAAGATCAAATCCAAATCAAGGATGGCGAAAATGCTGAAGTACTGGTGTTTGAGCTGACAGCCTAGGTCTAACTAACCTCTAAACTCCATGCTATAGACAAATCGTTTTTCAGGATGATAGGCAACAGAAATCTCAAAAGGACTTCCGTTGGCATCAAAGTAGTGACGAATAATTGCCAAGCAAGGTGTCCCTTCTGGAATGTTTAAAGCCTTAGCCATCTCAGGCGATGCGCCACAAGCATAAACATCTACCTCAGCACGATGAATGTGCACATCAAAGCGTCTTTCGATTTGCTCGTACACCATAGAATGCGTGTGGTCAGGCTCAGAAGTGAGCTCAGCAAATTTAGGCAGAATATAAATATCTGACCATGCAATAGTGAGATCAGAGCCTTTTTGCTTACGAACCGCCCCAATGTGATACCAAGATGATCCAACGGGCACCTTTAATAGACTTGCCAATGCCAAATCACACTCTACATATTCCTCTACCTCGTTAACCCGATAGGTTTCTTTTGGATAACGCAGAATATCCGCAGGCGAGTTAAAGCTTTGGGTAAATTTTCTGGGGCGTTGACGTGAGATGACGCGGGTTGGAGCGCCCTGTCGACGAACGATGAGGCCGCCGTCTTCCAGAGTGCTCAGGGCATGCCTTAGGGTATGCCGACTAATGCTATAGAGCTTGCATAGCGCAACTTCAGGGGGAATGGGAGAGCCTACAGCCCAAGCCCCCTCGCGAATTTGCTCTTCAAGAGTTGCAGCAAGAGCCTGATGTAAAGGAATTCCAGGCTCTTGATTTAGCAGTCTTTCATGCATACCGATAGTCTTAGCTCAGACCAAACATCTTCTTACCAGCGACTGGCATGCGAGCTTTTAAAATATCACCAGACATCGATTCAGTAATGTAAAGATCTTTACCATCGCCACCAAAACACAGGTTAGCCAAATGATGGTGATGCGGATTTTCTGAATACACCAAATGGGTTGGCAACATATTGTTATCAAAGCGCCAGATACCTACGCCCAAATGACATACCAACAGGCCATTCTCAGAATCCATCTCAATACCATCAGGACCAGCAGCACCGCCAGATAACTGAATTGCTACGCCAGTTTTAGAAACTGAGCCATCAGCCATCAAAGGCAAGCGCCAAATTTGTTGTGAACGTGTAGCCGCAACAAATACATGCTTTTCTTGAGTATTCAAGGTAATGCCGTTAGGACTTGGCACATTGATAACCAAGCGATCTAATTTGCCATCAGCACTCAAGCGGAATACGCGACCAGTTGGATCGGCAATACCAGTTTGACCTTGATCAGTGAAATACAAATCGCCATTGGATGCGAAATGTAAGTCGTTTAAACCTTTAAAGTTCTCGCTATACATTGAGCCCAGAACAGTTTCAATTTTTCCTGTTTTTGGATCTAAAGAAAGCAAACCTGCTTTGTAGTCAGTAATGAATGCGCGACCATCTTTGTGAAACTTCAAGCCATTAGGCCAGCCGTCATACTGAGTGACCAACTCCCAATCACCTTTAGGGGTGATGCGGAAGATGCGGCCGAAAGGAATATCTACAAACCATAGATTTCCTTCGCGATCAAAAGAAGGGCCTTCTAGGAAGCACTCAACTTCTGCACCTTGACGGTTTGGATCAGACCAGCCTGAGCGGCTTTTTTTACGGAATTTGGCCGGCATTGTCATGAATACTTCGGCTTTAATCTTCTCTACGGGCTGAAAAGGGTTGTACATATAGGTCTCCTCCTATTTATTTGTTCGGACAAGTTAATTTAACACAAATCCACGGAAGACAATGGAATTAAGAATAATTAAGGGTATAGTGATATCAAACTATAACTTGTCCGAACAATATTGGAAGCAATGAGGCAACACCCCATCAGCAAAGACTTAAATACGGAATTCCCGCACAGGAAGAGTCTTGCTCGCAAACTCGGCAAGGTACTTAGCCTCAGGCGCATAGCCCAAACCAGGCTTATGCAATTGCTCAATCAAAATCGCACCGCCGATTGGGGCAAGCGGGTTCTCGCAAATATCTTTGGCGAGGTAGCGGTTGGACATACTGAACCCCCACGCAATGCTACCCAAAGCAAAACCAACATGGGCGGTTGCCGCTGCAGAAATACTGGTCTCGGCAACCTTGCAAGCCAAATTAATATTCATGCCGCGTTTGAGGCACTCGTGCCCTGCCCGAACCATCGCCTGGGTACCGCCCAGCTTAATCAACTTCAAACTGATTCCTTGGGCAGCACCTCTCTCGTTAAGCTCCACAATATCTTCCAAGGATTGAATCGATTCATCAGCACACAAGGGAAGATGCGTCTCTTGATACAAAGTGCTGGCAGCGTCAATCATGCTGCTTGGGTATGGCTGCTCAAAGAAACTCAAGCCACTCTCAACACCTGCATAAGCAATAGCAAGCGCTTCTTCAATCGTCAAACCTTGATTGGCGTCGGCAGAAACAACGTCGCCTCGCAACGCTTTACTCAGTTCGCGTACACGCAAAACATCATTGGCAAGATTGCCAGTACCTACCTTAATCTTCCACTGACGATAGCCAAGTTGACGCAACTGGTTTGCTTCCTCAAGCTCGCTTTCCAGATTGCCAGACGCCAGCATATGCAACATCTCCAGTCTGCCGTTGGAATCGACAGTCCGATCTCCAGCAAGCAGTTGGTAAAGCGGCACTCCCTGTCTTTGCGCAAAGAGATCCATCAGAGCAGTTTCATAGCAAGATTTTGCAGAAGCATTCGAGTACAAGACTTGATCTTGCGAGAATTCAATAGCATCGGGATTAGAAATTTCTTTACCCAACAACTTCAAACTCAAATACTCAGTGCTCGCAGCAATACTGCCCAAGGTTTCGCCAGTCATCAGTGGTGCGGCACTAGCCTCGCCCCAGCCTTCGCGCCCGTCTTCATCTATCAATCGAATCAACAAAGTTTGTGCATATGTAATGGTTTCGCCAGCCATTTTGATTGGCTTAATCATTGGCAACTCAAGCGGATATAGTTGGGCGCTACGTATTTGCATGAAATGAAGTAAAAAGTAGTTAAAGAAAATTAATATAAGTAGGAGACAAAATGATATCCCCCAACAAAGCAAATGCAACAAGAATCTTTTTTATGCCCCCAATTAAAGCCATCCTGACATTGATCGCACTTGGCATTGCCAGCGCCTTCATGATGGGAGGTGAGGCACAAGCCGCTTATCCGGATAAACCGATTCGCCTCATCATCCCCTTTGCAGCTGGAGGCCCTTCAGATGTCTTGGGAAGATCCATTGGACAGCGCCTGAGTGTTTTAATTGGGCAGCCTGTACTAGTAGAAAACAAGCCTGGTGCCGGCACTAACCTAGCTGCCGACTTTGTTGCTAAATCTCCAGCAGATGGCTATACCCTGCTTCTGATGATGGTGGGAACTCAGGCAATTAACGAGGCGATGTATCCCAAGTTAAGTTACAGCACACTGAAAGATTTTGCGCCCGTTAGCTTAGTTGCATCGTCTTCGCTTGCACTTGTAGCTAATCCTGAATTACCTGCTAAAAACCTAAAAGAAGTGATTACCTATGCAAAGGCCAATCCTGGGAAGCTCAATTATGCAACCTCAGGTGCTGGTACGCCATTGCATATGGGTGGTGAACTCTTAAATAATCTCGCAGGAATCAAGATTGTTCATGTGCCCTATAAAGGCGCCGCACCAGCTTTGAATGATGTATTGGGCGGTCAAGTGCAATTAGCGATGGTTGGCACTCCATCAGTCCTGCAATACCTTAAAACGGGCAAATTGATTGGCATTGGTGTAACCAGCCCTAAGCGCTCTCCAAATGCTCCTGAGGTACCAACCATTGCAGAAACGATTCCTGGATACGAAGTAGAGTTAGTCTATGCCGTTGTCGCCCCTACTGGAACTCCCAAGCCCGTCATCAGCTACCTAAATAGCCAGCTTGCAAAAGCCTTAGAAAACCCTGAGGTTAAAGAGCGCCTGGCAGGACAAGGGTTTGATATTAGACTCAGCACTCCAGATCAATTGGGGGGTTATATTCGGAGCGAACTGAAGAAGTGGGAACCGATTGTGAAAGAATCTGGCGTTAAGCCTGAATAAAAAACTTTGAGTCATTTATTTAATGTGCATTTTGAGTGTGAGAAAACATGATTGAAACTTCTGGAAAAAAATTAGCTGGTCCGATTATTCGACTTCATCCAAACGACAATATTGTTGTTGCTCGGGTTGATGTCAGCATTGGCACCGAAGTACCTAGTGAGCACTTTACAAGCCGTAGTCAGGTTCCTGCTGGCTATAAGATTGCCACTAAAAAAATCACCAAGGGCGACCCTATTCTCAAATACAACGTCACCGTTGGATTTGCAAACGTGGATATTGAACCGGGCACGATGGTGCATAGCCATAACACCGAGTTCCGAGAATTTGATCGTGACTATGCTTACGCTAGCGAGTTCAAACCAACAGAAATGTTGCCAGAAGCAGAACGCGCAAGCTTCCAAGGCTATGTTCGCTCTAATGGCAAAGTGGGCACACGTAACTTCATTGGCATTTTATCGACAGTGAATTGTTCGGCAACCGTCGTAAATAAAATTGCTGATTGGTTTACGCCTGAGCGCTTAAAAGATTTTCCGAATGTGGATGGGGTAGTCGCCTTTAGTCACGATATTGGCTGTGGCATGGAAATGAGTGGTGAGCCAATGCAATTGCTCCGCCGTACCATGGCAGGCTATGCACGCCACCCTAACCTAGCTGCCGCTCTCATCGTGGGTCTTGGTTGTGAACGCAATCAACTCAAAGGCTTGATGGAGCAAGAAGATCTCAAAGAAGGTCACAATCTTCACACTTTCATCATGCAAGAATCTGGCGGAACTCGTAAAACGATTGAGGCTGGCATAGAGGCAGTTAAAGCGCTGTTACCAGAAGCCAATAAAGCTAAACGAGAAACGGTTTCGGCCAGCCACTTGATGGTTGGCTTGCAATGTGGTGGATCAGATGGATTCTCATCCATCACTGCCAATCCAGCACTCGGAGCAGCTATTGATATTCTGTCACGCCATGGAGGCACGGGCATCTTGTCAGAGACTCCCGAGATCTACGGAGTAGAACATACACTCACGCGCAGAGCCGCCTCCAAAGAGATTGGTGAAAAACTCATCAAGCGCATTCGTTGGTGGAAAGATGAATATTCAGTCGGTCGTGATGTTCAGATCAATGGTCAAGTCAGTCCAGGCAATCAAATTGGCGGTCTTGCGAATATCTTTGAAAAGTCACTTGGCTCTTCCATGAAAGGGGGCACGGGGCCCTTGATGGAGGTTTACAAATATGCAGAGCCTGTAACTACTAAGGGCTTTGTATTTATGGATACACCAGGATTTGATCCAGTCTCTGCTACAGGGCAAATTGCAGGCGGCGCCAATTTAGTCGCGTTCACTACAGGGCGTGGTTCTATGTTTGGATCAAAACCAGCTCCTTGCATCAAACTGGCAACCAATACACCCATGTATCAGCGCCTGACTGAAGACATGGATATCAACTGCGGAGAAATCCTGGATGGCACGGTATCAGTCCAGGAGATGGGGCAGCGGATTTTTGAACTCTTCTTGCGTACCGCCTCTGGCGAAGCTTCCAAGAGCGAACTGCTTGGTCTTGGGGATTATGAGTTCGTGCCTTGGCAAATTGGCGTGATGAGCTAAGCTCCAACCACTGCAGTACCCAATAAGGCGGGCTATAAGCCCGCTTTTTCTTTGTTACACAAGAAGCTGAAATCAATCCCTCAAGGGACTGTAGAATTAATGCTATTGGCTCAACAGGGATTTACGGTAGGCTTATGAAATTTAAGGATTACTACGAAACGCTTGGTGTTGCTCGCGGTGCTACTGAAGCCGATATTAAAAGTGCTTATCGTAAACTAGCCCGAAAATATCATCCAGACGTCAACACAGAAAAAGATGCTGAAGAGCGCTTTAAAGAAGTTGGCGAGGCTTATGCCGTTCTCAAAGATACCGAGAAGCGTGCTGCTTACGATCAAATGGGTAGTAACTGGAAGAGCGGGCAAGACTTCACACCGCCACCAAACTGGAATGAAGGTTTTGAATTCTCGGATGGCGGTTTTGGTGGCGGCGCTTACGAAGGAGATCAAAGTGAATTCTTTGAATCTCTTTTTGGTAGAGGTAAACATCGCCAAGGTGGACGTGGCGGTCATTCTAGACAAGATCAGGGCATGCACTTCAAGGGTCAAGATCATCATGCGAAAATTTTGATTGATCTTGCTGACGCTTACAACGGCGCCAAAAGAACGATTGCCCTGCATATGCCAACACTGGATGCAAGCGGTCATGTCACTACACAGGAGCGCAAACTCGATGTCAGCATTCCTAAAGGAATTAAAGCTGGACAAAATCTGCGCTTGAGTGGGCAAGGTGGACCTGGGATGGGCGAAGGTGGTGCTGGCGACCTCTACTTGGAAATTGACTTCCACCCCAACCCTCTCTACCGAGTCGATGGCAAAGATATTTATCTGGACTTACCACTTGCACCATGGGAAGCGGCACTTGGTACAACGGTAAAAGTTCCCACGCCAGCTGGTACGACTCTAGAATTAACCATTCCAGCAAATACCATTGCAGGTCGCAAGATGCGACTCAAAGGCAAAGGTATTCCAAGCAAAGAGCCTGGCGACCTCTATGTCATCACGATGATCGCAACGCCCCCCGCTGATACTGATGCCCAAAAAGAGGCTTACCAAGCATTTGGGAAAGCTTTTGAATTCAACCCCAGAACACACCTGAAGGGATGATGAACATGACCAAAACCAATATCACCTGGATTGAAGGCACCATTGTTGAGAATGAAATTCACATGAGTATTGTGGAGTTATCGCAAGCGGCAAGTACTAGCGAAGAGCTGATCATGGCATGGGTCACTGAGGGTGTCCTCAGCCCCACAGGATCATCACCCCAGGACTGGCGCTTTGGCGGAGATTCATTAAGCAGAACCAAGACTGCCGTGCGCCTCAGTAGAGATCTGGAAATCAATACCCCAGGGCTGGCGCTGGCCCTACAGTTGCTCGATCAAATCTCTGATCTCAGAGCGCAGCTTGTGCGTATTGGTAATAGCAGCAAGGACTAAGACTCGGCCCTTTGCAATAAGAATTCCCAACGCTGCATCTTCTGCTCTAAGTCAGCAGTAATATTAGTTAAACGAGCCTGCATGCTGGCTGCCAGCTCAGGCTCATTTTTATACAAATCGGGATTACTCATCTTAATGCCAATGTCCGCCTGCTCTGTTTCAAGCTTCTCAATCTGCAAAGGCAATACTTCAAGCTCTTGACGCTCTTTACCATTCAGCTTTTGCATACCGCTTTTAACTGGCGCAGGCTTTACTTCAGTCTTAGTAAGCACCTTCTCAACAGACTTAGTGGTTTGTTCTTGCTTGGTAGCGCCATTTACAGCTCGAATTTTGTCTGAACGTGCCTTTTGAATTTTCCAATCTTCGTAGCCACCCTCATATTCACGCCAAAAGCCGTCGCCTTCATGCGCAATAATGCTAGTAACCACGTTATCCAAGAAATAACGATCGTGGCTCACTAGGAATACGGTACCTTTGTAGTCTTGCAATAACTGCTCGAGCAAATCTAAGGTATCAATATCTAAATCGTTGGTTGGCTCATCCAGCACTAATACGTTTGCGGGTCTTGCAAACAGGCGGGCCAGTAGCAAGCGATTACGCTCACCACCAGATAAAGTGCTCACAGGCGAATTTGTACGCTCGGGAGAAAACAAGAAGTCACTTAAATAACTCTTCACATGTTTACGATTGCCGTTGATCTCGATCCACTCGCTACCAGGGCTAATGTAATCCTCTAAAGAGGCATTGAGGTCAAGGCCTTCTCGCATTTGGTCAAAGTAAGCTACTTCGATACGGGTGCCCATAGTCGCCGTACCAGAATCAGGCGCAATCGTTCCCAAAATTAACTTCAGTAAAGTTGTTTTACCGGCACCGTTGGGTCCCAATAGGCCAACCTTGTCGCCACGCAAAATGGTTGCTGTGAAATCTGTCACGATGGGTCGATCGTAAGACTTAGAAATATTTTGGAGGTCGGCAACAATCTTACCGCTACGATCTCCAGAGGACACAGCCAGCTTCACCTGGCCAATGGCATCGCGCCTCTGCGAGCGGCTCACACGGAGATTTTCCAAACGGGCAATACGGGCAACACTTCGTGTGCGGCGCGCCTCAACCCCTTTACGAATCCACACTTCTTCTTGAGCAAGTAACTTATCAGCACGCGCATTAGCCAATGACTCAGAATTCATCTCCTGGTCTTTTAAAACCTCATACGCTGAAAAATTTCCAGGGTAGGAGCGCAATATGCCACGATCAAGCTCCACAATTTGTGTGCAAACGTTATCCAAGAAAGCACGATCATGGGTAACCAAAATGACCGAGCCTTGGTATTCTTTTAGGAGCTCTTCTAACCAAGCAATCGAATCCAAGTCCAAATGGTTGGTAGGCTCATCCAATATCAGCACATCAGGCACCTCAACTAAAGCGCGAGCTAAGGCAACTCGTTTTTTGGTTCCGCCAGACAATGTATTGATCTTAAGATCAGCCTCGAGATGCAATCGATCCAAGGTTTCATAAACACGTTGCTCCCAGTTCCATCCACTGACAGACTCTAATTGGGACTGAACTTCATCAAGGCGATGGTGGGACGCATCATCCCACTCTCCAACACTAAGAGCCTCATATTCCTCACGCAAGGCCTTAGCCTTTGCGACGCCTTGAGACACTGCATCAAATACGGTTTCATTGTCTTCAAAAATCGGTTCTTGGGGGACATAGGCTATACGCAGACCTTGCTGGTATTGCAGCAGTCCATCATCCAATTTTTCTATGCCAGCCAAGATCTTCAATAAGGAAGATTTGCCAGTGCCATTGCGGCCAATTAAGCCAACACGTTCGCCAGATTCGAGGGAAAAAGCGGTGTTTGCGAGGAGGTCAACGTGGCCAAAAGCCAGTTTTGCATCAGTAAGTACGATTAAAGCCATGGCGACATTATCAACGCTTCAGAAAAAGAGGGGATATTTTCCCCAATTTCTGCGAGACTAGCCGTATATGACCTGCAAATTATCGACGTCCACACCGCGCCTGATTCTGTTTGCGGGCCATGCTGGAACTGGAAAATCGACTTTAGCCAAGAGGGCTCTGCCCCTGATTATCCAAAAGACTGGGGAAGATTTTTTCTTTTTGGATAAAGATACAGTTTATGGAACTTATAGCTCCCATGTTATGCAACTGACCACCCATAACCCGAATGACCGAGATAGCCCCTATTACCTCGAAAATCTGCGGGATTGGGAATACTCTGGCCTGATTGATATTGTCAGGGAAAATCTTCTCATTGGTGTGAATGTCATTTTGGTCGGCCCATTTTCCAAAGAGATCCAAGGTGGAAAGATGTTCAGTCCAGTAGCGTTGGGTATTCCATCAGAAACGATTATCCGACTTGCCTGGATAGATTTAGAAGAGAGTGAAGCAAAGCATCGGATGGAGAAACGCGCCGATCCACGAGATGACTGGAAGCTTGCAAACTGGAATCAATACACCAAACGCAGAATTCAACCACCGGAGCATCCAGCAATTTTTCGATTCGATAACCTTGAGTTCAATGAGGATCAATTTGAGAAACTCATTAATCATCTAGTTCAATAAATCATCGGCAAAAAAATAGGACCCCTTCAGGAGCCCTACCTCAAGACCTAAGAACTGAATTCTTAGAACTTGTAAGTCACACCAACGCCTGGTGTCCACGGGTTAAGCGTTAACTTACCCAAATTAGTACCGCCAGCAACAGTCGTCACATTAGTGCTCATCTGAACGTATTTAACATCCACGTTTAAGCCCCA
>Ga0194059_1000292_pt1 | contig 24217 bp, 18 predicted proteins | sample SepL6211m_MetaG_FD_163426 | JGI IMG/M metagenome (GOLD analysis project Ga0194059, IMG submission 163426) | Anoxic zone freshwater microbial communities from boreal shield lake in IISD Experimental Lakes Area, Ontario, Canada - Sep2016-L626-11m | ecosystem: Environmental > Aquatic > Freshwater >... | reverse complement strand
ATAGTGAACATTGATTTGCATGCACACAAACGTAAAACAATTATCTGCACTCACCCGGCTTGCGACCAAATGTTTTCTCAGATTCGACACATGCAGAGTCACGTGAAGGCCATTCACGAAGGCATCAAAGATGTTGCATGCACTCACCCGGGTTGTGTACAAATGTTTTCTCAGATTGGACACATGCGGATCCACGTCAAGGCAATTCACGAAGGTATCAAAGATGTCTCATGCACTCATCCAGGTTGCAACCAAATGTTTTCTGAAATTGGACGCATGCGGAGTCACGTCAAGGCAATTCATAAAGGCATCAAGGATGTCACATGCACTCATCCGGGCTGCGACCAAATGTTCTCTCGGAGTGGACACATGCGCCGACATGTCAAGGCAATTCACGAAGGCATCAAGGATGTCACATGCACTCATCCGGGCTGCGACCAACTGTTTTCCACCAATCAAAATATGCTCCGGCATGTCAAGACCATTCATGAAGGCATCAAGGACGTCACATGCACACACCCAGGTTGTGACCAGATGTTTTCTGAGACTGGAGCCATGCGCAAGCACGTCAAGACCATTCATGAAGGCATCAAGGACGTCGCATGCACTCATCCGGATTGCTGTCAAGTATTCTCCCAGGTTACACATATGCGCCAGCACGTAAAGACCATCCATGAAGGCGTCAAGGACATTCAATGTACGCAAATGGGTTGTGACCAAATGTTTTCCACAAATCAAAACATGCACCGACATGTCAAGGCAATTCACGAAGGCATCAAAGATATCGCATGCACTCACCCTGGCTGCGACCAAATGTTTTCCACAAATCAAAACATGTGCAATCACTTTAAATCATGGCACACCACCCAAGGCATGAACCGCAAGAAGAAACAAGAAGACCGAGTGCGTCAACTATTGACAGCTGTTTACGCAATTGACGAAAACATCCACGTGCAATACCGTGGAGGATGTGTCCCTGACCCAGACAAGTACCGTGCCTTCATCGACTTTGGTGTCGTTGGGATCATCCCGGCATGCGTCATCGTCGAATGCGACGAGCTTGCACACACGTCCTACATGCTGAGGTGTGAACTTACAAGAATGGAACAGATTCACGAGTCGATTGTCACAGGAGGAGAGGAGCGCCCGGTGGTATTCGTTCGGTACAATCCCAACGGTTCATTTGAGGAAGATGGCGTGCCCATGAAAATGCTCCGCCGCGAACGAGAGCAACTCCTTCTGTCATTCCTGGCAAAAGTGGCCTCAGGGGAAATCGTACTCACCAACCCGCTCAATATTGTGTACATCTGTTACAGTACGTTTGAAGGGGAGCCAGAAATCTTCTATGATCCGGATTTCTCGGAACAGATGAAAGGTTGCGTGCGCATGTTTAATTAAACGCAGAGTAATCAAACAAAGGATTTTGGGGGGGGTGAGAGACAAGGCGTGGTTGTTAATAGGACACAGTTCAATGATTAACGTTTCTTTGTTATTAGTTTTTCGTAATATACGTATCCCTCACGCGCTCTTGCTTCGTCATAGAAGAGAAGGTGTGGCTCATGCTCTCTCCGTTCCTCGAAATCTCGGTACAGTTTCTTTGGTAGCCAAGAACGGGATTTTTTGGTTTTTACCTTGTTGGATGTCTGACAATTGTCAGATGTCTCATCAGATTGCTTGTCCGGACATTTTTTGGGAACACTAGACAAATGGCACGCTACACCCACCCGGATGTGCGTGGGAATTGCTGAAAAGTATGGTGAATCCTCAATGGTCGAGTCAGTTAAATCCATATCCAGCTTTTCAAGATCCAAGTCCATGACAGCTGAATCCGAGAACGTTTCAGCCATGACAAGGCACTTGTCCATGTTGAACGTTATTGGATACTGCACATGTAATCCGTTGGCAACCAATCCAAGCGCGTCGGAACCAAGTGCGTCAATCATTTCCTGGGCACTCCTTGTCGTGAGCGTCCCAAGGCAGACTCGTCGTGCCAGAACGTCCGGTCGAACGCATGCATTTGAGCTTGAATAGCTTGGGAACGAGCGCTTGACATGTGGCACCTCAACCACTTTGGAGGAACGCTTGCGCTTCTTTGGCGCTTCGAATATCGTGTGCCCAAATGTGAACTGAAATTGATTCAGCGCCTTCCGTGCATCACCGGCAACAATGACGCTGAACAAATACAAATCCATTGCGGCCACTTCCGTCGGACATGCCCGGTTTGCGTGCTTGAGGACTGAATGAGTCTCTTGCGCGTCGAGGAGATGGAATGGGACAAACGTTGTCTTCTCAATGATGCGTGCAAACGAATCGGAACCCGCGTCAATGTCTGAACTGATACACACAAGAAGTACCCTGTTGAACGTTGCGGGTCTCTGCACAAATAAATTGATGAATCGTGTAATGACGTCAAATCCCGTTCGATCGTTGGCAAACGTCTCAAACTCATCGAGGACGACGACACCCATGTCTTGGAAGGCTGTGCTTTCCCGGACATGTGACTCGAGTTTGGGGAGCGTCCGTGATTCACTTGCAAAGGCGTTTACCGCTTTGAATCCGTACCGAGAGGCTGCAAGCTCAATTGCCAAGCTCTTTCCCACGCCACACGGACCTTGGACAAACAGGATACCTCCAAGCTTTCGGTCCAAGGATCTAATTTTGAACCAAGAGTCAATTTGTGATACCGAATCTGAGTTACCAATCACATTTGTCGGTTTTGCAATCAAAGTCCACAGCGAATTGTGATCAATGGGATCTTGAATGGGAGGCTTAAAGACAAGAGCCGTCCCCCATGATACCATGGGATGAGTTTGTTTGGTTTGTTGTCCTGTCTGTGATAAAATATTATTGTCAATCTTAACTATTTCATTTTAACAACCAGTCGTCTTTGCCGAGCTTTGAGCTTTAGCCCTATGATGATTAGCACAAGCATGATTGCTGCAACCAGTAAAGGAATTCTGGCCTTTGTCCATACTTTCTCCCATGGGGCAGTATACAAGAGACGTCGTGTCACTTGACTCAGTCGTACAAGGTTCACGACTGGGATCTCAGATCCATCCATTTTCATGCGACGTGTGATTGATTTGGATGAGCCACCAATGCTATCAATCTTAATCACTTCTGGTGAAAAGATACGTGGAGTGAGCTCAATCTGGACCGGGTTCAAGATCGTGTCGTTGCCAAGGCCAAATAACCGGTGAATTTCATCTGCAACAGGATAGCAACCGTGAGCACAATACGCAACATACGCAACAGGTCGTCCAGTGGAATCAACAAGCGATGAAATGTCCTGCGGGTCCCGGATCCACATGTGTTCCGTGTCACCGTGGGGGCAGTATGCAATCCCTGTGATTGAGTCTGTGCTATCCACTTCAACCACCATCCGTTCAAGATCAAATGGATGTCCGCCGTCGTGCGGATTGCAATCCTGAATGTAGAAGCACCAGTATGAGATGCGATAGACACCGCTCTGAGGAGTTGTCACCCACGCATTGACTCCGGGAACTTGCGTACCATTCACAAGGTACTCATGTAAGTCAAGTGGGAAGAATTGTTCCCGGGAATCAAAATGATAGCGGGGACAGTGTCTCTGGACAAGTGCATCGGCAGTCATGAGCGGAGCCCCAAGAGACCTCATTTTAATGTCTGCAATATTTGTTTTTATGGTTTGAGAGAGTTTCTGTAACATGGTTCATCAAAGATGCATTGAACAATCTCGTCAATGTTGCTTTCAATGGAGTGGCTGCAATCTGCAATGGGAACAAGGCTTGAGTTCCTGATTTGCTTGTGCAACAGCTCGCTGTTATTGAATGGAATCACGTCATCATTGTTGCCATGAATGATTAGAGTTTTCACACCAATTGCATCTATAGAATGTGCAATAGATTGTGCAATTGGTTTGAGAATCAGCAACTCCGTCTCAAATAGACCGCACACATACCTGTTGAACAGCATCATGTGATGAGCCGCGTTCACACCTCGATACAATATAGGGAAGATATGAATTTTGAGCTGAGAGATATTTATCTCACCGGGACACGAAGAGTTCATTCTGATCAGAGCATACCATAACGCCAACCTTGTCGCACAGTATGGAAAGACAAACGTTTGAAACACCATTGACGCCAAATCGCGTGACGATCTCATCAGAAGAACAGCTCCCACAAGGCTGACCACGCTAGATGTGCTGGCCAGAACAAATGCTCTTGGATCGTGGGCGAGTGACTCGGTGATAGGGCCCTGCGTGTCACAGAAGATGGCTGGGGCAAGGAGTACAAGGAGACTTGCTGGACACGCCAATGCCATGAGACATGATACCGTGGCACCCATTGAAAAGCCAATAATGATACGCGTCTTTGATTCGAATCGTTGGAAAATTTTGACACCCGATGACGCACTCGTCTCCAGTGAGACTGCTCGAGTAATGTACGTGACATATTGAGACTGCTTGTGCGATTCAGACTTCTGAGACTGATCTGGGAATAGACGTGTGAATCCGTGTCCGGCTGCATCATGCATGGTAATAATAAAAGACAAGTCTGAGTTGAATAACGTCTTTGCAATGCCGTTTGCAAGTAACAGCGCTGATGAGCCGCACCATGAAGCATATCCATGGTTGATATGCACTGCAACGTCAAATGACGTGCATTGGCAAGGATGTCTAATCTCTAAGAAGTGAACAATTTGAGGAACGTTTTCATAAATATAACTTTTGACTATGGGTTGAAAGTCATGCATCAAACATGGACAATAAAATTTCCCAAAAAAGACGTCATCCCAAAAATCAAAATTTTATATTGTGTTTGTTTGAAAGAGCCATGAAGACAAGCTCCGTTGTAGCAATCATTGTGACGGTTGCCACAGTTGTTTCCGTCATTGTCGTCTCATTGTTGCTAAGACGTAGAAGTAAAAACAAGAGACTGCTTTCCAATTCACTCGGTTCGTCCAATCAATCATCAGTGTTAGACGCAGACACAGACGTCGTCTTAGGCGCGCACACACTCTCAGCAGAAACAAACTCTAATCCACCTCCCCCTGATTTCCTCAATGTGGGTGAAACGACGGTCCAGATGAAAACGTTTGGAGTTCAAGCACATCTTTTGGAGTTTTTGACTCTGTTCAAACCGTGCGGGACGGAGTTCATGTGCTCTGGAAATTATACGGTGAAGGCGATACAAGGATCAACCCTTGTAGGCATTGAAACCAGGGGACCGTGTGCACTAAAAGCGGTGTATATTTATGGGCACTACGAGAGGTCAATGATTCCCATTGGATGGCAAATGGAAGAAGGAAGCGTGTGGATTCCATTGGGGTCAGATTACACTACTTTACATGTGCTCAATTATTCTGGTTCTAACTCAGTCTCAGACTCAGCCTCAGACTCAGCCTCAGACTCAGCATCAGTCTCTTCTCATGATATCTTTGTGACGAAGGCCGTTCTCTCTACGCTCTCTACTCCGTTGAAGCTACGCTTTCTCTTCAAATTACCACATGAAATCTCTGGTGAATCTGGTGTTGCGGGCGCCGTATCCACCGTATCCGCCTCTGATGCAACGGGCTTAAACTTGGATTCCGCAGCTTCCCGTATGGTTGCATTCAGCGCATTTGGAATGCTGACCTGATTGCACGGCGTTGAGCACGGTGCACGCGGAGATTTGCACAGGACGCGTGAATCAGTGCGTCCTTTGGAACGCGTATATCCCAGGGTGAGACGTGATGCTGCAATTGCAAGGTCTGTCTGGTCCGTCTCGCCACTGCCGTACCAATTAGTATCAAAGAATTGCCCGATGTCCCATTTTACGGTGTCGATAAACAGCACCTCGATGCGCTTGCATAACTTGCAGAACGTCTTCTGCTCGTACACCTTAGTGTCTATGAATTTCAGCGTTGGCAGTGCAACCACTTCCCTTTCAAGAATGTAGAACCAGTGCGGATACGTCAACTCATAGTCCGAATCGTAGCCGTCCACGAATTTATGGATCACTTGAAAGATCACAACAAACACTGCGAGGTGATGCTTGTGGAAGAAAGATCGGTCCCCGAGGAGCTTCCGCATGAAACGCATCATGTTCTTGCTCATTTGAATCGTGCACGGCGATGAAATGTTCTCGCCCACGACAAAGAATGTGTCGCAGTACTTGAGAAAATGTTCCCATTTGGCATCAAAATTTGCGTCCACATTTGCCGCATTTGTTTTTTGGGATTTTTCCAAATTTGTTGAATTTTCAGATTTGGCGGTTGCGGCTGCGCATTGCATAGTCATGCGTGAACACGAAATTGCGATTGAAGCTGGCATGGTTTTTGAATGTTTGAATGAAGTGAAATAAAAGTCAACTGAATAAAACTGAATAAAATTTATTATTCTTCCGTTACACAATATCTAGACTTCGGCAACAAATTTGTCATCATCTTCCGTTTTGTCCGTTTTGTCCGTTCCGCCCTTTGTCTCTTCCGCCCCATTGCCGCCATCACTCTCAGCGCTCTTATCCTTTGACTCCTTCAACTTCTTTTGGATCTCGTGGTCCTTCTTGATGCGTTCTACCATTTCCTTTGATTTTCCGGTGCGCATGGCAACCATAGCGTCCTGCAAATTCTGGAGACGGGTCTCGCGGTACTTCACGTCCTCGATGCGCGTGTAATCCGGGGGGACGGCAACCCAATCGTTTGTGCTGCAGACGTAGACGTCAAAAAAATCACACTTCTCTGAGATCTTGGCGGCCTCTGCGTTCGCGGAATCCAGCGTTGGGAAGCAGCCAAAGATCTTGATGGCGGACTCTTGCATCTGGGAAGTCTGCCGTGTCCCGCCCGGAGACACGATGCACAGCAGCGCGTACGCCTGTCCCGGGACGGAATGGCGGAACGCCCATGCTTCTTTGGCGCGATCGTTGATCTCTTCTTCCACATGAACATTCTGCTCCGGTAGGAAGTTCATGGTCTGATGAAACCACACAATATTTTTAAAGACTGAAATCCAACGAGAAATCCATCGACGCCTGAGACGCAAGCCACAAAATATCGTTTTGCTTAAATATTTTATATGTGTATTACAAACCATGAACTACGGTGATCCGTATCAGAATTCAATGCAAATGCCTGATCTTTCCCAGATTCAGATGCCTGATTATTCACAAATGCAACCGTCGTCAGCACAGATGATGCAACCGCAGATGCATGATTATTCACAGATGCAACCGTCGTCGGCACAGATGATGGAGCGTATGATGGCTCACATGCGATCCGCTGCGCCACCCGCCGCTGGACCCACCTCGTCTCCTGCAGAACAGGCCATGCAGGCACTCCAGTCTGTTCACGCGCCAACACAGGCCGCTCCTGCCGCTCCTACCGCTCCTGTCAGTAGTAGTGCATTACTTGGCGCAGAACACATGGCCGCACCTGAGATCCAGATACCAGAAGCGCATACGCCTGTTGTACAAGCTGCTGCGCCAACTGTCCAAGCTCCGCAACCCGTGCTAGCATTGCCTCAACAGGTACAGATACCGCAACTTCCGGCCGCATCAGCAGAATTGTCTGTACCAGCTGCTACTGGTTCCATGACTTACAAGAAATTCCAAGTGTCAGATATTTTTTATTCAAAGGTTGGAATTTCCATATTAACATCAGTAGCAAGTTTTGTGAGCTTGATCATCATTAATCCGCCTTTCATTCACGAGAGCGTTGATGATGACATCAGATGTCCGAAGCCAAATTATCTTTTGGCTTATATTTTTTCCGTTGTTGTATTCGTTGCAATGATGCTTATTCCCATGGGAACACGTCAGAAAGCGGTAGCATAGGAGGATACTCACTTATCAAGGGCCTTTGCAAGCGCACGCACGGCATCTTCCATCGACGACTTATGCTTCTTCTTTTGTTTCTCTGATTTGTCTGACTCCGATCTCTCTGATTCGGACTCTGATTCTGATTCGTCGCACTCAGATTCAGTCTCGGACTCTGATTCGGATTCGGATTCGGATTCGGACTCTGATTCAGATTCGGACTCAGATTCAGACTCGGATTCAGACTCGGAGTCTTCTGACGATCTGCCCCTGGAGGATCGTTTGCGGCGTCGTCGATGATGTGACTGTGACTCCTCCGAATCAGTGATTTCCATTTCAACCGACGTTTCACTAGAAACGTCTTGGTCAGAACCGATGCAAAACTGACGCAAGTCGATAATCTCATCCCGCCGTGCATCAGATTTCTCTGATTCACACTCTGAATCAGACTCTGACTCAGACTCAGACTCCGATTCAGACCCTTCAGAATCCTCCTCAGATTCATCAGATTCAGACCCCTCTTCGGATTCAGACTCCTCCTCACCAGATCCATCCGATTCAGACTCAGACTCAGATTCTGATTCTGACTCCGATTCAGATTCAGAATCATCCACATCCAAGTCGTTACTATCAAGTGACTCATCAGAGTCAGCGCCCACTTTATTGTCAGTGGAACCAGTGAGACCGCCCGGTTTTCCAGACCCATTAACCAGACTTCCAAGTGGAATCAGGGAAGAAAGCGGTGCATTACCATTCAATTTCATAAAGTCAGCGGCAGTTTGAGATCCCAGGTGTTTCTCCCGCATTGCTGTAAACATGTCCAATGCACTTGGCGCTCCAAGTGCGTTCAGGCCCGGAGTCTTGGATTTGTCAGTTTTGTCCTTGGTAGTATCAAGTGATACGACCTTTGGAGCAGAATCCTCAGCAGCATCATCCTCGGATTTTTCAGATTTGTCTTCATCAGAATCATCTGATCCAGATTCCTTGGCGTTGGAATCCTTGTCATCATCAGAGTCTTTTCCTGATTCTGAATCAGGAGATAATTCTGATTTGTGAGAATTATCTCCTGATTCAGAATCAGACTCCTTATCCGATTCCGTTTCATCTTCTAGTTGGAGGAACCCCTCGAGCGCATGCCCAGCAATGTCCGCTTGGGAGATGACCGATGACATCGTGTTCTTGTTCGCTTCGAACTCTGGATGGGTGTGATCCACAACAAAGAGAGCCGGGTGATGGATGACGACGTTGCTTGCCGCACTCAGAAAGGCGTGAATGAGCTCTGACTCACTGTAATTTTTAATGACAATTTTTTTCCCTATTGGCTTTGATGCTTCCAGAATCCCCTTGTTTAAAGTCAGAACTTGATTGGCAAGCGTACTGCATTCGCTCAACGCAGGAAATTTGCTTATAAGTTTTTCAGTAAAGTCTCGAACGATAATGGCGTTCCAGTTTTTTACTTGTGAGATGGCAGCCTTAAAATTGTGAATAATCTCATTATCCGTCTCACAACACTCCGCAATCTGCGTATACTGCAGCCGGAAAATGGCAAAAAGCGGTGTTGTCAAAATTCCATGAAGCTTTTGAATGTACAGCTTTTTTGCTTCCAGGGATGACGCCATGGGAAGCTGTTTAAGATAGCGCGTTATTATTTTCCAGACTGGTTTGACGCAACCACGTTTTTGACAAATTGTTGTGGGCCGTGTTTGGAGGAGATGATTTTTAATATTGATGCCTCACAAGAAGATGGACGAACCAGATCCAAAGAGGGCCCGTGTTGCGGCAAAGACGGCTGATGAGGTTCTTGTGGAAAAGAACGCGAGGAATCTATCACAAAGATTGCCCGGTGTTGGAAGGAATGCGACTTTTGAGCATCTCCTTAAGTGGATGAAAGATAACTATGCAATGCAGCCACTTGCAGATGAGACACAGCAGATTTCTCACTGGAGTGTGCAGACAGACTGTTCAAGTCGCCGCACGTTCCTCCATAAGGATGGAACTCCCACTCCAACTTATCATAGTCTACAGAGTGGCCACTCACGAGCAACACCTTTAACTGAACAAGAAAAACAACTTGCAAAGACTGCAAGGAGTCAGAACATCAGTATAACACTCAGTAATCGCAACTTGGGGCAACTGCACTGGCTTGAAGGTGCCGGCTTAAAGGCTTTCATGGTGTTCATGCAGTCACTGGGGTACACAAGTGTGCAATTCGAACGCATGATTGATGGCGTCGTCGTCGACTTCTGTGCAACGGTTGGCTTGTATACTGCACCGGTTCAGGTCAAGGTTGCAAGAGGCCCGCCCGGCACGCAAGTCAATTTTAATGTAAACAAGGCTGATGGCGCTGCAGGCGGGCGATATGACCATCATATTTTGATTTGCCTGGTGGTCAGCGTGACAGACAACGCAAATCTTGATTGCAGCAAATTCGACGAGCTTCCAGATGTTGACATCCTTGAAGCTTACGTCATGAAGTCATCCGGCATCAAAAGCAGTTTCCAACCAGTTGTCTACGACCACACCCCGGGATCCAATCGTGGACGTGAAAACGCATATGAGGCCTTCCGATACATCGTTGGCCGTGACAATCCGGAGAAGATGGAACAGATCATGCGGTCGTTGGAATCAAATATCCAGGAAGTTTGGAAGGAGCGCAAATGGACACGCGACGACTGCTTCTTTGAATTTGGAGATGGATCTCCCAACACAAATGTTGGAGACAGTAAGCAGACAGAATTACTTGGGACAAAGGCCGTGTCCAAGGCGTTGGATCCATTTGAAGCACGCTCTCCGTTGCGCCACAATGAGACGGTTGATATTCTGTTTTGGAACCATTCGAATTCTGAGGGGATTATTTCATCAGATTTACCCGCTTTGTCCGTACGCGTCTCACTAAAAACGGCTTCATATAGCCCTCTGCACAAGGATGGTACACGCAGTGGATTCCAATTCCAACTCGGTAAGGCACCAAACTCAGACCACTGCGACGTTGTGATTGCCGTTCGATTTGATTTGCCAAACAGAAAAAAAGCAATTGCAGCGTACGTGTTCAACGCAAAGGATGTCTACAATACGGGCCTCAAAACTTTCTACTGGAACAAATCCGCACATGCCGACAAGTTGTTTGATATGACCAATGAGACTGGTCGCAATGCGTTAAAGGAACGCGTATCATCCTTCATGCTTTCGGATGAACAACGCGCAAGTAAAGATAAAACATCTTAAATTTATACATTTCCCCAACCCCTCTCTATCTGTATCGCGTCACCAAGTTCCTCAGGCGGACGTTTAAGGTTGATTCCGAGTACGGTGATTCCCCCCTCTTATTTGTCTGATTTACATCTGCACCTGCATCACACAGAAGACGGGTAATTGTATAGAAACCTCTCCTCACTGCCTCGTGGAGGGGAGTATCTCCAACGGCATTTGCTTGATCAGTTTCAGCTCCGGCCTCCAAAAGCACTCGCACACATTCCATGGATTTATTCCGTGAAGCAAGATGAAGGGAAGTATCACCAATTACGTCAAACGAATCTATGAACGCACCGCGTGCAAGAAGCAGTGTGCACAACGGCTGAACGTTTTTTTCAGCGACTTGCATGAGGGGTGTGCGTCCCGCCAGCGTCCGCACGTCCACGAACGCTCCGTGATCGAGAAATTTGGTGGCTAATGGTACCGATCGGATCTCACACGCCACATTGAGGGGTGACATTTGTTGAAAATTCATAGCATTTTTATCGAATTGGTATTCGTGGAGCAGCATATCTATGATTGCTGTGTGGCCCGCGTAGGTTGCAACGTGGAGAATCGTATCACCGTCACCTGAACGTGAATACATAAGCGATGGATCTTGCTCAAGGACTTCTTTGGCGCGCTGCATATTCCCGTTTTCAACAGCCGTATGTAAAATGCTTTCCAATATCTGCTGGCTCATATCTTCATCTCCGTCGTCTCCCCCTCCCATGGCTTGGTTTACAGCATGCATCACTTGGTTTACAAGACCTGGTGCCGTACCGGTGTCAGTTCCAGCAGCAGGTTCAGGTTCAGCTTCAGAGTTTTCATCATCTTGAAGGAACTGATTGTTGCACAGAGGACACGTTGGCCCTCCTGCACTCAACCGTACGGAGTCACACCATCTAAGCAAACATAAAAAGTGGAAACAGTGGCCACATGGGGTGGTGGTGAACGGGGTTCCCAAGTCTTCTCGACATATTGCACAAATATTTGGCACGGAACTATTTTCTCTAGGGAATCCACCCGGAGATTCACTCAGAACACTTGGCATTAATTCACTCAGGGAGGGGAGTTCATCCTCGGTGTGAGACATTAAAACAAATTTGTTCAATATTTTTTAAGACAATATTCAAACGTGTGTTTTTATAGCCAACTTTTTACATTTTATACATTTGTTTTATTTCCCAATCTCATTCCAACTTCTTTTTGTGTTGCTTCAACGCATGCCTGTACAGCACTTGTAGTTGGTCGTACTTGGAATGAAATCTGTCTCCTCTTTCTGGCACACACGTTTCTAGGATTCGTCTGTCTTCGTCTAGCGTGACGGCCATTGCCAGATGGAAAAACCCGTCAAAGCACGGATGCGTCATAAAGTTTCGAAGGAGTTCCCAGTACACTTCCGTTACACCGTTTGCACGTTGCACCGCGTGCACTTGGACCACCTTTGAGTTTGTTCCTGACGTCACTGTTGTGCCTGCGGTTGATGGCAAGTTGTACCAATTCTTGACGTGGAGATCACCATTGAAGAGTGAAGTTTTCCCCGCCTTGTACACAAATGATGCAATGCCATGAGTACTGTCCAAACGCCGCGCCTTGTAATGCATGGGTGTGGGTTCCGCCCTGTTTCCAAAGCTGTGCACCGTGCTGATGTGAAGATTATCCAAAACGTTTTCCACCAAAGCTTGTGTATTGCACCTGATACTAACGGTTCCAGAGATTCTTCGGAATGCTGGATCAAGACTTTCGATAAGTGGGGGCGGCGGCGCCTCAGAATCGTCTCCATCCACGCATGCCCACACAAGGTCTTCGCGCTGTACGCAGGGCACTGGGACAAGTGAACTGCATCCCGGTGAAACTCCAAGTCCAGACACGAGAGCACCGTGATTGATGTCAAACCGAAAGTCATGATAGGGGCATGAGACAGCGTCATCAATGATGGGAGCCTTGTTGAAGGACGCTCCTCGGTGCGGGCAATAGTCTGCAAAGACCACTGGCTCTCCGGTCTTGTTCAGCGCTGCAAATGCTTGAAACCCGTTGGCTTCAAATGAGATTGCCTGACTCTGTTTCAGAGCGGCATGTGTGGCAACTGGGACATAAAATGCGTGGACTTGGAAGAGATTCAATAATACTGTCAAGATAAGTATCATGTAACTCTTGTTTTGATAATATATTATAAACTTCCTCACATGCCACATTTTTTGTTCCGTTTGTGTTTGAAAATGTCATATTTGAAAAAGTAATTGTTGTAATTGATGTCATTGCCATTGTTGCGGTTGATCAGATAAACACTCCCCACCACTGGATGTTAAGTGTCAGTTTCAGAACCATACTTGTCTCGCAGCCTCTCCAGTTCTGTAAACATAGTTGGTTCTCCATCAATCATTTCATCAGGGTTATTGTACCCGTACGCTCGATATTTGCCATAGAATTGAAACTCCAAGTCCATGAGATCCATGCGTTCTTTCTCCCTCAGCACTTTATCCACACGTGCTTGTTGAACTGCGTTAATTCGTTCTTGATCACCGGGACTCAGAGCCCCAAACTCCCACTTCCAATTTTCAGGGAGAGAGATGGACATGACTCTTTCCGCTTGATCTCCAGACGACGTGTGTATCAGACGCAACTGCTGACACAAATTATGAAGGAGCTTCCTTTGATACGAAGAAGCAGACAAAACAATGATGTGATTACCATTGCACTCTCCGCATACAAGGTGTCCAACTTGATCAAGATGATCTGAATTGATAAGTCTGATGGCACCACCTTTGGCAACAACCCAATTTTTCCAGATGACTCTGCAATAAGAACCGAGTGCTGTCTGAACTTCTGAATTCCAGTTCTTCCTTAGAACGGTTGCACTAATGGAGAGGAGCGACGGCACAATTTGCTGTCTTGTGACAATTGGATTCAAACGTGCTCTCTTTGCCGCATTCTTTTTGGCCATTGATTTTGTCATACGCGCAAAATGTATCAAATTTGTTTATTTGTTTGATAGATTTTGTCCTGAAAATTTTTACCTCATGACAACTGAATGAACTTGTTCCTCCACAATATTTTAAAAAGTTCAAAATGCCCCGCTTGCATCCACTGCAAACAATTCGTCCTTGAAAAACCTTGCCAGTGCAATCGACTCGTCAATGTCAATACAGGCACGATGCGTTCCTTGCGTTGGCGGGAGCCTGGGCGTGATGTCCGGTCGCCAACGACGTGCCATCTCCAACACAGAAGAAATGTCAATGATGCGCCAGTGCAAATATTGTCCTAAAAACGGAAAGTTGTGAAGCAGAAAGAGTTTGTCAAAGTTCACTGAGGATCCGCATAGCATGGCAGTGGGACGTCTTGTGTACACCGGTTGAAAGCGGGCGGGGCCGTTGGATCGGCTGAACCGTGCGCGCTGAAAATAGATTGGTGCCGCGCTCTGAATTGTTGACCCGTCCATCTGGGCAGTGTGTCGGAAGAAAAAATCACCCAGTCGTGACCCCGCCTCTTGGAAACCCGTGGAGCTCTGACTGCACAAATCAAAGAGACCGTTTCCACCAAAAGAGACGGATCCGAATGCACGCTTGCACCACGCAGAGCTGCGAGAAACAAGGATGTGGAGAGGATGATGGAGAATAACGTGCAGTGAATCAAGAACGTTGAGTTCCGAGTCTGTGACTTTCACAGAAATTTCCAGGATCATTGAAGAATAGGGATCCAGTCCAGACGTCTCAATGTCACACCAAAACCATGGGTGTCGCGAATCATAAGAGCCGTAGGAGGCACCACGGTACAGAGGATACGATGGGTATGACTGGACAGATAGGGTTGGAGCGTTATTTGTGGTCGGATTGATCGAAGCGGTCGAAGCGGTTGGATTGGTCGAATCGGCCGTCACGTCTTGAACTGTACGACTTGGATTGGACGGTCGAGGTTCATTCATAAATCACATCACACAGAGCCATCAAAATAAATTGTGTAATTTACGCGCACAAAAATATTTACAAGAATCAAAATGACCACAACAACTCAGAGTCCAACGCAAAAACAAAATCAGACGCAAAAGACGCAAAACAAGGTGGTTCGTCGTGCCAAAAGTTCCGTCTACAAGAACGCTGCCAATCACCCAAAATATTCAAAAATTATTGAATCAGGGGCGGTGAGTCTGAGGAAACTCAACCGAATGACCAAGGCAGACAAGTGGTACAAACTCAAGAAGCACATATTGGCTCAAAATTGGGTCATTTATGTTGCGGCGCTGCGAATTCAATGCTTTTTCAAAAGGTTACTGCAGGAGGCGCGTAGCCAGCAGACCAGGTGTCCAATCTCTCTGGAGGACTTTGTGGATCACCCCGGGGAGAAGAAATTCCGCCATAAAGGTGTTCTTTTCTTTGCGGCAAACCTTGCAACGTACCTCGTCCAGGGAACGTTCTTAAACCCGGTAAATCGCATTCCTGTCAATGAGGACAGCGTGCGCGCACTGGATCAGATTGTTCCTGAATACAAAGTCATGGAGGCTTACAAACAGCGCGAAGCCGTGCGCAAAGCAGAGATGGAACGTCTGAGCTTCATTCATTACCTGGAAGATGAAACCGGTGCCGTTGTGACCCGCATGATTCGTGCCGGATCAACTCCATTCTATGAATTCCTGGACATTATGGGATTTCTCATGAATGAGTTTGAGGAGGCATTTACGGAATTGACCCTTGTGGACCGTCAGCGTGCGATCGTTACCATCAAGACGCTGCGCGACCGCATCACGGACGAACTTCAGCCATACGAAAGTGTGGTGCATCGTGAAACAATTCTGGATTTTATTGACACGTTTGCACGTCCACGGCGAGCTCCATCGCGGAGTCTATGGACGGCACCATCAGTACATGTGGAGTCAAATTCTGGTTCATCATCCGGTTCTTCATCTGGTTCAGGAGATTCTTCATCAGGCTCAGGCTCAGGAGGCTCTTCATCTGGTCCTCAACCGTTCGGGTCCCCTGCGCCTCGTGCGGGCCGTCCGCCTCAGCCAACCCGTCCGCCGCCACCCTACCAACCTGTATCGGGACAATCCATGCAGATCCCGGGACAGCATTTGGGACAGAATTCAGGATTCATTCCACTTCCTGGTGTACCTCCAATTGCTGCACAGGGTTCCCCATCATTTGTTCCGGGATTTGTCCCAAGATTCATTCCGGCATCAATGCTTCCTTTGATAGGGCCCTTGGCACCTCTTGCGCCTATGGGGTCTCTGGCACCTATGGGGTATCTGGGGTCTCTAGGCCCGCCACTTCGATACTTTCATAGAAATGACTCGGTGGAAAGCATTTCAAGTTATTCGTCATCAGAAGATTCCGACTCTGACTGCATGGACCTGGAAGAAGGGGAAATTGTATTGGATGGCAACGCTATGGATACGGAGAATATGGATAATACGGGTAATACGGGTAATACAGGGAATGCGGGGAATGCGGGTGCGGAGGAAGTGGTTCAAGCTGTTGCAGCTCCACCAGATCCGCCAACGCCGCGTTTGCGCAGGGCATCGCGGTGGGATATGGCTCACCCGTATCCGGTGTGCCCCGGATCATCATTATAAATTGTAAACAGAATTAAATGTAAACGACCAACTTTCATAATCACAAAATATTTCTGACTGCTGCGTTCAAAATCCATTCTAAAATTTGTTGATTGCTGGTACAATGGCCAAACAAGAGACTAAATTGAACGCAAAATCAGATTCAGAGATGTCCGTAGACATGGAATCAAGTCCATCAGAAACAATTCAGATTGCGTCTGTCGCAGACGCAAGCTCTCCCAAATTCCTTGAATGTGCCGACGACCCGGAATTTTCACTGCGAGATAAATGTCTGCTCAACTGTTGCATCACCTGGTTCAACGCGGACGAATCCCGCACGACTCAGCTCTATGATATCCTGTCCAAGCGGTCGGGTGTATCGTTGCGCCTTGTCGATTGGCTTGTGACCAACGCGTCCAAGACAAGCACAATTGTCGTCTACAACAAAGGGATTCCCGTGGATGCATTTGTGGACTACCGCCGGCGCCTGAGCTCCCACACCAAGAGAAACTTTGATGCCTTTGCGCGCAGAAAGCGCATTACGCTCACGTTCTTTGGCAACCTTCGGCGCCAGAGTTCACTGGCTCAGCTCAACTTTTTCAAGTACATCATCGACCGCAACTTGTTTGAGTATTGCAAGTCACATCGTGACGAGATTGAGGCGCACATGAAGCAAGTTGAGACGGCCCGTAAGCAGACGGTGGGCCGTACCATAGAACCACACAGGATGGCGGTGGTCAAGGCCGCTCCGCAGATATTCAGCGGCAAATTCAACATGGAGTTTTAAAGAGAGACGAGAGTCATAATGTAAAAATATTTGTTCGAAAAGTTGCTGATCTCAAAGCGTCGGATCACCGGATACTCATTCTTCAAGAAGAATTCCACCGAACTGTCGAGCTGCGAACGGATGAATCGCTGCATAAACTTGGAAAAGAACCATCAACAAATGCAAGTAGAGAAATGTTGAGTAAAATCGCGTCTAGTTGCGGTTCATTTCCAAAAATAAATATATTGGCCAAAGTTTACATGAGCTTCAGCCAATCCTCAGTGTTGTCCAGCATTTAAACATCACAAAATTTGTAAAAACATGTTGCAAAAAAAGGATATCAAAAAAAAGAAACCTGTCAAGGGGCCAACAATTTCCAAATCACGGCGTCTGTGTGAGGCCGTAACATGTCTTAAACGATGCACCTTTGCAAATGAATACAATAAAGCCAGATTCTGCAAGGAGCATAAGAGTCCGGGTATGATTGACGTCCGCAGTCGGCGCTGCAATGAAGCAAAGTGCAACAAACACCCCGCTTTTGCAATGGAAGGTGAGAAGCCCCAATTCTGTGTCAAACACAAGAGTCAGGGCATGATTGACGTTGTGAACCAGCGCTGTGAGGAACCTCTCTGCAACAAACAACCAACGTTTGCGATGGAAGGCGATAAGGCTCAATTCTGTGCCCAACACAAGAGTCAGGGCATGATTGACGTCCGCAATCCGCGCTGCAATGAATCAAGTTGCAACAAACACGCCACTTTTGCAGTGGAAGGCAATAAGGCCCAATTCTGTGTCAAACACAAGAGTCATGGCATGATTGACGTTGCAAACCAGCGCTGCGAGGAACCTCTCTGCAACAAACAACCCACGTCTGCGATGGAAGGCGATAAGGCTCAATTCTGTGCCCAACACAGGCTTCCGGGTATGATTGACGTTGTGAGTCATCGATGCGAGTCTGATGCCTGCGCGTTCTACGGGTTTGGAGAACGAACATTTGCACAATACCGCATCGATGACAAGTCCCTCTGCAGCAATTGCTTCTCCCATCTCTACCCGGAGCGCACGAGAGTGAAGGTTCGAAAGGAGCAATTCATTCTTGCAGAAATTGAACGGCGTATTCCCCAATTGTGTGAGTACAAGGCAACATGGGACTGCGCACTCGGTAACTGTGTTATCTCAAAGCCTGACATGTACTGGTTTATTCAACAAATCGGAATTCATTTAGAAATTGACGAACACGGCATTGACCACGAAGATGATGACCATCGTGTTGCTGAAATTCACACGGCATCAGGAATGGATGGAACTTTATTGATTCGCTTTAATCCGGATGAGTATGTAGACGAAGCTGGTAACGAGGTTTCATCCTGTTTCCGCCGTTTTCGATTGTGCACCGGTGATCCACGCCTGGAGGGAACGCCCGAATTTGGGAGACGTATGGACGTTCTGGAGGAGGTGATGCACCAGAAGCTTCGACAAGCAGAGGCGGGAGAAGTTCCTACTCAGGAAAATTGGAAGACCCAGTTGTTCTTTTGATGATGTACAAGAAAAATGACATTACATTTATAATGTGCACGGACGGACAAGGAGCGCGCGAAATGTCCTAAAAGTGGATCATGGACAGACACATCTTGTATATATAAATGAAATTGAAATTGATGAGCCATCTTATATTATTGTCTCTTTTGTACTTTGTGATGCCAGTCATCCACACCCCCTCACTCGGGTTCAGTTGTTGGCGCGATGCAGAATCTGACGGAAGGAAGAAGCGAGGAGAGGAGAGAAAGCTTGGCGAAATGGATGGCGGTCTCTTTTCTACTCCTCGTTTGATCCTCACCTGACTGTCCCGATGCTGATCTCGAATCTCAAAATGAGCGGATACTCATTCTTCAAGAAGAGTTCCACCGAGCTGTCGAGCTGCGAACGGATGAACCGCTCCATGTACTTGGAAAAGAACCGTCCTTCGACGATAGGGCCTTGAGGGTCACTCTGCAGAGAGGAGAACATCAAGAAATGAGAGTAGATGAATTTTGAGTAAAAAGTAAAAAGCACGTTCAAGAGGATTGCCATGAGAAATACAACGCTCGAATGGACGCAAAATCTACTCGCGTGTAACCAGTTTAGGCCCGATGCCGTAGGTTCGATGATGATGCGAGACGATCCCGCGTCGCCTTCCGCAATCAATTCCAGCGTGGTGCTGGAGCCGCGCACCGTGATGATGTTGGACAGCGCGGCCAGCTCACGTACGTAGCGAGACATGTCAGAGCTCGGGAGAGAAACAACGCGATCGAATTCCACGGATGGAACGTCGATGGTCTCTTCGTCCAGGACGAGAAGCTTGAGGCTGTTCTTGGTCTGCGTTCGCTTGTCTGAATTCACAATGCAGATGTGCATCCGATGCGGATCTGATGCAAGAATGCTCCACTCAAGGAGATCACCATTGTTCATCGAACGCATCATGCGGTGCAAATGTGAGACATTCACACCAATCGTCGTCTTGCTGCGACAAAAATAGAATTCAACTGTCGATATGGCCACATATACGAGCGCGACTCGGCCTGGGTCCAGGCATACGATTGTGAGCTTGTCCTCGTCAAGAACGACGTTACATTCGGTGATGACGTCCTTAAGGGAGTCAAATAGTGTCTTGAATTGTGAGCTCTGCACGGTCTTGAGCAAGAAGATGGTGTCATCTGTGACTTGGAGACCCATGTCTTCAATAGACTTTGTGTCCAGAGATTCCTCCGCGCTTCGTTTCTTGGAAGACATATTTGGAATTTGTTAGATTTGATTGAATTTTGTTGTCCAAGGTTTTGATTGCTTTGAAATGACTGGGTAAGTTGTGACAATGAATATAGTTTCACTAATTTTTATTAAACAGTTTGAGTCTTACCAATATTTAACACTTCAAATCTCCATAACCGTTACTTTCCTTCCATCTAAAACAAAAATGTCACCAACGCCGTAACTCACACCAGCAACGGACACGCTGGCAACGGATGCCCACGTGACCGAACTGGCGGCCGTTACAGTCATATGACGAAGTCTTATAAAATATATTAGAATTTGGGTGATTCAGTCTTGATTCAGTCTATTGAGCGCGTTGATTGGGAGCGTTGATTCCGCAAGAAAAATGTTTATTTCCCGGGTGCGTTAGAATCGTCAAAAAAATTATAATGGCCAAGGTTAACTAACCCAGACACCATGGACGCCACCCGCCTCGCCATCGACCAGCTTGCATCGGAATCCGAGAAGTATGATGTCATGTACATGAACAGCCCGTGGGGCGCCGCCAGCGTGGACGACCTCAAGGCGCTGAGCCTTGGCAAGATTGCCGCCCCCAAGTCCGTCCTCTACTTCTGGGCCTCCAATGCTCACCTGGACGCGTGCGTGGACATGATCCGCAACTGGGGATTCAAATTCCACTCGGTGCACCAGATCAGCGAGATCGCCCAGCACCCGTGGCAGCGCCCTCCCCCCAAGGAGTCCAAACCCAAGGACAAGGAGTCCAAGGATTCTGAAATGGAAGTCGATGAGCCTGAGGCCGCCGCGGACGCGGAGCCCGTCACGGACGCCGAATCAAAGCCCGAATCAAAGCCGGAGTCTAAGCCCAAGAAGACCATTCAGCGCAAGGTTCGCCCTGCCCAGGTGCACGCGCCTGCATTCTTCGGCGAGCAGAAGGAGGTGACCGTGCGCAACACCACGGAACAGCTGTGGGTTGCCGTCCGCGGCGACGACACTCTCGAGTACCTGCGTGCCGAGAAGGCTGCTCAGCTGCCCTACCAGATCTCGTTCTACCCCGAGATGGGCAAGAAGATGCGCGCAGTCAAGAAGGGTCCGGGCGTCGATGCCGCCTGGGTTGCGGACCGCCCCGCATCCATTCGTGATGACATTTTCGCCTCGTTCAAGGCCGATGCCAAGATCCTTGAATTCTTTGGCAGCCAGACCGCCAAGGCCTTTGACACGATGGGCCCCAACATTCCCGGAACGTTTGCCCCGGCTCACGACCGCAACTTTGGTATCTCTGAGGCCCTTGGGTCCGTCCTTGGGACTCAGAAGAAGAGCGCTCTCACGGGCATGGTTGCCAAAATTCACAAGATGCTTGCGAGCTCCAGCGTGGAGGACAAGCGCCAATTCTTTGATTCCATCAAGGAGACGTGGGCTCTGATCTCGGCGGCGCTCGACACGATGCGCAGCCCCGTCTCTTACGACGTGGCCAGCGTCGACTCAGTTCCCCCGGAGTGGCTGCTGAACCTCGTGGCCCAGATGGCTTCCAGCTTTGCCGCCAGCTTTGTCTCCAAAAAGTCAAAGGGCAAGGGAAAGTCCAAGTCCAAGGGAGACTCGGTCCCCAACCCCAACCCCAACCGCGTCCGCCACGGAATTGCCGCGCCCCAGAAGATCAGCGAGGCGCTTGCCGATTTCCTTGGCGTTCCCCACGACGAGCTCATGGCCCGCACAACTGCGGTCAAGAATTTGAACATGTATATCAAGCAGAAGAATCTCCAAAACCCAGACAAAAAAATCAACATTTCCCCGGATGAGCCTCTGCGCGCTCTTCTTGGTCTTGACCAGGGCGTCGACATTACCTATTTCGAAATCTGCAAGTACCTTGGGCCTCATTTTATTAAGACCCCGAAGGCTCCCAAGGTGGTTGTTGAGGGGGCCGAGGAGGCGGTTGAGGCTGAGGCGCCCAAGAAGTCTAAGAAGCGTGCCTCGGTTGAGGCGGAGGCTGATGTCGAGGCGGCGCCGGTCAAGAAGGCTAAGAAGGCAAAGAAGGCCGTAGAGGCCTCGGCTTAGAGTTTTGAGTTTGACGACAATGGCATAAATATACCCAAGTTTGACTTTTTTTATTTCACTTATATATTATGATTTCCACTCTTTATGACAGTAATTTTGGATCATCAGTGAGGACGCGTTCGATGGGACCTGTCGATGAACTGATTCTTGGTGCGCCAGCAGAAGTGAAAAGACGTTTGAGCACATATCATACAAACTTTGTACAGTTTATGGAAAGTCTATCCAATGGTATCTCATCAAGTACACAAGAAATGTACAACACTGACTATATAAAGTGTACCGGATGCCTACATATTCTGGACAAAAGGGGGAATATTACGATGACTGGCGGGTTCAAACTACTGATTCCTGATGCGCGAAAATACGTCAACCGTGAGAAAAAGTTGTATCCTCGTGATAAAATCTTCCAAAGCTTGGTAAATTCAGTCATTGAAGATTTGGGGAATATAGAGGAATTGTTGATGACCAAATTATTTCCTGTTGAATATGCGCCGTTCATGACTTTGTACAGAATGTTGGAGGTAAACAGTACTGTGGTTGAAGATATTATCAAAACAGCTTCTGATCTGAAGAGTGATGACAAGATACACGAATCTCTCCAAATTATCAAATACCTTTGGGGTGGAAAGGGTAAAATTCTTGAAGAGAGCCACACCAACGCTCTTGCTGCTGATGCGTTATTGAAGTCCATATCTGATTCAAATCTCACGCATGCAACGGAACCATTGATTAGTACTGCGTTTGAACAGCGTGAAAACTTTTCATTTGAAGTCATTGAACCTATTGGTGCGGTTCTTGGAGTCAGTACAAGTGATTTCTTAACACCCGTTTTGGATAAAGTAAGTGTGTATACCATTGACGACATTGAAAGAGTATTGAACCTGAGACAGCAATGTCTTGATATTATGACAACGTCCGTAACAATAACACGTGATGTGTTATTGGGAGAAGGGGATAATAATTCGGAACAATATTTTGTTCTTCTAAGAAACCATCCGCTTATTCCAGACTTGTGGGATGTCCAACGAGACACAATTCTACATATATTTGGAAAAGTAGAAGGTCAAGAACTCATAAGATTTGCTTCCAACCCTGGGAAGCAGCGCAATGCGCAGCGCAATGCGCCTCAAATATCCAAGTCCAATAGATCCAACGGCTCCAGACATGATACATTTGACATATCGGACTTGGATGAATTCTTTGAAACAAAGGCTCCCAGTCCACGAAGAGTTGTACAAATTCCACCAAAATATCAAAAGAAATCATCAGCACTTCTGGCTATCCCTGGTAGGCAAGGTGGGTGGATTAAAGACTTGTCTACAAAGGAAGTTTTACGCGTGAAAGAAGAAAGTGAAAAGATCATTGATTATCTAAATGGAGTGGAAGTGGAGATCCACACAAATGAATTCATGACCGCATTGGACAAAATGTTAGAGTGGAATCAGGAAATTCATACACACTGGAGAATAAGTAATGGGTATTATGGATGTCACATTTTGTTTTTTCTTGATAGCTGGAGCGCAGAAGAACCTATCCGGAACGCAAATGTTGATATCCTCAAGGAACTTATTTATGCTCCAATCAAGTCCGTAGACAATTGGGTTGATGCTCACTTCCAATGTAGGTTCTTTGTAAAATTATTTGCTTTCTTTATCGAAACAAAGAATTCGTACAACGTTGGCTTACATCAATTATGGCCTGGATTTGTGGATGACTGTCGTTACGTCAACGCGCAATACATGACTTTTGAAAGTCATTATGACATCACAGACACACTGTACGCAATTGACCAAATTGTACTTAAAACTCCAAGGGCGATAGATCTGCAACTCCTAGCAAAAGTTGAAATGAAAACAAGGGCCCTAATTTGGGACAAGATGGCTGATGTGAAAGCACATTATGATGAAAAGCCCAGTACAGAAGAAACTGAAGCTGAAGAAACTGAAGAAGCTGAAGAAGCTGAAGAAGCTGAAGAAGCTGAAGAAGCTGAAGAAGCTGAAATACCTAAGCCGGAAGACGCAAGACCCCCAAGTCGTCCATATATGGACCATGTTATACACATTGATACTGAGCCTGTTGAGCCTGTTGAGCCTGTTGAGC
>Ga0194059_1000290_pt1 | contig 24346 bp, 22 predicted proteins | sample SepL6211m_MetaG_FD_163426 | JGI IMG/M metagenome (GOLD analysis project Ga0194059, IMG submission 163426) | Anoxic zone freshwater microbial communities from boreal shield lake in IISD Experimental Lakes Area, Ontario, Canada - Sep2016-L626-11m | ecosystem: Environmental > Aquatic > Freshwater >... | reverse complement strand
TCGTCACACGGTTAAAGGAAAAACTGGCTAAACCCGATAGAGTCAAAGAGGTCGATCTGCACCTCTACACAGCAGAATTTGCCCGTGTTGCCGTTGATGAATTCGTACGCCTGCATCACAAGGAGAGCCGCACATGCCAATGTTAGTTCGTGACTGGATGAAAAAAACTCCGACAAAGATACCGAGCGACACGCTTGTCACGGAAGCAAAAAGTCTTCTGATCGACAACAACCTGAACGCGGTACTCGTCGTAGATGATGGGCGTTTACGGGGTCTGATAACTCGGCACAACATCATGCGTATGAGTCATTATGTCATGCGCACCCAGAATGCGGATGAGGTCAGCTTTTTTGTTGACCGCCTCAAAGTGCGCGATATAATGGTGCGCAAGCCGGCTACCGTTCAGGCTGATGACACTATTCGGCAATGTCTGAAGTATGGGAACGAACTGATGGTGGCCCAGTTCCCGGTATTGGAAGGTGAGCAGGTAGTCGGCATCATCTCGGCCAAAGAGATATTTCAACTCGCGGCACATTTCGCCGGTGCGCTGGATGAAGCAACTGCGTAACGATGGTTTGCAGTAATAAGGGACATGATAAATCGGGATTTTCCACATCCCTTAATAACTATTTTAAGAGGTGCAGCACATGACTCTTCCACTGGTAGTGGCAATAACCGGCGCATCCGGCGTGATCTACGGGGTGGAAATGCTGCGCGTACTGAAGGAACTCCGCCAGGAGACCCATCTCATCGTCAGTGACGCTGCCCGCAAAAATTTTGCCATTGAGACCGAATACAGCTATGACGAGGTCACAGCCATGGCAAGCGTCGTGTACGACAACAATGATATCGGTGCAGCCGTTGCCAGTGGCTCTTTCCGCACCCGAGGTATGATCGTCGCGCCCTGCACGGTGAAAACGCTTTCGGCTATTGCCAATTCATTTACCTATAACCTGATCGTGCGTGCCGCTGACGTAAGCCTCAAGGAGCGTCGGACGCTGGTGCTGATGGTTCGTGAAACGCCGCTTCACAAGGGGCACCTCGATCTCATGTCGCGAGCCGCCGATTATGGTGCTGTGATTCTGCCACCGATGCCGGCGTTCTACCACAAGCCGGAGTCGCTCATGGACATTATCCACCAGAGTATCGGCAAGGCGCTTGACCAGGTCGGCGTAGAACACAACCTTTTCAAGCGTTGGAGTGGTCACGATTCCGACAAGCTGGGCAGAACGTTGCCAAAGAGTGAGTCGTGAGCGACTTGGCCAAACGAGTGAGAACGCAGAAAAATACTTTGCCTGAAGACACACGCATGAACTATTCTAGCTGCAAAAATTTGACATTCACGCAGCACAATCCAGCAGAAAAGGGAGATTAAAATGAGTAATGATGCCAACGCCAGTTTTTTCCGAATCCTTCTGATTGCCGCCGTTTTTTCCATGTTTATCGCAACCCAATGTTGGGCCGGTGGTGGCCAGCACTACCCCAATGGCACTTCAGATTTTATGGGCGGCGCCCTGCCACCACCAGGAACATACCTCATTAACTACATGCTTCTGGTACAAAAAAACTCGATAAAAGACAATTCGGGCAAATCTCTCCCGGCCGATTTCAACGCCAGCGTCTTTGCCGAAGTGCCACGTCTGATTTATGTCACACCCCTGACATTACTTGGTGCCAACTGGGCGGTACATGCTTTCCTGCCTACCTACAGCGCAGATGTAACTGCAACCTCGAAAGCGATTCCGCCACTTAACTTCGACCACAATGACAAAGGGATCGGTGACATCATCTTCAGCCCGCTGGTATTAGGCTGGCACTTCGGCCCGGAGTTGCATGCCGTCTTTGCGCTGGATATGTATGCGCCCACCGGCAACTACGACAAAAACAATGCCGCCACCTCGGTTCTCTCCAAGAATCATTGGACTTTTGAGCCGGTAGTTGCAGTTTCTTATCTCAAAGAAGGTTTCGACGTTTCTGCCAAACTTATGTATGACTTCAATACCAAGAACGACGACACCAAAACTGAACCGGGCCAGGAGTTCCATGTGGATTGGGCTTTGGGATACAGCTTGAAAAACGGTCTGACCGGCGGTTTGGTCGGCTATAACTACTGGCAGGTTACCGATGACAAAGTTAATGGCAACACGGTTTCAGGCGACAAAAGCAAGGTTGGCGGTATCGGCGTTGGTCTCAAATACTGGCCAAAACAAGGTCCGTTCAGTATGGTACTCAAGCAGTACTGGGAGTATGATGCCAAGAACATTGCCACTGGCCCGCAGACTCAGTTCAATATTATCTACGCATTCTAATGGATAAATTATTACAAATTTACCGTTTTTGAGTAGTCAATGGGGGGGGGAGGAAATCCCCTCCCAGTTATTTGTCAGGAATATTGGATACGGCCATGCGTTAATTCATCACGGGCGAAACGCTTGGCTGTTCCCGTAAAAAACCATGATTCAATCTTGTCACGTAGCCAGGAAATATGTGTGGAAACGTCAATACCGAAACGATGAGCATCAATTGACAAGCCCCTCGGTTCATAGCGAAAAAGCTTGTCGGCATCTTTGACAATCCTGTCATTATCAGATACTGCTATCAAACGTGAATCGTGTCCATTGATGATATCCAGAATTTCTTCGATCTTATTTTTGTCATAGTCGGCTTCCGTAAGGATCTGGCGGGCTAGATTTACTCCTTCTACTTCATGAATACGGCGTAGCTCCGGGTCAAACGTCGGACCAAACGCCTGTAGTTGTAAATCTTCTGCAAGCTTTATCCAGCCTACGTCATGGCATATAACTGCGGGTAACACTATCTCTGGATCGCCTGGCTCCTCCTCAAGCAAACGTTGGGCAAATCGATACGATATCTGGATATGTAAATCATTGTGGCGGGTCTGCAAATAAGGTCTGGCCAGCTCATAAATGTGAATGTATTTATCAAACATGCGTATCAGTTGTCCCTTTATCCTCATCCGCCCTCAACCATATGGGTAAATAGTATGTTGTCTCCGTCTTGAAGCTGGAAATCATCCATCCGCTCCGGTGGGACGAATTTTCTCCAGTTAACAATAATCTGAATATTCTCTTCGTAATGACCATCGGCGAGAAAGACGTGCTCAGCAGGAGAGCCATAATTTTTCATGAGTTCACGTACCAAGTCGCCTGCACTCACTCCCTCCAGCTCGAAAGTGAAATCAGTTCTGCCGAAGGCCTCGTGCGCACCTTCCACGATGATGAATTTAAGATGTATCTGCATCAATCTCTCGTTTAGCGGGGAAGGAAGGGGATTGGTCGCCCTGAGGTCGTTGGTGGAATAGTGCTTTATGGGCGAAATTTTGAGATATCCGGCACCACGTTGGAAAGGCCTAATTCATTTAGCTTTTCCACTGTCGGTATCCCATTTTTATCATAACCCATAAAGTCATAATACTCGTCAAGGAGGCTGTCCATTTTCCTTATGATCTGCCCGGTAGCAGGCCCGGCATTTTTCAGAGGCTCTTTGAACATTCTCTCGGGTAGCGTATCGTCCTTTCGGCTGAAGCCTTCCCGGATGTTAAAGCACCTTTCCAGGCAGACAATCCGCTCGCCAAACGTATCAATACTTTTGACATCGGCAAGATCGCTTCTGCCAGTGGCGCAGGTATAGAGGTCACAAATTAACTGCTGAGTAATATTGGTATCGGCAAAATTGCAGAGTATTCCTGTTTCTTCCACGGCCTTTTTGATCTGATTCCAGCCCACCACGTCACCCTTGCCATCATCTGCAAAACGATCTATCTCTCGCGGTTGCATGAAACCGGAGATCTCCTGACGGGAATAACCGTACATATGACTGCCGCCAATGTTAGAGACAGCGTACCCGAGGCCATGAGCCTTTGCCGCCCTCGGTTCGTATCCGGGAAGCTCCAGCCCTTTGGCGGTCATGGCATAATATGCCGCGCCTTTTCCGATCAACTGAGCGGCTTTAATTGTCCCTTCGGCCAGGATGTTGCCAATGCCTTCGCGCTTCACAACTTTTTCGATGAGCTGAAAGAGGATCTCGTGTTCGCCCCATTCAGGTTGCAGGCCGTCCAAATCTTCAGAGGTTAAAATACCCTTCTCGTAGAGTTCCATGACAAATCCGGCGACCACACCCATGCTGATCGTGTCCAGTCCTAAGCGATCACAGAGAGCATCTGCCGCGATGATGGCCCCGGCGTCTGTGTTAGCGATTTCTCCACCGAAGGAGAAGATTGTTTCATACTCAGGCCCTTCACTTTCCGCTCCTTTATAAGGTCCTTCTGTGGCCTTGAAGACATTGCCGCAACGGGTTGAGCATGCATAACAGCCATAGTCGGCTGTTTTCAATTTTTGGAACGCTTCGACGCCGATCTTCTCCACACCCGGAAGGCAACCTTCCTGAAAATTCTTCACGGGAAAAATCCCCAGCTCGTGCATCTTATCTGTCATGAAGGTTGTGCCGTAGGTGGTCATTTTCTTACGTCGGACGTGGGTTTTGAGGATCTCGTTGTGCTCCCTGACTAACGTCAAGAAGGCTTCACGATCATGAAGGGCGGGCATAACGCAGCCAGCGGTATTAATGGCAATTGCCTTCAAATTCTTGGCCCCCATGACAGCTCCGACACCACCACGGGCTGCCGCCCTTTTCTCATGGATGATCGCGGCAAATTTCACGAGGTTCTCGCCAGCCGGGCCGATGCAGGCAATATGGGTATGGGACTTGCCATATTTGTCCCATAGCTTGTCCTGGGTGGCAAAGGTATCTTGACCCCACAGGTCGTCGGCAGCGATGAAATGCACCTTATCCGGGCTCAGATGCAAGTAGGTAGGCTGGTCAGCCCGGCCATGAACCGCAATAAAATCGTACCCGACATGTTTTAGGGCGGCTCCGAATTTTCCTCCGCATACCGATCTGATATAGGTGCCGGTAAGAGGGCTCTTGGTAGCTACGATCCATCTCGAGAATCCGGGAGCACCTGTTCCACCGAGAATCCCCGGAATAAACAGAAGTATGTTATCAGGGCCAAGCGGATCAGTATTGGGAGCGAGATGTTTATAGAGATACTCTATCCCAAGCCCTCGGCCGCCAAGGAAGTCTCGAATAACCTCCGCATCTATCGGCACCTCAACTGCTTCATTTATTGACAGATCAATTTTCAGGAATTTATTTTTATAAACAGACATTTACTAGCGTCCTTACCACCGTCAGCTTTCAGCAAGTCAGTCAAACATTCCCACCATAAGATTGATAATGTAGTCAACATCTTTGGACTCATCAGCTATTGTATATTTTGCCGGCCGTGCTTGAACCCAGAAGATGTTTTCCGGAAAGGGGAGGTTTTTATCAATAACCCACTCCATGTCCTGAGGAACACCGAAGTGTTTTTCTACTTCAAGTGCTGTTTTGGCAATGGCTGTCAGCTCGGCATCGTCGAGACAGGGTTTATTCTGCAGCTCCACAGGTACTGGCACGAAAGTTGTCCCGGAATCCTTCTGAACAACCATCACTTTTTTAGTAGTAATTTTTTTTTCTGAGATGCGTAAATTGTTTTTGTCCAACGTATAGGAATCGGGAGTAATTTCACCGCTGACAACGCTTTCCCCTAATCCCCAATTCCCTTCAATCACCACAACATTCGTGTCTCCAGTAGTGGGCAATACTGTCAACACCACGCCCGCCGCTTTGGCGTCTACCAGCATCATTACTCCAACGCCGATGGGTGCCCACTCCACCGGGAGATTCTTTTCGAACCGGTACATCATAGCTCGCATCGTGTAAGCGCTGCTCCAGACCTTCTTGATATTTTCAATAACAGCGTCCTCACCGATAATATTCAAAAACGTATCCATCTGGCCCGGCATGCTCACGATACCGCTCGAACGAACCGCTACCGGGAGGTCATCCCGTCCCACCTTCAGGCACAGCCCACGGTAATAATTTACAATTTCATCCCTCATAGACTCCGGCATTGTCGCCGACTCGATGAGATTCTGCACGACGCGGCTCTCTTCCCGGCAGACTTCGACATTATTGAGTATGTCGCGGTGCGGTTCGATGCGTTCCCTGATCGTGCGGGTCAGACCGGTAAGATTCATAAATTCCTCAAAACCTTTTACCGAAATAGCAAACCCGTAGGGGACCCTCATCCGGAGTTTGCTCATCTCACCGAGATTGGCGCATTTCTTCCCCACTATATCGTTATGCTCTGCACCGAGTTCTTCAAGCCTGTAGATCCATTGTTCCATAGTTAAGACTCCTAATCATTTTTGGAATCCACATTTTGTGTATTTACAGAGATTTCATCATTCCCCCTAAAATATAGGCGACTTCCACTCTGCCAGTAGTAGCAAGAATCCTGCAACTGTAGTTGTTCGCAAAATTGGACAGCAAATGACGTCTGAGAGTGCGGTACTCATCTGTTATGATCGCTTGTGCAACATCAACCGCGTTGTTCGCCACCCCTTCTAAAAGCAGGCGCATGGTGCTGCCGATGATGACCTGCCACTCGGCATGAACCCGGATACCCATTTTAGCAAGCTTTGGTATGTAGTCATTCTGCAGGAACTCTGCGTATTCCCCTTCAGTATTAGGCTCTAACTCAAAATACTGGTTGAATCGACATTTTCCGAGAGTCAAACTGTAATTGGTCATGTCAATTCGTCCAGTATCCTTGAGAACGGCATTGCTGTAACAATGAATATAGGCAAAAAAATCTTTGGTTACTTGAATAAACTCTTCGCTCTGCACGGCCTGCTGCATGCTCAGAAAATCTTCGACCAAGGCTACTGAGGTGATCCTGGGACCAGAGCCGATGATAACATGGAAACCGGCGACGGATTTCAACCCCACCCTGCTCATTACAGGCAGATGTTTCTGAAGAACAAAGTTAGAGTATTCATTCTCCTTACCCTTGCGGATTTCCCATTGCTGGACAAACAGAAACATAGCTCACTCTCCCTTATAAAATTACCCTAGTATCAGCACTGTTCCTAAATTGGCATCTATTTTTATTCTCTGCCCAGATTTAATCTTTGTCGTTCCTTCAAAGACATTCATTATGACAGGGATGCCATATTCTCTGCCTACGATGGCTGCATGGGAGAGACTGCCGCCCCTGTCCACCACAACTCCCTTGATCCTGCCAAAGATTGGAGTCCAAGCCGGCGAGGTGCTTACGGCGACCAGGATGTCCCCATCCTGGATGGCGGCGAGATCTTCTTCTTTGAAAACCAACCTGGCAATACCTTCGGCAACACCGGCTGATCCACACGTTCCAATGAGGTCCGCTTTGAGATTGGAGCTGGCGTCCGGCATAGTGCCCACAACAACCTTGAGGGCAATCGGATCCATCGATTTTACCATGACTTCCATCGCCTGCTGCATACTGAAATCGCTCCTCAAAATGACCGGCGGATTTCCATTCTGATTCCATTCATTCCATTCAGACCGACGTCTGGCGACAATGTCCTTCAAGTTAAATTGCCCGGGATTGATTCCTGCCTTGCGGACTTCATCGGGCATGAGGAAAAAGATGTCATCCCGCTCAGAGATAGTTCCTGCGGTGGCAAAACGCCTGCCCATATCAAGACAGGCCTTGCGTAACAGGGCGTGGGTACTCTGATCGAGATAGTGATTATGCTCTTCACTGAAACGGCTGGAGTTCTGAGCAATCTTCATGAGCGTTGAAAACCAACTTCTCTGTTCAGGCGAGACCTTTGCCAGCAACTCAGTTTCGGTCTGCTTCCTCGCTCCTTCCAGCTCGAGTCGCTTCTTTTCGAGATCGAACGTTTCACCCGCCTTCAGGTAAACAGCCACCTTATCGAAGGCCTGTGGCAGGTCTTCCCCCCAGGTGGGTAAGCAGATTTCAGCCATTCTCTCCATTCTCCAACCGGCCTTAGTGTCAATAAACACTTTGAAATCAGTCAGGAAATCACGCCCTTTTTCGGTTTCATTGAGTTTTGCCTCCCAATCTTTGGGAGCTGTCGCCTGAAGAGTCGCTTCCAAGCCGATGTCTCTTAATTTCTGGGCGTAGTCACACAGGCCACGGTCAACGCGGAAGCTCTCATTATCAAAGCCGCTCATCAGCTTCTGAAAGTCAGGATGGGTATCATCGATATTCAGCAGATGCTTGCAGAGCTTTTCAAACAGTACGAATGGTGTATATGTGCCATACATCATATACATATGGATTTCCCACATTCTGCGGCACGTGGCTATAGCATACTCAAAGTTTTCCAGGAGTTCTATCTGGGTCGCTTTTTCGCCGTCAACCGCTCTTATTTTCCTGTAACGGACGAACAGCTCTTCCAGTAAGCCAGTCCATAGTTTGTCATAATCCTCAACGAAAGGGCGTATGGCCTGAGCGAACTTTACTTCCCGCTCCTTTTTTTCTTCCTCTGAACCCACCAGTAACAGGGTCAGATAGGCACCGCCATCCTTAAAACGCCAGTCCCAGCCATGGACAGTGGGAAGTTGCAGAGTTTCTGCCCCGTACTGCATCCCGTGACGGCAGAAATTGATCCAGAACCACCCGAACATCGGTGTCCATGGGGGAACGGAGTGGGTACCGTCCAGAAACCAGACAGGAGACTGTGCAAGATCGGTTTTCTCATCAAATTCGAATCCTGGTACGCAATCATACATTTTCATTTTAGTTCCTCCTTAGTTATCTTTGGCGACAGAATTAAATTCTGCCAGAAAATGGAGAGAGAAATGAATTCTGCCCCCAACCCCCACACCCCTCTTAGTGCATGGCGCGTCCGCCATTCACAAGTATTATTTCCCCAGTGATAAAATCGGCGTCATCAGAAGCCAGAAATAGTACCGCTCCGACGATGTCTTCCGCCGTGCCGATCCTCCGAAGCGGTGTCTTCGCGGTATCATATGTAGCCACATCTGCGATCGTCCGGCTTGCTTCAGTGTCGGTAAAACCAGGCGCCACTGCATTGACTGTAATGTTGTAAGGCCCCAGTTCGGCAGCCAAAGCCCTCGTTAATCCAACCACCCCCCCCTTGGAAGCGACATAATGTGCAAAGCCATTGGAACCGGTAAAGAACACCTCGGAAGCAATGTTGATAATCTTGCCCTTCCCCTGGGCCTTCATCCCGGGAAACAGTGACCTGGCACAGATCCATGGACCCTTGACATTGACGCTCATCATGAGATCCCACTCTTCGGGTGATATCTCATCAAATGGTTTCCGTACTACACCGGAATAGTATGCGGCATTATTGACCAGTACATCAATCCTGCCGAACTTCTTTAATGCCTCAGTGGCCACACGTTGAATATCATCAAGATTCGTAACGTCCGCCTGTAAAAAAATGTTGTCTGCGCCTCTGGCGGCTACCTCCTCTGCCGCTTTCCGGAGGCCATCCATGTCCTCTTTCCGGGTTAGAAGAACCAGTCTGGCACCTTCGTCAGCGAATCTCAAGGCAAAGGCTTTTCCCAGTCCTTGACCGGCTCCAGTTATGACAACAACTTTTTCAGAAAATCTTTTCATCTGTACCTCAGGCCTCCTCCCTTGAAATTTCATGAGTCAAGTGTAACTACAAAACGCCCCTCCCTGATATTCATAAGCCTTGAGACCGATTCGCATTTTATTTTCAACAGGTAGATTGCTGACTTGCCCTTCGTTTCGCCGAACAGCGCCTCAAAATTTCCGGTTCCTTTCGAAATGATGAGGTCGCTTTGGCGAAAGGCCCGGTCAACAGTTGATCTGCCTTTGCCAGGGACAAATACCTTATTTACCGCCACGATCCTATCGGCAATGCTTTTAAGATTGAAAAAAATCGCGTCTGACAGGGTAGCATCCTCAAAAAAAGACGGTTCCTTAACCACTAAGGTGACGTATTTACCCATATCCTTCAAGCGGGATACCAGCAGAGAGTCAAAACCGATCTCGCCAGCGTTATCTGTTACATAGAGTACCTGTTGTGACTGGCGCACCGCCGCATACACATCACCTACGAAAGTGGGCAGCCGACCTGTCCCATCCATGATACCGATGGCTTCCGGAAAGGCAAAAGCTTTACCCGCCAGCGGCGCACCCAGAGGAGATACATTACCGGTTGCAGCAAGCGCACAAGCTCGCCGAAACTTTCCCTGAACTGTTTTTGACTGGTTAATGAAAGCTTCGGCTTGTGGCAGTAGACCCTTGACGTACTCGTTTGTCGCACCTTTGATGCTGTCCCAGAACTCGGACTGAGGAGTGACAAAATCGTAAATAAGGTCAACTGCTTTATTGCAGAGAGCACCCATGTTGGCGGAGGCGCTGATTTCGCGGGAAAGCAGGTGAGAGATGTTTTTGAACAGTGGAGGTATCTCCTCACTACTGTTCTGTGCTATTGTCCGGCCATACACCCACTCCATGATGCACAAGCCGCATTTCAAGTCAGGTTTCATACGCCGCCCTATGCGCGGAAACTACCAGCCGCGCTCTTCCCATGGCCGAAATTTCAGCCCCAGATCTTCGGCGATTACCTTATAGCAGTTGTAACTGCTGCCGCGACCGATGCCGTGGGCTGAATGCGCGGCCGACGAGCAGAGGTAGTAGTTTTTAACCGGCATACGGTACCCGGATATTTCCGGGAACGGTCTCATCCTCCCGGAACATTCGTAGTGGGCATCAAGTGATCCCCAACCACCCTGAGGCATGCAGAGATTTCTGTTGACTACATCGTCCGGAGTGGCGATCCAGCCGGAGATGAAGTTATCCATCGTCACATTGGGAGCATACTGACCCCACTCTTCAACCATGCGGAACTCAATATCTTTTTTTATTTTCAGCCAATCTCTTTCCGAAAAATTTCTCCAGGGACAAGTGAACTCTTCTACGAGAGCGGTGAATCTCCCTTTCGGCGCACGGGTCTTATCCCACTGTACGTCCGGAGCTACGAGAAGATACAGTTGATCGGCAATCCCCTTTTCCCAGCGTTCCTTCTGATAACGTCCGCTCAGGAAATACTCAGGATCCGCCTTGCCGAAGTACAAGCGGGGAACCATTCCCAACTCCGGATTCATCGGGTAAACGGGTGCTTCATTCAGGGCAATGTTTCCCCAGAGGATCTGGGTACGTTCATAACCCTTGTCTTCCAGTGACGGCGGCTTCACCTTCAGCTTCTGCGCCTTATCCCAGAGCTCATCAGGCGTCCATTCCTTACCCACAGCGTCCAACGTCAATTCCACGTTTAAATCGCTTACAACGATGTCGGCCAGCACCCGATCGCCATTTGTCAATTCAATCCCATATGCCTTGTTATGATCGACAAGAACTCTCTTTACTTCGTTAAGAACAAAAAATTCACCACCGTACTCCTGGAATGCCCGCAGGAGTGCATGGGTAATGCTGTGTGTTCCACCCGTGACGATCGCAGCGGCATCCATGGAGAGAATGAGACCCAGTGCGTGAACATGCCAGTAGGGACCTGGTCGATCACAGGGCATCAGACCGTTGGATGTCTGCATGGCGCGCATATAGAAAGTCTGCATCTCGGGACTCTTAAACAGCCGTGTGGCGATCTCGCCGATTGTTCCCATGCATATATCGCGATCCAGACCATATTTAGGATCATCAAAGAGCGCCTCTAGTGGATCAGGTCCGCTGCCCCATTCGCCTGGCCCTGTGTAGCGGTAAAGCCCGAAAGCCTTTTTCCACTTTTTGCTGAAGCGTGTGATGATGTCTTCTACAGTATTGGCGTCATGCTGATTGATTTTGCCAATCTCTTTGATCGTATAGTCAGCGGCCGCCTGCGAAAATTCCGACCGACCGGTGAGCGGATCTACCACCGGAAAGATAGTTTTCCCCATGATGTAACTGCCGTCAGGATATATCCATGCCTCATTGTTCTCCGGAAACAGGTAAACGAGCCCGTAGTCACGCAGATTGAAATCGGAATAGGCCGGATTCGTATAAAATCGCGTAAAGTGCGCACATACATTCTGTATGTACCCCGGCAGCGGCAACTCTTCGCCGCAGGCTCCCCCGCCCATCTCGTGCCACCGTTCAAACATGGCTGTCTTGAGACCGGCCCGTTGCAGGTAACATGCGATTATGGTTGCGTGATGCCCACCCCCGACGATTACTGCGTCATATTTTTTGTCTGGCATAATCCCTCCCTGTACATGTATCCGTATCCAATTTTGGTAAACGTCATTTTTTCCTCGAAGGAATGCGGCCGGGACCTGTGGGCACCATCCCGATTCCGGTTTGCGACGGAGATGCCGACCCGGCAGAATCAACTGCAAATTGCACAGTAGCTGCATCAGGCATCCCCGCCTGCGCAGGATCATCATACTTTGGGCTGTCCATAAAAAGAAATTTAAGGCAGCTCAGCAGCAGCCCTGGAGTGGTGAAGATGATCTTGAGCATTTCCCGTAAATCAGCCGGATCGACAAATGTTCTGACTGTCCAGTGCACGGGATGCGTAACTTCCATATCCATGAGGAGCCGCATTGGTTCTTTTTTTACGCCGGCGGATGGTTCCAGAGTCGATGGCACCACATCAGTCATCACAATCCTTGCGATTCTACCGGACAACAATGTTCTCCCCAGACCAGTGGATCTTATAAACATGGCAATCTCCTTTAAAACAGCCCGAGGTCTCTGGCCTCTTTAACGCCGCGCGGCTCAGGCCACCATTTTTTGACACCTAAATCCTCGGCAATCTTCTCGGCGGCGTTGAACCCGGGGCCATATGTGATCATCCCGCCGGAATGGGTAGATGAACCGCCCATGTAGAGCTTCTTTATTGGTGTATCATGCTGGCAGCAGTATTCGTTCGGTCGGAAATACCCCATCTGCAAGGGGGTATAGGCACCCTGCTTGAAACAGCCCTGTTTCATATCGGGGAATTTGTTTTCCGTATCTAAAGGGGTGCCGATGTAATCCCACACGATTGTATCCTTGTTCATATTCGGTGCGTACTTGCCGAGGATGGCCTTACAGCGTTCCGCATATGGTCTTCTCATTTTGTTCCAGGCCAGGGCACCCCCATCTTTCAGTTTGTAAGGGGCGGACTCCATAGAAATGAGACCAATGTGTTTTACAAAACTGTCGGCATGGCGATGCATACGTACCGGGTCGTGGATGGAGGGGAAGCAGCAGTTGAATCCGCCATCATGAAGTTCTCCCCGCTTCGAAGCCTCAAAGTGGTTGATCAGATCCTGTTCGCTTTCGTAGCCGACTACGTAGATCAAGGCATCGGCGAGTTCGGGATGCTGATCGAAAATTTTGAAGTGCGGTCTTTCCGTGAGAGCGAGATGCACAGTGAAAAAACTATTGTCGGAATATTTCCACTGATCCAGACGGGTGATTAAGTCCGTTTCAAGGTGTTCCTTGCCCACATAGTCATAGAAGGTCTGATGAGGGTTGAGTGTGCTGCAGACGAATTTTCTTGCCTTGATGATGGAGCCGTCATCAAGTTCCACCCCCTTGGCTTCATTGTTCTCGATGATGATTCTCTTGATCACGCAGCCGCTGATTATCCGGCTGCCGTTCTCGGAAATATACTTCCCCATCAAGTGAGCTACATGATGGGAGCCCATATGACTTAAGCGGAAATGCCATGCCCGGTTGATCATCAGCGGGACGAGATAACCAAGGCCTTCGAGGTCGTATTCAAGCCCCCACATGGTGGCGAGGTAGAGGAAGAACGCTCGAACCTTGTCGTGTTCAAACCAGGAGTCAACTATCTGCCGGGGAGAATAGCCGGTTAATTCGTCATCCCATTTTGTCGCCGGATGGAGATCCAGTTTGGCAACCTGCTCCAGGCTCGGCAACGGATTAACATAACTCGCAGGCGCCAGGAAAACATCCATCGCTTCATCGGAAATGCTGGCGAAGTCAAGGAAGGACTCGGCATCTTTCTCCGAAAATTTTCTGATGGACTCGGCTGATTTTTCCGGATCGCTGTAAAGTGCGAGGAAAGTGCCGTCCTGAAATGGCATGACGACCTGAAGATCAGGATATATCCACTTTTGATCATATTTTGTTTCCAGCTCAAAATCTCTTAAAGGGGGTGCGTACTCGCACATCATATGGTAGATGGCATGGCTGTCCACCAGCATGCCCGGGAGCAGCAGATTTTCAGTGGCCAGCCCCCCTCCGATCTCAAATCTCCTCTCCAGAACAGCAACTTTTAATCCCGCCTTGGCGAGATATCCAGCTGTAGTGAGTCCATTTGGACCGGCTCCGATGATAATGCCATCAAATTCCAATTCCCGCATAGTTTCACCTCCTCACAATTTTCATAACGTTTTTTTACTGAAGAAATAAACATCAAATGAAGGATGCGCAAGAGACCGCCCAGCCCATCTCGGAACAGTTCCAGTGCTAAAAAAATATGAATTTACATTTTTCAAGTTCGCACACTAACACCCAAAAAGAACATCTGTCAATGCAATTTGAGGTGATTTTGAGCAATCAAAGTCACCGCAATAAAAACATGTTCCCAATTTTTGACTACCCCGCTAACGGATTGAATGGTTCTTTGTTCCCGGTTGCTTCTGTTTCCTTGAAATATCTTCAGTTCATCTGGAATTGCGTTGACAATACTCAGCCCCGGGTTTATTTTCTTTCACCTAAAATTCATGGAGGATGCAATGAGCACTCACAAAACGATACTGATCATCAACCCCGGCTCAACCTCAACAAAGATCGGTATTTTTTCCGCGGGCAAGATGATCGTCAACGAATCGGTAAAGCATGACGATGCAGAGTTGAGAAAGTTCCCCACCATCTGGGATCAATACGATTTCAGAAAGGATGCGCTGCTCGATTTTCTGAAAAACAACAACATCTCCATGTCAGAGATCGATGCCATCGCCTGTCGCGGCGGTAATGTCAAGCCGCTCCCTGGCGGTATCTACCGGGTCTGCCCGAAGATGATTGCAGATATGAAAAGCGGCATCTATGGCGGACATCCCATCAATGTCGGAGGATTGGTGGCATTCGATCTGGGGAACGAGTACAACATTCCGGTGTTGACGGCCGACCCCCCCATGACTGATGAACTGTGTACATCGGCCCGCTATTCGGGGATTCCTCAGATTGCCCGGCAGAGCAGTTTCCATGCCTTGAACCAGAAAGCAACGGCCCGGAAGATTGCTGCCGGCCTTAACCGGAAGTATGACGACATCAATCTGATCGTTGTGCATCTGGGGGGCGGCATCTCGGTTGGCACCCACAGAAAGGGGCAGATTATCGATGTCAATAACGCCCTGGATGGAGACGGCCCCTTCTCACCGGAGCGGGCCGGTTCACTGCCGGCCGGCGATCTGGTCAAGCTCTGTTTCAGCGGGGATTACAGCAAGGCCGAAGTGCTGAGACTGTTGACCGGCAACGGCGGGCTGTTTGCCTATCTCGGCACAACAAATGTCATTGAAATAGAGCGCCGGATCGATGCCGGAGACGAGAAAGCGGCAGAGGTGTTTGAAGCCATGATCTACCAGGTTGCCAAGGAGATCGGGGCGAGCGCGGCGGTGCTTGAAGGGGATGTTGACGCCATTGCCCTGACCGGGAGTCTGGTATATTCCCAGCGGTTGCTGGAGAGCCTGAAAAGGAAAGTGGCATTCATAGCCCCGATCTTTCTGAACCCCGGCGAGAACGAAATGGAAGCGCTTGCAGATGCGGCCATGCGCTATTTCAACCATGAAGAAGAGTTGTCAATCTACAGAGCTGGAGAGGAATAAGACGAGGAGAGTGACCATGATTGTGACACTTAATGACCTGTATGATGCTGTCAAGGAAAAGGCCACAAAAAAAATTGCCATCGCCACTCCCGAAGATGAAGGGATCATCAAGCTGGTAAAGAACGCCATGGAAATCGGCATCGCCGAGTTTATTCTGGTGGGTGATGCCGGAAAAATCTCCACATTGCTCCGCATGGAAGGGCTAGACGATACGGCCTTTGAAATACATCATGCCGACAGTCACAAGGCAGCTGCGGAAAAGGCCGTCAGTCTTGTGGTTGAGGGTAAGGCCACGGTGCTGATGAAGGGTGAACTGCACACCTCCATTTTTCTTAAGGCCGTTCTCGACAAAGAGCGGGGCGTGCGGGGCGGCAACCTGATCAGCCAGATCACGGTCACCGAGAAGGTTGAGGGTGAAGGTCTTTTGATGTTTACCGACTGCGCCATGAACATCGCACCAACGCTGGAAGAAAAGAAGCAGATTATTGAAAATGCCGTGGGACTTGCGATAAAGCTTGGTTACGACAAACCAAAGGTAGCCGTTCTGTCGGCTGTGGAGCTTGTCAATCCTGCTATGCCGGATACACTGGATGCCGCAATTCTCAGCAAGATGGCGGATCGGGGCCAGATTGAATATGCCGTGGTCGATGGCCCTTTTGCTCTGGACAACGCCATCTCTCTTGTCGCTGCCAGACAGAAGAAAATCGGCGGCGATGTTGCCGGAAGGGCAGATATTGTGCTCGTGCCGAATTTACAGGTTGGTAATGTCATTCATAAGGGCTTGACATACCTGGCCAATAAAAAGATTGCCGCCGCCGTAATGGGCGCAAAGGTCCCAATCGTCATGACGTCGCGCGCTGATACCACAGATACAAAGCTGTACTCTATCGCAATAGCAACGTATATTTCATGACCTGATTCGTTGGTCTGAATGAAGGGGGCACGCCATGGAATGGCAACCGGATCAATTCCCGTACATAAAAAAGTTAACCCCCGACTACGAAAAAACGATTACGCAACTACCACTCCTCAACATCGACTCTCTCCTGATCCCTTCTCCCTACATCCTGGACAAGAGCAGTGACATTGACTACGAACACAGCCTTGTGTGGTACGAAAAGGGGGAGCTGCTCGGCTATCTGCTTGTGTACGCAACGCCCGACCAGAAAAAATTCCATATTTACCGGCAGGTGATCAGCCCGTTCTGCAGAGGGAAAGGCATCGGTACGGCCTTCATTTGCCAGCTTGCCCATTCGGTGGCCCCGGATTCCCATATCTATCTCTATGTATGGGATAAGCTCATCAGCTCGATCGATTTTTTTAAGAGCAGGGGCTTCAGTGTTGAAGATCACGTCGTCTACCGAAAGATGAAGTTTCATCTGATGTCGATAACGGCCCGGGATCTCAGGGAAAAGGCGCTATCAGGGAAACGTCCGGATGTCTCCATTGTCGAGGAACTTTCCAAGGTGCGGCACGACGTAAAAAAATCGCTCAAGGTGCTCTTTGACATGACCGCCATGATGTCGGTGGACAACTTCAGCAAGATTGCCGAGGATATCAACCGGGAGACGACCGCTCTCCTTAACACTTTGAACAGGTACGAGGATACGACTCACCTCTCCCACAAGGTCTCCCTCAAAGATCTGATAACGGAACGGGTCATCCCCTTTATAGAAGCGGTGGACAACTCCTGTGAGGTGCGGCTGATCATCAGATCCAAAACTGCGCCGGTTACCGGCAGCTACATACGGTACAGCCGGGCGCTGATCAATATTGTCTCCAACGCTCTCGATGCCATCAAGTCGGCGGAGAGGCGCGGCCTGATAGAGCTCGCACTTGAACAGCATGGCGATACGGTCACTCTCTCCATAACGGACAACGGCACCGGTATCGCAGCGGAGCGGCTGAAAAAAGGAGCGGATCAGGTGCCGCTTTTTGTTGGGAAGTCGACGAAAGGGGACATGTCCGGAGAGGGAATAGGGACAAGACAGATTTATTCCACTTTTGGCACCGACCATATTGTTGTAGAAAGCACGTTCGGTGAATTCACCCGGTGGATCATCTCCCTGAAGATTAGTAACACACGGGACACGGCATTACTGGCGGATCTCAGCTCCAGATATGTCCGGTTCATCAAGTCGACGCAGAAGATAGAACTCACCAAAAGCAGCAGCAGAACCGAGATTTCCATCTTTATTTGGCAACTCAGGCTGATGGAGTTGTTCAGCTACGATCTCATTTATCACTTCAGCAGGTACAACAACGTCCGCGATATCTTTCAGAATGTGCTTCTGTATCGCTTCGGCGGCAAATCATTCGATTTCCTGAAGGAGGAAGTACGAAAATGCCGCATTGACAATGCTTCTATTGGATCGTGGCTGCTTGGCATTACAAAACGTATCAGCAGGAATGAAACCTATATCAGGCAGAATGTGCCGTTTCAGGAGTACAAGGATGTGCTGTTCCAAAGTTACGGTCAGAGCGTCGGGCGCACCATGATATTCACCCTTGACCCCGAAAGCGGTGAGTTTTTTACGACGGATCGCAAGTTTGCCGAGCACCTTGATTTTGTACCGTATCTCGCACGCAGTAAAGATGATCTGCTGCGGGGAGAGCTGATCGGAGATGTCAGGAATGTCAACAGCCCCATATATCTCGGTGTCTGGACGGTGAAAAATCTGGACGATTTGCACCGGAAACTGAAATTGATCCAGAGGGGTGCCTTTCAATTGCTGCAGATGGGGCTCGACAAGGAAAAGCGCATCGCTTTCTACAGCACAACGTATAATTCCTGCGACAGCGAAATAGATACCCTGAAGACCATAACGCTGGGGGAGATGGCAACTCTTGAAGAATCAGCCTTTGGCGGGTTTATCAGACCGGCGGATAATGAGATGAGCGGTGTCATGCTCACCACATGAATTTAGGTTGACTTTTTTAAGCAACACTTTTATCTTGCATGCAAGGTAATAATTCGCATGCTTTCATTCCGCGACAATATTGTATTTTTACTTGCTAAGGCCCATCAGCGGGCTCAGGGAGTTTTGAAGGTGTACCTTCAGGCTTTTGGTCTGACGCCTATGCAGTGCCTGTTCATGGAAGCTCTCTGGGAAGAGGACGGGCTTTCCGTTGGGGAGATCGGTCGCCGCATCGCACTTGATACAGCGACCCTCGCAGGAATTCTGGATCGAATGGTGGTAGCGGGTTGGGTGAGGCGCGAAGCAGATCCGATAGATGGCCGGGTGACGCGGGTGTACCTGACCGATAAGGCGCGTGAAGCCGTTCCCGGCCTGGCTTCGGCCATAGAAGTGTCGAACAGTGAACTGCTCAGTAATTTCTCTGTCGAGGAGAAACTCCTTTTCAAGCGCTTTCTGAAGGATGTGAAGGATTGAGAGTCGTTTTTTTCTCGTCCTTAAATATCTCGCATACAACCGATTAAAGACGAAACAATGCCGCACCACACACCGAAGGAGGTGGATTCATGTACATGCCGGATTTTGAGTATCATGCCCCGAAAACCCTGACAGACGCTTGCGTGCTTCTTGATGAACTGGGGGAGAGAGCCATTGTTCTGGGGGGGGGATCGGATATTCTTCACAAGCTGAAGAATGGTCATCTGACCCCCGAACATGTGGTGTCACTGAAACACATGACACAGCTGCGGGAGGTTCGACATGAAGAAGGCCGGGGAATTGTCGTTGGCGCCCTGGTTACTCCTCACGGTGTCTATACGTCGCCACTTCTTCAGGAACGGTACCTGTCACTCCCGATGGCTTCCCACGAAATGGGCAACCCGCAGGTACGCAACAGAGGCACCGTTGGCGGTAACATCTGTAACGCTTCGCCTCTGGCGGATCTGCCACCGCTTCTGATTGCTCTCAACGCATCTGTCAAGGTTGTGCAATACGCCGGCGAGCGGATTGTGCCACTGGAGGATTTTATCTGCGGGCCGGGTAAAACTCTCATCAAACGGGATGAAATTCTGGCAGAAGTCATAATCCCCGACCAGCCTGCCACAGGGAGCACCTACATAAAATTCGGCCTGAGAAAAGCCGGCGCGCTGGCGGTTGTCGGCGTCGCCGTAGCGGTCACGGTAAAAGATAACGTTCTGGTTGATGTCCGGATAGTCATGGGTGCGGTTGCGCCGGTACCGATGCGGGCAAAGGATGCCGAGGCCCTGCTCAGGGGGCAGACAATTACCGATGCCCTGCTGGAACAGGCGGCTGACTCCGCCGCCGCTGAATGTAAACCGATTACTGATCTCAGGGGGTCGGCGGAATATCGCCGCGAATTGATCCGGGTGCTGACGAAACGCGCCCTGCGCAAAGCTATCGATGAAGGCCATGTATAAAGGGAGAATGACATGATTAATCAGACGATTACCGACAAGGATGGGGTGAAGCGGTATCTGATCACCCTCAACGTAAACGGCGATGCCCGCACCGTGCTGGTGAAGGGGAATGCCATTCTGGCCAATGTACTGCGCGACGAGCTTAACCTTACCGGCACCAAGAAAGGGTGCGAGCTTGGCGATTGCGGCTCCTGCACCGTACTTCTGGAGGGAAAGCCGGTTGACTCCTGCATGGTTCTTGCCATTGAAGCTGATGGACTCGAGATCATCACGATTGAGGGTGTCGCCGTCAACAGCAAGCTTGACGCGATTCAGGAGGCGATGATCAACTTCGCCGCCGTGCAGTGCGGCTACTGTACCCCCGGCATGGTACTCTCCGCCAAGGCTCTTCTGACCCGTAATCCCCATCCGACAGAACCGGAGGTTCGGGAGGCTATTTCCGGCAATCTCTGCCGTTGTACCGGGTATGTCCATATCGTCGAAGCGGTTCTCGCCGCTTCCGAGGGGCGGCTCTCTCCGGGTGAACACGAATATCCCCGAGAAGAGGGAGGATCCATATGAGCAGGCAATATAGCGTCATCGGCCACAGTGTACCGCGTATCGACGGCCCTGAGAAGGTTACCGGGGCGGCCAAGTACACTCTTGACCTGAAGTTTCCCAACATGCTGTACGGCAAAATCCTGACCAGCCCTCATGCCCATGCCCGGATCATCTCCATTGACACCTCTGAGGCCGAGGCACTTCCGGGAGTCAAGGCGGTCATCACTCACAAGGATGTACCGACCCTGAAATACGGCCTCAGTCCGGCCCGCTGGGATGAGAACATCTTCTGCAGCGACAAGGTCCGCTTTGTCGGAGACAAGGTTGCGGCCGTGGCCTGCCTCGATGAACCCACCTGCTACAAGGCGCTGAAGCTTATCAAAGTGGAATATGAGGTGCTGCCTGCGGTACTCAACTTTCTTACCGCCATGGATGATGGCCAGCCGAGGGTTCACGATGAATACGAAAAGAACATCAATACCGAGATTCACCAGGAGTTCGGCGATGTGGCCAAAGCCTTTGCCGAGGCCTACCATGTGCGCACCGACACCTTTATCGGGCAGCGTACCTATCAATGCCCTATCGAGCCGCACACCGCCGTCTCCATGTGGGATAACGGCAAGCTTACCGTCTACTCCAGCACCCAGTCACCGCACTACTTCCAGTATTACATCGCCCGGGAGTTCGGCATGGATATTGGTGATGTCCGCATCATCAAGACTTTTGTCGGTGGTGGTTTCGGCGGCAAGCTGGAGCCAACCGGACTAGAATTTGCCGGTGCCGTGCTGGCCAAGCTGACCAGTCGACCGGTGCGGATGTTCTATGATCGCGCCGAGATGTTTGCCCACAACCGCGGGCGTCATGCCCAGCAGATGGAAATCACCACCGGTGTCGACAAGAACGGCAAGATTCTGGTGGCCCATGCCAATTTCAAGATGGATGGCGGCGCGTATACCAGTCTCGGCATTGCCAGCGCCTACTACGCCGGCGCGCTGCTGCCGATGACCTACGAGTTCGACAACTACAAATTCGACATGTACCGGGTCTACACAAATCTGCCCGCCTGCGGCGCCCAGCGCGGTCATGGCGCTCCCCAGCCGAAATACGCGTTTGAGAGCCACCTCGACAATGTTGCCAAAGACCTTGGTATTGATCCGATGGATATCAGGATACTCAACGCCCGGCGGGAAAACACCGTCACTCCCAACGATTTCAAGGTTAATTCCTGCCATATGCGTGAGTGCCTGGAACGTGCGCGGGTGATGTCGGGATGGGACGAGAAGAAAAAAAATCGCACCCCCGGCCGCGGCATCGGGGTTTCCACCGGAAGTTTTGTTACCGGCGCCGGCTATCCCATCTATCGTACCGACATGCCGCATGCCTCGGCCTTTATCAGGGTCAACGAGGATGGCACTGCGGCTACTCTCTATACCGGGGCTGTCGAAATCGGTCAGGGTTCGGACACGGTTCTCTGCCAGATGGCTGCAGAGGCGATGGGGTATCGCTATGAGCATATGAAGATCATTGCAGCTGATACCGAGATTACCCCGCTTGACTTCGGGGCCTATGCCAGCCGCCAGACCTATATGTCAGGTACAGCCGTCAAGCTGGCCGGTGAAGAGGTAAAAAAGCAGATTCTCGATATGGCCTCTGCCATGCTCTCTCTTCCTGCCGACGACCTCGATTGCGACGACGGTATCGTGTTCTCCAAGTCCCGCGAGGGGAAATCCCTCACCTTCCAGGAGGTGGCCCGCAAGCATTTCGTCCTTAAGGGGCCACTGCTCGGCAAGGGGGTCTACACCCCGCCCCGACTGGGAGGGACGTTCAAGGGAGCTCCGGTTGGCACTTCCCCGGCCTACAGCTTCGGTGCACAGGTTGGCGAGGTGCAGATCGATGCCGAAACCGGCGAGATTTCGGTACTCGGTATCTGGGACGTGCATGACTGCGGCAAAGTGATCAATCCACGCCTGCTTCACGGCCAGGTGCATGGCGCACTGTTCATGGGCATGGGTGAATCGGTATGGGAAGAGGTACTCTTTGACGACAAAGGGAGAATACTGAACCCCGAACTGGCAAACTACCGTATGCTCTCCGCGATGGACATGCCTCCGATAGAGTCGGAGGTTCTGGATACCTACGAACCGACCGGCCCGTGGGGAGCCAAAGAAGTTGGCGAAGGGGCCACTAATCCAACTTTGGGAATGTTTTCAAACGCCATCTTCGACGCTATGGGAGTGCGGGTGAACAGCCTGCCTCTCACCTATGAAAAAGTGTGGCGGGCACTCAAGGAGAAGCGGGAGCGGGAAGCGGCGGAAAGGGGATAACCATGTGGGACTGGATAGGTAAACTTGACGAATTGCGACGTCAGAATCAGCTGGCAGTACTCGTAACAGTCACCAAAAGTAACGGTTCGACCCCGCGTAAACATGGCGCCAAGATGATTGTTTTGCCGGATGGGACCTTTTTCGGCACGGTCGGCGGTGGAGTACCGGAGCATTTTGCCCTTGAAGACGCCCGCAAATGTCTGAATGAACTGCATGGCACAACCACAAATATTCCGCTGCAGCAACGGGGGGAGTTCCCCGCCTGCGGAGGAACCATGGAGCTGTACATGGAATTAATCAACAACAACCCCTGCCTCTACCTGTTCGGAGCCGGTCATATCGGGCAGTCACTCTGCCGGGTTCTGGAAGGGACCCCTTTTCGCATCCATCTGATCGACGAACGGGAAGAGTGGATCAACTCTCCCCTCATTCCAAGTAACGTTATCCGCCATCACAGCCACTGGAGCGATTTCATCCAGAATGCCATCTGGTGCGACAGGCGCACGTTTGTAACCGTCGTAACCTTTAACGGCACGGTTGATCAGCAGGTGCTCGAAGAAGTGCTGCCGCACCCGACCCGCTTTATCGGCATGATCGGCAGCAAGGGCAAATGGGCCGGAGTGCAAAAGAACCTCGAAGGCAAAGGTTTTGACCTCTCACGGGTACACTGCCCGGTCGGTCATAATAACGGTGGCAACTCTCCGCAGGAGATCGCCATCAGCATTGCCAGCCAGTTGCTTGCCACCTATTATGGCCGAGAATAGTACACAGACCGCTTTAAAAGAGCTTATCGTCATTATCAGGGGTGCCGGAGAACAGGCTACCGGCATCGCCTGTCGCCTCCATCGCGCTAACTTCAAACGGATCCTCATGCTGGAAACTCCCTCACCTCTTGCTGTCAGGCGCCAGGTTTCCTTCTGTGAAGCGGTTCATGAAGGCAGCATGATCGTCGAAGGGATTGAGGCGATCCGAGTGACGGATGATTCTGAGCGGGACACCGCCTGGGGATCGGGAAAAATAGCTGTCCGGATAGATCCGCAGGGTGTGAGTCTGACCAGATGCATGCCTGACGTTTTTATCGATGCCACCCTGGCCAAACGCAACCTAGGCACTACCATAACCGATGCCCAACTGGTCATCGCCCTTGGCCCCGGTTTTACCGCCGGAACAGATTGCCATATCGTGATCGAAACCAACCGCGGCCATGATCTCGGTCGTCTTATCACCGTCGGCATGGCGGCAGCCAACACCGGCATCCCCGGGGACATCGCCGGCTACACCAAAGAGCGGGTGCTGCGCGCTCCGACGGATGGCACCTTTGCCACGGAAAGTCAGATTGGCGACCTGGTTCGAAAGGGTGAGGTCATTGGTGTTGTCGGGACTGCTGGAGTCGTTTCACAGCTCGATGGCGTCCTGCGCGGCCTGATCAGGCCCG
>Ga0194059_1000289_pt1 | contig 24535 bp, 20 predicted proteins | sample SepL6211m_MetaG_FD_163426 | JGI IMG/M metagenome (GOLD analysis project Ga0194059, IMG submission 163426) | Anoxic zone freshwater microbial communities from boreal shield lake in IISD Experimental Lakes Area, Ontario, Canada - Sep2016-L626-11m | ecosystem: Environmental > Aquatic > Freshwater >... | reverse complement strand
AAATTTACTTCTGGCAATGTTAATTGCTTTGATACTCACAATTCACTTACATCAACTGCTATTCGGTTTTCAAAGACCAGAGGTGCACCCGAAAACTCTCGGCGCTGCAACCAGACGAGCAACATACCCAAATCAATTCAGACTGTCAATAACTTTTTTTCTTATCGACAATCTTTTTTTGAATAGATGATTTGCTGATCAAACTCCCAAAAATCAAAGCCATAGAGAAAAGGGTCTGTCTTTTAACATAAACAATTTGATACTGTCAAAGGAAAATGAAGGAAAAAAGCAATAAAGTGTCCCGGCCTTGCTGACCTTAAAATACCTCATAAAATCCATGAGTTCCCAGTCTGTGAACTTTCATCATATCCGTAGAACCACGTGTTTCCGTAAGACCCATAGTAATTATAACACGATCTCCGTTGTGGAAACCGGTCGCTAACAGTTTTTTCTCCACCTCATAAATTTGCTGGTCAGTATTTTCCATAATACCAATCTCAATGCATTGCACTCCCCAGTAGATCGATAACCTGCGGCGAATTTCCGGTGAAGCGGTAAAAGCGATAACCGGAGTTGCCGGCCGGAATGCTGATATGAGCGTAGCGGTACTACCGGACCGGGTAAAAACCGCAATTGCTTTTGCTTTGAGTGTGGCAGCTGTTCTGCAGGAGGATTCTGCAACGGCTTGGGCAATTGTCGACACCGAAAAACTGGGCGCAGGACCTGAAAGGAAATCTGTATTTTCGACATCTTTGGCAATACGCACCATCGTTTCAACTGATTCAATTGCAAAATCACCCGAAGCTGTTTCTGCGGAAAGCATGATGGCATCTGTACCGTCAATAATCGCATTGGCCACATCCGACGTTTCAGCCCTTGTCGGGCGCGGATTGCGGATCATGGAGTCCAACATCTGAGTTGCTGTTATGACCGGCTTACCGGCCCTGTTACAGGCCTGGATGATTTTCTTCTGATAGATCGGAACTTTTTCCGGTTCAATCTCGACGCCAAGATCTCCACGCGCCACCATAACGGCATCGGTTGCTTCAAGGATTTTTTTGAAATTCCGCAACGCCTCAGGCTTTTCAATTTTAGCGACGACCGGCGTGTCCTTTCCTTTAGCAGTAATTATCCTTTTAATTTCGTGTATATCTTCTGCAGTTCGCACAAAAGAGAGTGCGATGAAATCGACATCAGCTTCGAGAGCAAAGTCGAGGTCAATCAGATCTTTTGCGGTAAGACAGGGCGCTGAAACATTTACCCCCGGCAGATTGATTCCTTTATTGTTTTTGAGGAGCCCACCCGCTACTACCAGACAGCGTACCCGTTCACCTTCGGACGCGATCACCTTTAATTCAAGCAACCCGTCGTCAAGTAAAATGCGGGAGCCGGGATGTACATCATGCGGTAAAGATTTATATATGGTCGGAATAACACCATCACTACCGAACACGTCGTCGGTGGTGATAACAATTTCCTGACCTTTGGTGAGCAGCATTCCATCGCCGGCCATCTTACCGGTCCTGATTTTCGGTCCCTGGAGATCGGCTAAAATGCCGGCCTGACGGCCAAGTTTATCAGAAACCTTTCTGATGATTTTAATCAGTTCCAGTTTCTGAGCATTTTCGCCATGAGAAAAATTAAGCCTGAAAATATCGACACCGGCCTGCATCAATTTCTGAATCATCTCCGGCGAAGAGCTTACAGGACCGACTGTAGCTACGATTTTGGTTTTACGGGATACTTTTGGCATGTTCGTTTTCCTTATATTTATTAAGTTTATTTATACATTACAGTTGACATTACCCGTGAATCGCCTCTTTATGCAGATCCAGTGCGGCCTCACGAAGCGCTTCAGGAAGGGTCGGATGGGCATGGCAGATAAGAGCGATGTCACGTGCGGTGCCATTAAATGCCATCACTGCAGCCGCCTCGGATATCAGATCAGATGCACGGGGACCAACGATATGAACACCCAGAATGCGGTCGCTTTCCTGGTGCGCAAGGATTTTGACAAAACCTTCCGTCTCGTCCATGCAGCGCGCTCTGCCCAGTGCGGCAAAATTGAAGCGCCCACTACGATATGGTATATCGGCAGCTTTAAGCTGTTCCTCCGTCATCCCTACGCCTGCAGCCTCGGGCCAGGTATACACAACCCCGGGAATAAGCTCATATTCGACTTTGGGAAACATTCCAGCTATCTTTTCAACACAGGCAACACCTTCCTCAGAGGCCTTATGAGCCAGCATCGGCCCCCGGACAAGATCACCAATCGCATAGACTCCCGGAAGTGATGATTGGTATGTGTCATCAACAAGCACTCTGCCAGCCTCATCCAGAGAGACACCAAGCTCTTCAAGACCTAAGCCTGCCGTCAATGGCCGCCGCCCGACCGCTACCAGCACATTGTCACAATCAACCTCTTCGCTGTCGGAACCAGAGTTAAACTGCACGATGGCTTTGGCACCGATGCGACGCACTCCGGTAATGCGGGTATTTAACTTGAACTGGATGCCCTGCTTACGCAACGAGCGGAAGAGCAATTCGGCTGCCTGACGATCCATAGTGGGAAGAATGTTCGGCAGCATTTCCATTACCGTTACCTGGGCGCCGAGACGCCGCCAGACGGAACCGAGTTCCAGCCCGATATATCCACCACCGGCGACTACCAAATGTTCCGGTACCCGCTCAAAGGAGAGCGCATCACGGGCCGAAACAATGACCTGACCGTCAAACGTGATACCGGGCAGACTCGTCGCCTCACTACCGGTTGCAAGAATCACTTTCGGAGCAAAAAGAGTAACTGACACCTGGGTTACAGGCTCCGGAAGAGTTTGCTGACCAGCAACTGTGGGAGGCGAGGCCAGGGTTACGGCTACCTGGTGCTGACCTGCAACAGAAACTCCCTTGAGAGTGGCAGTACCGTGGAGAAGTTCAATTTTGTTCTTCTTGAACAGATAGGCGATACCATCGGTCAGTTTTTTGACAACATCACTCTTGCGCTGCATCATGACATCCAGATCAAGGCGCGGTGAATCCACTAATACGCCGTGTAGAGCAAACTTGTCGCGCGCCATGGCAAAATGTTCACTTGAATCCAAAAGTGCCTTGCTCGGTATACACCCTTCGTTGAGACAGACACCACCGAGTGTGGCTCGTTTTTCAACTACCGCGACTTTCATGCCAAGCTGGGATGCGCGAATGGCTGCTACATAGCCGCCCGGGCCGGTACCGATTATTATCAGATCAAAAATGTTATTTTCAGACATGCGGAAAACCTCCTTTCCCTTCACGCTCGACCCTTCACCCTTCCAGCAGCATCTCTTCCGGTTCTTCGATGTATTCCTTCACTTTTTTCAAAAAATTGACCGCTTCCCGACCATCAATGATGCGGTGATCGTAGGATAGAGCCAGGTACATCATCGGCTTGATGACAATCTGGCCGTCACGGACAACCGGTCGATCCTGAATGGCATGCATTCCCAGCACGGCGCTCTGGGGCGGATTAAGAATCGGTGTAGAGAGCATCGAACCGTACACTCCACCGTTACTGATGGTGAAGGTACCCCCCTCAAGATCCGAAATGGCCAGATGATTGGATTTGATCTTCTCAGAGAATGCTAATATTGTCTGATCAATTTCGAACATCTTAAGTTTATCGGCATTGCGCAGCACCGGCACTACCAATCCTTTCTCACCACCGATGGCAACCCCGATATCGAAATAGTGATGGTAGACAATATCATCACCGTCAATAGAAGCGTTGACCAGAGGAAACTCTTTCAACGCTTCAATACAGGCCTTGACGAAGAAGGGCATCAGACCAAGGGGCATTCCGTGACGTTGGATAAAATGTTCTCGATACTTACTGCGCAGAGACTTCACATGGGTGAGATCAGCCTCGTTGAAGGTGGTCAGCATGGCCGTCTGCTGACGGGCAGCGACCAGACGGGCAGCAACCCGTTTGCGGAGCGGTGACATCGGGCGGCGTTCCTCGCGTCCTGATGAGTAAGACGGCGCATCTTCCGTCTTCACAGACAAAGTCAGCGAAGGCTCGGCAGAGATCGGAGGATGAGATTTGATATGGGCGGACAGATCATCAGGCGTAATCCGTCCCCCCTTGCCGCTCCCCGCTACCGCACCGGGGGAGATATTCTGCTCGCGCATTTCACGTCGCAGTGACGGCGATGTTGGTGGATTCGCAGATTTTTCTGACAGCGGTGTCACGTTCTCAGAAGTCGGAATTTCTCGCGCTGAGGCCGATTCATCAATAGCACCAATCGTCGTCCCGACCGGCACCGTTGAACCTTCCAACACCACTATAGAAAGCACTCCGTCAGCATCGGCATTAAGATCCAGTGTAATTTTGTCGGTTTCAATTTCACAAATCGGCTCATCCCGCTTAATAAAATCGCCGCTCTTTTTAAACCACTTGGCAAGAAGCGCCTCGCGCACCGATTCACCAACTTCAGGTATTTTGATTTCCATGATTCACCCCACGACACAGTATAAACGAGAATTCTGCTTTTCACTTTCACGCTATCGAACCTGCAGACATTTACTTTAAAAAGATGGAGTGCAGACTACTATGGAGACGAGTTATGGTCAAGAAATCGGTGATGATGCAAGGTTACTTTTTTTCGCGACCAGTTGCGGCTGAACAGATTCCCGCCACCATCAGAGGTCTGTTCAAATAATCGGACATCTCAGCATACCTGAAAATTTACGCTGTCGGCAATTGCTCCTTCTGGTGACGCAAGCCCGACCCAGGCATGCACTTGTGGCCGGATCAAAACCGCACAGCCGCTGGCCCCTGAATACATCAAAGGGCCAGACTGCGAACAGCCTGACCCTGGAATTGTTACTCTCGATGTTGCACTAACGTACTATGCCGCCTCGGCCACGCCGACATTCACCTCGTCATCAGCTTCCATGATGCCGAACTCCATGAGTAGTTCTTCCAGTTCTTCCATCTCCAACGGGGTAGGAATCACCAGCATTTTATTGTCATTTATTTTCTGCGCCAGGGTTAAATATTCCTTGGCCTGCGCATGCTCAGGTGAATATTCAATGACGGTCATTCTGCGCAACTCAGCCCGCTGCACCTGATTGTCACGCGGAACGAAGTGAATCATCTGGGTACCGAGTTTTTTTGCCAACGCCGAAACAAGTTCAAACTCTTTATCGGTTTTTCTGGCATTACAGATCAAACCGGCCAGACGGACCTTTCCTGAAGATGCGTATTTGAGAATACCTTTGGAGATGTTATTGGCAGCGTACATGGCCATCATCTCTCCGGAGGTTACGATGTAAATCTCTTCCGCCTTGCCCTCACGGATCGGCATGGCAAAGCCACCGCAGACAACGTCGCCCAATACATCGTAGAAGACGAAGTCGAGGTCCGGCGTATAGGCACCATTCTCTTCCAAAAAGTTAATAGCGGTGATGACACCACGACCGGCACAGCCGACACCCGGTTCGGGACCGCCGGACTCGACACATTTGATGCCGCCATAGCCGATTTTCATGACATCATTAATTTCCAGATCCTCAACCGTTCCCAACTCGCGCACCAGATCCATGACCGTGTTCTGTGCCTTGGCATGCAGAATCAGGCGGGTGGAGTCAGCCTTGGGATCACAGCCGACAATCATGATTTTTTTGCCCATGGCAGCGAGTCCGGCCACCGTATTCTGGGTTGTGGTTGACTTGCCGATGCCGCCTTTACCGTAAATCGCTATCTGTCTCATGTTAATTCTCCCTCGTCCGAAGTGGTGGACGCCATTTGTATCGAGGTGGCGAAATAAGGCGCCTCAAGGCGACTGCGCTGGCACCGTGATCCCCGGCCTGGTGAGCCGTGTGCTCCATTCGTGTGCATCGTCAAACAACAAAAAAAAACGCCCCGCTTCTCATGGCTGAGAGCGGGGCATGTATGCCGGGTTGACAGAATTTGAAGGTTGCTGTGGTGTCCATTATTCAGGTCACCCTGCACCATTGATATACACTATCCATGCCAACCGGTATTAATTTCAAGTAAACCGCACTTTAACTGTCCTGAGGATGATACCGGATCTACAACTGCAGCAGAATTTGTCGAATGTTATGATCATGTTCTATACAGAGTGACTTTAATCATGCAGTGCCGCATCTTTGCAGACAGGCATTTTCCGGACAGTGAACCCAGATGTCACTTGGCGCGAAAGGTGCAATATTGACATAACTGGAGAAAAATATGCAGACACTCGACAGGGAAGCAGCAAAAAAACTTTTTGAACGTTTTCACACGAACCGAGACGGCATACGGAACGCACCGGAGATGGCATCTCTCTGCATGATCTGCGGATCTGTCCATATTGTTCCCAAACCGGGAGATGATCAAAAGCTCCTCTGTCGCGACTGTGGTTTTGCCTTCTTCCGCTATACCTGTCCTGCCTGCGGAAAAACGGTAGACGGACGGGACCCGATGAATCCCGCCTGCCGGGCATGTGGTTCAAGAGTCTGTACCTGCGGGGCGTGCGGATGCGAAACGAAGCAGAATCAGATACGGAATAAGGAGGCCACAGATGGCTCAGGCAGAGAGTAACAGCACCGTCACGATAAGCTTTATCGGCACTCTGGATAACGGCAGAATTTTTCACAGCACCGATGAACATGGACCGCTCACCCTAACCCTCGGAGCTGACCAGATTTTCCCCGCTCTTGAGCAGGCGGTTATCGGGATGCGCGCCGGTGATGTAAAAAATGTGGTACTTTCTGCTGCTGAGGCCTACGGCCCGAGGCTTCAGGAGAACATTATCCAGATATCCCGTCAGTCATTCCCTGCCGGGAAAGAGGTCACTGTTGGTCAAAAATTAAGCATCGATTTCACCGGTGGCATTTCCAGGGTGATGGCCGTGATCGCAGTAAGTAATGCCGATGTGACACTCGATGGCAACCACCCGCTGGCGGGATGTGATCTTACCTTTGCTCTCAGGGTGGACAGGGTTGAATAAAGGACGGGAATTGCTGAACAAAATTTGTAACCAGTCGGCAGGAGTTTGCGCGGTACTCTTCAGCACTGTTAGAAAAATCCCCTGCCAGAGTGTCTGCTTTTTCGGCTGTTGACCGATTCCATGCGCACCAGCCGCGGATTATCGGCTCGGTCACCTCAGGATGAAACTGAACACCCCAGGCCGCTTCACCGATACGAAACGCCTGATGGGGACACGCCGCTGACGACGCCAACAGCAGACCACCAACAGGAATATCAAAACTGTCGTGATGCCACTGGAATGATTTGAATTCCTCACTGATACCCTCGAACAACCGATCTTTTCTCCCCTCCTGAGTCAGCGAGACGTCGAGTGTTCCCAACTCCTCCCAGCGCTGATACACAACCTCCGCCCCGAGTGCCGCTGCGAGCAACTGACCGCCAAGACAAACACCCAGATAGGGGATCCGGGCGGCGACCACTGAGCGGATAAGGGTTTTCAACTCGGTGAGGAAAGGAAAACGAGCATCATCATTCGCGCCCATGGCTCCGCCCATGACAATCAGCGCGGTTATAGTGCCGATTTCAGGGAGGATGTCACCACGATACGGGTGATGAACGGTGTATGGAATGGTGAGATGTTCGGGCAGATTACCCGGCGGCACTTCGGGATCATTCTGAATTATGTGCAGCATGCCGCTCACCCCTTTTTGTTCACCCGCAGGATGAGGTCCCCCTCAAAGAGCAGCGGGTGGCGGCGGATGCCGGTCAGCAGGCCGGCAACCGGGGAGAGTACTTTTTCAATAACATTGCCGCTGAAACTGTCATAAATATAGCCGAGTTCCTGACCCGAACCGACCCAGCGTCCGACCTGACGGTCAGAAACAAAAGTGCCCGCTTTTTCGGCATAGACACGGAAGGCACTTGCCTTGTTGAAACAGCAGACTTCCTCATCTTCAGCAGCAATATCAACCCCCTCGAGTACTCCAATCCTGCCGAGGAAGGCCACCAGCGCACGAAAGACCCGCTGACAGTGATCAAGCTGGACAAGACCGGCCTGCCCTACCCGCAGGACAAAACTCTGGCCGGGCCATATTTTCCAGGAAGACATCATGGTGGTGGTGAACACCGGTGAAAGCGAGCGTTCCATAACTGCCGGAAGCCCGAACAGCCGCGCTGTCTCACGCTCTTCCGTACTCGGGCCGTGAAGACGCACCTGCGGTATCTCTTCAAAATCGGCGCTGGCGGTATGGATATCAATTCGGTAATCGGCGCGCTTGGTCGCTTCAAGTACGGCATAGGCGATGCGCTGGGTTGTTTCTCCCGTGGTACTGCCGGGGAACATGCGGTTGATATCAGACTTGTCAAACGGCCAGGTCCTGGTACGCAGATTAACCCCCAGCACATTGACCGCCGGGATGATGAGCACCCGTCTGACGAGGCGCAATTCCGGATATTTCCCCGTTTCAACACCGTTGAGAAAATCGGCCAGGCGGGAGAGTATGAAAATGCCGTTAATTTCGTCACCATGCAGTCCGGCCACCAGCGCAGCACCGGGATGAGACGTTTTCGGGCCGATCTCATGGCAGGGTATATCGAACCCTTCCCGAACCGGGGCCGTCATGCAGAGCAGGTCGCGAATCATGCTGCACCCCCTTTGCGCGCCATGACCCGTGCCATCAGCGACCCCTCGTATACCAGCGGATATTCCCGCAGCGTAAAGAGCACACCGTCAACCGGGGAACGAACCTCGGAAAGGATGTCGCCGCGAAACGGAGAGACTATAGTCCCGAGGATTTCACCCCGGCGGACGTCGGTCCAATGTGATGTAGCCGACACAAACAGTCCCGATGTCTGGGCATTCAGATAATGCACATTGCTGTCATCGGCAATCAACGGAGTATGGCAGGTCTCCGGGACTTCAACGTCCGCCGCCAGAATCCCGAGATCTTTCCAGACGTTCAAAATGCCGGCCATCAACTGGCTGCAGTACTCCGGAGTGATACGCATACCAACCCCCATTTCCGCAACCAGACAGGGGGTGCCGCAGCTGTTGAGGCTGTGGGCCACCGTGGTTTCCAGCACCGTAGCCGCACTGTGCAGCCATATCAGATCGAGATTCATCCGGCGGGCGAGCGGCACGAGCAGGTCGTCGAACTCCTGATTGATACGCACCTGGGGAATCTCACGGAGATAGATATTGCTGGCATGAATATCGACGACCAGCGCCGAACCGGAAAGCGCCGTCATGAGGGCAGCGGCAAGACGTTCAGGCAGCGGCCCTTCGGTTGAACCGGGGAAGGAGCGGTTGAGATCAGTATCAAAAACCGGCAGCCCCCGGGTCAGGGTGTCCAGGCCGAGAGTGTTTATTGCCGGATACAGTTCGACACTGCCAAGCAGACCACCGGGAGAAGTGCGCTGCAGCTGTTCCAGCCAGGCGGCTAACAGGTGGCAGACATACAATCCCTCCAGTTCGTCTCCATGGATTCCGGCGACAACCGCACCCCGCGGGCCATCGCCTCCGGTGAACAGAGTGCGACGGATTTCCATCCGCTCGCGGTACGGCATTTCTATGGTGAAAAATGTTTCAATGTTCATGGATGATGGTGGTAAGGGCATCGTTGGCCTTTCTTGAAATAGTTAACGGCAAATCCCCCTCAATCCCCCTTTCAAAAGGGGGAGGCTTTTTAGATCGCCCCTTTTTGAAAGGGGGAGGCTTTTAGACCCCCCTTTTTGAAAGGGGGGCAGGGGGGATTTATTTCTGTTCCTGCATCATCACCGTTACCACTGGTGGCGTTGCGGAAGCATCCCCCTTGAAACTGCCCCGCTGCGGTGCAGCATCGTAGGAATCACGCCCGATAGCAACTGCAATGAAGTGATCATTCGTCAACAGGTTATGTGTCGCATCAAAACCGACCCATCCGGCTCCCGGTACCAGCGCTTCAGCCCAGGCATGGGTGGTCAGAGTTTCTCCGGTTTCGTTGATGCCCGGATCAAGATACCCCATGACATAGCGGGCGGGGATACCCCAGGAGCGGGCGACAGTGATGAACAGATGGGCAAAGTCCTGACAGACCCCCCCCTTTTGGGCAACTGCTGCTACCAGCGCACCATGAACTTCCGTGGAACCGGATCGATACTCCATAACCGTCGGCACCCAGGCCAGCAGCTCCAGCAGCGAATCGAGCAGTGGCTTCTCTTTGTCCCGTCTCGGGAATGCCTGCGTGATGGCTTCGGCCAGTTTCATGGCGGTGGGTGTCAGGAGGCTGCGATGCAGAACAAAGTCGTTCAAAGGCGGTGCGCTTCGAACCGCTTTGATCAGCCACTCCTGCTCTTCCCGCGGCGGAACCGCTTCGAAGCTGAAGGGGTTTTCCTTCAGCGTCTCCACTTCACTTTTCAGGCGTGTGACCAGACGGGTGTGCGGGGCAATGACGCAGAAATAATCGACCCGGTTGCCAAAATAGTCAGTATACCGAGCCAGCTCTGCCGCCGGCTCAGTTTCGATGTTGCAGGAAATAACCTGCTGATGGCCATCGGCACGTGGCGCCAGACGCAACTCAATGTGGTGCTCACGCACTGTCTGGGGATATTCAAGAATCGTTTCGTGCTCTATCAGATAGCGCATATGAACTCCGTTTATTGAAAGAACTCTTCCGCCAACGCCCCGTGGAACTGTGACAGCCGCAGCAGCAGGCTTTCCAGATACTCATGCAGGCCGGTATCTAAAATCTGCTGCCGTGTCACATGTACCATTGTGGATAGCTGGGCAAAAGCCGCATCTGTGGCATCCTTCCGCTCCAGACCGATTATTGCCAACGCATTGCCCATATGCTCGACTGAAAACACAATTGAACGGGGAAAGGCACGATTCAACACAACGAACTCGGCGACATCGGCCGGCATGAATCCGGAGTGATAATTGCGCCGGAACGCTTCAAACCCGGACAGCGACTTAAGCAGAGCCGCCCACTGATAATAATCGAGAGCCGATCCGACCATGGAAAGATCAGGGAGGATAATATGATATTTGACGTCGAGGGTGCGCGATGTCATGTCAGCACGCTCGAAGCAGCCGCCCAGTTGATAGAAGGCGTACGCCTCACCCCGCATCATGGTAGATGCCGTCAGGCCATTAAAACGTGCCACCTGATTGCGCAGTTCAACAAACAGCGCCCCGGCCCGCTCTGCGGAAAGCGATCCCTTCAGCCGTTCATCAAAACTCATCCAGATCTCGTTGACCGCCTCCCACATCTCCTTGGAAATCCGGTCACGTGCGACCCGGGCATTCTCGCGAAACAGTCGCAGACAGGTGCGGATCGAACTCGGATTGGTTCGACCGGCACTGATAAACTGCAGTACGCGCGATGTACTGATACTTCCGCCGCCAAACTGTTCATCATAGAGCGGCTCAGATGCATTGATCTGCAGGATCGGACGCCATTTATCCTCTTCACCCATATCCTCTTCAGCCTCAACCAGATACAGGAGGTTGATCTCCATCAGACGGGCGGTTTCGCCGGCCCGCTCGAGATAGCGGGCCATCCAGTACATAGAATCAGCTATTCGGCTTAACATCAAATCCCCCTCAGTCCCCCTTTGCAAAGGGGGAAGAACAATTATTCCGCTAATACCCAGGTGTCCTTGCTCCCTCCACCCTGCGACGAATTGACCACCAGTGACCCCTTGCGCAGCGCCACTCGGGTCAAACCTCCCGGCACGACCTCGATATCCTCCCCGTAAATTACATACGGGCGAAGGTCAAGATGGCGCGCTTCCAGTTCGCCGTCCATATAACAGGTGTGGCGCGACAGGTACACAACCGGCTGGGCGATATAATTTCGAGGATTTTCCTGCACCAGCCCCATGAATTCCTTGCGTGACGCCGGCGTTGATGAAGGTCCCATCAGCATGCCGTAGCCGCCTGATTCGCTGACCGCCTTGATAACCATGCGTTCCATATTGTCAAAAACATACTCCCGATCCTTGACGTTGGTCATCTGAAAGGTGGGTACATTGTTGAGGATCGGCTCCTGACCGAGATAATAGCGGATAATGTCAGGCACATACGGATAGACCGCCTTGTCGTCGGCGATGCCGCTCCCCGGTGCGTTGACGATGGCGACATTTCCGGCCCGCCACGCATTAATCACTCCGGCAATGCCGAGAGAGGAGTCTGAACGGAACACCAGCGGGTCAAGGAAGTCGTCATCGATGCGGCGATAGATAACATCCACCCGCTGCAGTCCGGTAGTCGTTTTGAGATAGACGATATCATTGACAACCACCATATCGCGCCCTTCAGCCAGCTCTACGCCCATCTCTTTGGCCAGGAAGGTATGTTCGAAATAAGCGGAGTTGTAGATCCCGGGGGTAAGCAGAACAATCTCGGCGGTTTCCGTGCCGCGCGGTGACAGGGCACGCAGGGCGGCAAGCAGCAGTGAGGGATAATGCTCTACGCGTCGGACACGGTATTTATTGAAGAACTCCGGCAGAATACGGCGCTCTATGACCCGGTTTTCAATCATGTAGGAGACGCCTGACGGAGTGCGCAGGTTGTCTTCGAGAATCAGGAATTCTCCCTTTTCGTCGCGGATGATATCAATGCCGCTGACGTGGGTATAAATGCCGCCCGGCGGCACGATACCGACAATTTCACGGCGAAAATCACGTCCCTCGTAAATCAGCTCGGCGGGGATGACGCCATCTTTAATGATGCGCTGCTCACCGTACAGATCTCCGAGAAAAAGATTCAACGCCCGGACCCGCTGTTTGAGACCTGATTCAATCTTCACCCATTCCGCTGCGGTAATAATGCGCGGAATCAGATCGAACGGCCAGATCCGCTCAATCCCCTCTTCGCTCTCCCCATAGACGGTAAAGGTGACCCCTTCTGCCTGCAGCGCCAGCTGCGATTCGTGGGCTTTGGCCTCCAGCGCACTGTTGCCGGTTGCCTTGATGTGATCCCAGAGCAGGCGGTAATGGTCACGGGGAGTGAAGTCATCGGCGTAGAATTCGTGATAGGGGGTGCGGGGCTTGCTCCCCTGCATGCCGGAGTTGTACATGGCGCACTCCTTCTAAAGATAAGGTTGAGTGAGTATACCTGTAATTATGAAAAGTGGAAAAACCTATATTTCTGTTTTCTGGCTGATAATGACAAAACGGTCATCAAACCACGTCACAAGCAGCGGCCTGACATCCTCCCATGCAAGACCCCCGCCACCGCAGCCGGGGCGGGGCACAATAATCTTCTCCCAGCCGGAAAGATCCGCAAGTTGCCGTAATTCTTGTGCTGAACGGGCTATTATTCGCACATCCGGTAACGACCAGGGGGACTCTTCTACAGGAAAACTGACCACGCCTGCGCCGAGATCAAAGACATGATTGCCCTTTTCTTTGATCAGACTGCCTAATTTATATGCAAGCTCCGGACGGCGAAGAGCAGCCTGGCGCGCCACACCGCGCCCGAAAATCGCCCGGCCGTCAGAGGTCAGCGAACCGTTAGTGGTTATGGCGGTAACAGCGGGAGGGGCGTACGCCCAGATGTCTCCCTCTATCTCAAACATTCCCGGGCCGAACCGGTCAGATAATCAAAAACTTCGCCACGGGTGCTGATAAAACCGGGCATCTGATTCAAGACATCCTCCAGCAGATTCAACACCTCGCCATCCTCGCTGCCCAATTCATTCATGGCGGCTGTCATCATCGGGAGAATTTCGTAGAGATCGTGGCGATTAAAAGGCGTCGTATCGGGAAGCCCCGCGAACTTGGGCAGTTCACGATTGGCTACATCCCGCGGGTATTTGAACTTAAAATCTGATGCTTTGACGATGATAGACATACTTAATGCCCTCCACAGCCGCTGCCACATCCACCACCACATCCGCCCGGCCTGACGATATCGGCCGCTTTCGGTTTTTCGCAGAGTTTCAGTGACGAACGATCGACATACCACGCCTCATCAACCATTTTTCCCTGCAACTCATCCTTCTTGATCAGCATCAGCACTCTCATTTCTGTCGTTTCCAGCAACTGAGCCGCTTCAGCAATCGGCACAAAATTTGTTCCCGCTTCACACATGATGTTCTCTCCTTATGCTGCCTCTAGCAGCGATTCTTCGCCCATATAAATTGCCATCAGCTCACAATTGGTAAGATCCCGCTTGCGCCTGCACGACATCGCCCGCGTCTTGACCAGCAACGGGTCCGCCCGCTTCCGGTCAACCACGATTCCCATACTGCGATAGCGCTCAATCAAACCGCCCGTACCGGAATGCTTGCCGACCACAATGCTGCGTGTCAGTCCGACCTCTGCCGGGTCAAAGCCTTCATAATTATGCGGATCCTTGATAACACCATCAGCGTGCAGTCCCGATTCATGAGCAAAAACCCGTGAACCGACCACCGGCTTGGAAACAGAAAGCGGCCGGTCAGAAGCCTTGGCGACAAAAAGCGACATCTCACGAAAACGGTGGGTATCGATGCCGGTTTCAATAGCGCAGGCGTGTTTCAAGCCCATGACGACCTCCTCCAGTGCGGCGTTACCGGCACGTTCACCGAGACCATTAATCGTGGTGTTGACAAATTTTGCGCCGGCTCGCACGCCGGCAATGGCGTTGGCAGTGGCCATACCCAGGTCGTTGTGGGTATGCACCTCAATATCAATTTCCGGAACAGCCCGGATGAGAGAGGTCACTTTATCGAACATGGTAAACGGGTCCATGATGCCGAGGGTATCGCAGAAGCGGAAGCGGTCACCACCGAGAGCGCGGGTGATCTCCATCAACTCAGCCAGAAAGGACATATCGGCGCGACTGGCATCTTCACCACCGACTGAAACATACAGATTATGCTCTTTGGCAAAACCGAGCGCGACTTTCAGTTGTTCCTTTACCGCCTCCCGGTCCTTACGCAGCTTATGGTGGATCATCTGGTCGGAAACCGACAGCGAAATGTCTACTGCCTGCACACCGCAGGCAATACTTGCCTTTATTTCAGGCACGAGAGCCCGGTTCCAGGTTATCAAACGGGCATTCAAACCGAGATCAACAAGTGTGCGGATACTATCCTGTTCTTCTTTCCCCATGGCAGGAATGCCGCATTCAATTTCTCCGACACCGATGGAGTCGAGCATGCGGGCTATAGTGATCTTTTCCCGCTTGGAGAAGACCACCCCGGCGGTCTGCTCACCGTCGCGCAGAGTGGTGTCATCAATGATTATTTGCCTGTTTTCTGTGCAGATCATAACTGACCCCCCAATACCAGAAAGCGCCGCAATCCCTTGCAGGACGCGGCGCCGGTGCCGTTTTTCCAACTTACTTCGAGTTGTATGTCTGCATCTGGCGTGCCACTATGACATTAAAACCACCATTACTTGCGGGAGCTATTACAACGGCAATCATTTATTGATTGCAACGTGATATAAAACGGCCCGCCGGAAAATACCGACGGGCCGTTTTATGTATTTTAAAAATAATTTGAAACTATTTGTATTCCGGCATCTCATCAAACTGCAGATATTTATAAATCTTGTCCTTGTTCGGCTCGATCTTCTCCTTGTAAATCTCTAAAAATTCAGCCGGTTTCGGCAATTTTCCCAGCAGCGCAGCGACTGCACCCAGTTCGGCGGAGCCGAGATACACCTTGGCACCGTTGCCGATACGGTCATCAAAGTTACGGGTGGACGTAGAGTACATATTGACCCCGTCCGGCACGCGCGCCTGGTTGCCCATGCAGAGCGAGCAGCCGGCGATTTCAATGCGTGCCCCGAAAGCGCTGTATACGGCGAAGTACGCTTCGTCTTTCAGCTGCTGCTGATCCATGCGGGTCGGCGGGCAGATCCAGGTACGGACGGCCGGATTGAATGGCTGCCCGCGCCAGATCTCAGCGGCAGCACGGAAATGGCCGATGTTGGTCATGCAGGAACCAAGGAATACGTCCTGAATTTCCGTTCCGGCAACATCTGAGAGAAGTTTGACATCATCCGGATCGTTCGGGCAGGCGAGGATCGGTTCGGTGATCTCCTTCAGGTCGATTTCTATCACGGCGGCATACTGGGCGCCTTTGTCAGCTTTGAGAAGAGTCGGATTTTTCAGCCATGCTGTAACGTCTTTGATACGATTTTTCAGGGTGTTGGCGTCAGAATAGCCTTCGGCAATCATCTTTTTCATCAGTGCCACGTTTGACTTGAGATACGTGGCAACGGATGCCTCGGAAAGCTGGATACAACCGGCCGCTGCCGAACGCTCGGCAGCGGCATCGGTCAATTCAAACGCCTGCTCGACAGTCAGATCGGGGAGACCTTCCATTTCGAGGATACGGCCATTGAAGATGTTGACCTTGTTTTTCTTCGGCACGGTCAGCAGCCCCTGTTTGATCGCCCAGTAAGGGATGGCATTGACTGCGTCGCGCAGAGTGATACCGGTGTTAAGCGTTCCTTTGAAGCGCACCAGAACAGATTCCGGCATATCAAGCGGCATGAAGCCCATGGCGCCGGCAAACGCGACCAGACCGGAACCGGCCGGGAAGGAGATGCCGATCGGGAAGCGGGTATGGGAGTCGCCACCGGTACCAACCGTGTCGGGGAGCAGCAGGCGGTTCAGCCAGGAGTGAATGACACCGTCACCGGGTCGAAGCGCGACACCGCCACGCTCAGCGGTGAAACCGGGGAGGTTTTTGTGCATCTTGACATCGGCCGGCTTCGGATAGGCAGCGGTGTGGCAGAATGACTGCATATACATCGGGGCCTGGAATTTGAGGCAGGCCAGTTCTTTCAACTCATCGGCGGTCATCGGACCGGTGGTATCCTGTGAGCCAACCGTCGTCATCTTCGGCTCACAGGCGGTGCCCGGCATGATACCGGCAACGCCGCAGGCCTGACCAACCATTTTCTGCGCAAGTGAGAAGGCCTGTTTGGCTTTCGGCTTGGGATTGTCCGGCAGGGTAAATACCGTGGTCGGCTTGAGACCTAATACTTTACGGGCCTTATCGGTAACCGCGCGGCCGATTATCAGCGGAATACGACCGCCGGCACGGAATTCGTCAGGTACCGTATTTGGAGAAATAGTGAGCTTGGAAAGTTCTTTTTTCCCCTTTTCGTCGGTGATAACGCCTTTCTTGGTATCGATCACAATGACGTCGCCGGTTTTCATGCCGGTTACATCAGCCTTGAGCGGCAGCGCGCCGGAATCCTGGGCGGTATTGAAGAAGATCGGGGCGATGACGCCGCCGATGATTACGCCGGCTGTCTTCTTGTTCGGCACACAGGGGATATCATCACCGATTGCCCAGAGAACACTGTTGCACGCTGATTTACGGGAGGAACCGGTACCGACGACATCGCCGACAAAGGCAACCTGAAAGCCCTCTTCGCGGAATTTAGCAATGGTGGCAAGGCCGTCCTTGAAACGGGTTTTACCCATGGCCAGTGAATGCAGCGGGATGTCGGGGCGGCTCCAGGCATCACCTGCAGGAGAGAAGTCGTCGGTATTGATTTCACCTTCAACCTTATAGACTTTAACCTTAATCGTATCAGGCACCCCTTTGCGGTGGGTAAACCAGTCAGCATCAGCCCATGATTTTAAAACCTTCGCGGCAGCGGCGTTTTTACCGGCAGTGGCAAGCTTGGCAACCTCGTCGAAGGCATCGTAGACCAGCACGATACCGGAGAGCGCACAGGAGGCTTCATCAGCCAGATTTTTATCCTTGAGGGCGGCAACCAGCGGAGCCACGTTGTAGCCGCCGATCATGGTGCCGAGCATGCGAATGGCATCTACCGGCGTAACGAGCGGAGATTTGATTTTACCGGAGACGACACCGGCCAGGAATTCTGCCTTTACTTTGGCAGACGGATCCACTCCGGGGGAAACGCGGTCCTTGATCAGGCCGAGCAGAAACTGTTCCTTTCCTTTTGGCGGCTTAACCAATAATTTACAAAGACCGGCGGTCTGTTCAGGTGTCAGCGGAAGTGCGGGAATGCCTTGTGCCGCCCTCTCCTTTTCATGTGCGAGATACGCTTCAATCATCAACTGTTCCTCCTTTTGTGAGATATGGTACATCCGATAAGACAGCACTCTGCAGATAAAGAAGATACTGTATACACGTTTCAGAAAAGCCTTGTCAAATCATAATCAAGATTAAAGGTACTGAGTAGATCGTTATGTTACCATCTACAAGCAGACTCAACGGAGACTTACTTGTCGAAATACTTTACACGCTGATATTCATCATAAATATAATGAGTAAAATAAGCCGGTTATAAATTGGCCCTCTTTTTGCTTTACTCTTATCAGCAAGCAGTCTGGATTCCTGGTAGGGCAAAAACCGTAACGGAGGTGTACAATGGCAACCATTCACTACACTGATAACTGGCAGTTCCAGGTGGTTTTACCAGATGGCAGCAAACCAAAGTTCACTAAACTGCTTGACGCCATAGAATTTTGTAATTACCTGAAAATTCAATACGAACTGAAGCCATGATTACCTTTCACTGCTACTTCAGCTTTGCACGTTTAACAAATCTCTCATGCACACTCGCCAGCGTCCCATAATCGGGATATTTTCTCAGCTCTGTGCGCAGCCGTGAAATTCGCTCGGAAAGCGGCGGATGAGTTGAGAACCACGACCCCTTTTTATCCTTGCTGGTCGCCTCCAGTTGCTGCAGCTTTTCCAAAACCCTGATCAGCGCCGAAGGATCATACCCGGTGCGATAGGTTGTCTCCATAGCAGCAAGATCGGCTTCAAACTCCATCTCTTTATCCAACCCCTTGTCAAACAAAACGGTCTGCATATCACCGATAGCCGAAGCGAATTTTTTCCCTTTGTCGCCGCGAACGCTTGCGGCGGTTATTGTTCCGACCCCCTCAAAAAATTGCGCACGCTGCGTGCTCTTCAGGGCATGTTTCGCCGAGACATGCCCGACTTCGTGAGCCAGAACCGCGGCCAGTTCGGATTCGTCACTCAAAATAGATACCAGAGCACGACTGACAAATATAACACCACCCGGAACGGCAAAAGCATTTTGTACGTTGCTGTCCAATACGGCAAACTGATAGGGGATTTTTGCCCGTCGGCTGTTTGCGGCAACCGCATTTCCCACCAGATTCAGATACTGCTGCAGCGGCTCGTTTTTTACCGGAATGCCGAATCGCTGCATCCCTTCAAGTGCCAGACTTTCGCCAATAGTACGCTCGGTTTTATAGTCAATTTCCCGCGAACTGGACAAAACCTGGGTTGCCCCGGATAACAGTTTGCCTTCTTTCGAATCAGGGTTGGCAAGGTTCTGCAGTGTGTCCATGAAACCGGCTGAGGCAGGGTGTGCCGCCATAGTCAGGGCCATCAAGGTCAGAATCAGGAAATATCTCATTTTTTACCCCCTTGAGCCTGGGCGTATTCACCAATCTTTCCCTCTTGTAAAAATGCCTTCAGCTCCTTCGGAGAGACTTTCCGCAGCAGCACAGTGTCAAGAGATTTTTTCACCAGTTCCGAAGTGCCGCGATCTTTTGCATATTGTGTCGTCTCAGGCGAGAGGCCGCGAATACTGCGGGCACTGTCAGCCTTGGCGGTATTGATCTGGCTCTTTTGCATGCTTTCTCCGAAGAGCCCCCCGTCTCCTGAGACCTCACCGGCCGGAGGGGTTTCAGATATACGACCTGCGTACAGCCACCCCTCTTTTCCTGCCGCAGTTCTGACTTTCACCCAGCGACCGCCCGACTCGACAACGGTGACTTCCGTACCGACGACTACATCGGCAACATTCTCTGACGTCGCTGACGCTTCCGATTTCAGTGTCGTCCCCTCGCTGGAAACCCAGCGTTTCTCTTCTGCCATCGCTGCCGTTGTCATCAGCAGCAGCGCAAGCAACAGAACAATTCTTTGTGTCGTTTTCATCTGTAACCTCCTTTTTGTTCGTGATTCTTTTCTATCGATAATCCCCGGTCAGTACAAATGCCCCCCAGTACCCTGGATGCGGATAACGGTTTTTAACGTGCTGCATGGCACGGGTCAAACTCTCGGCTTTTTCATAGGTACTGTAATTACGGTAAAACTGCTTCATCATGATTGCCGTCGAGACATCACTCACCCGCCAGAGGCTCGACATCAGCGAATGGGTACCGGCAAAGAGGAACGCCCGGTTCATGCCGACCACGTCATCACCGCTGCGGATATCGCCCAATCCGGTCTGACAGGCGCTCAGTACCACCAGATCAGCGCGGATATCAAGGCCGAAGATTTCCTCCGCCTGGAGTTTGCCGTCAGCTTTACTGTCCTTGGTCAGCCTGATCGCCGAAAAAAGCGGATTAACCGGATCAAACTCGCCATGGGAGGCAATGTGGATAACACCGAATTCGCTGATATGCTCTCTCACCCAGCTCTCGGTGGCCCGCTCCCGGGTCAGGGTCGTCACGTCCGGGTAATTCCAGCGGAGCGTTCCCGCTTCCCGTTCGGCGAACGGCAGATCCAATGCAGTGTTGCCGAGATCCGGGTTGCCGATAGCCAGAATGTGCGGTGTTTTCACTGAAGTGCGCCGCGCCAGCGAATAGTGCAACACTGACGCAGAGGGAAGGTAAAACAGCTTCTGCCGATCAATCAGGTAGTCACGGCCGTCGTTCAGCGTGGCAAAAGAGAGATAATGGAGGCTGCCGTGCGGGATAATGCCGATTGAGCGGAGCGGACTGCTTCCAGCCAGCGGCTCCGCCACCAGCAGATCATACAGTTCACGCGACTGTTTTTCCAGCGGTTCCAGGTTCTGCAGCATCCGGCGGTAGGACGATATTTTCGCCGCAAGCTCCGCTGCCGGAATGTTCCGGATTGAGAGCACAACCCGGTCGCGATCGATCTTCCACAGCAGCAGCCGTTCCGGCAATTGATAGTACGAGAGGAGCACCACTCCCGGTTCAAGAAGCTTTCGGACATCAGCAAGTGTCGTCGGATTCACCTTCACCAGGGCAAGCAACTCCGGACGTTTGCGCTCGATCTCGATCAGCAGGTCCTGATACTCACCACGCAGTTTTTCCAGTGCAGCGGCATAGCGGGCCCGCTCCTGCGCTGTTGCCGCCTGCAGCGACAGGCTTTCCTGCTCCTCCATCTGCTCTTTGAGTCGGATCTGCCGGTCATACAGCTCCTGATCCACCGCACCTTTCAAGGAGAGCCGCTGACGGCCGAGAATATCAATCAGGTTGCGGGAACGGGAGCGCTCCGCCACCGCAAACGCCTCGTCACTCCGCCCCATGTCGACCAGCAGACTGACAAGGCCTGAATAGACATCCATCTTGTCGGCAAGGAAACCGTCTTTCAGCTGATCCAGCCTGATCTCGGCGCGCAGCCCTTCTACCGTCTCCAGCGCCTGCTGATATGAGACAACCGCTATGGCCGAAGCACCGGCATTTTTCTGCAGCCGTGCCAGACCGAGCAGCGCCCGCCACCGCACTTCACGGAGCAGCAGCGCATCGGCAATCTCAAGAGCGGCACGATAGCTCGCTTCAGCGGCGACCGGCTGCTTCAGTGAACTTTCGGCATCACCACGGGCAAGATGGATCTTGGCCAGATTTACCTTGTCACCGATGTCGGCAGCCATGACGGCAGCCTCGGCGAACTGCTGCAGAGCGGCGGGCGCATCACCCATTTTCAGGCGGGTCTGACCGAGGTTGCGCAGATCGTAGGCCATCGCCCAGCGCGAACCGAGCTGCCGGTCAATAGCAAGCGCTTTCTCCAGCGTTTCCAGCGCTTTTTTATATTCTCCCGACTCACGCAGTACCAGACCGATATTATTGAGCGTCGTCGCCACTTCATCGCGCCGGACCGCCAGTTTTTCGGCACGCTCCAGCGCTCCCCGCAACTCCAGACCGGCCCGTTTGGTATCGCCGAGTGTCCACCAGATCAGTCCACCTGTGTTTTTAGCCATAACCTGTTCCAGCGGCCACTGTTCCTTCACGGCGCTCTTTTCCACCTGTTCACGCAGATCAAATGCGTCCTGATACCGTCCCTGGAACCAGGCGTTGTTGGCCTGTTCCAGTACAATCCGCATGGTGGTGCGCAGATCCTTCGTGCCGACTTTTGCCATGGCATCAACATAAAACTTATCCGCAGCCGGAAAATTACCAAGCAGACGCTGACAGCGCCCACGTTCCAGCAGCGTTTCGGCTTCCAGAACCGCATTGCCTGACGTGGCGTAAATCTCACCGGCCCTGGCGTAATACTGCTCTGCAACGGCATAGCGGTTAAGGCGCAGGTCATAAATACGGCCGAGATTGCGGTACTGTTCCGCCAGTGACACCTCATCTTTCAAGGTCTGTCGCAGACCGGCGGCTTCTTCAAAGAACGTTTTTGCCGCCGTAAAGTTGACCGAATTCTCCATGACAACGCCAAAATCTGCCAACGCCGCCGCCTGCTCTTTGACCATGCCGAGGTCGGCAAAAATCCCGACCCCCTCTTTCAGCGACACGGCGGCATCGCTGAACCGTTCGGCATTTCCCTGGAGCAGTCCGAGGCGCAGCAGCGCGTCGGCATGTTCGGCAGAATACGGTTTTTCCTGCGCAAGACCTTTGACCAGGGCAGCGGCGTGCACAATCGCCCGGTCGGTAAATCCGGCAGCGAAAGCACTTTCGCGGGCATAGCGGTGGAGTGGCGTGCGCTGCTTTGCCAGAGAAGGATTCTCGGCAACTATTGCCAGAGCGTTTTCAAACAGAGAGAGCGCCTTCGGATATGACCCGGCGTTGTGAGCCAGAATCCCCGTTTTCCCGTATTCAATAAAGCGGCTTTTGCCCAGCTTTGCCGCCTCTGCCGCATCCGGCCCCCAATCGCCAAGGAGGAGCCAGCCACCGGTAAGTTTTTTACGAGATTCGCCGAGCGACTGAGAGGCATATGCTGCAATGAACTTCCTGGCTTCAGCGACACCCCCTTCACCCTGCGTGCCGGAAGAAACCAGCAGCGACGGTACCCCATGGAGCGCTGCCAGATGCCCAAGGCTATACGCCTGACGTAATCCGGCGCGCGGAGCAACAACCAGAGAGAGATTCTCCGCGGCGCGTAACGCAGAGAACGGATGGCGCAGCGCCGTTTCATCCTCCCACAGCGGCAGAGAAAAGCCGCTGCCGCCCGGAAGCGACGGGACCTCCGGAAGCAGGCCGGCCCGGGACGGGAGCAGCAGCGTGTGGGCATCGGCAAGCCGTTCCGTCATGCCGGTGGCATCAAGCCGGGTGAACGGTGCACCGCTCTGCCACCAGCCGGACCGGTCAAGCACCTGGCGACGGAACGGCTTGCGCAGGGAGAGCGACTGAACCAGGTGGGTGGCGCTCAGTCCCCAACTGAGCACCGGCGCAGCGGAGAAACGGGAAGGTTCTTCGTATGCGGCCAGAACCGGTGGAGTGGCGGCAAGCCGGGCAGTGAGCGTAGCAGTATCAACAGTTTCGGCACTGATCCCCGCTGTGCCGCCAACCGTAAAGAGCAGCCAGCGACTGCTGTCAAGCGGCGTAAAGCGGAGCAGTGTCTTGCCCGGCATGGCTTCCTGGACATCGATCAGCTCGACCGGCTGCGGCGACACGAGGCGGCAGAGCGCCCCCCCTTTCCCGGCGGCACACTCTTTGTTAAACGCCGACTGCACCGTGCTGAAGCGCTGCTGCGCCGTTTTGTAGGCTTCAGACTGCGGCCGGGGGACATCTTCTGACCGGGACAAACTGCCGAGCTCAACCGAAGCCGCTGCCAGCCGGAGCAGACCGGCCCCACCCTGCGCATAATATGAGGGCAGACGCTCGAGCTGTGCGCCGAAAAGGTCGTCAACAGCCGCCTGTTCCTGCTGCAGCCGGAGCTGCAGATACTCTTTGTCGGCTGCGGCAGCCGTGGCAGCCGCTTTTTGCAGCCGGTCCAATTCGGTCAATCGGGGCGCAGCGGCGCGGAAGCGGCTGGAGGTCGCCGGATCATCAAGTCCGAGCGCACCACGCCCAAGCAGCTGCACCCGCTCCAGCTCGCTCAGTTTTTCCAGCAGGGCAAACGCCTGCTCAGGATTTTTAGCCGCACGCTGCTCCAGCAGCGGAGCAAAACGCGCTATCAGCTCACCCGGCTGCAGGTCATATTCACTCAGCGGCAGATGTTCGAGCAGCCCGAGCGCCTGATCATAACGCCCGACTGCGGCAAGGGTGCGCCATTCAAGCGACCAGGCGGCAGCCGCATGCGCCTCATCAAGAGCAGCAGTCCGGGCGGCTTCGGCAGCCTCATCGAGACCGAGCGTGGTAAGAACTGCGCCCCGGTTCAGCTGTGCGGCAATCCGCAGGCGGCGCTGCTGGTGAAGCAGTTCTCTGTCGCTGCTGTCTGCCGGAATAAAAAGTGCCCTGTCCCACCGCTCAAGCGCCTTATAAAGGAGCGCCTGACGACTGATGCCATCAGTATTGAATGATGCCAACCGGGCAAGGAGCGCTCCGCTATCGGTAAGAAAACGGGCATACACCAGTGGCGGGAGCGCCGCACGGGAACTGTCAGCGAGGCAAGCGACACGAGCTTCGGCAGCAAGAAAATCGGCACTGTCACCCGCCACCCCCTCCCCAACCCTCCCCCGCTGGGTGAGGGAGTTTACTCC
>Ga0194059_1000285_pt1 | contig 24608 bp, 22 predicted proteins | sample SepL6211m_MetaG_FD_163426 | JGI IMG/M metagenome (GOLD analysis project Ga0194059, IMG submission 163426) | Anoxic zone freshwater microbial communities from boreal shield lake in IISD Experimental Lakes Area, Ontario, Canada - Sep2016-L626-11m | ecosystem: Environmental > Aquatic > Freshwater >... | reverse complement strand
TGCCAATTCACAACTGGGGTAAAATCTTAAATCAATTGACAATATTATTTGAAGAGAGACTAACTAAATTTATTAATCAATGAAGCACAACAAATCTTAACTTACACTAAATTTGGGGAGTTGCCACATAGTATTTTATTCATTATATCTTAGTATACTAAACCCCCACTTCTTTTTCTCATATTTTTTTGTGTCTCAGTTTTGGCTGATAGAAAAGATTTTTAAAGAATTTGATTTAACTTTACCAGCACTACCTAAAACACGTGACTACAAATCAAGACTGAACTATTACTTTGAACTTTGTGAAATTTTGTATTACTTCAGGCAGGAAAATATGATGAAACCTGAAGAATTTTTTGCATTTCTGTATGGATTTGTAGGTAATTTTATCAAGGAAAATCTTGAAGTCAATAGCAAACCGTTAAGAATTTGGATTACTGGTGGTAGTAAAGAAGATTATGAAACAGTTAGAGATGGTTCAGGTGATGAGCACCACATATGGTCTGGGAATACCGAAGTCAGGAAATCTGACCTACAGCTAATCTATTTTAGAAGTCCCTATAGTGGAATTGGAGCAATTTCAACTTGTTTATCTGATGGTTTTTATGATCCTTTTGATTATTATGCAAGTAGGGTCATTACCTCAAAAATTAAAACCTTTGAATTTGTTACTCTCAAAGAGCTTAGAGAAAACCCAGTTTGGAAAAATAATTTTTTGGTGAAAATGAATATGCAAGGCGTTAAAGGTCAGATAATTTCTCACGCTGAGTATCAAGAGCTAAGAAAAATTTTGGTCCAAAAAGGAGAAAAGTCTAAAGTTTTAACCGAACTCGAAAATGTCATAATAGAAACAGATGTTGATTTATTAAATGAGCAGGACGTTGAACAAAATCTTTTAGAACCATTACTTATAAAACTAGGTTTCAAGTCTGAAAATTGGGTTAGACAATTACCTGTACGTATGGGCCGTGGTGAAAGAAATTACCCAGATTATGCTTTGTTTGTTAACAATAAGGCAAAAGGGGATGAAACGGCAAAATATTTATGGGAAGCAAAATACCGAATCAGTAATGCAAAACAACTTAGTGATACTTTTTTTCAAGCCAAAAGTTACGCTAGAAGGCTGAATAGCCTAGCATTTGGTTTGATTGCAGTAGAAGGTGTTTGGATTTCTCAAAAAGAAGATGACTTTGAATTTTCAAAAATTAAAAACTATAGCTGGTTGGAATTGAAAAATTCTCAAAATTGGGCTGAACTTAAAAAAGTATTCCGGCGAAAAGTTTAACACCCCTCACCTCGACCCTCTCCCAATGGGCGAGGGGGTATAGTGCTAGGTAATGCTCCAGGATCATCAAACTAGTCCAAGGATGACTTATAAAAACACAAAACACCCCGTCATCACTGCGTGATGCCACCCCTCTGTAGAGGGGAATCTTTTATCACAGTTCGCTAAAAATGCCCCTTGCAAGGGGCTGTCACGTAGTAACTGGGGTTTTTGGGGTTTTGTAACCTACCTCAACCACCCCAGCACAAACTTCTTCTGCAAATTCTGATTATTTAGGCTCAGTGCTGTCAGCACCTGCTCGATTTTGCTGGCTAGTTGCGGGCTGCTTTGGTGTTTATAATATTCTTCCAGGTAGGCTAAAATTTGCCATAGCCAAAAGCTAATTTCTTCTCTTTCTACAGTTTTTAGATCAGGGAAGGTCAAGTCTTTATTCTGGATAAAATCTTTGCAAAACTCGGCTACTGGCGGTAGTTTTTTCTTTACTTTTTCTAGCAGATTTTGGTTTAGGTTTGAAAGTGCTAGGGGTTTAGAAAGCGTGTAATTCTGGCTCCTGGACAGGATTGTGGGGAGAATTTCGGTCTTATTTTGGGCGTATAAAATTATGTTTAGATTTTCTGGAGGTTCTTCAAGTAAGCGTAGCATGCCTTCTTGTAATAGACTGGAATAGTTGTTTAAATCACCTAAAAATAGAAAAGTTGGCTGGTTGTAACTTTGGTAAAAAGCCATCAGCGAATCGGTAAAATCTTCTTTGTCCTTAAAATTGGCTGTTAAGATTTGATTGGTAGCAAAATAGTGATCCCAGTTTTTTTGGGCCAATTCTGAGTCTGTTTGAATAGCTGTTTGTTTGGAAAAATCTGAAATTATGGCGTTGAAATTGGTCTTATTTGGGTTCTTGGAATTTAAATTTTGAAACAAATTTACAGCCAGTGATTTACTAATTTTATCTAAATCTAGGCTAGTTTGGGTCAAGATAATATGCGATTGAATCATTAGTCGTAGTTATCCCCAATTTGTTTTAACTAGTCAAAAACTTTGTTGACATAAATTTAATTTAAACTCTATAAATTATAATAATGATAATTAAAGTTAATACCGCTACAACCCTGGGCCTACAAACTCAGCTAATCGAGTGTGAGATTGATTTGGCTGGAGGCCTACCAGCTATGGTAATTGTGGGCCTTCCCGATAAAGCCGTGCAAGAAAGCAAGGAAAGAATTCGCTCTAGCATCAAGCAATCTGGGTTTGAATTTCCTCTGGGTAAAATTACAGTCAACCTTGCTCCTGCTGATGTAGCCAAAGCTGGTTCTAGTCTAGATTTACCTATTGCTATTGGAATTTTAAGTTTGGTTGGTTACATTATTCCAAAACTGCCTGAAAACGTTCTATTTGCAGGAGAATTGTCATTAGATGGTAAACTTCGAGCCATCAACGGTACCCTATCAATCTGCATTTGGGCGGCTAAAAATGGCTATCAAAAAATATTTATTCCTAAAGAAAATAGCCAAGAAGCGGCTTTGGTTAGTGGAATTGAGATTTATGCCGTGGAGGATTTGATGCAGGTGGTGGATTATTTAAATGATAAAAAAAAGTTGTCCCCAATTGAACCAATTGATCTACCTACACTTCGATCCACAAGATTTGAAAAAGTAAATGATCAAGGTTTATTGTACAACGATATTGCCTATGTGCGAGGGCAAGAAACTGCCAAAAGAGCTCTAGAAATAGCAGCCAGTGGTGGGCATAATGTCCTATTTATTGGCCAGCCTGGAAGTGGTAAAACACTACTTGCTCGCAGCTATCCCACAATTTTACCAGCCATGACGGAAAAAGAAATTTTGGAGGTTACTCAGATTTATTCGGTTGCAGGTATGCTTGGTGATGATCAGATTTTACTGGAGCGGCCGTTTCGAAGTCCCCATCACTCAGCTTCGCATATTGCTTTGGTAGGAGGAGGTAGTAAGCTACGACCAGGTGAAATTTCCCTGGCTCATCGGGGAGTGTTGTTTTTAGATGAATTTCCAGAATTTAGCCGTGAAACCATTGAGGCTCTTAGACAGCCTTTGGAAGATGGTTCGGTAACTATTTCCAGAGCTAGTGGTAGCGTACATTATCCTTCCAGATTTTATTTACTCGCTGCAGCCAACCCAACGCCGAGCGGCTACGAAGCTGATGATCCCGACATTATGAACAAACCCCAGAATAAAGCCGCAATTAGCCGGTATCAGGCTAAATTTAGCGGTCCAATTTTAGACCGAATTGATCTACAGGTTGAGGTTAACAGGCCAACCAAGGAAGAGCTGCAAAATAAAGAACTAGGTGTTCGATCTTCAATTGTCCGAGACAGAGTACAGAAGGCAAGGGATATTCAAACTAAAAGATTCGATGGTGAAAACATTTACACAAATGGGGAAATGAATTTAAGAATGATTGAAAAGTACTGTGTTTTGGATGAGCAAAGTCAAAAGGTTTTATCCCAGGCAGTTGATAAATTTAAGCTGAGCGCTCGTAGCTACATGAGGCTGTTAAAATTAAGCCGTACTATTGCCGATTTAGCTGGAGCTGAAAATATTTCGATTGAGCACCTTTTAGAAAGTTTACAGTATCGGGGGAAGTGGGGTTAAATTTACTCTTGACCAAAAGCCAATCTTGATCACTTATGAAATTACGCGTCCACACGAGAGATACAGGAGATTTTAGAAAGTCGTCAGCAAATTTTATTTTAAATAAACTATCATTGTTTATCTAATTTGTACCAACTAGTATAGCAAATTAACTGTGTGTTGTTTGTGGCAGCGTCATAATTTTCACGTATATGACCTTTATTTACATCCTGCTTATTGTAGTAGCTGCTGGAGCTGCTGCCTATTTTGCATACCAAAACCAACAATTGAAACAGAATTCTACAAACAATTCTGCAACTCCAACTGACAAGAAATATTCTCAAAAAGAACTAGAAAAACAGCTTGAAGATAAAATTTCTGACCTTGAAAAGGAACATCAAGATAAAATTTCAGTAATTAAAAATCAATCTTCCAGCCAAAACGCTGAACAAAATGACCTAATTCTAAGTAAGTTAAAGCTTGAATTAAAGGAAAAACTTCAAGAAGAAGAACGGGAAATGCGAAAGCGAATTTTAGAGCTTCAAGAAAACGTGGATAAAAAGGAGGGTATTTTAAATACCAAACTTGAAAAAATTGAGGAAGAGAAAGACCGAATCGAAAAGCTTAAAGACGAGCTTAGAAATATTAAACAAGATCTTTTGCAAAAACGAGATGAAGTCGAAAAAAGAGAACAAGAAGTTGAGCAAACAGTTAATACCAAATTAGAAGAAGTTGGTAAATTAACCCTAAAAGAGGCACGCACAACTGTTGTTGACAAAGCTAAAGAGGAAATGGGTCAGGAATTAATTTCTTGGCAGCATAAAATTGTAGAAAATGCAGAATCTGATGCAAACACTAAAGCCCGTCAGATTGTAGCCCTGGCTGTGCAGAGATGTTCCAGTGAAGTAGCAAATGAATTTACCATCACTACAATTAAATTAAAGGGGGAGGAAGAAAAAGGAAAGCTTATTGGAAAACAGGGTAGGAATATTCAATGGATTGAAAAGACTTTGGGGGTAGAGCTTATCATTGATGACACCCCAGAAGTAGTAACTATCTCAGGTTTTTCATCTATTCGAAGAAACATTGCCAAAAGAACTATCGAAAAGCTTTTAGCTGATGGCAGAATTCACCCCTCTTCGATTGAAGAGATGTATGAAAAGTCTAAAGCTGAAATCGCTGAAGAAATCGCTGAAGCTGGTGAATGGGCAGTAAATGACCTTGGAATCTATGATTTTCCAGCCAAACTTACCAGGATTTTGGGAAGACTTAAATTCAGAACTAGCTATGGACAAAACATGCTTAAACACAGCGTTGAAATGGCCAAACTTGCTGGTTTATTATGCGATGAAATGAACGCTCAATTTCCAAATAGAGCCAACCCAATTGATAAAATGATTTGTATTAAGGGAGCACTTTTGCACGATGTAGGTAAAGCTGTAGATGAAGAAATGACTCCAAAAGGTAATCATGTAGATTTAGGTGAAAAAATTTGCGATATGTTTGGCCTCGATTGGAGGATCAAAAAATGTATCTCCAGTCACCACAATGAAGAGTATGACGATAAAGAGCACGGTTTTTGCGTTGAAGCTGTTTTGGTTGATGCTTGCGATAATATTTCAGGTGGCCGACCAGGAGCTCGAAAAGAAACTGCTGAGGCTTATTACCAGAGAATGGAATCACTTGAAAGAATCGCTGAATCTACCCCTGGAGTACAAAAGTCTTGGATTATGCGAGGTAGCAAGGAACTATGGGTATTTTTTGACCCAGGTAAAATTACTCCAGCTAAAATGAACACAGTTACTCGAAAGATTGCTGAGGATATTGCCTCCAGTGTAAAATCACCGGTAAAGATCAAGATTGTTGGTTTTTACGAGGACAGGGTGGTCGAGTATGCTGGTTAGTTTTAAGTAGAGTTTTTTAGAATTAGGGAGGGGTAAAACCTCCCTTTTTTTGTTTTTGGGATAACCATCAACTGTTACTATTAATGCAATACCAATTTAAATTTGGCTCAGTTTAAAACAATCTTGCCCCACTAAACTTATCAATATATTTAACCACATCAAACTTCCTCTTACACCCGTTGTAATTCATGTACCGAATTTTCCCAAAAACTGGTCTCTCGTTCCAAGCACGATCATGCACACCTCCAATTGACCAGCTAATGCCAGCATAGCCATTTGGATCGCGTCCGTCCAGAGAGTACTTATCATTTAGATAAATTGCTATTTTTAGAGCAGTCTCAGGGCTACCAGTCCACTCCAAAATTTTCTTAGCCCAATACATTCTCATAAAGCCGTGCATCTTGCCAGTTTGTATCATTTCCTTTTGAGCTGCATTCCAAAGATCATCATGAGTTTTGGCCTGTTCGAATTCTTCTAAAGAATATATATATTCACGTTTATCTGCACGATGCTCATTTAAACTTTTCTTAGCCCAGTCGTGGAAACCTTCAAAATTGTCGTAATTTGAATTATAGAGACAAAAGTTATCTGAAAGTTCTCGCCGAACAATCAATTCTTCTAAAAATGAAGCTTGAGAGCTAGTGTCTAACAGTATTTTGGAAATTAAAGTTTGTTTATATTCAGACGGGGTTGACTCGTTTAAACCTAGTTTGTTAAACACCTCTAAGGCTATTCGTTGACTTGATATTTGACCAAAATGTAGGTAAGGGGAAAGTCCAGATTGTCCATCTAAATTTGGGTCATTACGATTATCGCCGTATAAATCAAGTTTATGATCTATAAATTTTGTTAAAAGTTGGTTAGCACTACTGGCACCTGAAGTAAAAGTTGATTTAATTGTTGAATCTTTAATTAGCCCTTCCCAAACAATTTTCGGTACAATATTGTTCCAACTTAAATCTTGCTTGCTCACCACAGTATACTCAGTTAAATACTCTGGTAAAAGTTTATGGATTTTTGGTCTGATAGTATAAGCTGCAAATTCAAGTTTTGGACTTATTATCCAAGCAGGGATAATATTTCTGGAATCTACGTGATAAAAAGGAATTTTAATTTCTTCAAAGATTTTTTTGTTCCACTCAAGTTTAATTTTCAGCGGTGAGAAATCGGAAACTAGTTCTGAAATCGAGTATTTTTCAATAAATTTGGGTAATTCAACTTCAGGAGCACCTTCGAGCAGATAAAAAGGAATATTCAGTTTTGTTAATTCAACTTCCACTTCTTTCAATCCCTCTAACATGAAGCCAAAGTGACTTGGATTTGCCCCTAAAAACTCTTTTTGCAGGACAAAGACTACTACCAAGTTTGTAGCTTTTTGGTTGGCCAGTTTTTGTGCGAAGATTAAACCCCAATTATCCTGTACTCTTTGCTCCCTACTCATCCAATATACAACCGGGCCACTACCAGATTCTTTTTGGTTTAGTTTCTGTACACGTTTGAGATTAAATAACATCCGGATTTAATTCATTCCAATCATCTATAAATAGAGCTTTTTGGTCCTGGTTGGTTTTCTCCAAAAGTATTTTGTAGCCATCAATAATTTCTACTTCAACCATGAAGTCTACATGAGCAGGCTTTATTCCTTTCCATTTAAACCTAGCTTTTTCCTTAGCTTCGTCTTTACTGCCTGCTACAACCATGACCACCTCGTGATCCTCGCCAACTCTATTTTTACTTAATTTACCTCCTAAATAAGCGATGTAGAGCTGCGGCATTTATAAATTGTTAAACTATTTTTTAGCTTTCTTGGTCTCTTTCTTTTCTGTAGCGTCCTTTTTGTCAAAAGTAATTTGGTCTAAAATCCAGGCAAAAGCTTTTTCACGCACAAGTCTATCATTGGCTACGTCTCGAAGTTTTTCTTGATCTTTAGATTCTTCTACCCCAATTCCATAATACTGTGGATTTTGTTTCATAAGCTTGGCTAGATCATCGATATTTTGCTCAGTAGCTTTATCCTTAACATGAATATAATACGCAGCTCTGAGAATTTCTACTAATTTAAATTCACTGCTGACATATTTTTTAACCAAATCAGGAACATCTTTATCTTTAATTTTTTCTCCTTCGCTACCAGGAAGCCCAGAAGCTGTAAATAGTTCAGCAAGGGTTTTATTTTGATGTTTTGCCTGATCAGTTAGAGAATCAACAATCCTTTTGGTTTCTGCTTCAATAGCCTCGTTTGGCATTTGCTCGATCTCAACATTATCAACAATTGTATTAATTACTGCTCGGCGACGAATTGAGGTTAAGATATCTCGGGTTTCTTGATCGTAAATTTTATTTAAAAAGTCTAAAAAGCCTTGCTTATCTTTAAACCTTTGAATTGCTTCTTTGGAATTTTCCAAAATTTGATCAGGTGTAGAATATTTAGCTTTAAGGACTTTGTGAACAGTAACTTTAAAAGCGAAGTGATGATCGTGACCGTGATCAGTTGGTACATCGGTTTCAAACTCTTTTGTTTCGCCAGCTTTGACCCCAATCAAAGCCTTTTCAAAACCATCAGGGAAATTTTTAAATCCAAGCTGAACCATTACACCCTTGTCAGACTTTTTTTGATCCAGAGTTTGGTCGTGCTCATCAAGATCAGCTAGAATCTGGGAATCCTTGGCAACTGGGCCATTCACCTCATCATAGTCGTTGAATACCTTGATTAGGTTTTTTTCCTCTCTAGCTTTGAATTCCTCAAAACTTAATCGATTGGAAATTTCATCAGCAGTTGGTTCAGTAATTTTTAGCTTGGAAAGCTGACTCAGATCAATTTCAGGTAAAAGTCTGATAGTTAAAGTGAAGGCAAACTCATCGTTATCTTCCTTAATAGAATCAGGCTCGATGTTTGGATTGCCAGCTGCAACTCTCTTCTTTTCTTCTAAAAACTTTTGAATTTCAGGATTTAATTCAGTGTAAAACTTATCAATAGACTCCGTGTACAAAGTTTGCTGGAATTGAACTATATCTACATGTTTTAAAGCTAAATTTTCAGGGGCTTTACCTTTTCTAAATCCAGGGACCTCCACACCCTTTAAAATTTGTTGAGTGATTCTAGTTTTGAAAGGTTGATATTCACTTTTTTCAGCGAGACAACTTACTAATAATGTTAATCCATCGTCTTGGATTTTTGAACTTAAAATTTTGGCCATAAACCTTTCAAAGAGATTTTTATATGAGCTTTTTGTCAATACAAAGATTTATTTTACAGAGACAAAAATGTAGGTTATAATGGCTTCAATGAATCTTTCTGCGCACGAACAAGTTCGCCATCTTTTAGAGCATAGGCTAAAACAAAAGCAAAACCCGACTGTTGAGCTTTTTAAACGAGTGCTTATCGGGATGTTCTTAGTTTGCGTGCCAGTAGTTACCTTATTTTTTGCCGTATTTCTGGGCTGGAACGTAAATGTATTTGAATTTAAAGCTGTGCCCAAAAGTGCCCTAGCGTCTGAGACAGGCGTGTTAAACCTTGACCCAGTTTATCCCAAACAAGCAAGTTTGAACATACCTTTAATCAAGCAAAAGAACCCATCTTCAAGCTCTTTGGTCAGTCTTTTGATGGCACTAAACTTTTACGATGTTAAAACCAGTGAAGATGATTTGATTGGTAAAATTAGCTACGCTGAGCCAAAAATACCCCTGGTTGATGGTCAAAAAGTAGTTTGGGGTAATCCTCAGAAAGGTTTTGTGGGTAATCCAAGAGGTATTTTTTCAGATTCTCTGGACAAAGCTACTGCCTGGGGAGTTTATAATCAACCGCTATATGTCCTAGCCAAGACTTTTAGGCCAAACTCAACTATAAAAAATCTTGCTAAAACAGATGATATAAAATCTGCTCTAAATCATAAACAAGTGCCCATTATTTGGACGGCACAAGACGATGATTTTGCAAAGAAAAAACAGATTTTCCATAGTGATGGTACTTTTGAAGATATTTTTAAATTTAGCTCGAGTGTAGTAGTTGGCTATAAGCTAGAAGAAAAAACCAATCAAACAATTTTTATTTTACACGACCCTGAGCAGGGCCGAATTGAGCTAAACGAAGATGTTTTCTATAAAATGTGGCAAAGATGTGGAAATATGCTGTTGGTTGTGAGTTAGTTGTATTTAAACACTGCTTGATTAACAAATCAGATGACAGTAACAGGTTTAGCAAAACTCATTATCCTTTCAAGACTCTTTTTAAACTCATCACTTTGCATACTGTAGAAAACTTTAACTGAACCACTTTCAGGTAAATATTGCGGGTGTCGCTGAAGGTAATCAATCAGTTTTATGGCTACAATTTGCCCCTGATCAAAAATTTGGATATCTTGTTTTGCTCCTAATTTTGTTAGTTTTTCTTTAATCTTATCTTTAATTAAAGGGTAGTGGGTGCAGGCCAAAACCAAGTCATCAATAGAAGGAATTTGAGTATTAATTTTTTTAAAAAAAACCTCCAATAAAGAATTGATTGTCAAAATATCTGCGTTCTCAATTGCTGAGGCCAAACCAGGGCAGGGTATATTTAGAATATTTGAAAAACCAAAATCCCTAAATTCTTGCTGATAGAAGCCTTCATTTATGGTTGCTGGGGTGGCCATTACTGCAACCAGATTGCCTCGATTTCTCTTATTTTCAAGTAAGCTTTCGGGTACAGGGCGAATTATACCTAGGACTTTTTTATCTGGGTAATGTTGCGGTAGCCACTTTTCTTGAATTCTTCTTATGGCTACGCTGGTAGCCGTGTTACAAGCCAAAACAACTAAATTACAACCTTTATTAAACAAAAGTTCGACAGCCTTTATAGTAATTTGATAAATTTGCTCAGGAGATTTTTCACCTAGTGGACAGTTTTTATTGTCCGCATAGTATAAAATTTCTTTGCCAGGTAAGACCTTTTCCACCGCTTTTAAAATTGTCAGTCCACCAACCCCTGAATCGAAAAGTCCGAGCATTTAATTGACACAAAGTCAGATTCTTGAAAAAGTCAACGACATATTAATAAGCTTATGAAAACAATCAAAATAATTTTAGGCAGTGTAGTCGCAGTATTTGTAATTTTAGGGATAGTTTTTATCTACCAATTCTTTTCGACTAATTCCAAAAAGGACAATCAGATCAAAGTTACGATTGATAAAACAGTAATCGTTCAAAAAGTGAAAGATCTAAATAAATTAGAAAGTGTTGAGGAATTAATTCAAAGAGATGTGACTGTAGAACTCGATCTTGGTAAAGTAGACCTTTTTGGTTTAACCAGTTTTGAGAGTAAAAGAACACAAAAAATTGCCGTTACTGGAAATATTGTAGCCGGAATTGATCTAAGCAAAATTGACCCCAATAAAGTTAAATTTGATGAAAGCAAGAGTAGCTTAGAAATTGAGCTACCAGCACCTCAAATCCTAAATATTTCTATCAATGAAGATAAGACAACTGTTCTTAAAGACGACTTAACCGCATTTTACAGATTGCAAACTTTAGATGCAGCCAAGCGAAAAGATTTAAATCAAGAACTGCAAAAACAGGTCATTAAACAAAGCCGAGAAGCTTTACGAGATGGAGCTTGTGGTGATGATATATTGAATAAAGCTGGTAAAAATGGCGCCACTTCAATTGCAAATTTGTTTGCTTTTGCCAACATTACTTCAGTGAAAATTACTTATGCTGTAGCTGAAAATTGTAATTTTAGTTTGTAGTGATTTTATTTTAGTCTAAACCAAACTACACCCTGATACATATCTCGCGTATCTTCCGACCAATATTGATTATTTGAGGTGCAGTTTTCATAGTCTGAAAGTCCTATTCCTTTACAAAAATCAACTGCATCTGCATTTTTATTGAGAATAAAACGGATATTTTTAGATTTCAACTTATCGACCAGGCTTTGAAGGTTGCTTATATCGGCAAATTCTTTTTGTTGAATTAGGTTGGTGTAGTATGGGTTTGAGATATAGGCTGTCCTGTTTACAAAAGAGCTTATATAGATAGGTTCACTAGGTTGTAAATCTGTGGGTTTAGGCGAGTTATCTGATTCGTAGTAAGGAATATTCGACCAATTTTGTCCTCCGCGAAGAGACATGTAGCTGTCCAAGGAAGTGCCCCTTCTAAGCTCGCGGATATATAGATCACCAACTTCGTTTGCTAAATAAAGATTTACAAAAATAAAGCTAAAACTTATTCCTAAAATTAAAAACTTTAGACTTTTTTGAATGGCTGCTGTATCTAGTAAAATTTGGATCAAAGTTATACCAATAAATACAAAAATTACTATTTGAGGAAATAAATAGCGGTAAGCCTGTACAATATTGACAAAATAAACTACCCAAAAAGCTAACAATGAAAATACCCAAAGGTTGGTATACTTTTGTCTAAACTGGGAATTAAAAATAGCCAACATTCCTAGGCCAAAAACAGGTGTAAATCTATTAAACATTATTGGAAAGATTTCACTAGCAAGTCTTGTCCAGACAAAAGCTCTCCAATGATTATCTGCACTTAGTGAGCCTGTAAAATTATAAGCATCTTCGTTTAATCCTGGAGTTCCGATTGGGTCAAGAATCCGGCCAGTAAAGTAGTATGAACGTATCAGCCAAGGCAGAATAAAAATAAGGAAATATGTAGCTAAAAACAAGATAAATTTAGCAAAATCTGGTTTCAAAATTATCTTTTTTAAATTTTCCCAATTGTAACTTTCGATTTTGAGAAAACTAAGCTTATTGTAGGCTACTAAAAGTAGGTAGATGAAGGCCATCACGGCCATTACACCAAAAAATATTTTCAATAAGAAAAGCCCGATAATTAAGACTAAAATAATGCTCAGTTCGTAATAACCAATTTCTTGTAAGGTACTTAAATAATATATGTAAAGAACAGTTACTAAACCAAAACAAAGCCCATAAATATCATTATACGCCCAGCCCAGATTCGAGATTACAAAGCTACTACAAGTACCTAAAATAAGTGGTCCAGCAAATTGCAAAAATTTCCCCCAGCCAAAAAGCTTTTTCCCGACAACAGTAGCCCAAAATATTGTTATTAATAAAACTAATCCCTGAATCAGATTTATTACTATACTATTAAAGGCAGTGCTAAACGGTAACGATAGTGGCCACAGATTCCAAAAAAAGTTAATATAAGGATGTACAGAGTATCTAAAAAGAACACCATTGTAATCAATATTACTTTGTTGTAAAAACATTTTAGGTATGGCCAGGTGATACCATACTCCATCAAACGAGGTCACTGGTCTAAAAGAATAAACCAACACTGGTATGGCTAAGATTGCTAGTCCAAAAAGGATGTATTTATTCTCTTTTAAGGATAATAGAAGATCTTTTAAATTAATCTGTTTCCATCTCTGAAAAAATAAATTTAGGAAAATTGGTAGCCCTGAAAAGCCCAGAATTAATTCCGGCTTCAGCAGATGAGATACCCCCAGTAAAAATAAGCCCATTGCAAAAACCACCAGGCCAACTAATATATTAACGGTAATCCCGTTTACAAAGTGTTTTGGCTCTGACTGTATTTTTAAAATCCATTTAAGTAGTTTTATGTATAAAAAACCACAATTTTCTACAATAACTAGAAAAGTTAAGGCTAGAGACAGTGTAATGATAAAATTTAGGATTACTTGCATATAATTAAAGTTAGTTGTAAAAAACCAAGCCCTGTTTACAAAATCTATGTAAACTTAAGAGGGGAAAGATTGATTAGTTTTTGATGTGGTGCTAGGTTATTTATTCCTTGATGGGGTCTAACTCGATTGTAGCGATATTTCCACAATCTAAGTTCAGCTATCTTGTGTAATCTGTTTTCAAATTGTATCTTTGTCAAAAACTCATAAGAGATAGTTCGGTTTAGTATTTCTACCTTTTTATTTTGAAGTAATAGTTCTAAAGCATGTTTTATGTCCCTCTACTTCTATTTCAGGTCTGTATTTAGCTATCTGGGGGGGGTAAACTTTTGAACTCCTTTAAAACCCTTTGCCCTTATCACTTAAAATAGCCATAAACTATCTAAAAGACTTTTTAAACCATCAGCTGTTTGATATTGATTCTTACCTTGTATTATGTTAATACCTTGACAACGATACAATTTGAAAGCAGATTACACAAGATAGCTGAACTTAGATTGTGGGAATATCACTACAATTAAATAATAATAATGACAAAAAATAAGCAAAAACAATTTTCTAGTAGTGCAGATTTTGAATACGAGCTTAGTGATTTAGATGCTATGAGCATGGCTACAAATTACAATAACTGGATACTAGATAAAATTGGTAAATATGTAGGAGACAACACTATAGAATGTGGTGCTGGAAGTGGATCTTTTGCTAAAAGTATACTAGCACGATATAAAACCAATTTTATTGCTCTAGAACCATCAAAAAGTGCTTTTGAAAAACTTAAAAAAGATTTTTCTGGATTAAATAATGTAACTTGTCTGCCAAATTTTTTAAGCCAAATAGCAAATCAAATTACTAATAAAATTGATGGGGTTATTTATAATAATGTTTTGGAGCATGTAGAAAATGACCAACAAGAAATTGATTTAGCCTATAAAAGTTTAAAAGTTGGGGGCTATATTATTACATTTTCACCAGCTCTTCCTATCTTATACAGCAATTATGACAATACTATAGGGCATTTTAGGAGGTATACCTTAAAAGAAATGGTTATTAAAATTAAAAAAGCTGGTTTTAATGTTGTTGATTCTTACTATTTTGATTTTCTAGGCACATTTTTATGGTTTATAAAGTATAAAATACTTAAAGACTCTAATCTTAGTTCTAGTTCAGTATCGATTTACGATAAATTACTCATACCAGTTTTACGAAAGTTGGAACCCAGTAAATTATTACCTTTTGGAAAAAATATTGTTGTAATTGGAAAAAAGTAAACTTTAAAGAACCTATTTAGAAGTTAGATTAAGGCTTATATTTTAATAAGTTATGTTGATACTCTAAGGTATGGTACTTTTTAACAGAATCTAGAATCAACCCAACACAAAGTAACAATATTGACACCAAATATAAACCAATAGCCATCACCAACGAAGGCAGCTTGTAGACAAATCTAAATTCAATATATTCAAGTAAAGGCCAGATCATAATTATGGAGGCCACGAAGAAAGTCATTACTGTAAGAATTGAATAAAAAAACAGAGGTTTGTAGTCTTTAAAAATATTTAGAATGGTTGATAAAACTTTAAAACCGTCGCTAAATGTATTAAGTTTGGAAAAACTTCCAGCTGGCCTATCACGATAAAGAATTGGAATTTCTTTTAAAATAAAACCTTTATCCAAAGCTGAAAGTGTAATTTCGGTTTCTACTTCAAAACCTTTAGATAAAATCGGTGAATTTTTTACAAACTCTTTAGAAAAGACCCTATAACCAGTCATAATGTCTTCCAAATCTGAGTTAAATAAAAAGTTAATTAAATTACGAACAAGGTTATTCCCAAAATTATGAAAACTGCGTTTATTTTCATTTTTATATGTATCATTGGACAATCTATCGCCACATACTATATCTGCCTTATTTTCAATTATAGGTTGAATCATTTTCATTGCATCTTGGGCTGGGTAGGTATCATCAGCATCAACCAAAATATAGATATCAGCCTCGATTTGCTTAAACATCATTCGGACAACATTACCCTTGCCTTGGGTATAACAATTTTTTACTATTGCACCTGCTTTTTGAGCAAGAGTTACACTTTGATCTGTAGAGTTGTTATCAAAAACATAAACCTTAGATTCTGGAAGGTATTTTTGGAAGTCTTGAACAACTTTAAAAATAGTCTTTTCTTCATTATAACAAGGTATCAATACAGCAATACTTGGTTTTTTGGTCATATTATTTAGAATTGCTACTACCCACTAACTGCTCAAATTCCAGTTTGTATTCAAACTCTATTGTTGAGTTGTCAAAACCCTCCTTTTTTAAAATTGTTTTAACCCTGTCTTTTGTTTCAAAAATCTGCTCTTGAGTAGTTGTGTTTTTAACCACAACATGTCCTGTAACATTTTGTACATTGTCGGTGTCAATGATTTCGAAATCATGTAAGTTGCAGACATTGTCTAAGGCAAGGATTTTAGTTTCAATAATTTCTGAAAGCTCGCTGACAGTAGTTAAACTAGCTGCAGGAAGGTTAACTGTTGTGGGTTTTTGACCAGAAAAGAGTTCTCTAATACGAAAGACTGTTTGAGTTAATAAATAGGCTATAAAGCCAAAACCAACAGCCAAATCCAGAACTTGGTAACTGCTTCCCAAAATAATAATAAGTAAACTAGCAACCAGGGTAATTAGCCACAGGGAATTATCTCTAATAAGCTTTAGGGAAAATTTTTTGTGCTCCAGTCTGGAATAAATTATAAAGTTAACAATTAGGGCTATACTTGAAGCAATCAAAACCCCATTTACATTAGATATTTTTAAAATTCCAAATAAAAATATGGCTGATACAAAGGTTGAAAGACAAGCTTGTATAACACTAACATATGCCCTAAAGGTATGCAAAGTATTTCTTTGTTTAAAAATTTGTTGGCTGATTGGATCAATGGATATTATTACTAATGCAAGTAATAAAAAACTACTACTACTTAATCCTAGCCAAAGAGCCATTAAAAACACCAAAATCTTTAACCAATAAATTAAAACCGAAAAATTTGGTTGTATTTCTAACTTAATTTTTTCCGAAAGGTTTTCAGACATTCAACCTTAATAGAAATTGAATTTTCCTATTGTTGTAAAGACTGGGCCAAAGAAAAAGCTTGTTTATACGTCAGTGGTTTATTTTTTGTCCTTATCCTCGAGCATTTTAATAAAGGAATCATATTGGTTTTGAGTCAGATAACCATCTTTAAGTTGGCTTTTTAACTCATTTTCAACTAGAAATCGTGGCAGAGTATTAATATAAAATTTTGATTTTTCAAGCGTTTGAGGGTCTATAGTTTCCAAACCTGCATCTGGGTTATCTTTAACTTTTTGTTTAACCTTTTCTTCGTCGGTAAGCGATGTTTGACTTGAGGAATCAGATTGTGCACTTAGGCTACTACCAACCTCGGAAGCTTTAGCATTCTGCAGTTCTTTACTAGGTAGAAAATTATTAAATGCAACTCCAATTCCTGAAGCTAGAACTAATACTGACACAATTGCTAAGCTCAATTTACCTTTTGGAATTTTTGACATATTTGTGTGTGTTTAAAATTACACAAAAAGTCTACCTTAGTTAATTTGTTTGAGCAAATAGGCCTTGTAACCTCACCAACTGCACAGGTTAAGACGATCCAAAATATACTGGGGGAAGTCTAATCTAAAATTTCTGACTCGGAAATATCCGTTAAGACTTCATAGCCCTTTTTGGTCACAAGTATAGTATGCTCTATATGTGCTCCTGGTGTGTTATCGGCACTTCGAACTAGCTCAACCCCGCTGCCTGGAATTGTTTCAAAAATTACTTCACCACTCCCAAGAGTTACCATTGGTTCAATGGCAATAACCATATTTTCAAATAATCTAGCTCCAGTACCTGCTTTACCGGCGTGCATTATATGAGGTTCATCGTGAGCCTTATAGCCAAGTCCATGGCCGCCTAAGTCTAACACATTGCCTAGCCCAGCTTTTTGAATGACCCTATCCACAGCAGCTCCAATATCTCCCACACGTTTGCCAGCTTTTACTTGTTTTATCCCAGCCCAGAGGGATTCTTTGGTTTTTTCAGCTAAAAATTTAACTTCTGGGGTCACTTCTCCTATTGTTAGTAAAATACACATATCACTATACAACCCTTCGTAAAGTACCCCGCAGTCAAAACTGACCACGCATTTATCGGGAATAATTTTATCGTCAGGTGACATTCCATGTACAACCTCATCATTGAGCTCAGTAATTAGGGAGTAGGGATAACCATAAAGACCTTTAAAACTTGGCACTCCTCCATGATCTCGAATAAAGCTTTCAGCAAAGTCATTTAATTTACCAGCTGATACTCCCGGTACAACTAATTTTTCAACATGTTTCAGTGTACTTGCTAGAATTCTGCATGAGTGTCGCAGTTTTTTTAGATCTTCGTCGTTTTTTATGATAGACACTTTAAACTTAGGGTTGATAAAGTAGTTCTTGACAAGAATTCAATTTTACTTCTACTTTATAAAGTCAGTTTTTCAAGGGCTATGGCACCAACCTTTCCCATTCCGAACAGGGTATTGAAACGTAGTTCCGCCGATGATACTTTGCTGCAGAGCTAGGGGAAAGTAGGCCAAAACTGGTATGATTGTTCTCTCCCTAAAGGAGAGATTTTTCTTTTACCAAAATCTTTTAATAATTAATTCCCCATTTCTTTGGGGATATTTTGTATAAAGCCTATAGAACCCATTTGAAATCTTTTTCTTAGTTCTCCCTTGATAAGGGGAGATGGTCGAAGACCAGAGGGGTTTATTGCTAAACCTTAAAATTAAGCTCAATCTATTTGTTTAAATACAAACCCTCAGTCACTTCGTGCCAGCTCCCTTGTCAGGGAGCAACTAAAAACATTGAATTATTAATGAAAGAAATTAAATAGGTTCCATGGAGAAAAAGCGTGCACCCGAAATGAGTTTTGCAAGACGATATCAACGTTGAGGTATTTTCTTAGATGCAATCTTATTGTTTCCGTATTTCTTATATTTAGTTAAATTCTAGTTTGTTACTTAAATAAAAATATTAAATTTGGTTAAGTTACTATTTAAGGAAAATATTAAAATTGGATAATGTCCTATTTTGGTCTAAATTAAAAGAAAATATTGCTGTCCAAAAAAAATATTTGACCTTCTTCATATTCCATATTAGCTTCATAGGCTAATAAAATTTATGAAAAAAGTGAAATCAACTAAAATAGTAAAAAATAAAGTAGCAGAGCTACAGCTGGCACTTTGTTTAAACCCGCAAATGACAACCAGTGATTGCGAGCACGTTAAAACACAACTCTTGAGCTTAATTGAAAATTTGCAGGGCACCCAAGCCGAGACAGAAATTAATTCAGTTTCAAATTCTAAAGGTAACAACAGTAGTAAAGCAAAATATTTACATATTTTTCAAAGCCTGCACTCTGTCCTCAATTGAGGGGTGTGTACTGAATAAGTTTGCAGTTTTTTGCCCAAAGGATTTTTTAGGTGGAGCAATGAAAAAATGGTCAGTTGCTGTGGAGTAGTGGCTACTGGGAACAGGGCTCTGGTAAAGTTTTTCTAAAGCGCTGATCAAACCTTCGGGGTATCTAGTTAATGTTACACCAGTTGCATCAGCTAAAAATTCCCTTTGCCTCGAAATAGCAAATTGGATTAAAGCTGAAACAATTGGAGCAAGGATAATTGTAGCAATATATAGTACTAGTAAAATAGGGTTTTGGTTTTCTTTATTTTTCCTATCGCCTCCCCAAAACATTATTCTAAAACCAATATCAGCTACAAAACTAACAACGCTTGAAAGCACCATAGTGACTGTCATTACAAGAATATCTCGGTTTTTAATGTGGCTAAGTTCATGAGCGATCACACCTTCAAGCTCATTTTTATCCAAAAGATCAAGTATGCCTTGATTTAAACAGATGCTAGCATGCTCTGGATCTCTACCGCAAGCAAAAGCATTGGCTGATTGATCAGGTGAAATGTATATTTTTGGCGTGGGAATTCCAGCAATTTTACTCAGGTTTTGAACTATTTCAAAAATTTTTGGTGCATCGTTGTATTCAACTTCTTTAGCACCATTAGCAGCTAGTGCAATCTTATCTCCAGCAAAATAGGCGATTAGTGCTTGTGACAGTGAAATTACAAGGCCCAAAACTGGCCACAACCAGGAACCCTGATACCTGCCAATAACATAAAACATGCCACTGACTAGACCAATAAAAACAAAAATTAAGATCCAGGTTTTTTGAACGTTGTTGGATTGCTGTGAGTAAGCAGACATATTCTGTTTATTACAACAAAATTCAAATTTGGCAACTATTCTACAGTTACACTCTTGGCTAGGTTTCGGGGTTTATCAATGTCTAAACCTTTTAACAAGGCACACTCATAAGCAAATATTTGTAAGGGAATTGCGTTTATTATCGCTTGAACTTCTTCAGTTGAGGCTTTTGGAACAAATATTACATCATCAACCAGTTCGGGTAAATTTTGATCTCCAATGTCTGCCACGGCTATTACTGGACCGCTTCGAGCCAAAACTTCTTGGATGCTACTAATTTGTTTTTCGTACAGGTCGTCTTGATTGCAAATGGCAATGGTGGGCAAGCTTTTATCAATCATAGCTATTGGGCCATGTTTCAATTCTCCGCCACTAAAGCTTTCAGCATGAATGTAGCTAATTTCTTTGAGTTTAATTGCCCCCTCACGACTAATTGGATAATTTAATCGCCTTCCAAAAAATATAAAGCTACTTGCAGTATAATATTTCTGAGAAATTGTTTTAATTTGAGGCCATGAAGAGATCACAGTTTTTATATAATCGGGCAACTTTAAAATATCTTCTAAAATTTCGCTACTTTGACTGAAACCTAGGTTTTTTAATCTTCCTAGTAAAATTGCGTGCATCAATAATATAAGATACTGTGAGGTTGTAGCTTTAGTTGAAGCCACTGAAATTTCAGGTCCGATATGATTGTAGACACCTGCGTCTGTTATTCTACTAATTGTTGAACCAACAGAATTCACTATACCGGTAACCAGAGCTCCTCTTCGTTTGGCTTCTTGAATTGCCCCAATAGTATCTGCAGTTTCTCCAGATTGTGATAAGGCAATGACCCAAGTTTTGTCATCAATAACCATATTTTTATACCTCATTTCAGACGACATCTCAGCCTTGGCTGTTATACCGGCAAGTTTTTCGAAATAAACTTCTCCTAAATGTGCAGCAAAAAAACTACCACCAATACCTACAACAATTACTTTCTCAACATTTCTAAGCCTATCAATAACATCTAGCAGACCTCCGAATTTAACATTTGCATCTTCAAGTAAAATTCTACCTCGAAATGAGTCTTTTATTGATTGTACTTGCTCAGTTATTTCTTTTGCCATGAAAGTATCAAAACCTTCTTTTGAGGCTGCTTCTTCATCCCAATCTATTTTTTCTAAGCCTTTTGATAAAATTTCGTTTTCTAAGTTAGTAATTTCATATTCACCATCTTTTATATCAACGACTTCATTATCTTCAAGATAAATAACATCTCGAGTTTTACTGATTATGGCCGAAACATCTGAAGCTAGTATATATTCATGATCAGCAACACCAAGCACCAAAGGACTACCTTTTTTTGCACCGATTAGTCTATTTGGCTCATCAGCTGAAATAATTGCTAAAGCATAGGCTCCTTCGATTTTATGCAAAACCTGAAAAACAGCTTCTCTTAAATCTCCTTGATAATATTTACCTAAAAGTTTTGCTATAACCTCTGTATCTGTTTGACTTTCAAAAATTACCCCCTCCGATTGCAAACTTGTCTTTAGCTCTTTGAAATTTTCGATAATCCCATTATGAGCTATCCAGATTTTACCATCCTGACTCTGATGAGGGTGAGCATTTTCAACAGTGGGTATACCATGCGTTGCCCAGCGAGTGTGTGCAATGCCTACACAATCAAACTCGGGTATAGCGGCTGAATACACTTGGCTTTCTAAAGAAGCAATTTTGCCAACCGATTTTTGATGATAAACCTTATGATCTTGAGTAATTATAGCTATTCCAGATGAATCATAACCTCTATATTCTAAACGTTTCAAACCGTTAATAAGAGTATCCAAAATAGATTCCTTTTTGCCATAAAAGCCAACAATTCCACACATAAAATTAAATTAAATTTACAGCTTAGTTATCTCCATACTCGTCATCAGCAATAATTTCTGGGCCGCCTGTTGCCTGCTCACCGTCAATTGTCACGATATTTAGCTCATATTCCAGTAATTCTCCTGCCAAGCGAATATTAACTCCGCCTCTTCCAACAGCCAGAGCAGCTTCTTCAGGGTAGCAATAGATGTTAGCTTTGCGTTCACCAGCTAAAATTTCTACGCGGTCAATTTCTGCTGGTTCCAAGGAATCCATAATCATCAATTCTAAGTCCTCGGGATTATTTTCAATAACATCGATTTTTTCCTGCATCGAAGGTGAGATTTCTCTCATTATATTGATAATTCGAATATTCTTTTTGCCTAAAATTGTACCCACTGGATCTACACTTTCATCATCGCTTGCTGAAACCAAAAGTTTTGTCCTAGAGCCGGGTTCGCGAACGATTTTATCGATATTTACGATACCTGAATCAACCTCAGGAATTTCATTTTTAATAATTGCTTTCACAAACTCCGGTGTAGTTCTGGTTAACACAACTCTAGAATTGCCACGATTATCCTCCACAATGTCTACAATTAGGGCTTTAATAACCTGACCAGCTTTAAATCTATCAATTGGCAGCAAGTTCTCTTTACCCAAAAAACCAGTAGTCTGGCCAAGCTTAACAATGTATCCACCCTTTTTAAAGTAATCAACCTCCACGTTTACCACATCTCCAACTCTATCTTTAAATTTTTGCAAGACTTTGGAATGGCGAATTGAATTGATCGACTGAAACATTACTTGTCTAGCTACCTGACTAGCGATACGACCAAAATTAATTTCATTATCAATAACTTCTTCTTTTCTGATTTTATCACCAACTTCAGCTGCAGGATTGTAGAGTCTAGCTTCGACAATATCAATTTCACGGGTAGGGCTAAGGACTTCATCAACAATAGAAGTAACTTCGTAAATACTGTATTTAGCTGTAGTGTAATTAAACTCGGCTTCGTAGTTTTTATCTTTGTCACCCACTTCCTTTCGATATGCACTGGCAATAGCCTGCTCCACAGCTTTCATTACTTCATCCGGTTCTAAGCCACGCTCGATACAGACCATTTCAATTTGTTGTTTTAGTTCGTCGTGATTTAAGGACATACTTTAAAATATTTGATTAAAAAAAATTCCCCCACAAAGGAGAAAATATTACAATAAATAAAATCAGTTGAAAGATTTCTTGTCAATTTTATTCTTATGAAGTTTAATAATTAAGAATAAAAACTAAAAGTATGGCAGTAAGTAAAAATCTAGAAGAATTTATAAAAAACTTAGTAACAGCAATTACTGGTTACAAACTAGAGGAAATTTCTTCCCTGGAGGAGAGAAAAAAAGTAATCTATGAGTGCGTCGAGCTATATCAAAACTTCATCATTGATTACGTAAAAGAGACCTACGGCCCAAAGGATGCAGCTAGGCTCAAAGCCAACAAACAATTTGCTAATCAGAATGTATTTACAAAATTCCCTGACCTAGCAGATAAAACTCAAGATGCCTTTAAAGCATTTATACAAACACTTAAAGCACAAAAATAATTAAATATATTCATATGAACAGCAAACTAGTTGAAAAAATGAAACAGAAGAATAAGATGGCTGAAAATCCTGAAGTAACACAGTCTGTTAGCAAGGATAAACCAAATTTACTTAAGCAATTAGGGCAGTGGATTGGAAATAAAGTTGCTTCAATAAGGGAGCGTATTTCAAATATTGGCAAACCCAAGTCTGTCGAGATGATCGAAATTGATTCATTGAGGGCTATTGATGATGTTGAAAGACAAGCGTTAAATGATAAAAGTACTCTTGAATCAAGTCTAACTTCTTTAACTAAATATGAGGATGGCGTGGCAAGTAATTCAGAAACAAGCCCAGTACAAATTGATAATTCTCATGAAACTACTGTCGAACCAATTGAAGATACTGCTTCACCAAATGAAGAAGCGGCTAAGCCAGATGTAAAAGCTGAGCTGCAAGCTAAAGAAGCTGAAAACAGGGCAGGGTTAGAATCGCTTCGTGATTCTCCAAAATATCAAGCTTCAATGAGCAATCCTGAATTACTTAGACAAAATCCTCAGATATCAGCTTGGCAAGCTGAAATGCTCAGAGAACTGAATGAAAAAGAGTCGCAAAGACAGACACAAATGAAAGAAGAAAAAGCGGCTAAAAAGCTTGAAGCTTTTAAGGTGTACTTATCAGATCTGGCAAAACAGCCAAATTCAGATTCAGAAAAATTAATTAACGGTAAAACTGCATCAGAGCTTTTGGAAATTATAAACACCACGGGTGGCGTTGAGTCGATTATTGCTGATAATAAACAGCAACTGAGTTTGGCAGAAATAGAGGTCTCAAACATAAAAATTAATCTAAAAAACTTTATGAGTAATACGAAAACAAATAAACTAATAAGTGAATACATTTCTTTAACAAAAACATTGGAAAAGGGTTTAAAAGATTACAGAACAACTCAAAACCAAAAAGAATCGACTAGATTATATTACGTTATAAATGATGCTAGAGGAAAATTACAAGATCTAAATGAAGGTGATAAATTTGATGAAAATATTGGTATCTATGAAAGAAACTTTGTGCAAAAATTAGCTAAAGCGGAAGAAGGATTACAAGCTGCACAAAAAAGCCAAGATTTTATAAACACACATCTTTCGAGTAATTAATTAGTCGAGAATATTTCTATTTTAGGGCAACTCCCCAAATTTAGTGTAAGTTAAGATTTGTTGTGCTTCATTGATTAATAAATTTAGTTAGTCTCTCTTCAAATAATATTGTCAATTGATTTAAGATTTTGGCAACTCCCCAAATTTAGTGTAAGTTAAGATTTGTTGTGCTTCATTGATTAATAAATTTAGTTAGTCTCTCTTCAAATAATATTGTCAATTGATTTAAGATTTTACCCCAGTTGTGAATTGGCA
>Ga0194059_1000284_pt1 | contig 24653 bp, 25 predicted proteins | sample SepL6211m_MetaG_FD_163426 | JGI IMG/M metagenome (GOLD analysis project Ga0194059, IMG submission 163426) | Anoxic zone freshwater microbial communities from boreal shield lake in IISD Experimental Lakes Area, Ontario, Canada - Sep2016-L626-11m | ecosystem: Environmental > Aquatic > Freshwater >... | reverse complement strand
TAGCTGGCACCCAAGTCTCCGCCAATCATTCTGGCAAATCCGCCAAAATAGCGGCGTCCCAAATCAGGATAGTAGGGAGAGTTTGCTAGGTAACCTTTACTACGAATACAGGAGGCGGTATTCAGACTACCTTCACAACTAGCAATGGCAGAAAGCCTGCCTACCTCAAACTGCTCACCCAAAATAAAACAAAAGACTACAAAAGCAATTGGGAGAATTCCCCAGATGAGGATCTTTTTGAGTAGTCCAAATACTAGTGCTAGTTTGACATTCATATACGCCCCTTTTATTTATTAATGTGCCGAAGGTTTGGTTGATTTTTTAGCAATGCTATCAGGTAATTTTCGCCAAGGCACTATCGGCTCCTGATTATGCAATCTTGCATAGACTTCAATCACCCTTGGCTCGTTCGGTATCGCTAATACCTTCATGGCGTTATAGGCCTGTGCAGCTTTAATCTTTCTTCCCTCGTCAATATAAGACATTGCTGCGCAATAGTAATTTGACGTCGCTTTCTCGGTATTGACATAGCCCAAACTGCCATGACTGTACATTTCTCCAAGGTAACGGCAAGCGTCAGGCGCTTTTTCTTTTGCAGGGACCAGCATCATTTTCTCGGCAATTTTAAATTGCTCCAAAGCATACCGACGCATAATGGTTGCAGTCAAAATAAAATCAGGATGAGTAACTTGATTAGCTTGCTGATCATAGTAAGTGCCGCGCTCAAATGCAATCAGACCGCGATAGTAGTTTGCTGGAACATCTTTGTCGGCTGCCAATTGATCTAACTTTTGCAAAGTTTTTAAAGTATCTTCGCTATAGCGCAATGCTTCATCTTCAGGCTGAATGCATTTTGGTGAGCGGACACAAGCGACCGCAACAATCATTTTGTTGTAATTTTTTTTATAGCGGCGATAGAGCTTGCGTGCTTCTGAAGGCTTATCAAACTCACTAACATCCTCAGAAGATGGGCTTGCAGACACGGCCGCTTCCGATCCATGACTATCGGGATCGCCTGCCGCCCTAACACTCAGGGGTAAGAGCAGCGCAACACAAGAAAAACTGATGGCTATAAATCTGCGATAGAAAATAAACACTTCTATCTCCCCGCACCATCCGCCTTAGGAGCCGGCTTTGCAGGAATTTCGAGTGGGGTGCGAGTACCAGGCTCTGGTAAAAATTGTGCCGGAGCGCGCAGATTGACAGGAATGTCTTGCGCCCCTTTTACAACTGTAGCTTCAGGCATACCCTCACTCAGCACCTTAGGGTCAATTGGCTTATCTTGCTTCTTAGGTGTTTTATTGAGCACCATAATAGAGATGCGGCGATTGAGAGGATCGGCTAAATCTTTTGGATTTAAGGGCAAAGAATCTGCAAAACCCATAACCTGAGAAACCTTTTTGGAGTCTAGGCCACCTTGGATGAGCTCTCGGCGCGCAACGTTTGCTCTGTCGGTGGATAGCTCCCAATTACTATAGCCGCCTGCACCGTTGCTGTATTTAGCGCCATCAGTGTGGCCTTCAATACGGATGGAACTGCCATTATCTTTTAATGACTTACCGATAATGCGCAGCAGTCTTCTCGCTGTCACGCTAGGCACGACCCCACCACTAAGAAAGAGGGGTTTATTTTGTTCATCTACTACTTGGATGCGCAATCCTTCAGCAGTGATGTCCATAAACACTTGACCTGCAGCATTCTTAAGCTCTGGATCGGCGGCCATGTTTTTCTTGACCTCGTCCTTGGTCATTTCATTACGGGTCTTATCTCTGCGTGAATTTTCAACGTCAGTAACAGACGAATCGCTCACCCTGCGCTGATCGGTATCTGCGTCTGCACGAGCCTCTACACCAGCGGTTTCCGTAATATTGTTACCGCCGCCCTTGATGATCGCCGTAGCATCGCCTGATCCTTGGCCACCAGAAAGTGACACTCTTAAGGGGTTTTGAAAATAAGATGAGATGCCTGCTAAGTCGCCTGCTGTTGTGGATCCTAAAACCCACATCAACAAGAAGAAAGCCATCATTGCTGTTACGAAGTCGGCGTAAGCAATCTTCCATGCGCCGCCATGATGTCCATGACCGCCTTTTTTGATCCGCTTGATGACAATTGGCGGTCCGTCATTCTTAGCCATGCTCTACTACTTTCCTTTAACGGCTTTAGTACCCTCATCCAACTCAGCAAATGATGGTCTTTGGTAACTAAACAATACCTTACGACCAAACTCGACTGCAGCTGCTGGTGGAAAGTTACTCAAGCTTGCTATCAAGATGGCTTTCACAGCCATAAATGAGCGACTATCTGCCTCGCCATTCTGTTCAAGCACCTTAGCAATTGGAGAGACGATCGCGTAAGCCAGCAAAATACCCAAGAAGGTACCCACCAGCGCCGCGCCAATCAGCTTACCCAATTCAGCCGGTGGCAAGCCAATCGAACCCATGGTGTGTACCACACCCATCACCGCTGCCACAATACCGAATGCTGGCAAACCATCACCAACGTTAGTCACAGAAGCTACGGGAATATGCAACTCTTGATGGTGTACCTCAAGCTCTTGGTCCATTAAGCTCTCGATCTGAATGACATCAAGAGAACCGCCGAGCATCATGCGCAAATAGTCGGTAATAAAATCGACTAAGTGGTGATCTTTGGTAACTAAGGGATATTTTTCAAAGAGTGGGCTAGCTTCTGGCTCTTCAATATCGCCTTCCAGGGACATCAAACCATCGCGCTTAATTTTTTGTAAAATTTCAAACATCAGGCAGAGTAAATCTAAGTGCATCTGCTTTACCGAGCCTTTAGATTTAAATGCCCCACCTAAAGCAGCAAGCGTTTTCTTCAAATTGACCATCGTATTTGAAGCAATCATCGTACCTAGTGCAGCACCCACAATCGTGAGCACTTCTGTTGGCTGCCAAAGAACCATGACATGACCACCATGAAGAGCGTAGCCCCCCAAGGCACATGCCATCGCGATAATCCAACCCAGTGGAATATTCATACTAGCTACTCAATCCAGTTTTATAGTTTTGAAAATAAATTACTTTGGCTAATCCGAGCAAACATTGCTTGGGCGGCCGATAAAATCGTCTGCGACCTAGTATAAGCCGCGGTGGCTGCAGCAAGGTCAGTATCCAAAAGAGCGGAAGAAGTAGCCTTTAGCTGGGTTCCAATAGAAGTGGTCGCATTCATGGAGTTATCCACCTGATGGGCAATCGAGCCAGCACCCTCTTGAACCACCGTTAGCTGGTTAAAAGCAGCATCCAATCCATCGGCCACGGCTTTCTGGGCTGTTGAACCAGGGTTATTGCTAGCGGCCATTTTGCCCAAATAATCCACAAAATCTTGGATTTTCTGGACCACATCGGTTTTTGAGCTTCCTGCGCCGCCAAAGGCATCCGTAAACTTCACAGCCGTACTCACCATCACATTGGGTTCAATCTGCACCTGATTTACAGTCGCAGTCCTTACAAAAATAGGGGCTCCAGTGCCATCCGTTGCGGTTGATTGTTGCTTAATCGTATCTAAGTAGCCTTGGGCAGCCTGTTGTAATGAAGCATAGTTAACAGCATTTAAGGATCCATCTTGGGATTGCACCATGAGCTGCTTTAGGCTGTTCATTTGATTGATAACACTACCAAGTTGGGTATCGGTATTGGCCATTGAGCTGGCAACAAAGTTTTGATTCTGCGTAAACATTTTGATCTTAGCAGTATCAAAGTCAAGACGCACACCGCGAGCCATAGCATAGGCATTGTCTGAAGCTTTGCTATAGTTTTTACCAGTATTAATCTTTTGCTGCCATGCCATTGCATCAGCCAAGCTGTTATCCATAGCTTGAACGCCAGTTTCTAAAACTTGATTTGAGCTAATACGAATAGTCATTTTAAATTCCTTAATTCATGATGGCCAATAAGGCGCTAAACATTTGGTTACCTGTTTGCAATACCTTACTAGAGGCGGCATATAGCTGTTGATACTTCAAAAGATTTGCAGCTTCTTCATCCAAATTCACACCAGATATTGAATTAAATTGAGTCGTTAAATTATTCAACACTGCAGTATCAGACTTCTGGGTATTTAGGGCAGTCGCTACCTGATTACCAACATCAGTCGTTAAGTTAGCAACCGTTTCTGCAAACACGCCACTCATTTGTGAAACGGCATTGGCTGCAGTTGAGCTAATGATCGAGCTTGTGCCATTCATATAGGCATTAGGATCACTTGGGGCTACTGAAATAAAATTGGCAGCTGTGAGTCCGTAATCTTGGAGTGTGTTGGGTGCGCCACTCACATCAATGTTTAAAGCAGTACCACCATTTCCAGCTAATGCATGGGCAATGGAAGCAGCAGAATCTGAAGAGGGGGCGATCGTAATACTGTTATTTGGTGTTGTAGCAATTGCTGTTGCAATTGCTACACCTGTATCAGCGCCAGTACTAGCCAAATTAATACTAATCCCAAATTGAGAGAAATTGATATTGCTCGTTCCTGCACCAGCTACGTTGGACACTAGAACAGTTTGAGATAGAGGACTACCGTTATACGTTCCGGATAGTGTCAAATTACCACTAGCATTCGCAGTCAGACTGTAGGTACCAGGTGATGCAGAAGTAGCCAGTACTACGCCAGATGGATTTCCGCTTGAGACGCTGGTGTTAGCCGATAGAGTAGTTCCAGCCTTTATGCCGCTTGCCACTGGTACATTAAAGTTTCCAGCGCTTACTGAAATACTTCCCGCGGAGACCAAATTAGATGCAATCGTCGCAGCAGTATCTGCGGGACTTGTAGATAGATTTGATACGGGGATCGTAATTCCAAATTTATCAAAATTCAGAGTTTGGTTACCGGCACTCAAGGTCAAGGTTTGACTAACATTGCTACCGTTAACAGTGCCACTCATGATGAGTTGATTTGGATTGCCAGAAGGTGCTTTACCCTGCGTCAAAGCATAAGTTCCAGAAACTGCTGATCCAGCTAATGCAATAGTGCCAACGTTAGTATTGGATGCCAAAATAATATTGTTTTTACTAGCAATATTGGCAGCGATTGTAGTAGCGCTAGCTGATATCGTGTCGGTAACGGGAATACTAATTCCAAAGGTAGAAAAATTAACTGTTTGGCTGCTTGAGCCAAGATTAATTGTTTGCGTTGCTGGGGCACCATTGACTGTGCCCGTCATAGTAAGAGCTCCGCCAATAGCTGAAATAGCATAAGTTCCAGCGGCTGCAGGACTAGTTAACGCAATGACGCCAATACTAGTATTGGTATTGAGCACAGTGTTTGACTGCAACTGTCCTGTTGATGAGATGCCAACAGGTGTGGCACCTGAACGAAGACCGCTACTCGTTGGTACAGAGTACGCAATTGGATTTGCCAAATTCACCGCAATGCCCAATTTGTCAAAGTTCAGAGACTGACTAGCGCCCAAAACTGAATCCGCAACAGTTGCGGTTTGTGAGACAGATTTACCATTTAGCGTTACTGTTAAAGTGACCTGATTGTCATTCGGACTTGTGCCCTGGCTAAATGTATATAGGCCCTTTGCAGCATTGGGTTGGGCTGTAATTGAGGTAACTTGACTGTTGATTGTTCCCGGCAAAGCACCTAGAGCTAAAGTAGAATCAGCTGCGATTGCATTTGCCAAGCCACTATAGAGATTTTGTAAATCACCAACACTAGTGATACTCGGTATTGACGATGTTAAGTCACCACCAGAGAGGCTCGAATAGATATTTGAATTGACTTTAAATCCAAAGATTGGCAATTGTGTTGCCTGTCCAGGGGTTGATTGTCCAGCTTGGTTTACAACTTTCACCAAACCCATTGCCATCGTATTTAAACGTTGTTCAATGCTGGGGGCAAAAGTGTTAATAATATTTTCTAATGCGCCAGCTTGTCCGCCCGTAATCGTGACCAGCGATTGCATATTAGGATTACCAATTGCATCCTTGGAGTTGTACTGCACGTTAATTGCAGTTTGATCATTACTAATAGTAAGTTTGTTGGCAATACCTCTTTCAACCAATGGCAAGCCATTGACAAATTGGGTGGCCGTTCCATCAGAATTAATTAAACTTTGACCACCAACCAACTTTTGCAAACTAGTAAGAATCCGATCGCGTTCATCCAATAGATCTGCTGAGGGCGCACTATTCCCAGGGCTGTTTGCACTAGTGATTTGTAAATTAATCTTTGCTAATTCTGGTAACAGGGTATTGGCCTGTTTCACTGTATCTGTCAACCCTGCTTTTGCATTGGCTTTTAAAGAAGTGATGATGGCACTCATGCCCTGCATCCGATTAGCTACATCATTTGCAGCAGCAGTAATGCCTGCAGCTGATGCCTTGCTAGTTGGATCTGCAGCGTATGTACCCATGGCATTAAAAAATGTACTTAATGAACTAGTCATGCCTGTATTTGTATCTGATACCAGGCTATTTAATGGGCTGGTGTACTGAACAAAGGTATCTGAGTAGCTTGACTTAGCCTGCTGGGTCAGCATTTGCGAACCCAAGAGAGCTGAATACTGTCTTGTAAATCCATCAACGGCAAAGCTAGTTCCATTTAACTGGAGGTTATTAGGAGCTAAAGCATCCATCACCGTATTGGCATTGCGCCTAGTAAACCCATCAACCGATGAACCTGTCACGTTTTGTGAGGTTACCAACATGCCCGCTTGGGCTATTTGTAAGCCAGCATATGCAGTTTCAGTAAGGTTATAGATTGCCATGGGGATTCTTAATTAGTGGGAACTGCGACATTTGAGGGGTAAATAATTGGTCTTCCCGGTTTACTATTAACGGCTTTTTGATCATTAGCGATTAGCTGTTTTACGCTTGCTTGCTGTAATAAAGCCTGGGCCATTTTGTCGCCAAAACCCATCCCCTTACCTTTAGATAGGGTCTCTGCCAAAGTATCGTCCGCCATCTCTAAATAACCGCTTGAAGCTGTGCGCACATCATCTTCACCACGAATATTCGGATTGCGCATCGTGCTAAGCATTTGCCTAATCAAGATACGCTCAAAACCCTGCGCTGAGCTCCTAATCTGCGTTTCTGTTTTAGTTTGGGAATTTGCCAATGCTCCTTGCTTAATCTGAGCAGAATGATCTACCAGCAATTTCGCAGAATTGATGTCAACAGTTGAGGTAACTTTTCCCATATCCATTAGATCACCTCAAGCTCTGCACGTAATGCTCCTGCGGCTCTCAAAGATTGCAAAATTGCAATTAAGTCCTGGGGTGTGGCGCCCAACATGTTTAAAGCCCTGACAACTAAATCTAAATTTGCGCCACCGGGAATGCTGATCAGACTATTTTCTTTGCCGCTGTTATCAATGGTGGCAGTATCTTGAACGCTTACTGTAGTCTGACCGCGACTAAAAGGTAATGGCTCTGTCACTGTTGGAGTTTGATTGATTCTGACGGTTAAATTTCCATGGGCTACTGCCGATGGAGATAAATGTACTGCCTGGTTCATTACTACTGAACCAGTCCTTGAATTTAATACTACTTTTGCAGCTGTACTGACTGGATCAACTTCAATTTGTTCAAGAGCCGCCATAAATGCTGCACGTCTTAAGGGCTCAAGCGGAACGCGCACTTGAATAGAGTGTGCATCCATCGGCAATGCTGTGCCCAAACCAAACCTTTTGCCAATGGCTTCGGTTGTTTTTTGCATGAGCGTAAAGTCAGCCCGCTGCATATCAAGTTGTACAAATTCATCTGGAATCAACGATGGCACTGCGCGCTCAATTAAGCCACCATTAGGAATGCGCCCTGCAGATAAACTATTTACAGTCGTTGCTGCCGCACCAGCTTTTGCACTAGCGCCAGAAATAACAACGCTACCTTGTGCCTGAGCATAGACTTGGCCATCTGCTGCCCGCAAAGGCGTCATCACTAAAGTTCCGCCTCTCAAGCTAGTTGAGTTACCAATTGAAGACACGGTTACATCGATTGGTTGACCCGGGCGACCTAAAATTGGTAGTTCAGCTGTGACCATGACTGCTGCCGTATTACGTAATTGCGATTGAGTGCCTGTGGTTGGTACGGTGATCCCCAATACATTCAACATTTGCAACACACTTTGAATCGTAAATGGAGTCTGCGTGGTTTGGTCGCCCGAACCATCTAGACCCATCACCAAGCCATAGCCAACTAATTGGTTTGGCCTTTGGCCTGCAACTGAGGTGAAGTCCTTGATGCGATCAGCATGTGCCTGATAAGGAAATGCTGTCGCCAAAACAATGGCGATCGAGATTGCACGTAAAAATTTTGCATTAAACAATTGCATCATAAGGGCGCAATCTTCAAGAGTAGACGCGTAAACCAACCAGTACCTTGAGTATCGTCAGTAGCACCGCGGCCACGATATTCAATCCGAGCATCAGCTACCTGCTGAGATGAAACAGAATTTGCAACCAAGGTATTTGGATTGACTACGCCACCAAAACGAATAATTTCTTCTTCGTTGCTCACGGCAACTTGCTTTTCACCGGCAACAATCAAGTTGCCGTTCGATAACACTTCAATGACGGTGCAGGTTATGGTGCCAGCAAAAGTATTATTCACGGCACTAGCGCCAGTACCTTCATTTTTTAAATCACCAGAACCAGCAAAGTTCGCAATATTGGCGACACTTGTCATCACCCCATTAGGCGTTGTGCTGGTATTGCCAAAAGTGGAGTTCGTACTTGCTTTACGTTGAGCCAACATATTGCTATTTTTTGCAGCACTAGTCGTTTCATTAAGCACAATCGTGACAGTATCACCAACATTACGGGCCCTACGATCCTCAAATAGTGGACGATATGTTCTGGTTTCATATGGGCCGCCTTCGTTCGTAGGATAAAGACTGCCCATATTTGAAGAAATATTCGCTATGGGTTTAGGGCGTGCGGTCACAGGCGTTGAAAGCAAGGTAGGCTTATCTGCACTAGCGCAACCAAACAAAATGATGCTACAGCTTGCTAGCAAGCCAATTAAATAAACGCTACGAATGACAGACTTATTCAATTACTGCCCCAGGTTGCTGACGCGTTGCAAAATTTGATCGGAAGCGGTTACGGCTCGAGTATTAATCTCATATGCGCGCTGCGCAGCGATCAAGTTCACCATTTCTTCTGCTACGTTGACGTTTGATTGCTCGACGTAGTACTGGTTAATGGTTCCCATGCCGTTGGTACCCGCAATCTGCGTTTGAGCGGTACCGGATGCTGGAGTTGGTATAAAGTTCGTATCTCCCAATGCCGTTAAACCGGCGGGGTTCGCAAATGCTGCCATCGTTAACTGACCAGCTGTCACAGGCGTTGTGCTACCTTGTACCGTGTACTGAACCAAACCAGCTACGTTGATAATAATTCCAGTGGCTGATGCTGGAATCACACCAGCGCCAGCAACGGTATTGCCCTGGCTAGTCACAATTTGACCAGTTGCACTTAAGCTAAATGAACCATTTCTGGTGTAGGCCTGAGTACCATCAGCTAATTGAATTTGGAAAAAACCATTTCCTTGAATCGCTACATCCAAGTTATTACCTGTTTGTAGTAATGGCCCTTGAAGGTTCACGCGCTCAGTTGAGGTTACTGCAGAACCTGCGCCAATTTGCAAACCGGTTGGCAATAAGTTTTGTGCGTTTGAATTTGAACCAGCAGCACGAATTGTTGTATATAACAAGTCAGCAAAAATTGGCTGAATCTTTTTATAAGCTGTAGTCGATGAGTTGGCTAAGTTATGTGAAATAACATCCAAGTTGGCTTGCTGGGCATCCATCCCGGTTTTTGCAATCCATAATGACCTTAACATAATGAGCTTTCTTCTTAATTAACTCTTAGACAACGATAAAAGTGATACGGCTGATCTAGCATTTGTATCTGCAGCTTGTATAGACCGAATATTGAGATCATTCAAACGCGTCTGGGCAATGATTTGCACCATTGACTCTGCTGGATTGACATTTCCTAATTCCAATGCGCCTTGCACTACCTTGACCTTGCCATCAATTGCAGCCTGACCGCCGGGTAAATTAAATAAGCCGTCTTCATCCCTGACTAAGTCACTTGGATTTGGGCTCACTAATTTTAATTTTCCAGCTTGATTCAGAAACTGTGTTCCTGGCAGCTGCGTGAAAATTTGTCCATCTTCTGCAACCTGAACAATCGCATTTGGTGGCAGAGTAATAGTTCCACCAGAACCCATTACAGGCACATCTCTTCCGGCCTGCAAGACACCTTGATCATTTACGAAAAACTGACCAGATCTTGTATACGCCTCAGTTCCGTCTGGCTTTCGGACAACAAAAAATCCATCGCCTTTAATTGCCATGTCATATGCATTACCAGTGGTTTTGATTTGACCGGTTGTAAAGTTGCTTCCTGGCGTAGTCTCAGCCACGAATGCTCTAGTATCCGCACCAAGACCTTTAATAGGATCAGTTCGGTACGCGCTAATCACCTCCCTAAAACCTGGTGTCTGTGCATTGGCCAAGTTGTTAGCGGTAACTGCCAACTGCTGAGTCGATGCTGTACCACCAGTCATGGAGGTGTATGCGAAGCGATTAATCATATATTTTTATTAATTAATCTTTATTGACCAATACGAATTGCATCGTCAACCAGCGTTGCCGCTTCAATCTTCACCGCTTGTGAATTGGCAGTGTAGAGCCTTTGCAATGTCATCAACTTCACCAACTCGCCAGTCAAGTCAACGTTTGAGCTTTCAACAGCTTTGCCCTGAACGGCGCCGAAGTTTCCAGAGTTTGCAGTTCCATAAACCGCTGCTCCAGAAGTCATTCCTGTAGTACCTGATACCTGGAATGAATTCAGTCCAACCGGTATGAGGCCTTCAGTATTATTAAAAGAAGCAATCGCTAGTTGACCTTTGATCATGGTTGTTCCATCCCCATAACTGGCAACTAAATTTCCTTTGTTGTCGAATGAGTATCCCGTCAATTGCGACAATGGATTACCGTTTGTCGTGCTCGTATAGGTTTGCTCAGCCGCTGTATAGGCAGTCATATTGGTACTATCAATATTGAGCGCCAAGTTATTAACGCGTGTGCCACTACCAACGGATGTTGTTATGGTCGTGTTGGTTGTATATGCTGGCACGCCAAACTGATCACGCGCCAATGAATCAATATTTTTACCTGCCACAAAACCCATCGTTCCTGTTGGGTTGTTTGCGATAGTAATTGTTTTGCTGTTTAAGTTACCGGCAATAGCACCAACGTCATCGCCGGCTGGCGTGCTCATTGTGATTGAAATACCGTTGCTAAATGTAAATGTCTGCACACCACCAGCACTACCGGCTTGAACTGCTTGAGCTGATAGGACATTACTACCTCCAGCGTCTTGCATTCCAAGGAAGGTGCCAGTCAGTAAATTTCCAGCGCCTACGCTCCCAAGTGTTAATGCGGTTGATCCACTACCAAGTGCGCCAGCTGGAATAGTTAATGCATTCGCTGTCGTATATCCGCTACCGCCAGATAATTGAATACCTGTAATAACGCCATTTCCAGCGTAATTAATTAGTGCAACGCCTCCAGAACCTGTTCCACCAGCTACATTTACCGAATAAGTACCTGCAACACCTCCAAGATTCGCAACCGTGCTACCTGCGAATGTTCCAGTCAAGGCATTATTGGTTTGCTGAGATCTTAGGGTGTATGTTCCGGCTGGAGCACTTCCTGTAATCGCCCCACCAACACTAAGAGCTGTGACTGACGAATTACCCACGCCAATATTGCCAGATGCGACCGGCATAGTATAAGTTCCAGTGTCCAATACATTTCCACTTATGGCACTAGCCGCTATGGTGACTGAACCAGTTGCAAACCCAGAACCACCACTGGTAATGGTTACTGAACTAATTTTTCCTCCGGTGCTACTGCTTAAGCTACCCACAACCACTGTAGCCGCACTCGACCCGATACCCAATGATCCCGCGGGTATTGTTATTGTGTCTCCAACTGCATATCCGCTGCCACCAGTAACTGCCACTGTTCCAGCATTAACACCACTTAATGTAACTGCAATCGAACCCCCCGCCCCAATACCATTACTTGTAAAGGTAGTAACTGTATAGGGGCTTCCGCCTGTTACGCCACCACTAAGGCCAACTAAGGCTGGCGTTCCAGCTACATCGCCAGTTGCTACAACGGTAATATTCGCTGTTGCCGCATCCCCTCCTACTGCTGGGCTTGGTATTGATACGCCTGTGTAAGTTCCAGCGTGCACAGTTGTGCCAAGGCTTGTTGCAATTCCGCCTGTAGGGATTGTGAAACCGGATAATTTTCCTTTTGGCACATATCCCTGTCCAACTTGACTTGCTACATCGATAGATCTATTGACGTTAATACCATCTACAGTTGCATAAACTTTATATCTATCAGCTGTATAGGCGTAGCGTGTCACTTGATTACCCGACCCATCGACTCCTGGCTGCGCTGTAACCATCAATTTTGTACCATCATTCATCATCAATTGATATGTTGATGTTTGACCTGCCGGCAATGCAGTTAACGTACATCCCGCAAGCGTTTCAGTTGAGCCGATTGTCCCATTTGCTGCAAGTGCAGTTGTTGCAATGGATTGCGAGCTACTCACTCCGTTAATAATCCCAGTCAAATTATTATTTGCCCCAAATAAATCGGCTTGTGCGCTTGTATCTTGTTTTGGATTAAAGCTAAATTGTGTTGCTGAGGTTCTGCTACCGCCACCGCCTTGTGGATATAAATACAAAGTTGCCGGATCTGTCTTCGCATAAAAATTCGACAATGTATGTGGATTACCTGCAGAGTCATACACGGTTTGTGATGTCGATTGCGTATAAGAAGCGCTGTTGTTTGGATCAAATGGGGCTTGAATTGTATTGCCGCCATTATTAATATTGAGCGCAATAGTAGACTGAGTTGATGGATTTGCAGCCTTTGGGGCTGGGTCTAAAGATAAAACCGAAAATGATGCCTGAGTAGTCTGTGTACCATCTGGAGTTGCTGGATAGCCTACTACAAACATGCCGCTTTCATTCACGATACGGTTCTGGCTATCGACGCCAAACTGACCATTACGCGAGTATTGAAATACTGATGGTGTTTCTGTTGGAACGTTATTACTTGCTTGCTTTGCAAGCACAAACATTCCAGGGCCTGTTAAGGCTAAATCTAGCGGATTTTGCGTACCAGTTACAGTGCCGTAGTTTTGATCACGACGTATCACCTGACGTTGCGTACCCATACCGCTGCGGTCTTTGCTTTGCGGATCTTGCGCACGGAAAAATTGGTCAGCAAACACATATTGACCCGCTTTATATCCTACAGTTTGTGAGTTAGCGATGTTGTTACTAGTTACATCAATCGCTTCTGCAGCGGCTGTCAATCCTGACAATGCAATGTTGTATCCCATTTTTTTCTACCTTTTAAATATTCTTTTAATGTTTCGTTTTTTTATTAATTATTTGGAGCTAAATCAGGTGTCCCACTGCGTAACTGATGCTGAGTCAACCATTCTTCCGTCTGCAAGTTGTAAATTGATGGTTTTTCCATCTGCTGCTTTGGACACATTAACAACAGGTGACGCAACATAGGATGTTGGTGATTGATCAGTCGCACCAGCTGCATTGGTCCCAACCAAGCTAACCGAATATCTTCCGGCTGCTACTGGCTGTCCATTGCTATCTTTTCCATCCCATGAGTAGTTATTCATACCAACCTGTGCAGAACCAAGATTTACGGTATTAACGACACTGCCAGTACTATCTACAATCGTTGCCGTTAGGTTGGATAAGGCATTAGCAACATTTGCGCCCAGCAATACATAACCGGAGCCTGAATAGGAAATCGAATTGCTGGTAGCTAGTGGGCTATGTCCAATTGAGGATGTTTGCGTAATAAAATTAGCGCTCTGCATCTGGGCCAGCAATGATGACAATGAGGTATTCATTGACTGCATGCTGTTAACCATGCTCAAGTTCGACATCTGAGCTGTCATCGTTGAAGCATCCATTGGGCTCATCGGATCTTGATTTTGAATCTGCGCAACTAAGAGCTTCAGAAAGTTCTGAGTTTGATCGGCGCCTGTCGTCCCAACCGTTGTATCAGTTACGGGTTTATTCGCGGTCAACGGATCGTACGTCCGAATTCCCATTGCATTTGTTGTCGTCATATCTCCCTCTGCTCTCTTTTGCTCTTGCTCTAATTATTCAGTTTTGCTTAATAAAATTACTTACCTAAATCCATCGTAGACATCATTAACTGTCTTGTTACATTCATCGCTTCAATATTCATTTGATATGAACGGGATGCAGAAATCATGTTCACCATCTCTTCTGTTGGGTTCACATTGGGCATATCTACGTAACCAGACTTATCGGCCTTTGGATGGCCCGGCTTAAATTCACGACGCAGTGGCGTCGTGCTCTCCACAATTTGAGTCACTTGCACACCTGAACCAGGCATGCCGGCTGGTTGAGTCGCCGTAAAGACCACTTGACGTGAGCGATAGGGCTTGCCATCAGGGCCAGATACGCTATCGATATTGGCAATATTGCTGGCAGTCGTATTTAAACGCAGTGATTGCGCTACAAGGCCGGTCGCCCCGATATTAAAGGTGGCTAAAAGACTCATGAGGGCTGCCCTGTAATTGCTGACATCCGACCTTTAATGGTTCCACCCAAAAATGTCAGTGCTGACTGGGTAAATACAGAGTTCTTGGTAAATTCACTCAACTCAACATCAGAATCGACAGTATTGCCGTCCATTGATGGCTGAATTGGAATGCGATAGAGCAATTTTGGGTCGTCTACAACTGCAGTACCAGGCAAGTGACGACCATTTGTTGTTGCTAAGGACAAAGACTTTGAACTGTCTTGACCTTGGAGCTGATTTTCTAGAACACTGGCAAAGTCGATATCACGCGCCTTAAAGGTAGGCGTATCCGAGTTGGTCAAATTGTTGCCGAGCACCTGCTGGCGATACGTGCGCAACTTCAGCGCAGTTTCACCAAAACTTAGTGGATCGTACTTCGGCACAGCGTTCATAACTTCTCCAAAAAGAGAAAATCCTCGTAAGGAGATATGCAAGGAGCGTGCCAGAGTTTAAAAAGCCGGGAATTATCTTATTATTTTTTCAAGGCACTGATTTATATAGATAATTATTTGAAAAGCCCAATGAACCTCTTCTCAGAGGGCTTGCTGGACGCCACCAAGACGGCGGGTTTCTATAGGGCTTTTTGTGGGCCGGCAATTTTTGCCGATTTAAGTACAAAAACCGCTGGAAGATATTTCCAGCGGCTTACATTGAAGCTATTTTAGTAATAGAAGTTAATGCTTACTTACTTTGGATAGACTCTTTTATCACGCGATCACCCTTAGGCTGTAAAGGACGAGCATTCATTGGATAAATCCGGCCAAAGTTCTTCACCTGGTCCTCTGACACGAGAACTGGGGTTTTTAAGACAAACCAGCGTACATTCTCAGAGCATGGGGGCGTAGTTAATGAACCCATGTAAGTGAAATAACCGCGATCTTGAGGTAGCAACTGGTTGGCATTAATGGCAATACCGGGTGTGTCGGTTTGCTCTTTAACAATCGGAATATTGTTCCAGAGCGTCTGAATCAGTGGGTTACCCTTAGGATCCTCACTACCCCACCAGTACTTTCGAGCTGTAACAGGCATCTTGGTGGTGAGCAATACGGCTACAACCGCTAGGCTGCCGTCGTAATGCTGGTGAACCAAGTGAACCACCATATCCATGCGCTCGCCATTTATGGCTTCTTCGCTAGGCTTGTGAAAATGAAACTGTACTAAGCGATATTGACGGCCATCGATAAAGATGTTGCTGCCTTCGCCATATTTCACCACGATGGTGTGGCCATTATCTGTAATAGCCAATTGGGATGGGCGGTAGTCAAATTCAAGCGGATCAAGCTCCACCTTCACCGCATTATCTAAATTAATGTTAATCGGGGATTGAGTCTTGCCCTTAGTGCAGGCCAAATTAGCCTTGTCAATATTGGCCCAATTTTCGGGGCCGGCTGGACCATCGATATAAGACCAGTGTATGGCTTCTCCATGACCACCCTTTTCCTCAACTTTTACCTCAGCCTTTGCGGTTTTAGCAGCTGCCTTCGGTTTTGCTTCAGCAACTACAGCTGCTGGGCTGCCAACAGGTAAATCGCTTGTACGAATAACGATATCGCCAGAGCCTTTATTGATTTTATTGAGCAAAGCCTTGCTAAGATCATCATCGCTTGGGCCAGATGTCACCACTACCTTAGCTTTAGCTGCCGGGGCACTAGCCGCTGGGGTAGCAGACGCTGCTGGAGCGGGCGCATGCGGGTCATTACCCAAGGCAGAAAGGCTAAAAAGGGTAATAGCCAAGGCTAGTGGCAATTTACGCAATGCCGTCATAGGAGCTCCAATATGGAATGGTTTCTTATAGTTTTTCATATGGGTACTTACGGCTTTTTACAGCAATTCGTTTATCCCATAGGAAAACTATTAAGGACCAGGGGAGGCTTTTTTAACGGCTTTCTTCGCAGGGGCCTTCTTTTGAGGGGTGCTAGCTGCAGGTGAGATAGTGCTAGTGGGGTCTGCATTACTACCCCCTGGCAAAGGATCTATAAAAGGAGCCTTACTCCTCGTGAACATCCATTCACACTTCATGAGGCCGACTTTATATTGATTGCTATCGAGCGGGGTTGACTGCTTAATGGCCGCTTCCAGCATTTCATCAGTCGGAGGAGGCGCTAAATCATTGCTGGTATACCACTTCAGAAATCGTTGGTACAGACTAAATCTAGGGGGTTTGCCGGGATCGGCATAGTAATTCGAGCTGCACACATCTAATCTGCGCTCAATCTCACTCGCTGGGATGTAATAACCATCAACCAACACTTGGGCTATCTTGCCATTGCAACGCGCCCAAGAAGCCATTTCCACTTTTCCAGCTACAGTAGTTTTTTTAGGTGACCCCTCCACCAGACCTTCAATTTCACACTGCATCCGTTTACCGCGAATCACTAAGCGCTGGCAGGTATCAGCCCCTGAATCTGCATAAGGGTCTTTATTGGTCGAATTGGTCTTAGGGTAAGGGAACTTTTCCTCACAACTATCTGGCACGTTCTGCAATTGATCAAGCGCGGCATTATCAGCTGCAAGCAACTTTGGAGAAATAGATTCTTCGACAGAGCCTTGCTGGGCTTGTGCGTACACTGCGCCACAAAAGAGCGCTGCCATCAGAAATAAATAATTAGCGCGCACCGGAACCCTCCAAACCCTGACGAATAATTTGCATGGGATTTTCCAAAGACCGCTCAAGCACAATTTGTAAATCTGGAAGAATCATAAAAATCACTAAAAAAGCTAAGGGGATACTAACCGCAAAACCTACAGAAAATAAATTCATCTGCGGGCTCGTTCTACCCAAAAATGCTTGGGTCAAATTAAACATCATATAGACGAGTAACACTGGCATTGACAGAATGAGACCCAAGCGAAAAGAAATCACTACCAAATCTACCACAGCCTTGGAGTCCCAACTACTCGGCCAAACCCCAAATGGAATTGTTTTAAAGCTCCCGATGACCGCATCAATTAACACTAGGTGTATGTTTAATGAAAAAGTAAGCGCAATGGCAATTAAGCCTAAGAACTGCCCCATCAAACCAGAATCAAGGGTGGGGTCGCGAAAGAAGGCAGACGCAAAGCTAAAGCCAGCCTGGAAAGATAAGACCTCTGCGGCAATTTCGATCACCATAAATCCAACCCGGATGAGAAAACCAATGAAGGCGCCAATGGATAACTCGATCACAGACATCCCAAACGTCATGGTGCTATTAGCATCAACCAAATGCTCAGTTGACAAAAAAGGCATCATATACAAAGCAAATACCAAGCAAAACATTAAGCGATAGAGGATTGGCAAATTACGAAATGCCAACATAGGTGCCGTCAGAAATAGACCAAACATGCGCAAGGAAGCAAACATAAACACCAGCATGTACTGTTCAATTTGTAGTCCGCTAATATTCATTAGTTCACTAAGCTAGGAATACGGCCAAGCAATTCTTTAATGTAATCAATATATAAGGCCAAGCTAACAGGGCCAACAAGCAAAATAATTAAACCGAACACCAACAACTTAGGAATAAAAGAAACGGTTGTTTCATTAATCGAGGTGGCAGCCTGCAAAATACCAATCACCAGGCCAATCACCATCAACGCCATTAATGCGGGTCCAGCCAGAATCGCTGCCATACGCAGGGCCTGATAAACCAAATCGATAATGACGCCGCTTTCCATAGGCGTTAGTTAGCGTAACTTTCCACTAAAGAGGCTGACAACAGGTTCCAGCCATCCGCTAAAGAAAAAATCACGAGCTTTAATGGCAACGAGAACATCATTGGGGAGACCATCACCATACCTAAAGAGGTGAGAATGCTGGCAACCGCAAAATCAATTGCCAGAAATGGTAGGTAAATAACAAAGCCAATTAAGAAGCCTGTTTTAATTTCTGAAATAGCAAAAGCCGGCATCAAAACAATCATTGGCACATCTTCACGTGCTTCAATCGGCTTGCCATACAGCTTTGCAAATAGATTCAAATCTTCACGGCGTGTTTGTTTAAGCATAAATGCTTTAAGCGGTTTTGCACCGACATCTACCGCCTGAGGAAATCCCATCTTGCCAGCAGCATAGGGCTGATAGGCATTTTTATAAATGTCTTCAAAAACGGGATTCATAATGAATAGCGTTAAGAAAAAAGATAGACCAATCAAAACAATATTCGGTGGCATGGTTGTCAAGCCCAATGCCTGGCGCAACAAGGAAAAGACAATCAAGATGCGCGTAAAACTCGTCAGCAAAGTGAGTGCGGCTGGCAATAAACTGAGCGCCGTTAAAGCCAGCACGGTTTCTACTGGTACCGAATAGATTGTGCCGCCACCACCAGATTTAGTAGTAACGAGTGGTAGTGTTTGACTCCATGCTAGCAGCGGCAAAATGCCAAAAAGTGTGGCTAGACCAATCGAAGACCAAAAAATCTTGCGCTTCATTTTGGCAACCTTTTAATGAGGCTAGCCAAGTTTAAAGAAAAATCAATATTGGTAGGCTGGGGGGCGATGTTGGCCACATCCTCAGGATCTAACTCGGTAATTAAATTGATTTGATTTGGCGTGTGCCCTAAGACTAAAATTCGATCTAGGACATTGACCACTACCACTCGCTCCCGGGGGCCTAATGAGTGCTGAGCTAGTACCTTAACATTGGAATTGCCGGACTTAGAATTTGCATCTCGTTTAATGAGAAACGCAACCACCCAAATTAATGCAGCGGCTAAAGCAAGCCAAATAAATGAGAACCACAACATTCCCCCCATTGAGGATTCCATTCTGAATTAACGATTGATTTTTCTTAAACGCTCTGCAGGCGTAACAATATCAGTCAGGCGAATACCATAGCGATCATTCACAATCACAACTTCACCCTGAGCAACCAAGCAGCCATTGACAACCACCTCTAGCGGCTCACCCGCAAGAATATCTAGCTCTATGACAGAGCCATAAGTCAAATTGAGAAGGTTGCGAATCTGCATTTTGGCGCGTCCAAGCTCAACTGTTACTTGAACTGGCACATCCATAACAAGATCAATTTCATTGAAATCGGCACCTGGCTTATTGCTATCCTCTAAATTATCAAAGGTAGCTTTGCGCATAGAACCAGACAAATCTGTGCTTGTCAGAGACTTAGCTAAATCATTGTTATCAGCCATATTGATCCTATTCCTCTTTTATCCCATCAGCGCTTGCGGCATCACTTGCCACCAAGCTATCGGCTATTGAGCCTATTGTATCTTCAGCAGCCCCCTGCGCTGCTGGATTTGCAGACTTCGAGTCAAATTGTTCATACAACTCTCCCTGCTCGGTACTGCGCATCATGCTAGGACCTAAACGAGCACTTTCTAAGGGGCTTCTTAAGAATTCTGTTGGGTGCTGCATGGTGCCCACTTTGACAGAATAGCGGCCATTCTTCACGCCATACTGACCTCGAATGACTGGCAGACCATCCACATAGACTGTCACAGGATCTGGAATCTCAATCGGAATAATGTCACCAACAGCCAAAGAGGCTATTTCGCGCAGCAGCATTTGCTTGCGTGCCAATACCGCGACGGCTGTTACTGGAGCATCGTGCACTTGATCACTTAATAGTTCACTCCAATGCGCATCGGGCTCATTGGCAAAGCCTTGCATATTGTTATACAGAATCGACTTGACTGGCTCTAGCACCCAAAACGGAATACATAAATCTACGTCACCTGGACGACCATTAATCTCAATCGTAAACTTGGAATGGAGCACCATTTCGCCTGGAGAGGTGATTTTGGCAAAGCCGAAATTGGTTTCTTGGCGCATGAAATCAAACTTAATTTCATGCACTGCTTTCCAGGCTTTTTCATATTCACTGAGCAGCGCATCTACCAAGCGCCGAATAATACGTAACTCTGTCGCGGTGTACTCACGCAATCCCAAACGCGGGGGCAAACGCCCTTCCCCACCAAACATGTTGTCAATCGCAATATAAACAACACCAGGGTCAACGATCCAGCAACCTACACCCCGCAGCGGTCGAATACCAACAATATTAATATTGGTGCGCTCTGGAAATTCACTCACAAATTTCTCATAGCTTTTCACGACCGGTAAATGCATTTGCACCTCAATCGGTGCGCGGATCATATTAAATAGAGTAAGACGAACTGCCCGACTAAAACGCTCGTGAATGAGCTCGAGCGTGGGCATGCGCCGACGCGCAATGATCTTAGATTTGTCAAACATCGCGCGCTGATCACTCGCGTCAATGTTCATCTCGACATCGATTTCCTTGGGCGGCATTTTCTCTTAACTAAGCCTCTGTAAAACGTGGGCTTACTGCATCACAAATGTACTAAACAGCACTGCTTGTACTGGTAAATCCATTTCAGTGACATTCCAAAATTCAGCGGCGGCTCTAGCTGCTTCGCCAGAAATCTTTTGGCCGCTTGAAGTCTCTTTAGGCATTGCGCCAATGCGCTCTAGATTTTGCATATCAGCCGTACTAGGTTGCTGTTGCAAAACATAGATCGCAGTAATTTGAGGTGCGATGATGGAGTTAATTACCAGCGCAATTTCTCTAGCCATCATGGTCTTGCCTTCAACCGTAGCTAACTCTTGCATTTGCCTAGAAGAAAGGACCGTAATAATTTTGTCCCGAATCACGGGCTCAAATTGCTTGATCTTTGATTCGGTACCAGAATCAGCTGTGCGCAACACAATCTTCGTTTGCAGGTAATGCTCACCGCCACGACCAGGCAAATTCACAATCATCTCATCCATTGGAATGTAGATTGGAGGGGCGTTTTCTTTGCGCTCGGTTAATTGGCGCTTGAGAATATTTTCTGGGCGATTTGACTCTTCCTCATGATCTTTTTTAGCCTTAGAAGCATGGTCCATATACATGAAGCCACCAATGCCGCCGCCAATCAGTACCACTAGCGCAATCACAATAATGAGGAATTTTTTATTACTTTTAGGGGGCGACGCATCTTCATGATTCTGAGAATTAGCCGCAGAAGCTGGTGCAGAAGCTGAGGCTGCGCCAGCCTCTAGAGTAGGTTCAATACGTTCTTCTTCTGGCATTACTCATCCTCTTTACTTAATATCATGCGTACAAATGAACTGCCGAGTTATCGACATTATCGCTTGGCTTTCCAGAGGATACCAGCGAATTGACGGGAGTAGCGCCAACCTGAGCCACGCTATTGGAGTCAAAGCCAGAAAACTGCTGGGAATTTGAAGATTGATTTTGTGCCTGAGAAAAACTACCGCCTTGGCGCAAATCCAATGAAAGGTTTAGCCCCATCTGGGCAAAGTCATTTTTGAGCTGCTGGCCGCCATGATCTAATCTGGCTTTAGTGGCATCGCTAGCACCTTCAACGATTAAATGGGCCTGACCTGCCTGGTCAATTCTCAGATCAATTCTGATGGTTCCTTGACCGGGAGGTGTTAGCTCCAGGGCAATCCGACCACCACCCGCACGGGCTGCAGTCATAATCTGCGCATGCATCGGGCCGCTAGCCAAAGAGGCGTCAGCCGCTGCAATTTGCACCTTGGGCGCATTCGCTGCTAAATGGGGCTGTAAATTACCCAATACATTGGAGCCCGCTAATGCACTAGTAGCTGCATCATTTGCAGCCGCAGATTGATCCTTGGTATTGGTCACGTTTTTAGCTGTTTCCGCACTAGAAGCTTCAATAGTCAGTGCTGGGGCTTTATCTGCACTAAAAGGGCTGCCTTGAGACTGCTCCGCACCTGAAATAGCCAGTGCTTTAGCGGTGTTGGTCGCACCAAAAGTCTGAGATGGCGCCCCCACATCAAATTCCTTGCTATTAGAACGGCTTGCTTTTACCAATACTTGCTTTTGAGTTAAGTCACCCAAGGTTTGGCCAGCGCCTACTAAAACGGGGGCCTGATTGCTAATCGGACTATTGGCTACCCCTTGCGTTTCTAGCGCTAGCACCTTGATTGCTTGATCTTTATTGGAGCCGAGGTTGCTAGGCAACACTGCGTTGGAACGCGCGTTTTGGCCATTAGCAGCCAGTGCAGCCTGAGCTGCTTGTGCCGCTTGAGCTGCCTGATCTATCTGGGAGGCGTTCGCTTGTGCTGCATTTTGGCTATTTTGAGCCAATCCATTGGCATTGGCCTGCGCTTTGAGCAAAGCAAGGGCGCTAGCTGAGCCTAGGTTATTTTGACTGAGTAAGGCCTGAGCAATGCTGGTACTGGTCATCGTGCCTTGCACGCTAGCAATCTCTTGGGTTCCAGCGGTCTTGCCAAGGGCATTTGCAATATTGGCACTATTCAGACCAGGAATGGGTTGGGTCAAAAGTCCTTGAGCCACTAGGCTAGCTGATAATAATTGCATCTGATCGGCAATTTTTGCCGGATCGCTAGAATTATCGGCAGTCTTAGGCAAATTCTGTAGAGCATTTGCCAAGATATTTTTGGCGCTGAGGGCTAAAGCGGCCTGATTTTGCGGAGAAAGGTCTTGCCCTTGCTGCCTTGCCTGAATCGCTTGCTCAATTTCGAGCATAAACGCGGCTACGCCTTGGCCTGAGCCAGCGTTATCTTGGGCATTAACAGCATTTGCTGTGTTTGCCAAACCATTTACATGGTGCTTTAAAGCCGTATGCAGGCTATTTTGTATTACAGAGGCCATGATTTCTCCAATAGGACCCTCTGTATTAAGCATCTTTCGTGCCAGTATTCAAAGATAGCCTAGCAATATAGCTATCTTCGAACTGATTAATCTCCGATCTTTCCTTTTTCTTGCGGATTTCACGCGCCGCTTTATCAACTAGCTTGCCTAAGCCCTTGGTTCTCATCCGAGCCTGAGCGGCCTCCTGCAGTGCTAGGTCAGACGCTCGATTAAGACCCTCAATTTGAGGATCCATTTGGATCGAGCTTAAGAGCAGCTTCTCGCGAAAGGCATTGGCATCTTGGATAAAGGCGATAGAAGTCCCTTTCTTGGCGCCATCTAGTATCTGGTTTTCATAATCCTGGGCATATTCCAGCACCTGCTCTTTAAAGCGCGTGGTTTGATTCATTTGACCGGTCACTCGACGCGCTCTCGCCATGGCCTGATCTTCCCGAATCTTGGCTAAGCGGAATAGGAGTTCAATGGATTTCATAACTTAACAGTACTCAATTACTGAGGCACACTCACGGGCGCAATTTCTAGCAACAGATTCTCGGAGTCATTCATACCCATGCAGCTTTCAGCATCTTGCTGCAGGTAGGCTTGAATCTTGGGCCAGGTTTGCAAGGCTACATCTAATTCAGGGTCGCTACCAGCAATGTAAGCCCCCATAGAAACCAAATCTCGGCCACGCATGTAACGACTATAGAGTTGTTTCATCCGACGCGCCGAAAGCAAATGGGCCTTAGAGACCACTTTTGGCATCACGCGCGAAATGGACTTTTCTACGTCAATTGCTGGATAGTGACCACTATCGGCTAGCTCACGAGACAAGAAAAAGTGTCCGTCTAAAATACCGCGCGCCGTATCTGCAATCGGGTCATTGCTGTCATCTCCTTCAAGCAAGACTGTATAAAAAGCAGTGATCGATCCATTGGGGTTTGGGCCGTTGCCCACCCTCTCGACCAACTCGGGCATCCGTGCAAATACGCTTGGTGGGTAACCTCTGGCAACTGGGGCCTCACCCAAACTTAAACCAATCTCGCGCAGTGCCATGGCATAACGCGTTAATGAATCAACAATGAGCACCACGTGCTTGCCTTGATCACGAAACCAAATGGCCACATCGGTTGCATATGAGGCGCCTTTAGAGCGCGCCAAGGGAGAGGCATCAGCAGGAGCCGCTACTACAACCGCTCTAGCAAAAGCGTCCGGACCTAGCGTCTCATCACAAAACTCACGCACCTCGCGACCACGTTCACCGACCAAACCAATCACGATGACATCGGCCACGCAATTGCGCGCAAACATTCCCAAAAGAACACTCTTACCAACCCCGGAGCCTGCAAATACACCAACACGCTGACCGCGACCGACAGTGAGTAAACCATTAATCGCCCGAATGCCCACATCTAAGGG